>Ga0116158_10001342_pt1 | contig 22485 bp, 16 predicted proteins | sample AD_UKC052_MetaG_FD_89883 | JGI IMG/M metagenome (GOLD analysis project Ga0116158, IMG submission 89883) | Active sludge microbial communities of municipal wastewater-treating anaerobic digesters from USA - AD_UKC052_MetaG | ecosystem: Engineered > Bioreactor > Anaerobic > Digestate | place: USA... | reverse complement strand
TCTTGGATGAAACCGAGAAAAGGCCGTCCGGACAACACGCGCCGCCCAGAACGCGGCGAGCGACCGCCTCGCTTTCAGGGACGCTCGCAACCCGATTTCGGTCGCCGGCCCGATGACGAACCGCGCACCATCGAGCGTGATGCGGCGTCCCGTCCGCCACGTCCCCGGCCTCCGCGGCCGGACGTGCCCCGGTCTAGCGAAGAACGGAAAATTGCGCCTGCGCCGACATCTGCTCCGCGTCGCGAAGAGTCTGCGCTGCCACCCAAACAGGCAAACTGGTACGACAAACCCTTTAAAAAACATCTGAAGCACCGCGACCAAGAAGCTGAACGTCCGGCCGGCACGCCCGCTGACCGCGAGCGTCCGTTGCATGGCGACGGCGCACGCGCGGACCGTCCCGCGCGGTCTTTCCGGCCTCGCCCCGGCGACGACCACAAGCTGCGGAGCGCCGGCTACAAGGGCGGCGGTGGCTACAAGGGTGGCGGTGGCTTTAAGGGCGGCGGTGGCTTCAAAGGCGGCAGCGGCTTTAGAAAAGGCCCGAAACCGCCGCACCGCTCCTCACGCCCGCAGGAGTCGAAGGATCGTTGACCCACTGCCAGCACCGCTTAACGCCGCGCCCGGTATTGCGTCATCGTCATGCCGAAGGTGCGGTGGAACACTTTGCCGAGATAGCTCGCGCTGGTGAAACCGCAGGCGTTCGCGATGGCCCGCACCGAGTGGTTCGTCTCGGCCAGCAGCGCGTGTACCCGTTTCAGGCGCGTCCGCTGCAGTTCATCCTGCAGCGTGACGCCGACACAGGCTCGAAACCGCATCTCCAGCAGCCGGCGCGACACGCCCGCGTGCCGAACGATCTCTGGCACCCCCACCGGGTTCTGCGCGTTCAGCCAGATATACTCCAGCGCCCGCGCGACCAAAGGATCGGGGATCGGAATCGCGTCGGTTGAACGTCGCGTCACCACCTCGAGGGGGGGAAAGGCACGCGCCACGCGGCGCAGACGCTTTCCGTGCGTGCGGCGCATCAACTGGTCCAGCAGCCGCGCCGCTTCAAACCCCATGCGGTCGGTATCCAGCGCAATGCTCGAAAGCGGCGGCAACGTAGACCCGCAGATCAATTCATCGTTGTCCACCGCCAACACAGCCACTTCGTGCGGCACGCTCAGACCGGCCATGCGACAGGCATCCAGCACCTGACGCCCGCGCACATCCATAGCCGCGAAAACCGCAGCCGGTTTGGGCAACGCAACCAGCCAGGCACAAAGGCGCTGGCGTTCCTGCCCCCAGTCCCGGCGTTGGCGTGCCGTCAGAGGGCCGTACATGTCACACCGGCAGCCGGCGGCATGCACGCGCGCGGCAAACGCCGCGCCGCGTTCGCGCGACCAGTTGATGCCGTGAATCTCGCCGACAAACCCGAAGTGCGCAAAGCCACGCGCCAGATAATAGTCGGCAGCCAACTCGCCGATCGCACGCAGGTCCGAAGCGAACACGCTGTGACGCTGCAACAAGCCGTCGGGCAGTTGCGCCGCATCCAGCGGATCGATCAGCACGGCCGGCACGGCGGCGGCGTGTACGGCGTCCGCGTACGCGCGGTTTTGGATCACGCCGATCATGCCGGACCCGTTCCAGCCTTTCAGTGCCGGCAACCGCTGTTCGCCCGCACGTCCTTCAGCCACGTGCAGGCTCCACGGACCATGGATGCGTTCGTACCGCAACACGCCGCGCAAGATGTCGCGGTGCGCCTGTTCGTTGGTTTCGAACAGCAGGGCCACCTGAGGGGGGCCCGATAGATGCTGGCGTGTCATAGATTGCGCAAAATTACCATAAAAGTTGCGCAAGAGTCATCTTGAAAGTCGGTCGTCCGCATCTTATGCTGGGGGTGTTATCAGGGCGGGCACGCACACGTATTCGCCGCCGAACACGAACAAGGAAGCCAACCATGAGCAGAAAAACCGTTTCGTCACGCCGCGCATTTCTGAAAACCGCCGCCGGAGCCGGAGGCGCATGGACGTTGGGAGGCTGTCGCAGCGTGCCTCGATTCCGCAAACCGGGAGAGATGCTGAAACTGGGGGTGATCGGCACTGGTGGCCAGGGACACCGCGACTGGTCGGAAATGGTCGACTGCGGCAATGTCCAAGTTGTCGCGTTTTGCGACGTGGACGCGAGCCTATTCGACGGCGCGCGCGAGTGGTACGCCAAGAAACCCCTGAAAGCCGATTTCCGGACTTATGCCGACTACCGCAAGATGCTGGAGCGCGAACGGGATCTGGACGCCGTGCTGGTCGCCACACCCGACCACACGCACGCGCCCGCCGCCATCCAGGCGATGAAGCGAGGCTGCCATGTGTACGTCGAAAAACCGCTGGTGCGCACCATCTGGGAGGCGCGCTACTTTGAAAAGATTGCCAAAGAATACGGCGTCATCACGCAAATGGGCAACCACGGCAGCGCGCGCGACGGCACGCGGCGCGGTATCGAAATTTTGCGTTCCGGCTTGCTGGGCAAGGTGACCGAGGTGCATGTCTGGACGAACCGGCCAGAGATCTCGCCCGGCAACACCTGGGGGTGGAAGCAGCCGCTCAAGCGGCCTGAAGGAGCGGACCCAATCCCGGCGGGGATGAGCTGGGACCTTTGGCTGGGCACATCGCCGGCACGGCCCTTCAGGAAGGGCGTGTATCACCGCATCATGTGGCGCGCGTTCTACGACTTCGGCACTGGAGCGTTTGGCGACATGGCCTGCCACACGATGAACCTGGCGTTCCGCGGGCTGGAATTGGGCGAGGTGGTTGCCGGCGAAGCGGTGGAGATTTCGGAGCGCTACGAAGACACGTATCCGCAGTTCAGCAAGGTTCGGTTGACCTACGCGGCGCGTGGCGGCAAACCGCCGGTCAATCTCTACTGGTATGACGGCTACCGCAAACCACCGGCAGAGATCATGCCGCAGGTGATCGCCACGCTCGGCCAGGTCCCGACGACCGGTTGCTTCATCATGGGCGACAAAGGCGTGATGGTCAACACCGACGACTACGGCGAGTTCAGCTACATCGCGCTCAAAGGCGAGGAGAAGATGAAGTCCATCACCAAGCATGAGGCGTGTGAGACAATCCCGGTCACACTGCCGCGCGTGAAGGAACAGAACCAGCGGCGCGAGTTTGTCGAGGCCTGTTTCGGTCAGACGCGCGCCTCGTCGGATATCGACCATTCCGTGCCGCTCGTGGAGAGCATGCTGGTCGGCTGCCTGGCGCAACGCATACCGGGCAAAATCGTATGGAACGCCTCCACCTGTTCGTCTGACAACGCCCAGGCCAACGCGCTCCTCAAGCCCCACATCCGCGCCGGGTGGGAGTACTGACATCACCGTGAGCGAGCGCGATTACGAGAAAACCTGCGCGGTCCCTGACCTTCCGGACTGCCTGCCCGGAACGGCGATCGAAGTCGTGCGCCCCGGCCCGCCGTCGCGCCCTCCCGAACACGCGCTGTTCGACTTCGACGGCACGCTGAGTCTGATCCGCGAGGGCTGGATGGAGATCATGGTTCCGCTGTTGACCCGCCACCTGCTGCCGTATGCGCGAGCTGGAGAAACGGCGGACAGCATCGCTGCGCTGGTGCGCGATTTCGTCACGACATTGACAGGCAAGCAAACCATCTACCAGATGATCCGGCTGGCCGAAGAGATCCGGCTGCGCGGCGGGACGCCCCGCACGCCGCACGACTACAAGGCGGAATATCATGATCTGCTCATGACCCGTATCGCCGCTCGGCGCCAAGGCCTCGCCGACGGCACGCTCCCGCGCGAGGCGCTGCTGGTGCCCGGCTCGGTCGCGATTTTGGAAGGGTTGCGAGCCCGCGGCACCGCCATCTACATCGCCTCCGGCACGGACGAGGCCTATGTGCTCGAAGAGGCGCGCCTGCTGGGCGTCGACCTCTTTGCGCCCGGCCGCATCTACGGCGCCCAGCCGGACCATGCCAGCTTTTCAAAGGAGATGGTTATCCAGCGTATTCTGAAGGAGAACGCGGTGGATGGCGCCTCGCTGATCGCCTTTGGTGACGGCTACGTCGAGATCGCGGACTGCAAGGCAGCCGGCGGCCTCGCCGTGGCGGTGGCCAGCGACGAGACCGCGCGTTCCGGGCGCTGCGACGCCTGGAAACGCGAGCGCTTGATCGGTGCCGGAGCGGATCTGGTCATCCCGGATTACCGGGAGTCCGCGCCGCTGCTCGATTACCTTTGGAGCGGCAAGGCATGAAACATCTCATCGACACATTCGACGCCGCGCGGTTAAGGGCATTGCTCTCCCGGTTCAAAAAGCTGCGCATGGCGGTGCTCGGCGATTTCTTTCTGGACCAGTATTTCGAGATTGATTCCGCATGCGTGGAGACCTCGGTTGAAACCGGCCGGCAGGCGCACCAGGTGACCGCAACCCGCCATGCGCCGGGCGCGGCCGGCACTGTGGTCAACAATCTGGCGGCGCTCGGCGTGCGTTCGCTCTCCGCGCTGGGAGTCACCGGGGAAGACGGCAACGGCTGGACATTGCGCCGCGACCTGGAGGCGGCGGGGTGCGATCTCGCGCATCTTCAGGCCGACGCGGCGTGTGTGACCCCGACCTATCTCAAAACCCGTGACCGAACGCTCTCCGGACTCGAGGGTGAACGAGATCGCTTCGACATCAAGAACCGCACGCCGCTGCCTGAGCGTATCCGTAAAGCGTTGCTCGCATCCGTCGACCTTCTCCTTCCCGCTCTTGATGCCCTGATCATCATGGATCAAGTTCCCGAGGAAGGGTGCGGCGTCATGTCTCAGACCCTGATCGACGCTTTGTCCGAACGTGCGAAGCATAATCCGAAAACATTGTTTTGGGCGGACTCGCGCCGCAGGATTCACCGTTACCGCCAGATCACGCTCAAGGCCAACCAGTTTGAACTCGCGGGCGTGTCGGCGCCGCTGCCCGGCGCCAGTGTGCCGGACGCGGCGCTTTCACATGCGGCTGCGATGTTCGCCGGCCGGGCCGGCGCACCGGTCTTTGTCACGGCGGAAGCGCGCGGCGTTCGTGTCGCCGGTCCCCTGTCGGTCACGGTCCCGCCGGTCCGTGTGACGGGGCCGATCGACCCCACAGGCGCAGGCGACGCCTTCACGGCCGGCGCCGCAGCGGCTCTGGCCGCCGGTGCCACGCATCCGGAGGCGGCCTTGATTGGCAACCTAACCGCGTCGGTGACGATCCGCCAGCTCGGTACGACGGGCACGGCCGCGCCGTCCGACCTCTCCGCCGCGCTCGCGCTCTGGAGGGAACAGCAGTCATGAACCGACCCTTCGACCGGAACTCCGTCTGCCCGCGTCCGCTTGCCGAGCGCCGCAATAAGATTGATTTCGCGCACGACCGAATTGCCCCTGAAACCTGCGAGCTGCAGCTCACGGGCAGCGCGCGAGAAACCGTTCGACAGGTCGCCCGCGAGATACGCGCAGCCCGCGCCTGCGGCGCGTCGGTTGTAATGGCGTTCGGCGCGCACGCCATCAAAAATGGACTCGCTCCGGTGTTGATCGGTCTCATGCGAGGCGGCTGGATCACCCATTTCGCGACCAACGGCGCCGCCGTGATCCACGACTGGGAATTCGCCTTTCAAGGATGTTCGGGAGAAGACGTCCGGCGTTATGTCGCCGAAGGCCAGTTCGGCCTTTGGCAGGAAACCGGCCTGTATCTGAACTTGGCCCTTGCGGTCGGCGCCTATGAGGGACGCGGCTACGGCGAGTCGGTCGGCGCGTTTGTCGCAAATGATGGCTTGAAGATCCCTTTCCCCTGCGACCTCGACGCTGCGATCGCGGCCGGTGCTGCGGCGGATGCGGATGACGAGACGCTGGCACGTGCGGCTGCTGCGGCCGACCTGAAAGCGATCACGCGCCACATTCCGGCGAGCCCGGGTTTCTTGCAGGTGCCGCATCCTTTCAAGGAATATGGTCTGCAGGCAGCGGCCTATCTGTCCGGCACGCCGTTGACGGCGCATCCCATGTTCGGGCACGACATCATCTACACGCATCCGCTGAATCGCGGTGCGCCGATCGGGCGTACAGCCGACCGCGACTTCTTGAGCTTCGTGGGCGCAGTCAGCCGCATCGAAAATGGCGTTTACCTGTCGGTCGGTTCCGCCGTCATGTCGCCGATGATTTTTGAGAAGGCGCTGTCGATGTCGCGCAATGCGGCGCGACAGCGCGGCCTGGCGATCGAGCACTTTGCGATCCATGTGGTTGACCTTGCGGCCGCAACGTGGGACTGGACGTGCGACGGAGAACCGCCGCAGGACAACCCCGCCTACTACTTGCGGTTTTGCAAAACCTTCTCACGCATGGGCGGACGCATGACCTATACCAGCGCGGACAACCGCGCATTTCTCGTTGCGCTGTATCGTGAACTCGCATAAAGCACACCAAGGAGACATAACCATGACGGCAAAGACACCCACCCTCTCACGCAGAGCTTTCCTCAAGCGCGCCGCCGTTGCAACGGCCGCCTTTCAGGTCGTTCCCGGCCACGTGCTCGGGCTTAACGGGCAGACGCCGCCGAGCGGGAAACTGAATGTCGCCGGCATCGGCGTCGGCGGGATGGGCGGCAACAACATCAAGACGTGTGCGGAAGTCGCAAACATCGTCGCTTTGTGCGACATCGACGCCAACTACGCCGCGAAAACGTTCAAGGCGTACCCCTGCGCGAAGACCTATACCGATTACCGCGAGATGTTGGACAAGCAGAAGGACATCGACGCCGTTGTCGTGGCGACGCCCGACCACACGCACGCACCGATAGCGATGGCGTGCATGCGCGCGGGTAAACATGTTTACGTCCAGAAACCGATGGCCTATTCGGTCGGTGAAGCGCGCGCGATGACCGAGGCCGCGCGCGCGCACAAGGTCATCACGCAGATGGGCAATCAGGGACGTTCCGGCGACGGCGTGCGCATGGTCTGCGAGTGGATCTGGGCCGGCGCGATCGGTGCAGTGCGCGAAGTTCATGCATGGACCAACCGCCCGGTCTGGCCGCAGGGCATTGAGATCGAGCGTCCGAAGGAGACCCCGCCCGTTCCGGCCGGATTCGACTGGGACAAGTGGATCGGCCCGGCACCGATGCGCCCGTACCACCCGTGCTACCACCCGAACAGTTGGCGCGCGTGGTGTGACTTCGGTACGGGATCGCTGGGGGATCTCGGCTGTCACGTTTTGGATTGCGTATACTGGGCGCTGAAACTCAAGTACCCCGTCAGTGTCGAGGCCAACATTTCCACGTATTGGGAAGGGTTCTGGAAAAACACCAAACCGAAACATGAGCAGTTCCCGCGTTCATCGATCGTTCGATATACGTTCCCTGAACGCGAAGGGCTGCCTGCGCTGGACCTGACGTGGTGGGACGGCGGGCTCCAACCACCACGCCCCGCTGAACTCGAAGAGGGGCGCGAGATGGGTGACTCGGATGGCGGTGTGCTTTTTATCGGCGATAAAGGAAAACTGATGTGCGGTTGTTACGGGCGCAGTCCGCGGCTCATTCCCGAGTCGAAAATGAAGGCCTTCGCACGGCCGCCCAAAACGATCGAGCGTATCCCCGGGGGCGAAGCGGGCCACGAGAAAAATTGGCTCCAGGCCATTCGCGAGGGCAAGCAGGCGATTTCGAACTTCGACTATGCCGGTCCATTTGCCGAGATGGTATTACTGGGTAATCTGGCGGTGCGCTTCCCCTACCGACGTCTGCTGTGGAACGGCGAAAAGATGATCGTCACGAACGACAAAGACGCGCAGGCTTACGTGATGCGCAAGTACCGCGATGGCTGGTCGCTCTAGCCAGAAAGGAAGAGATCATGGAGACCGGTTTGATGAGAGCTTTAGAAACGTATGCGGCAGATGCCGCCGCCAAACTGAGTGCGACGGATTTTCGCAAACTGGCGGAGATCGGAGACACGCTGCTGCGGGCGAAGGCCGAAGGCCGGACCGTCTTTCTGATGGGTAACGGCGGCAGCGCCGCGACCGCTTCGCATGTGACGAACGATCTGGTCAAAGGTTGCAGGCTCGGGGACGCACCGGGCTTCCGCGCATTTTGCCTGAGCGATTCCAATGCGTTGGTAACCTGCCTGGCGAATGATTTCTGCTACGCAGATATCTATGCGATTCTGCTGCAAACGTACGCGCGGCCAGGCGATATCGTGATCGCGTTCAGCGGCAGCGGCAACTCGCCGAACATCCTTCATGGGTTGACTGCGGCGCGCGGGATGGGACTCGTCACGATCGGTTTCGGCGGGCGCGACGGCGGCCAGATGAAGGCGCTCTGCGACCTCATCCTCATCGCCCCCACCGACTCGATGGAACTGTTGGAAGACCTGCACCTGATCTACTTCCACAACCTCGTGTGCGCGATGCGTCCCGCGCTTGCGGAGCAAGCCGGCGTCGCGGCTTCACCGTGCGCGTGTTGCGGCTAAAGAAAGCTGATAGCCATGCTGATCGGGGCGATAGACGGCGGCGGCACCAAGGTGCTCGCCGCAGTGATGACAGCGGCCGGCGCCATCGTGGCGCGACGGCAGGCCGCTGTGCCGACAGCCGACATTCCGGCCTATTTCCAAAGGTGCGCGGAGATGCTCCAGGCCTGCGCACAAGAAGCCGGCGTCGCGGTGCAGGCGCTAAGCGGCGTGGGGATGAACATCCCCGGCATGGTGACGCCTGACGGCCACGTGCTGGGCTCGCCGTCCGCCGGCTGGGGCGCGTTCCACGCGCGCCCCTTGTTGGCGAACGCTCTGGCTCTGCCGGGCGAGCGCCTTTTTTTTGAAAACGACATCAACGCTTGCGCGCTGGCGGAACAGCGTTTCGGCGGCGCAGGCGACGATTTCGTCTGGCTTACGATCAGCACCGGCAACGGCGGCGCAGTCGTAACAAACGGCAAACTGGTGCGGGGCGGCGGCGGCTGCGCCGGCGAATTCGGCCATCTCAAGGTTGAACGGGACACGCCCTACCCCTGCGGGTGCGGCGGGTGCGGTTGCCTCGAGGCGCATGCGTCGGGCGTCGCCATCGCCCGGCGCGCGGTCGAGGCGGGCCTGCCCGCCGGCACGGATGCGAAGCGTTGCGAGGAACTGGCACGGCGTGGGAATTCAGTCGCTTTGGCCGTATACGCGCAAACCGGCGTTTACCTCGGGCGCGCGTTGGCCATCGCCGCGAACCTGATGAACCCCACGCACGCCTTCATCGGCGGCGGCGCGTCGAAGGCGCTCGACCTGATGCTGCCGAGTCTTCAGCGCACCCTGGCGCTGGAGGCCCTGCCGCAATGCGGGCAGCTCGCCGTGACGCAGACCAGCCTAGGGTATGAAGCCGCCGTGATGGGCGCTGCGGCCGTATGCCTGACCGGCTTGACACGCCCGCGCACCCGGCATTAACGGCCTTCAAGCGGCCTGACCCTCAGCAGGCGCTCCATTGTCTCACGTGCCCCGTTCATCCGCGCCGGATCAGCCAGAACACGCATGTCATAGGCGGTTGCTGCATCGGCCTTCACGTGCGCCACACCGGCCTGCGTCTGCAGCGCCTGCTCTTCAAGACGTGTCCAGACGCCGGCACGAAATTCACCGACCTCGCCCACCAAGTCCGGAGCACCGGCATCGCGACACAAACCGAGCGCCCCCGCCCCGAACGGTAAAATCGCCACAAACGGCGCACGGCGCACGTCTTCGCCAGATAGCGACAGTACCGCCCAATCGCCGCCTGCTTTGAGCACCTCAGCCCCGCCAACCGTCAGCCCCTTCTGCGCGGCGGCAGCCACCACTTCACCCCGTGCATTGACCTGCACGTAGAGAGTCCGGCCCGCCGCCACGCCCGCGCGGATCTCCGGCAGATGCCCGCGCGCTGGAATCACGATCTGGCGCGCTTCCTCCGACTGATTGACGGCCGCCACCGCGCGTCCGTCGCGCAACGCGACTTCAAAGGTCACCGTGTACCCGTCGTCAGGCGTCACGCGCAGCCGCTCCACGTTGGTGCTCTCATCGATAAAACGCCGGTAGATCTCGCGCCCGGTCTCGCTGCGGTCATCCAGCAGTTCGAGCGGTTCCGGCACCCACGCCACGCGTCCGTCGCGCGAGGTACGGAAGGACACCGCCTGCGGCAGCGCCTTCACAGAGAACGGCGGAACGGCCGGCGCCGGCGCAACCAATCCGAGCTGCTCCAAACGTGCCATCCGCGTCGGCGTGCGGTCTTCGGCAAAGCGCGGATCGCCCGTCAGCAGCACCCGTCCGCCCTGCTCGATGAACCGCAGAACCCGCTCGAAAGAAACGTCGGCGGGGCAGACTGCCAGCGGCCACACCAGAGCCCGCGCTTCGGGCGGCAACCGGTCAAGAGAGCCCTCGTTGATCACGCCGAACGGAACGTTGACGCTGATCAGCCAGTCGGCCGAGCGACGCAGGCCCTCGTGGATGCGGCCTGTTTCCGGACCGATCCGGAAACTGTCAGGCAACACCAGATAGAGGGCCGGCGCTTCATAGCGCGGCTCTGCCGTGCGGAAAAGCAGCATCATGTTGCGGTAAGCTTCCAGCACCGGCTTGGGGGTCAGATCCGCGTGGTTGACGCCCCACGGGAACACACAGTCGCGAAAATCTTTCCAGCTCCAGTTCGCGATGAACGACGCGCCCATGCCGATCGCGTAATGCCCGACCGCCAAATAGTGTTGGATCGACGCCTCTGCAGGATCACCCCAAACGCCTTGATTGCGCGCCGCGTGCGCTGTCCGCGAGCCGAACTCGCCCAGCGAGAAACTCTTCCCTTCGAACCGCCGGTCGATCATCTTGAGCACGCCGCGCAGATGGTCGACCGCGCCGTAATGATGAATGTTCAGAAAATCGATGCCCGTTGTATCCAGCACCTTTTCTGAGGCGGTCAAGTCCTGCAGATGGCCGACCGTGACCGGCGCGTGCGGCGCGGCCTGCTTGACCGCCTTCCCATTCTCTCGCTGCCAACGGGCGTACACCCACGCCCGGAACCGCTCATTATCGCGAACGCGGAGATCGTTCCAGCCTGACGCTTTCGCGCTGAAGTCGATATCGGGCTTTGCCCCGCTCGCGCGCCATGCCGACCGCGCACTCTCCATTGATCCGTAGCGCTCTGCCAGCCATGTCTCATAGAGCGGACGCAGTACGGCCGTCTGTGTGAGCCGCGTGCCCGGTTCGTTCTGAATGTCGTACAGCATCCCGGGAAAAGCCGCGTAGCGTGCCGCCCAGAAACGGTTCCACGCCTGTTGCGCGGCCAGATCTTCTTCAGAGAGATCCAACGCGAACCAATCATGCAGCGAAAGGAAGATCGAGACCTGATTGGGTTGCGCAAGTTGCACGATGGCATCGGTCTGGCGGCGGGTCTTTTCCGGCTGTTCCCGCAAATCCAGCGACGTGCCGATCTTCTGCGGTGCATTGGTTTTGCAAAACGGCGAGAAATGCAGGATGCGTAGCGTGTTCATGGCGAAGTCGCCCATACGCTCGAAATCACGCCGCCAGACCAGCGGATCTTCGTTGTCGGAATACCACATCATGCCCGTCGTGTTCACCCCGCCGAAAAAAAGCGGCCGGCCGTTGAAATCAAAATAGTTGCCGCGCAGCGACACGCGCGGCCCCTCGCCGGCCCGAGCCGGATTCCAGACAGCGAACCCGCTCCGCATCACGTCAACCGGACGGCCGCCGATCCGCAACTCCGCATACACCTCGTGAAAATCCGGCACCGTCTGCGGCACGCGCCACGTCGCGCGCGCCGCGCCGTCCATCAGCGGCACGTCAGCAACAGTCGAGCCGCTCACGAGAAAACGCACCGACGCGGCTTCGCCGTTGGTTTTCGCGCGCGCTGAGAGCATGACTGTCTCACCCGCGCGGTAGCATGCAAAATCACTCTGCACCCGGATCAGAAACGACGGGGCGAGCAGTCTGCGGCAGACATCCACGAACAGCCTGTCGAGCGCAGGGAAATCGCCGTTGAAAAGATCGAGGTTGGTCACGCCGAAGAGGCCCCAGTGCGAACCGGAAAAAGGCCCCCGGTGGTTCAGCACCAGCGCGGCGGCAGGGCCGCGCGACCGCCCCAACCGGTCTTCCGTTTGCAGCAACGGAATCCAACGCGCGTTGACATCAGGAAAAACCGGACTGTTGTTGCCGGTCATGGCGACGGCCGCAGGACCTTCCAGTGCAAGTTCGACACGCCATGCGGCGGGCAGAACGAACTGGTCGTCCGCTGCGCGCACGGCGGCGACATTGCGCAGCAGGTACGACGGATCGAACACGCCAAGCTGTTCGGGATGAAGCCGCATCGTATCGCCGGGATCGCCGTAGCGCGTGTTGAGCCGCTCCGCCACGCGCCGGACGCTGTCGAGCTCTTTGGCCAATGGCCAGAGCGTCTGTGCCGACCACGCTGAGCCGTCGAACGAACGAAGCGTGTCAAACGCATATCCGCCGATCGAGAGGAACGCGCCGCCCTGTTTCAAAAACGCCCTGAAGGCGTCAACCGCCGCCAGAGGAAAGAACGGCGCGTTCGGCAGAATGAGCAGATCCACCGTGTCGCGGCTGAAGGCCTGCTTATGATGCAACTCAGAAGCGGGCAGCATCACGGGCGAATAACCGGCATCGCGCAGCAGGCGCGCGAGGCGCTCAGGATCGGGGTGGCCTGGCAGGCGCACGGCGCCCGGTTCGTGAATCAGCGCGATGCGACGCCCGCGCGGCTCAGCCGAATGCGAGACCGGCGTGTCCACACGATCCGGGACCGCCCCCGCCGGGCGCACGACGAAAGTCAGGCCAGCGATGCGGACCGTTTGATCGCCGAAATTGAAGCCGATCATCATGCGGTCAGAAGAGAGAAAATGGCGTTTCGTATCGCCACGGGGCTGATGGTTAAGCAGACTTAATGGAATGAAGACCGAGCGCCACGAGCCGGTGACCTCCCCGATACGTTTTCCGTCTTCCGGCGTCACCGGGCACATCCACATGTCGCCGTCCTTTTCACGGAACCAGAGGTGCATGGCAGAAGCGGATACCGCACGTTCCACAAAAAGGTTGAAGCGTACGCCGTATGCGTCCGGCGGCACCGCAACGGGTTCCAGCATGCTGTTGCCATATCCTTTGCGATTGACATACGCAAAACGCAGCGCGGCTTGTCCCTGATAGGGTTCAGCAGCGTTGACCGACGGCGCGTCGCCACCGTCCTGGCTTGCCAGCCAGCGCGAGGGCTCGTCGGTCGGCAACATCACATCCGCCTGAACCGCCATAGCCAACATACTCAGCCACAAAAAACGTTTAAGCATTGTTCGACGCCTCCTTTATCGGCATGTATCACATAAAAGCGGGTTAGGGTATCCAGTTATTCCGCCTGTGTCCAGTTTATGCCGTCAGCGCGTTGCCCCGTCACATTCACTGTCATCTGCGTAAAGGTCCCCGGACGCCGATGGGCGCTGCAACGCGGTGTCCCCCAGCCGTTCGCGCAGCTCATCCACCGCGCGGCAGAGGCGCTCACGCTTTTCGCGCACGGCCGGGGCGTCGTCAAACAGTGAAAGCTGATCGCGGCGCTCATCGGTGAACCCGCTCACGCCGAAGCCGACCAGGCGCACGGGCTGCACCAGCCGTTCGGCATCGAACAGGCGCAGGGCCATCGCGCGCAGGGTGAAATCGTCACAGACTGCGGTCTCGAACGGGGCTTGGCGCGTGATGGTGCGGAAGTCGGACCAGCGCAACTTGAGACGCCCCACCGTTGCATACCGCCCGTGCGCACGCACGCGGCGTCCAACTTCATCCGACAATTCTTTAAGCACCTCCCGCACACGCTCACGGTCGCGGCAATCCTCCGGAAAGGTGTATTCACGCGACAAGCTTTTCTCGACTGACTCGGGCTCCACCTCGCGCGAGTCCTCGCCGAAGGCCAGCGCGTGCAGGTGGGCGGCCAAGCTTTCGCCCAGCATGCGGCCGAGCGTTTCCAGATCGACGCTCTGGATATCCTTGACCGTCCGGAGCCCGCGCCGTTCGAGCGTTTCGCGCGTGACAGAGCCGACTCCCCAGAGCGCGCCGACCTTCAGCCCGCCCAGCCACCGGACCACGTCATCGCGGCCGTCCGGCATCACGAAAAGACCGTCCGGCTTGGCCTGTTCGCTGGCGAGTTTGGCCAGGAACTTGTTGTGGGCCACGCCGACCGATGCGGTCAGGCCGACATCCGCGCGGATCGCGGCCCGGATCTGTTCAGCGATACGCGGTCCCTCGCCGAACAGCCGGCGCGAGCCGGTCACATCGACAAACGCCTCATCAATCGACACCGGCTCGATCATCGGAGAAAACCGCTCAAAAATGGCGAAAACGCGGTGCGAAGCCTCCGCATACCGCGCCATGTCGCCCCGCACAAAAATCCCGTGCGGGCAGCGCCGATACGCCTCGCGCGACGGCATGGCAGAGTGGATGCCGAACACGCGCGCCTCATAGGAACAGGTCGAAACAACGCCGCGCTGATCCGGCGGCGCACCGACGATCACCGGCTTGCCGCGCCACTCGGGATGGTCGCGCTGCTCAACCGCCGCAAAAAAGGCGTCCATATCGACATGCAGGATACAGCGGCGCATAGCATCCTCTGGAAAACGGACGTTGGACTGCGACCGGTTTGTGGAGTGCGGGAGCTTGCTCCCGCTTTCCAAAGCGGCGGCAAGCCGCCGCGCTCCAAAATGCGCCCGCGTTCCCGACTCGCCTGTTCACCTTAGTGCGCGCGCAGGAGCGGACAACACGCGAGCGCGGTCCGCCCCTGGACGCCCATCACTGCGGAGCACCGTCAGCCGGGGCCGGGGCAACCGGGGCCGGAGACGAGGCAGCCGGAGCCGGGGCTGCGGGCGGCGGCTGGGCCGGACGGGGCACGACCGGCGCCTGGGCCGGACGGGGCGCGGCCGGGGCCGCGGGCGCATGCCCCTGCCCAGGCTTGACGGGCTTGGGTGCGAGCATGCATCCGAGCATGCGCCCGATCAGGCGCGGATTCTGTTCAACCACCGCAAACGCCGAGCACTCCTGGATCACCTTTTGCACAACTTCTACCCCGAGCTCCTTGTGCGCATTCTCGCGCCCGCGGTACTGGAGCGTCACCTTGACCTTGTGGCCTTCTTCCAGGAACTCTTTCATCTGACGCAGCTTGTGGGCGAGATCGTTTGCATCCACGCTCGCGTGGAACTTGACCTCTTTGATCAGCGTCGTCTTCTGATTCTTGCGGGCCTGCTTGCGCTTGATGCTTTCCTCGTAGCGGAACTTGCCGTAATCCATGATCTTGCAAACCGGCGGCTCCGCGTTGGGGGAAACCTCCACGAGGTCGAGTCCCTGCTGGTCAGCAAGACGCTGCGCGTCGCGCGTCGTCATCACGCCCAGCATATCGCCGTTGGCGTTGATCACGCGGACATTCGGGACACGGATTTTGAAGTTCACTCGGGTAAACGAAGCGATAGCTCACCTCCATTGTTCAACCGCTTTCGCGGCATGTTGTTTTTGTCGCCAGTCAGGGGGTCCAGCAAGGCCTGCCTGTCGGGTTGGCCATATCCATTCTTCCAGACCTTGACCCTTCCGCACTCCCTCACTCCGTCAGGGCGGCCTTCACATGTTCCATGAAGGCCTCAAGTGTCATCGCGCCTTGGTCGCCGTCCGTGCGGCTACGCACCGAGACCACACCGGCCTCGGCGTCGCGTCCGCCCACGACCAGCATATACGGCACTTTTTCAAGCTGCGCCTTGCGGATCTTCGCGCCGAGCTTCTCGTTGTCGGCATCCACCGTCACACGGACATCCGCCGCGCGCAGCCGCCGTTCGATCCCGCGGGCATACTCAAGCTGTCCGGCCGTGATCGGCAGCACGCGCACCTGTTCCGGTGCCAGCCACACCGGGAATGCGCCGGCGTAGTGCTCGATCAGAATGCCGAAAAAGCGCTCCAGGCTGCCGAGCAACGCGCGGTGCACCATGTAAGGCTGGTGCTCCTTGCCATCTTCGCCGATATACGACAGGTTAAAGCGCTCAGGCAGGTTAAAATCGAATTGGATGGTCCCGAGCTGCCAAGGCCGCCCCAGCGCATCTTTGATCTTCAGGTCGATCTTCGGACCATAAAACGCGCCGCCGCCTTCGTCCACCTGGTAAGCGATCGACTCCGCCTTGAGCGCGCTCTCGAGCGAGCGCGTCGCCTGCTCCCAGCGTTCAGGCAGCCCGACCGCCTTCTCGGGGCGCGTGGACAGATACGCGGTGATGTCGGTGAACCCGAAGCGCCGCAGGATGCGCAGGGCAAAGGTCACGGTGGCGCGCACCTCGTCCTCGATCTGCTCGGGCGTGCAGAAAATATGGGCGTCGTCCTGAGTAAAGCCGCGCACGCGCAGCAGGCCGTGGCGCACGCCTTCCTTCTCGTAGCGGTAGACGGTGCCCAGTTCCGCCCAGCGCAGCGGCAAGTCGCGGTAGGAGTAGCGACGCGTCTTGTAAATCTGGATATGGAACGGGCAGTTCATCGGCTTGACGAAGTACTGCTCGACCGCAGCATGCGTGCCCTCGCCCTCGGTCACATTCATGCACGGAAACATGCTCTCGCGGTAAAAACCCAGATGGCCCGAGGTCTCCCACAGTCTCGCGCGCCCGACATGCGGTGAGAAAACCATTTCATAGCCGGCACGGAAGTGCTCGCGCCGCCAGAAGTCCTCGATCGCCACGCGGATGCGCGCGCCTTTGGGATGCCAGTGCGCCAGGCCTGGCCCGACGTCTTCGCTGATGCTGAACAGCTCCAGCTCTTTGCCGAGCTTACGGTGGTCGCGCCGCTTGGCCTCCTCAATCCGAGTCAGAGCCGCGTCAAGCGCCTCCTGCGAAACATCGGCCATTCCGTACAAACGCTGCAGCATCGGGTTGCTCTCGTCGCCGCGATAATACGAGCCTGCAACCGCCATCAGCTTGACCGCGCCGATTTCGGCGGTTGTCGTCACGTGGGGCCCGCGGCAGAGGTCGGTGAACCCGCCGCAGGTGTACAGCGAGACCGCCTCACCGGCCGGAATGTCAGCCAAACGCTCCAGCTTGTAGGGCTGGCCCGCCAGCAGCGCGGCGGCCTCCTCGCGCGTGACCTCGCGTCGTTCGAACGGCAGACCCGCCTTGATCAGCGCCTTGATCTCTGCTTCAATCGCCGGGAAATCCTCGGGCGAGAGACGATGAGCCATGTCGAAATCATAGTAGAATCCGTCATCTGTCGACGGGCCGATATCCAGCTTCACATCCGGGTACAGCTTACAGACCGCGGCGGCCATCACATGGGCCGCGCTATGCCTCATTACATCCAATGCTTCCACGCACTACCTCCATGCCGGGGAACCTACAAATGCCCGCCAGCCGATGAATCAAAAAGTGGTTTCAAGTGTCCCGTATCTACGGCTAGAAGTCAAGCTGAGGGATGACGCAACTTTGTGCGCCACACTGGAAGCGACGTCGGTTTTAACGCATCAAAGTGAAGGGGTTGAAGCGCGCTCACAATCCCATGTCCTCGTTGACAACCAACACATGGAAATCGGTGAGCGACGGCTTGCTGTCAATGATCGTGGTGACATGGCAGATGCGTTGCGGAGCGTCGCAGTCACAGCAGAAGCCGGTCGCCGCACACGGGGTCTGCTTGCCCAGACGCATGGCGTTGGGCGGCGCGGACTTGTCCTTAATGCGGCGGATGGCGTCCCCGACATCACCCTCGACGATTTTATTGCGGCCCGCCACCACGATCACCTTCGACGGCCCGTAAATCATGGCCGCGACGCGGTTGCCGTTGCCGTCGATGTTGACCAGGCAACCGTCCAGCGTCACGGCGTTTGTGCCGCTCAGAAAGAGGTCACAGGTCTGCTGCCGTTTCATAATCGTCATTTTCTGCTCGGGTGTCAGATCGGGGAACCCGTGGTTCAAAATCTCCTTGCCCTGTTCGGCCAGGCGCGTGGTGAGCTTGAGATCGGCCACCGAGAGCGATCCTCCGAAGCCGACATTCCGCGCCGTCTCAGCCTCTTTCATAATGTAGTCTGAGGCTTCCTGCGCGTTGGCGCAATACACCGCCGTAAAATGCTTCTTCGTCAGGTTCTCGACCACCTTTCGGCATTTTTTCTCTGCGGTCCAATCGTTCAAATCCTGTGTGCGAGGCAACATGTCGGGTCCTTTCTTGAGTTCGGTTCGTATTATGTCTTCCACCTCCTACCGCGTCAAGACAGAGCCAGAGAACGCGAACCGCAAACTTGCACCCGTTGCTACAAACATGATATATTGGCCCCGTAATAGGCGCTTGACGCCGCCACTATTGAAAAGGGAGATCATGACGACATCACGCAGAACGTTTCTGAAGCGCGCCTCGCTGGCCAGCGCACCCTTCATCCTGCCGACCCGCATCTGGGCGGCGGACACGAAACCTAACGATAAGCCCCGCATGGCCTTCATCGGGCTCGGCATCCAGTCGCGCGGCCTGCTCGGCAATTTTCTGCATCAGGACGTGACGGTCGTGGCCATGTGCGACGTGGACACTACGCGCCGCGAAGACGGCGTGAAACGCGTCGATGATTTTTATAAAAGCCATCCGGACAAAGGCATCCCCGGCAATTGCAAGGGGTACAATGATTTTCGCGATGTTCTCGCGCGCAAGGACATCGACCTGGTCTGTATCGCGACGCCCGACCACTGGCATGCGTACATCACCATCGCCGCGATGGCCGCCGGCAAAGACGTCTATTGTGAGAAGCCGCTGACCTACAACATCCATGAGGCCGCAGCCGTGATGGCCGCCGCCAAGCGCTACAAGCGCATCCTTCAGACCGGCGCGATGCAGCGTTCCAGTTTTGAATTTTTGACTGCCGCCGAACTGGTCCGTAACGGCTGCATCGGTACGATCAAACACGTCGACTGCAACTTCGGCGGGCCCTCTCGTCCGCACGTCGACCCGAAGGACGAGATCCCGATGGAGCCGGGCCTTGACTGGGACCTCTGGTGCGGCGGCGCGCCGCTCGTCAAATACAATGACAAACTCTCTCCGCGAGGCGTCCACAACTTCTTCCCGATGGTCTGGCGCATGGATGACCTGTTCGGTTCCGGCTACTGCGGCGACTGGGGCGCGCACCATCTCGACATCGCCCAGTGGGGCCTCGGCATGGACGAGAGCGGCCCGGTGAAAGTGATCCGCGCCGAACGTTCAGAAAAGGACAAGGCCAACGCCGAGCTCGGCGGCCGCGCGCAGTCCGGCGTGGTGCTTGAGTTCGCCGGCGGCATCACCCTCAAACACAGCCCCTTCTCGGTTTTCGGCACCATCTTCCACGGCACCGAGGGCACGGTCTCGGTCAACCGCGGCAAGTTCGAGATGACCCGCGGCACCGAACTGGTCTCGCGTTTCACAAAAAAAGAGGATGGCGGATCGCTTGACGGCGCACTCGCCAAGGCGCGTAAGGCGTTTCTCACGGACAGCACCTACAAGACCAAGCTCTACAAAACGAAGGGCGGCCATCCGGCAGACTTCGTGGCTTGTGCGAAATCGCGCCTGCCCGCCTGCTCCAACGAGGATGTGGGCGGCCGCGCGGCGATCCTGTGCCACCTCTGCAACTTGTCCTATGTCCGCGACGTCAGCTTTGACTGGGATCCGGTCAAGAACACCTTCGCAACGGTACCGGCAACGCCGGCTGGCTGGCCCGCGACGGCGGTTACCGCAAGAAATGGTCGGTCTGATCCGCACACAGAAAGGATTCCCGCATGACCGCTTTTACATGTTACAACCCGGTGAAGCTCGTGTTCGGCAAGGGCATGATCGCTGAACTCAAAACACTCATCCCGCCGGATGTGACCGTCATGGTCACGTACGGCGGCGGCTCGATCAAGCAGAACGGCGTGTACGACCAAGTGTGCGCCGCACTCGCGGGCCGCACGGTGATCGAGTTCGGCGGCATCGAACCCAACCCGCGCTACGAAACCTGCATGCGGGCCGCGGCGCTTGCAAAGAAGGAGGGTGCGGGATTCCTGCTTGCGGTAGGCGGCGGCTCGGTGCTGGACGGCACCAAGTTCATCGCCGTCGCCGCCCGCTATGGTACGGGCGACCCGTGGGCGATCATGGAGGGGCGCGCGCCGGTTTCGGACGCCGTGCCGTTGGGCGCGGTCATGACCCTTCCCGCCACCGGCTCCGAGATGAATACCTTCGCGGTGATCTCGCGCGATTCCACGGGAGAAAAACTGGCGTTCGCCTCGCCTCACGTCTATCCGCAGTTCTCGATTCTGGATCCGGAAACCACCTTCTCGCTGCCAGACCGCCAGACTCAAAACGGGATCATCGACACCTTCGCCCATGTGATGGAACAGTACATGTGCGCCGTCGGCCGAGCCCCATTGACGGAGCGCATGGCGGAATCGGTCCTGCTCACATTGGTCGAGGAGGCTCCGAAGGTGAAAGCCTCCCCAGACGACTACGAGGTGCGGGCCAACCTGATGTGGTGCGCCACGGTAGGCCTCAACGGCTGGCTCGGCTGCGGTGTCGCGGCCCAAGACTGGGCCACGCACATGATCGGCCACGAGCTGACCGCGCTGTACGGCATTGACCACGCCCGCACGCTGGCCGTGATCATGCCGGCCGTGCACCGTCACCAGCTCGCACGCAAACTGCCGCGCCTCGCGCAGTGCGCCGTGCGCGTGTGGGGTATCCAAACGGGCGATGATGCGGCGCGTGCCGCACAGGCGATTGACCGCATGGAGGCCTTCTTCCAGGCCGTCGGCGTGCCGACACGGTTAAGCGACTATGACATTGACGCCGATGAAGCCGGACGCCGCGTGGCGGAGCGGCTGGCGCAACGCGGCGCCAAGATCGGAGAATACGGTGATCTGGGGGAACAGGCCGTGCGCGAAATCGTCGCGCTGGCGCGCTAACACCGTCTTGTCACGTCATGAAACGGACCTGCCACGAGATTGCGCCCGGCATCCTGTTGGGCGGCCTGTTGGGCCTCTTGCTCGGGGCGGGCGGTTTTACGCTGCGCGAGGGTGAAGCCTTCGCGTACCTGAGCGACGAGTCCAAAGTCTGCGCCAACTGCCACATCATGCGTGACCACTACGACGGCTGGCAAAAGGCCAGCCACCACACCGCCGCCACCTGCAACGACTGCCATGTGCCCAAAGGCTTCATCCCCAAATACTGGACCAAGGCGGAAAACGGCTACCATCATTCGAAGGCGTTCACCCTGCAAAATTTTCACGAGCCGATTCTCGCCCAACCGAAGAGCCGGCGTGTCGTGCAGAACAACTGTATCCGCTGCCACGGCGATCTGGTGAGCCAGATGCTTGCTAAGCCACGCCCTGCGGACGAGCCGTTCCGCTGCGCGCGCTGCCACGACCGCGTGGGCCACGGCCCCACGCGCTAACCCTGAGGTGCCTCATGTCTACCCCGTCCAACACCCTGTCAAACCCTCGCATCCGCGCTGCCTATGTCGTCACATTCGTCGCTGCCGCCGGCCTGACCGTCGGCGTGCTCGCGCTCTGGCGCAACATCATGACGCGCAAAACCGAAGCCCTGCAGCATGTCTTTCAGATCGTCGAACTCGACGAAAACACGGTCGACCCCGCCGAGTGGGGCAAAAACTACCCGCGGCAATATGACAGCTACCGGCGCACGGTCGACACGGCGCGCACCCGCCACGGCGGCAGCGAAGCGTTCCAAAAACTCGATGCCGACCCGTTGTGGCGTGTGCTTTTCAAAGGATACGCCTTCGCGGTCGACTACCGCGAAGAGCGCGGGCACGCCTACATGCTGCAGGACCAAGAGGAGACCGTTCGCGTCAAGGATTTTCCTCAACCCGGCGCCTGCCTGCACTGCCACTGCTCGATCATTCCCGCCTACCGCGCCATGGGGCGCAAGGCCGGCGTGCCGGACGGCAACCCGCAAGAGCAGGTCATGAGCGGTTTCGCAGCCGTCTGCGCCATGCCCTACGCCGCAGCCCGGGCCCTCACCGACGATCAAGGCCAGAAACTTATCCAACACCCGGTCGCCTGCATCGACTGCCATGACCCGGAGACGCTGGGCCTGCGCGTTACCCGGCCCGGCCTGCTCAACGGCCTGCGCGAATTGGCCAAGGCGGCCAGCACGCCGCTGCCGCACCTGCCGAGCATCATGCGCTGGCGCGCCGGCAACCGGGCGCGCGACTATGATGTCAACCTCGATGCCTCGCGCCAAGAGTTGCGCACGCTGGTCTGCGCCCAATGCCATGTGGAATACTACTTCAAGAAGCCCGACCAGCGCCTCACCTACCCTTGGCACAACGGCCTGCGCGTTGAGCAGATCGAGGCCTACTATGACGACGTGGGCCATGTCGATTGGAAGCATGCCGACAGCGGCAGCCCGATGCTGAAAGCGCAGCACCCCGAATTCGAGCTGTGGAGCCAGGGCATCCACGCGCGCAGCGGCGTCGCCTGCGCAGACTGCCACATGCCCTACATGCGCGAAGGCGCGGTCAAGGTCAGCAGCCACCACGTCCGCAGCCCGCTGCTCGACCCCGCCCGC
>Ga0116158_10001335_pt1 | contig 22549 bp, 25 predicted proteins | sample AD_UKC052_MetaG_FD_89883 | JGI IMG/M metagenome (GOLD analysis project Ga0116158, IMG submission 89883) | Active sludge microbial communities of municipal wastewater-treating anaerobic digesters from USA - AD_UKC052_MetaG | ecosystem: Engineered > Bioreactor > Anaerobic > Digestate | place: USA... | reverse complement strand
GATCACCTCCTGTAGCAGAGGTAATATTGAATTTAGCAGCGAAGTTAATACCCGGAGTTTGAGCAAATGTTGTAAATGCTGAAAACAACAGTAATATAAGTGCTTTTATTTTTGTGTCCATGTGAATTTTAAGTAAATTTGTGCAGTAATATTACTAGTTCTTGCAGACATACTACCCTGTCCTGTAAGTACAAAATCACCAAATAAGAATGGTGGCGTATTATCAGTATCTTGTTGATCTCCAACAGCACCTAAGTTTACAACAGTAGGAGTAGCAGAGTTAACAGTGTATTTTGTACATGTAGGATAAGCGTCAAACTTATTAGTACCAGTACCTACAAAGTCATAACGAATTGAGTTACCAACTACTTCACCAACTTGTAGATTATCGAATAATTCAATTAACTTAATTGTACCACCAGTTACACCTAAAGTAGCAATGCCAGAAGATTTGGTTAAAGTAAGTACAGGAGTACCAGATAAGGTAATATAAGTTGCTCTTGCATTATTAGAGTTTAAAGAAACTGTAGTAACACTAGAACCACCTCCACCTCCAGGAATTGTAACATCTAATGTAGAACCAGAAGCAACTGCCGTTACACCAGATCCAGCAAAATTAATCGTGGTTATACTACCAGCAGAACCTTGATTAACACTTTCATCTTGAAAAGTAATATCTGCTTGTTTTTTAGTATCTAACTCATTAATTGCTGCTTGTACTGTAGTAGAAGATACTTGACCAGAAGCAATGTTAGAAACATCAGAACCGTTGATAGCAAGTAAAGCTTTAGTTTGTGCGGCAGTTAAATCCGCCGCGTTAGCAGTACCTCCAGTATTATTACCTTTAATAGTAAGTGTGGGCATTTGAGCCAACTTAGTATTACTAATAACATTGGTATCTACTGTTAGAGTAGTACCGCTACCACCAACTACAATATCTCCTTTATCTCCATCAGGAATACCTGCCGAATTTAAAGTTAGACCACTCATAGATAAACCAGTACCTAAAATAACAGCTCCAATATCACCACTAGAACTTCTACCTAAAAGTTGACTATTACCCAATACTAAGTCAGCAGGAGCACCAGTGGTAGCAGCATTTCTAACTTTAACTGTATTGGCGGCCATAGTTGCTAATTTAGTATTATCTACTACACCAGCATCAATAGTCCAAGTAGCACCTGAACCTGTAACAGTTACATCACCCTTATCTCCATCCACTACACCAGCACCACCAGCGGCATTTAATGTGGCACCACTCATTGAAAGATTAGTACCTAATATAATAGGAGCAATATCACCTGTAGCACCTCTACCTAAAAGTTGAGATGCTGCTAATGCTAAATCTACTGGGTCACCACTAGAAGCATTATTTCTAACTTTAACAGTATTAGCAGCCATATCTGCTAACTTAGCATTAGTTACGGTATTAGGTTGAATTGTAGTAGCACCATCACCTACAGATACAACATCACCACTATGTGCAGGATGTGTATAGTTTGTAAGATTATCTAATTTCGTTTTATCAGCAGCAGTTAATACACCTGCTAAAGATGTAGTAGCTGCCGGTAAAGTAACATCAGTACCAGTATCAATAAGAATTGGTACACCAGTAGATGTTCTAGTTCCTAAACTTAAATTACCAGAACCGGGAGAACCTCCAGCACCAGTATCAAGATCACCATCATCAATCCATTGTTGGATTAATTCTCTTACATTAGTTCCTTCATTAGAAGCAGAACCTCCTGTAACGGGATTAGGCCCGAATTGAGTAGTTTTTTGTGTTTTCCCAATATTATCGGGGATTATTAATTCTTTAGCCATTTGAATAAATTAAAAATTCCGTACACAGGAATTACCCTATGTACGGAATATAAAAAGGTTTTTTAGGAAAGATATGCACCACCGGCAATTGCGTCACCAAGTACTGCAAAGTTTGTACCAGTAGTTCTCATGTGTTCAAGCCAAGCACTTAAAATTGCTTCAACAGAAGCAACTGTAACAGCAGAAGCAGTACCCGTACCAGCATCATTAGAAGTAGAAACTGGAACCGGAGTATTACTAGCAGCAATACGAGTGATTACATTGTTTACATTCACAGTGAAACTCGAAAGAATTTCAGCGGGGAATAACAAAGTAACTTTCTTAGGACTCGTTACAAGAGGATTAGTAAGAGTGTATTCAGTATCAAAATACTCAATTGCATAAGAAGTGTAATTCTTAGCAGGATTTACATAACTCTTACCTTGAGCAAACCAGTCACCATGAGGTTGTACCTGCATAGTATGTGTTTGTACTCTAGGACGCAAGTCATCCATGATCTGCCACTTAGTACCCGTATTCTGTGGTTCTACAGGATTAGCAATTGTGATCGTAGGATCAACACCAGCAATGAATCCTTTAGCAGGATTAGGAAGTACTTTAACAAATGTTTGGTCAACATTGTCATAAATAGCAGCAACCTTCTGTGGTAAACCAACAATTATAAGAGCATCAATTTTAGCAGCAGCACCAGCCGTTGCTAAGTTAACATTTTCAATAGTAGAAGTTGCAATCAATTGAGCATTGTCCTGAACAAGTCTTGCTAAAGCAGAAACCATAGGAACAGAACTTTGAATTGTTTGAGCAACACCATTAATCGTTTGGAATGTAAGAACAGTATTGGGAGTAATGGTACCAATTACTTGACCAGAACCACCAGCAGCCTTAACACCAAATACTACAAAATCTTGTGTACCTTTAAGACCATTAGACGTTACTGCTCTCGACTGACTATTAAGTTTAGCCAATACATTAGTAAGAACATAGTCTAAAGAGTTAGTAACACCAGCAGCAGTAAAGTCAATTGGAGCAGAACTACCATAAACAACATTGTCATTCATTGTACTATACTCTTTGTCATAACGAACAGAATCGAGTTTCAAGTACATTAAATATTCAGAGTTATTAACAGGAGTAGTAAAGTTAGTTACAGCAGCAGCACCCAATGTACCGGGAACCCATTTTTTAACTGCAACAGATTTTACTTGATTCTTGCGAATAACACCAGATTCAATATGAGATTTATCACCAACTTCCCAAATATCAGCATTGAGCGTATTACTGGAAGCAGGAGTACCTTGAACAATTTTAATTGCTTGTACCTCATTAGAATCATCACCAGATGCAAGATAAGCACCAATGGCTTTAACCGAACTATTCGGATCATAGGACATTACGCCAAGTTGACCATTAGCCGCATTGACAGAATTACCTGCGGTTGTAAATACTCCAGAAGCAAGAGCTTGGTCACCAGTTGCAACCAAGAGTGTCTCCATAGGGAGTTTGTTAGATTTTTTAATCATAATTATATTTTGGATAACACTTGCTCTTTCTGCAAGTTAAATTTTTCACCGTCTTCTAATACTCTACTCAAATATTGAACTGTCATATCTACCAATAAATCATGGTAAGGTACAGGTAAATTTGAATTGACAATAGCATCGGCAGATTTGTAAGCGGATGTATCACCCTGAATATATTCTAATGAATCATATCCACCAGAAAATACTTTAACAGGATTTGATAAATATTCAATTACTACACTCGTAATTACATAATCAGTATAAAGATATAAACCATCATTTTTAAATGTACCCAAACATCTTTGCCATTTAAAACTAGGCTTTTGATTATCATCCCTAAGTTTATTATCTAGATCATTATGTCTAACAATAGTAATAGGAATTCTTTGAGCACACCCTTCAGCAATAACCCAACCTCTTACAAAATGTCTGTAAGAAGGAGTGATGTTTGTAGATGCTTTATATACATTAGTTCTAACCAATGTAGGAGTAATTGATTTCTCTGGAATAACTAATGTTGAAAGCATATCAATTCTTTGTTGAGTTACCTCAAAACCAAGTCGATATTCTTTCGTATTATTTCCAGAATAAAATATTTCAACATAATCATCTGATGCTTTATTAATAGCATCATCAATTAGTTCTTTTCTAAGATCTTCTTTATGATTAGAGTTAAGTTTGTTTAATCTTACCTTAACCTCAAAGTGCATTCTGGAAATAACCATAGTTTAATTATTCTACCCATGCACCTTTATTCTTAACCTCATTAAAGAGGTCTTGATAAAAGTTCTGCACAGTTTCATCAGGATTGTAAGTGTTGAATTCAGTAACTAAGAAACTAACAAAAGCTTGTTCAGAAGACCATTTGTATTTGGTAAAGTCATTCGACTTACTATACCAATATAAGTTACCATCTCTAATTCCTAATACTCCATTAACCAAACCTTGTGCAACTAAATACTTGCACTCAAATAAAGCCTTTGTTTCAGAGGATCTAAGAAGATCTGTAACTTCCATAAACTTCTCAACATTTTTCATTTGATCTCTACCATCACCTAAATAATTGTTAAATGCAATCTTAACACCATCTCTGGTAGTTGTTCCTTTAACAATAGGTTTATGGTCTACTGTAGTACATAATGAAGCAACTTGATATGCTTTATAATCAGTAGACTTTCTAAGCAATTCATACTTCATATTTTGTGCATCATCAATTAAATCTTGTTTACGCATTTTTTCCATTTCTGCTTCATTCTCTTCAGAAATATAATAGTGATGCTGTACAGGATTAACAGATTTTTTATCAAGTGCTATACGAGGGTGATTTCTAATTAATTGAATTGCTAATGCTCCTCTAGGAGTTTCATCAGTAAATCTATTAGCACCATCATATAAGGTAATACTAAATCTATCAATAAACGTGGTATCTTTAATTTCTTCTTTAGTTTTACCAGACGCTTTAAAGATAGAGTTTAGAGGATTAAAAGCAGATGTATAAAATCCCGGAACTTGATTATGCAAAATCTCATAATAAGACTGTTTGCTAATCTCGGAATATGTAACAATTTTTTCTAATTCTTTTCTCCATTCAACAGGAAGGTTGTATTGATTTAATAGATCATCTACAGATGCTTCTTGAAACGGATTTTTAATACGCTCATCCAAACCAGTTAAATACCTATTCTGAGAATAAGAAGGTTGGAAAGCATAAACAGCTTCAGTACCAGTTTCACGAGTTTTTCTCATGGCTTTGGTCTGAACTAATTGATTTGTTTTAGGATCAATAAACGAATAGATTTGTCTATCTCTACCTTGACTTGGAACCCTTTCCACAGGACTCACATATAGTATAGTTGTACTTTTCATGTAAACTTTTTATTTCTAAATAAAAAAGAGTAAGGACAGAACTAACTCTATCCTTACTCTTAAGATTAAATTTTTAATTAAGCAGCAGGGTTGAGTTCAATTCTCCCAATGCGACTAGTGTCCCACACGTTTATGCTACCAGACATTGCACGATAAATACCAAGTTCTTTGCCATTACCATACACATTTCCACCGGAGATTTCTGCACCAGTTTCAAAGTTGTATACATTCGATACAGTATAAAATTCTTCAACACCATCCTGCATAACCATGCAAATGTTGTTTTTCATCCCAGCATTACCGGGAGTCTGATCCGTAACACCAAAGTCAAAGATGTCCATTGCAAAGGATTCCAAAGTACGGTTAGTACCGGGAGCCAATTCAGGGAACAATTGACGATTGTCTTTCATTGGATCATAAACAAGAGTAATAGTAGTACCGTTGTTACCTTTGAACTTGGTAAATTGACCACCATATTCCAATTCATTTTCATGAACACCCATTGGATCAGAACGTTTGCTAGCAAGCAACGTATCAATAGTTACGATAGTACTAAATTCTTTGAAGATCAAACGGCTCAAGAAGTCAATTCCACCTTCACCAGTAGCAATCTTAATTTCACGATCTTTGAAACCTTTACGGGTAATAAAGATGTTGTTTAAAAATTCTTGTATGTCACTTAACGAGAGATTCCCGTTATGCTCCATAAAATGTCCCATTTTGTTATCTAAAGAATATTTAATTCTTTATTCTTTACCTCTCAGTAAAGTCCCGACTATATCTTCACTATTATTATAGTGTTCCGCATTCGTGGAATTTCATCATCCGTTCTGGATGGTATATTCTAGTCTGTGAACCTTTAACTTGTTCCCAAGTTACTTGGCTGCTGATTTGCTAATCCTTACTCTTTTTACTATCTCGAAGTTTTTAAGTTCGCCCCATGATATATCACTATTCATGGTTAGTAAGTAAGGCTCTAAAGCAGTTCCAGCAATTAACGGAATTAAGAGACCGACATTAATGTAATTTATACATCATTGTTTTGTGTAAATAGGGTCTAATTATTTCTTCAAATCTATCTTTAAACACAACAGGTAAATATAGTTTATTATCAGAATGAATCACAAATTTTATCTTAAAACATTGAAAACAATGTTCTATAAAAACTTTTAATGATTCTGATGTAAAAGAGTTTGTTGCTATTCTGTAAGAACTATTTGTTTTAGTTCCATCATCCATATAATGAATAGCAAGAGATAAAGCATTATAATATTTTAAATTATCTTTAGTTAATTGTTTTGTTGGAGTATAAAACAAATTTCTTATTTGCTTTAAATATTCATTTTGACCTCTCGAATAAAAAGTACACAAATGGTATGTTTTTTGAGTTCTATTATCAAATCTAGATTGATTATCAATAAATCTTATATTATAAGATTCTAATTGATCTGCTTTCCATTTACAGTAGTCTCTTTGTTTCATACTATGGGAACAAACAAACCTTCCTTCTTTTGATATAGAACCATCTCCTAACAAACACCCTATTAATAAAGATGTTTCATTATTTAAATGATTTAATTCTTTAAACTTTTTTACTTTATAAACCGATATTAGTTTATATCGTGTTTTAATAGATGATATAACGCCAGTATTAGTTTTTAAAAGTTTTGCAATTTCTCTCATTGAAAAACCCCTTCTATATAACTTTTTAACTATTACTGGTGAAATTGTATTTGGATTATCAAAAGTATTAACAAAACTAATATTATACTTTTTTGCCCAATTTAGCACAGTAGTTTTGCTTACTTTATATTTTTCAGCAATTTGTCTTGATGTGCAACCTTTCTTATGAAGGTAAATTAATACTCTTTCTGTCATAACTATCTGAATATCAATTAGTTACACAAAAATCTCTCACGAGCTGACGCCACCCAGCTGGTATCTTGATAGTGCGACCGGTATCAGGATCAACAGTTTTTTGGAGACGACCCCATTCCATTGCATACTCTCTGTCCATCATAGTACGTTCTTCCAAACGTGCTTCAATGTTCGTAATGAAAGTACCAACTTCAATACGTTTGCCTGTTACTTTATCAGTACCTCTTGCTTGATAAATATAACCGCTAGAAATAGCAGCACCTTTCATAGACTTACCACCAACATTGTAACTAGCAGTTTCAGGTAAACCTCTACCTTCTTTTCTAGCAGCAATTTCAGTACGAATGAATTTGTCCGTAAATTCAGCTTTGTTACCATAGTTGGCAACCCAGTTCTGAAGTTTGTACATTTCACCATATTGATCTGGTGCATACTTTTGATTCAATTCATCCGAAGTAAACGAAGTAACACGTACTGCCGTCATACCGGGTTGAAGTAAACTTACAGGAATAAACGAGTTAACGTCACCATCTTGCATTTCTACCAAATACTCATAAGAGTTAGCCGAACGCATAGTAGGTTGACCAATTACTCTTAACAAAGGAGCATTGCTAGAAGCAAGTTTAATAACTGCTGGCTCATGCAACCAATCACGGTCTAATGCAATTCTAAATTGCAAACCACCTTTACCGGGCTGAGAAGCAGGATCAACTAAAAGTTCAGTGATGCGGAATTCTACATCCGTGTCACCCATTGCATACCATGTATAATCATCAGTACCTCCGGGAAGAACATAAACATTTTTATTGGCAATTGTGTAATAAGTAAATTTCTTATTAATAAGGTCGGAGCCAATTTCCGAAGAGAACAACCTTGCGGTCATTACTCCAAAATCGTAAGGTTTGTAACTACGGAACATTGTAGCGTGAGTCAACGAATCAAAATATGATCCGCCCCATGCTTTTCTGTCGTGTGTTACGAGTGCTGAGTTTCTAGTCATTTTATATAATAATTCTCTTTATAGAGTGTTTTAATCTACTCCAAATACATAGCGATCTTTTTGTTTTACATATTCGCTCTGTGTACTTGCTGTTTTAGTTCCTGCTGAATTTTGTGCTGACTTAGCCATAGCCTCACGAATACCACTTACTGCTTTAGTAGTTCCTTGTTTCTCAAAATCAGATAAATCAAATTCCTTACCATTAAATTTAGTAAGTAAATCCATTAACTGAATTACTGCTTTAGGACTAGTATAAACATCTTGTAATACTTTGTTGGCATTAGCCATTGTCTTTTGAATCTCATCATTCTTTCTTTTAGTATAATTAAGAGTTTTGAGTTCTTCCTGAATGGCAGAATACCACTGCCTTTCTGCTTGCTTATTACTTTCTGTTTGTGCTTTCTTAGAATCAATTAATTTTTGGGTCTTAGTGTTTTCTTCAGCTAAAAGTTTATTAGCCTCGTTTAACAATTCACCCTCATCCTCAAGATCATCAAGCTGAGCTTGTATAGCTTTATCTCTTAAACCTTGAGTTTTAAGTTTGTCCGCTAAATAAGTTCTAGCCTCATCTTCCATTTCAAAAGAAGTTCTATCTTCTTCTTTCCATGTTTCAACAAACTTAATAATTTCATCTTTTGTAATATTCGCACCAGCAGCAGTAATAAACTGTAGTACAGCATGGCTTTGTTCTGGTAATTCTTGAATTGCTTGATTAAGCAATTTTACAGGAGCATCATCTAATCTTGACTCAATATAGTCAAAAGTACCATCGAATTCTTCATCAGGCTCAAGAACACCTAAAGCCACATACTTATCGAATGTAGCTTGTGCTAAAGGATCTTTACCATCCTCTTGAGTTTCTTCTGTTGTTTCTGGAATATCTTGATTATCTTGTTCTTCAATTAGATCTTGTTCTTCCTCCTCTGTAGTATCTTGGGAGTCTTGTTCCGTAGTATCTTCTGGAACGGGGATTTCTGGATCATCATCCAGATTAAATGAGAAGTTTTCTAATTTTATCATGTTGCAAAGTTATATATATAATTTAGCATCGAGTGTCTTTCATTTCAAATCATCAAAGAAAAACAAACATCTATTACCAAATTATCAAATTGATTTATTTGTTAGATGTAGGCTTATTAGCCTTTTTTCTATCAATTACTAATTTTTCTTCTTTAAGTCTCACATCATCAGCTTGTTTCTTAATTTCTAAGGCTAATTTCTGCTCTTTAAGACCGTGATCCATTATCTCAATAATGTCTGGAGTACCATCATTATCCATATCCTTTTCTTCAGAAAAACCAGAAGCATTAATTGCTGCAACTTGAAGCTTCGTAATTCTATCCTCGATTGCTTTGGTAACAGCAAGATCAATCTGAAACTTTTGAATATCTTCTCTGTTTTCTAATTCTTTTTGCTGCATTTGTGCTTGAGCCTCCTGTTGAGATTTTTGTATTTCCATTTGACGCTCGTGGATTTTAGATTCTTGAACCATAATACGTTTGTGTATTTCTGCTGGACTAACATTATGAACTATATCCATAAGAATCTGACTAATTGCTTCAACTCCTTCACCACCATTCTGTGCAAAAGCTTGAACTTGTTGCATCATGTAGTCAGCATATTTCTGATTAACAGTGCTATTCGTTAACAATAAACCAATATCAGCATGAGTTAAATGATTAGGAGTAACCTTAAGAATCTGTTGTGTATTATCAGGTAACCAGTAATGAAACGATAAATCCTTAAGATTATGTACTTCAAATTGAGTCTGACAGAATGTTCTAAAGTTAATTAACCAATCATTAATGGCATATTTCCATATTTGACTGTGAGTAAAGAAATATGGTTCAGTAATAGCATAAGACTGTGTAATAGCCTGTTGGTTATCAGAAACATTAGATCCAGATTGGAAATTAGATTCCCTTTGAGGACTAATACCCATCGCCATACTAATTTCCCTTTTAATCAACTCTAAGAGTTGTTGAAGATTCATTAACTCAATAGCAGTACCAATCATATGACTAGAAGAACCTGGACTTCTAGTAGAAGGTGGTAAACCACCTAAAGTAGTTTGACTACCAGCATAGAAGTTCTTATTAGTTTTCTTCAAAGTAGTTAACCATGTAGCAACTTTGTCTCTAATCTCATTACCATATAAATCTTGTCCTAATTGATCTGGAATTTGCTCAACATCTATATCTTGAATAGCACCTTGATACTTACTTAATTCTCTATTCTGAATATGCTTAACATATAAATACTGAAAGTAAGGTTGTAATGCATGTTGTATTAAAGATACAGAATGTGCATTTCTAGCATTAAAAATAGCACCAAAAGTACTTAAAGTAAATGTCGAAAACGGATCTTCAACATTAGTATACTGATAAGGAACTTCTCTAAAGATAGGATATACAGATCCACCTAATCTTACAATTTCATACTTTCTAGGTATCCAAATTCTTTCAGCAGTAAATTCTGTATCCAATGCTTTATCATACCAAGTATAAAATTCAGTCTCAACATCAAACCTGTTTAGTTTCTTTTCTTTCTTAGCATTCTTAGGAATTTTATAATCAGAAGATAAAGGAATAATTACCTGCTTATTATATTCATCTCTATAACCTAAAAAGATTAATTGTTTAAATGCTTTAAACTCAAAGTGAGTTTCCCAGACTAAATCAGTATAAGCACGTAAAGCATTTAAAGGACTTTGATTTAAACCTTTGGTCTTATCATTACTAATGTTATGATTAGACGACATCTGCAAATTCTTAATAGAATGATCCCATACTGATTCAGCAGTACCACCCATTACATCATGCTTATGACTTAATCCTTTAGTAATAGAAACCCCTAACTCATTAATCTGATCCTCTGTTAAATTATATGTCTCAATAGCTTCTGTTACAGTAATAGCTTTAGTATGCCATACCCAATCAGAATTTTGTACATATCTTTGATTAGGATTTTTATGGAATCCTGTAGTCAATGGATTTCTAATCTCCAAATGAGGTTTACCATACTTCCAACCAGAATAAATAAAACATCTATCAACAATAACAGCATCTTCAAATGTCTGACTTTTCTTATCAGGAATATCCTGATTATACTCACAATATCTTAAACTCTGATTATAGAATATCTCTGTATCAGACATAAAATTAGTCGTAAGTAAATCCTCCGGTTCATTCTTAGTTCTTAACTCCTGTGTAAATTTCTCAATCTCTTCTGGTGACATACCCTGCATTTCCATTTCCATTTTAGAAATATCAATAGCAGTCTTTTCATCAACAGAAGCCTTAATAGCCTCTAGTAATTGTTCATCCTTTTCCTTAATTGCTTTAGATGACAAAAGCATAATGTGAAATGTATCTTTTCTAGATAACATCTCCCCTTTTAAAATGTTTACCTTATTTCTTAATTCAGGATAAGGTAATACCTGCTCTTCAATCTCTCCAGTATTAACTCCTAGAGGATTACAGAATTGTTGCAGTTCTGCTCTAAATCCAGACAGATCATTATTAACAACTTTATAAGAATTGCTCATAACCTCATAATCCTCATGGTAAGGAAGTTGGAAGGGGATATAGTGGTTTATCATTTCTTTAAACCATTCCCCTTCCCTCTCAAACTTTTCGGATTCTGGAATCTTTAATTTAATTTTAATCATGTAGTGTATAAGATGTATTTATTAGAAGTTCTGCTAATGCAAAACTATTTTCTAATGCCTTAATGATAACATAGGTTGGATCAACCAAGTTATTATCATATTGTCGAGTCCTTACATTATAAGGAATCAACTGTTCTGGAGCCTTTAAATGAGCATTCTTAAGAATAGTATTATAAGGTGATTCCATAATTTCTTTTAACCAAGGTTCTAGTTCAGTCTTTAATGTAATTAAAGAAATACCTTGACCGGGAACATACCCCATTACTAAAGCAGATCTGCAAGCACCTACGGCATCCTCAATTCTATCATACTCTTCCTCCGCAGTCTTACGTGTAGTACCACCAACATAAATGATAGCAGCAGTTTGTTGAAGTTTATGAATTCTTTTCTGGAAATCTTCAACTCTAAACATTTCTGTTTCTACTTCCATTCTAGAAGTCAATTGCTTAATCCTATTTCTAATCTTTCTTTTTTCAGGATTATTGTAAATAGTAAAACTACTATCAGTAATAGTAATTTTATTACATTTATTGTCTGTTAAGAATGCTTTTAAATCCTTAACATTCTCATCAACAGACATGCCCCAACCCGGAAGTTTCAATAAACAAATCTTAAGATTTTGATAAACCTTATTGGTCAATGCCCATTTAATAAAACCATCAGAATAGTCTGGAGCAAGGATTACCAAAGGAATACCTTCAGCATTATAATAATCAGCAATTTCAGTGAATGCTACAGTGTCAGATAATTCTTCATCAAATATCTGAACTTCTGGTTTCTCAAATGAACAATTACCATTATCTTTATTAGCAAATCCTTTATTGATATAACCATTATCAAATGTCAAACCTTCTGTAAATTCTACATAAGTCTGATTTAGATTCTCTGACATCTCTACAGAAATAGAAGCATTGAACCCTGTCTTTCTATAAACAGATTCAATAAGTTTTGCTAAAGTATCAGACTTGCAAGATGTTAAAGCAATTCTATAAATGTCATCATAAGATTCAATTTTAACAGAATTACTTTTTAATTCTTCAGCAATTTCTGCAATCTTTAATTTAGTATAATCAAGAACATCATTAACAGGATTGTCCTTAACCTCCTTAAATAATTTACTAACAAACTCGTTAACCATTAAACTGGTTAAAGTTGTGCCATCACCACACTGATTTACTGTATTGTTGGCAGCATTAATCATTAACTGTGCTCCAGCATCTTCTTGCTTATTAGTAAATTTAATTTTCTTGGCAACTGATACACCATCTTTTGTAAAGTGTAAGTTACCCTCTTCATAAAGCAATACATTCTTACCCGTACCACCCATAGTCGAAGTAATAATTTTAGAGGCATTCTCAATACCTTTTAATACACCACTGATCTCATCAGTGTTATTCTCTAGACGCGTTGATTGTCTGTTCATATTTTCTTTTAAATTCATCAAATTTATTAGACTTAAACATATTTACATTCATAGATATGCCAGCCAAAGGATTGTGTTTATTCTTTTTTTGTACTTCAGATTCAACGATATGCTGAATCTCTTTTAATGCTAATGGGAATATGATTACAGAAGAAACAGCATCAAAGTTTGATCCCGGTTCTAAATTAAATTGCATTGCCTGTCTGATAAAGAATATATCAGGAATTGTCTCGACAACTCTTTTACCATCATAACAATGACTTAATAACCATTCACTAGTATCATCTATCATTTCAATCTTATCTGTTCTTGAATTAACTCGAACACCATAATTTTGAACTTTCTTTGCATATACATTAGATCCCTTTTCTCTAGTAGGCTCTAATGCTAATAAATATAATTTCTCTTTCTTTAAGAAGTAACCCTTTACAGAATCACCTCTATTTGCTTCATACCAAAATGATCTGTGGCAATTACCATAATACTGTATTAACTTTTCACAGTTCTCATAGAATCTATCCTTACCATCAGAAGGCTTACCAACATAGGAACATACCATTGTCTGTTTAATACCTTCCTTCCAATACTTAGGATTTAAGAATCCATAAAAAGCACCTACCGAACCACCCTCATCTATATTATCAGATACATAAGGGTCTAATGTAAATAGATACATATCTTTAGGTATCTGACCTCTAATAGTCTCTGGTTCATGAAATATTAAAGGACAACCCTTAATAGAAGCCATAGATCTATTGAATGGAAAATCATAGAAAGGTTCATCATCCTCATTGACTTCTGTCTTAACACCATTAAAGGCTTCAGCACTCCAAGTTAATTTAATAGGCTTACCTATTGTTCTAAATGTACGATCTTTTAATAATTCCCTCTCTCTTTCTATTAACTCCATCTGTGGAAAATAAGAACCTTTACTACTAATCCACATGTCAGAAGGAACTAATGGATAGTTCATCTTCTCATTATAAATAGCAGTAGGATCTTTCTTGGCAGCCTCTTCAACTCTTCTATTAAAGTAATGCTCTAAAGCAGCCTCAATATCAGTATTGCCATTCTCATCTTTAAATGTCTGGTCAGCCAAATATGCAGGTAAGAATAATCCAATATTCCTAGCATGTTCATCATCTTCCCAAATATTCTCAAATTCCAAAAAGTTATAATCTTCTGGATTATTAAATACTTGTTTAGACTGTTGAACTAAGTCTATATTACCAGATGTTCCTAATGCTACCTGTACACCATACTGCTCACCATCATTACTAACAGTAGGAACATTGCTAAATAAGGCTTCCTTAAAATTAGGCATTAAACCAACTTCCTCATATATAGAAATAGATACACGACCACCAGCCCCAGATTGAGCACCATCCTGTTTCTTATCAGAATAGTTGATATGAAACAATGCTGTTCTAGTACCTCTAGTTTTCCAACCAGACTTTGTCTCAACCTTATAAGTATATCTATAAGGATGTTTCTTATTGCCCGGCTTAACATCTCCTTCCCAATTTCGAGCAAAAGGATTTGGTAAATATTCCTCATCCTCTGGACTCCCCCATACGCCTAAATCACTTTCAGTAGATAAAAACCCTAATCCGTCAACAACCTTAGTTATTAATTCAGAACTCTTATCTGTAACAGCAGCACCAATAACAACCTTAGCAGTAGGAGGATTTAAATAAGTTTCTTTATTAAATCTCTTAATACCATCAAATGTCATTATCTGTGCTGATATTCCAGCAACAGTAAATGATTTTCCCGTTCATCAACGTTGGACTATATCTTCATCCACAGCATTATCTGTTTGGAGTTGCGTGTTATGATTAACTACTTGCCCTACTTTTATGTCAACTTTATATTTCATTGAAGGATGGATATATGGATTAATAATTTCTACAAATTTTCTAAATTCTGTTGTATTACAACGAAGTCTGTAAAAATTCTTTTCTTTTTCATTTTTCCATTCTATATTCCAACGTTCTTTGAAATATTTAATTATTACTTCATTCTCTTCTTTTGATAAATATGTATTTAATCTAGCAGTGCACTTAGAATAAATAGAATACTTTTTCCCTTTATAAACAGCATTATATAAAGATCCGTCATCCATAAACCATATTGCTAATCCCTCTTGATCTAAACGATCTAACACTTTTCTTGAAAAGGTTTTATGACCATTTATATAAATGAACTTATACAATATTTTAAAAAAAGGATGATTTCTTTCAAATCTAACAGCATCAATTTTTGATCTTCCACAATTTTGCTCAATAGAATAATTTGATTTTCTCTGGAAATTTTTAGATTGACTACTATCTAAAATAGCCATTAGTTTTTGAACTTTCCAATTAAAATATTCAAACTGTTTTATAGAGTGTTTAAGTAAAAACCTACACTGAACAGTATTGCTGATAATACGCTGGTTTATACAGCCGTCTCCTAAAACACAGGAGAGAATGAATTTTTTTTCTTTTGTTGTCATTTGCCTTAACTTTGTTAAAGTCTAATTTTGTTTAGTTAATCTAGTCTCTGAACCTTACCCTTAGTAAAACATTAGGGTCTTGGCTGCTGATTGTTTTATAGTATATAATTTTCAAACATTCAAGTCTATCTTTTCAGATTACTTTGTAGTTTATATACTTTCAAAAGTTTCCAGCAATTTACGCAATTACTTAATAGTTATTACTAACTATTGACGGCAGAAAATTTTACCGCCTCTACTACCAAATATCATTAAATTTTGTGCAGGATTCCAATACAAAGGACATCCTACATTATTCTCATGTAATCTCCTAATTAATGTTCTAGGCTTTACATACTGTTTTCTTTTACCATCTGCTGAATGCATATCATTAAACCTTTGCCTCTCATGTGCCTTACCAGACTTTTCTAATTTCTTATATAAAGTTGGATTGTTTAATGCTCTATCAGCAGAATATTTGTCATCATCTCTAAACCCAGAAAATCCTTGACATTCCAAATAAGCATAATGAATATGCCAATCTAAATCACGAACAAAAGGTTTTGTAAACTTTCTAATCTTCTCTTGCTCTATTTCAATCTTAAAGAAATTACCATAGAAAAATAAAGTAGGTGGCATAAATCTCCAACCACCATTATCAAAAGCCCAAAAGCCTTCTATACACCATTTATTATATTGCTTCCATAAATTTAGATATTTGGGATTATCAGGATGAACTCTAGGAATATCAATTAAAAAAGATTTTAGGTTTTCAATCCTTATCAAATCTTTCTTTAATATTTCTATATTAGTTATCATCAATACATTTTTTGTATTAGTTTTAAAATTATACTAATCGTCTTATATTCTCTCCAATCTGGAACAGCATATGTTTCTACAGCAACAATAACATACTTATTGTTATTCCATATAATGTTGTCACCTCTCCAACTTTTCACTTCCTTAATAGAAAAATATTCCTCCTTATTTGATTCACCAACAATCCATTTATGATTAGATCTATCAAATTGTTTTGGAAGATGTTGACTAATATCTTCAATAGTATAATCTTCTAAATTAATCATATAAATTTAAATAAACTTGTTCAACTAAATATCCTAAATAATATGCCCATGCTTCAGATGTTTCATCATTTAGAAACATACCAATCTTTTCAAAGATTAGTTCTACACAATGAAACATCTCATGAGCAATCAGATTAGGACTAATTCTTTTAAAGTGTAATGCAATACCACTATAAGTAGTCTGACAAGTTCTAGCATTATAAGTTCCTGTAAAGAACTCTTTAATGTTTTTATGATCTCCTTTTTCTAAAGTAGATTTAAAGAACTTATGAGCATCCTTCTCTACACCATAATATATATGTATAGGAAATGGATAAATACTTGGTGATATTGTAAATCCTTTAGTCATCAATTTTCATTAACTCATCAAGTAATACGTGCATTCTTGCTTCATCTGTACAATGACTTAAATCAATGTCAGTGATATAATCTTTTCCTATTAAGTAAGGCTCACTTACTATAACTCCAATACTAATCAGTTCTTGGAGAATTTCTAATTTTCTATTCATATTTATTGTAATAAAATGATTTCCCGGATGAACTTTCAACGGTTGATCTATTTGATAATAATTAGCAAGATTGTTTGATGCCAAGTGTTTTACAATTTGTATAAGAAGGCCATAAAAATAAAGAGTGTCTCCTTTTTTAAACCAATCTCTATCTATACAAATTATAAAACCACTACTTTCTTCAAGAGCATAAATTCTATAATTATTCATCCGGTTGTATGTCACCCCTTTCTCTAGCATTTAAACTTCTTTGTCCAAATACTCTAGTAGCGGTTTTTGTTTTAATAAATGATTTTTCTATCTTCTCAAAGTCTTGATATATCTTAGGTAACAAAGCTTTAAGTTTAATTAATTCTGTAACAGAATCCATTGTAATCTCTTGAGTAGACAAGAACTGACTAATCTCAATTAATTGATCTTTCTGTTGTTTATATGCCAACTCATCAGCAGACATACATAAATATGGATAACTATTTAAACAATCTTCAATATCAGGATCAGTAGGATCAAATAACTTGTTATAGCTTTTACAAGTATCTATTAATTGATCTTTAGGAAGTCTATAATATTTATTAACTTCCTCATCAGGATCAACCATCCATACTACACACCACATATGTTTTGAAGATTCTATCTTATCCTTAGTTTTATCTCTTGTATATAAATCAGCAAACGGAGCAACATAAATTACATGAGGATTTAACTCCCAGAAATTATCGTTACCGTTCATTGACTTTGTAATATTCACAAATCCTGTTATCATCCTAATCCTTTTAAAAAGTTTTTAGCAACATTATCTGACCAAGATTTAATAATATCTTCTTTAGTCTGTCCGGGTAATTCACCATCTTTATATTCCTTAAACAAAGGATCATCAGATTCAATCTCAATAATTGATCCATCATCATTCTTAAGAAATGCTTTATTACCAATCTTATACCAAGTATTAGATTTTTCTAGTTGCATAAAGTTGCTTTTAATGTAAGTATTTCCATTTCAGAATTCCTATATGTCACATAAACATATTTATAAGATTCATAAGATTCTTTAATATCTTCAGGTGTTTTCCATACAACTCTTAATGTCTTACTGTTGGGGTAGAGAGATATACAAGAACAACTTGCTTTAAGATCTTTAATAGTTTTTGTACCATCATTAGTAAATGTATATTCTAAAGTTGTTCCTGTTCTAATCTTCCCAAAATCATATTCAACTGTGTTCCACATTATTTAAATGACTAAAGTCTATTGTTAAATCATCATCCTCATCTATATCAAAACTATCTATAGTTGCTGTAGCAATAGTAAATACATGTTTAGATCTCCATGTAAATATATCATATAATGACATTTTCATAATACTAAAAGTATTAATACTAAACGGCCATTCATTCAACTCTTGATATACTGGATATAAGAGATTCATTCTTTCCTTATACCTAAGATTATATTGATACCATTCCTCCTTATTCATAAGAGCAGGATAAGAATTAAATCTACATCCTTTAGGAGCAAAGAATACATTTGGTGCTTTACAACCACAACATCTTGCTTCATATAAACATATAGGAGAACAGGCTGATTGTCTTTCACCAACCTGCTCTCTAATATGCAATCTTATAAACTTTGGATTAATTTTGTATAGAATATATATTGTTTGTCCTATTAGGAATTGATATATGTTATCCAACATTTACAGTAGAATCTTTAATTGAAGAAATCTGTACGTTTCCATCACCCTTAATAGTATGAGGAACTTCTAATGTTGCTAAAATAGCCTGTACATCATTTGGCTGTATCAATACATAACCATAATGTTGGTTAGTTACATCTTTAGGGGGTTCAAATAAACCAGAATCTACATGGATAAATCCATTAACAACTACAGGAGTAGCATTGTTACCTTTACCCTTCATTCCAATCTGAATTGCTCTAGGATTTAATTGGATAATATCTCCAACTTTCAAACTAGTCATACCAGTAGGTACAGCAACAATCACACCCTTCTGATTATAAGGCCAATCAGTTTCATATTCTCTAGCTTTACCTACACCAGAATGTGTTGGAATATCCAATACCTCTTTAAATGGAGTAACTAAACCTGATTCAGAAACCTTAGGTTCAATTAAAAATGCTCTAACAATAAGTTGTTGCAATGGTCGTACACTAGTATACTGTGGATCTAATTCTACCACTTTACTATTATACTCTTTTACTTGATCTACATACTCTGGAGAATACTTATAAGCATTCAAATTGTTTGTACTTTTAGTCTGTTGTAGATTCATTGGATTGGTTGGAAGCATACTGTTCATAGTAGCTTTTGATCTTTGTCTGTCTTTCATGATCTCTTTTTGATAACCTTTTCTTGTTATGTTTAATTAAATTAAGGAACACTTTTATTCTTTTAGGTTCCCTGTTATTCGTTAATGATCTTTCTATATCTCTCATCTCTCGATGTAGATCTATATAAAATTTAAAGTAATTAGTGATTAATATACCACCCTCTGTCTCTTCAGCATTCTGTAGGTAATATCTTAATCCTCTATAAAATCCATCTATTATTTCTTCAGTATGTTTAACTGATATTTTGTTCTCTGTTGCTAACTTCTGAAGTATATACTTATTCATTCCAATTTGTTACTATCTGACTTGTCATAGTTATATCTCCTGTAAACCATCTAATAACATCTTTCTTTTCTACTTTACTTGGAAAAACCACACACTCACCATCATCAGGTAGACCATCATAACCATATTCAACAATAGAATAAATATGTTCTTCTCTATAACAAATTGGTTTATCTGCCTTTCTATAATAAATTTCATATCTTGGTCTAATTTTATAACTCGTTGTAAACGATCCTAAATTAGTCCACTTTAATTTCTGAAGTTGTATTTGTTCATCTTTTGTCAAATATTCATTAGTCCATTTAAACAAATCATAACTTATTAATCCTGCTTTCTTATAAGAATTTATACCTTCTGCTAATGCTTTTCTAGAATCATGAGGTATAAAATAACTTTCATCAGGTTTATTCCACATTCCTTTCATTTTTAATCTTTCAAACAGTTCTACATAATTAATGTGTTGACCATCTACAATATCATCTAGATCAAAATCATAACAGTATTGTCTAAAATGTTTCAAACATTCTCCATCAATATACTCCATACTGTAATCCTTATGAAACCTGCCCATATTACAAGCACCTACCATAAAAGCATTCCAGTATAAATTATACTTAGAAGTGATATTAAGTTTCAATCTTAATAATTCTTTAATCACACCAGATTCCATGCTTATTAGTTATTACTATTGATAATGTATGTATATACTGTACTTGTCTCTCTAACTCTTCATATAACTTCAATGCATCACCCTTACTTAAATATACTCTCTTAGGAAATATACCTCTATTTAAAAGATCAGAGTGAATCTTGATTATTTCATCTAATATCATGTCTCTAGTTTTTTAATATGCTCATCACAAGCAGTTATATATTCTTGCAATTTCTGTTTGTATAAATCATCCATTCCAAACTCCATCATATGTTCTCGTAATTCAAGCCTCATATTTAATAAATTCGGAGCATCTAATTTAGTCAAATACTCTTTTGCTTTATTGTAAAATCTACCCTGTGATCTCATAGTTAAATATTAACTTAATGTTATTTTGAATAATCTTATCTTTTAAAAGGATCAGAGAAATAGACAATTGCCTATCTAATAATAACCCTTTCTTGTTTAAAGATGTAATTACAGTATTAGGAATCTTTAGAGGTATCTCATCTATCATATATAATGATATTACCTCTAACTCTTTATCAGATAATTCCTGTCCTGATAATTTAAAAAATTGTTTCCAGAAATCTTGTCTGGTTATCTCTAGATAACTATTCTCATTATTACTTATCGGAGATTTACTTAAATTCAATGTTAATGTATCTTTCATGTTTACATTTGTTTACTAATTAATTACCTTTCTAAAAGGCATAAAAATCCCTCTGCGAAATTTGACCTCTTAAATTTAAGAAGCAATTTCACATCTTCGGATAATCATTTATCCTTGTTTCACGCTGTGATCTTGAATTTAGCAGTGCATTCCTCATTTCTGATTATTGTCTCTTATACCCCAACTTTATATTATCGTACCATTAAGTACAGTTTACCAAGTCCGGCTATAGGCTTCTAAGGTGTTAACCAATATTTGAGCCTATCCTCTGAAGTATAAACACTAAATCTGCTATCACAGATAGTTCCGTTATTTATCGGAGAAAACCCTGTTCGCCATCACCAAGATATTAATCTTCGAGGTTACTTAGATAATCCGACTTCTGCTCCTGACTTACATCCATTTTTAAAGATAGTCACAGGAGGATTATTAATTGAGTCATCACTTCAATCAATAAATAACAGTGCAAAGATAAGGTATAAATATTCAATTCCGCCTTAAGAAATTAAAATTAGAGTGTAAATTGAATTTGAAATGAGATAACTAATTGATAGTTAAATATATAGATGAGTGTTAACGATATGTTAATGATTTTGTAATATTTGGATTTTGAGTATTTTTTTAATTTTTTGGCAATATTTTAGAAAATTGCCAATTTTTATACCCGGAATTTTTTTGAAAAATCTTTTCAAGAAACATTTGTTAATATACAGGCCGATTATTTTTTTAATTTTTGAAACCAGAATGTTTTTGTTAATATATCCCAGACAGCCACCCTCTCTTGGTTTTGAGGGAAGGAATACCCCCGTCATTCATTTGACAAAGTATTTCAATCTGGTCAGTACATCTTGTATGTGTGTGCCAGTGTTTGTATGTTTCTACCTTTGATGGTTGGAAGTGAAACATACACTAACCATGTAGTCTTGTACGGAACAGATGAACTGTACAAGGGTATGTCTTTAAGGTGGGTGGATAAACCGATGGTTTAGTTTCTTTTGGGTTCATCAGTGATGTATGTCATTGTGAGCATATAAAACAGCCTGATTGGAGTAGAGCCACTCTGGTCTATTCAAGTATCTGTAGGCACATTGCAGATATATAGCACCTACTATAGAGGCTGATGGTGCAAGTTAAGTGGTTTTCCCACTGAAGCGTAGGAACAGTTGGTTGATATTAGTTTATCATCCTTCTGTTCCTTTATTAGATTATAAACAGGGGATTGAGTAGTCTTATGTTAGTAGACACTCATCCTCTGTTTGATGATATAGGAACAGTTGGAATGATGATAGATAATATCTAACTACTCTTTGGAGTATTGTACTGGAAATGTGGAACCAGCCACT
>Ga0116158_10001319_pt1 | contig 22638 bp, 15 predicted proteins | sample AD_UKC052_MetaG_FD_89883 | JGI IMG/M metagenome (GOLD analysis project Ga0116158, IMG submission 89883) | Active sludge microbial communities of municipal wastewater-treating anaerobic digesters from USA - AD_UKC052_MetaG | ecosystem: Engineered > Bioreactor > Anaerobic > Digestate | place: USA... | reverse complement strand
CGCTCCCGCGCGCGCCGCTCAATCGATGGCGAAGCAGTATACCCGCCCCGCCCCGCCCTTCGGGGCCGTATCGTGGCACCCGCCGTTCTCGTGCACCGAGTTCCACGACCGATATTGATCGGCGTCGCTCCCCATCGGTCCGAGGCCGTCGGAGTGGCCCACCAGCGCGAACAGCTGCGAATCCTCGGAGGTCCAGTCCGCGCAGGTCTTGCCTGGCGCGACGGTGCCGTCCTTGTTCGACCCGGTGAGGATATCGTGCTCGTTCGGAGCCGGCGAATCCTTCCACTGCCCCGGCACCTTCTCGCCGTGCTCGTCGAGGAACACCTCGACATCGCCGAGCTTCGTGTGCAAGTCGGCCACGTCGGCAGCGACCATGACGAGCGCCGCGTTGTACCAGGGCCCCGCGCCGATCCGGTCCTTCGCGTGCACCGGCTGGTCATCCGGGCCCTTCTCGACGCTGAGATACGCGTGCCACGTCTTCCCGCCGGCACCGACCGCGTCGGCCAGGTCCTGACACCGCTGGTCGGCCCCCGCGAGCCCTCCGAGGTTCCCCGTGGGGCTCCCGCTGCTCGAAACGAACAGGCTGAGCGACGGCTCCTCACCGGCGCTCGTGGACGACGAAGCGCTCGTGTCGCCCGTCGAGGCGGTGCTCGTGGATGTCGATGTCGACGTGGACGAAGCGCTCGCGCCATCCGTCGAGCCACCGCTCGTCGGCGAGGACGTCGCGCTCGTGCCGTCCGTCGAGCCGCCGCTCGTCGGCGTGGACGAGGCGCCCGTGCTGCCGGTCGTGACGCCAGTGGTGGCACCGCTCGTGCCCGTGGTGGTGCCGGTGCTTCCCTCGTCCCCACTGGCGCTGCAGCCGGCCGTAACGAACAGAAGGCCGATGACGGCGCCGAGGCGATGAATGCGTGAATGATGGGTAATTGTCATGGGCGTCACCATGCCGCGGGCCCGCCGGCAAGTCCAGTATGGGGCTGCGCGTTCGCCATGCCGTGCCTCCACGGCTCCGCGTGTCACGACTCCGCGGGCCCCTGCAATTCACCGGCGTGTTTGACCACGGCTGCGCGCAGCGCCGCGGGTGTACCGACGATCTCGAAGGCCCACTGCCCATATCGCCGGGTATTGTTCACAGCGGCGATCCACTGGTTCACCGCCGCTTGCCTGGCACACGCGAGCGCATCACCAGGGGCCTCCGGCTCGCCACCCGCGATCTCCAGCATCACATGCTTGCCGCCATGCAAACGAACGATGAAGTCGGGCGTATGGCGATGCAACTCGCCGAGGTGCTCGTAAGCGATGGCAAAGCCGATCTGCCGATCGTTGGGGGCGAAGGCCTCCACCGATTCGCACCCTTCCAAAATGTCGATCACCGCGTCATCCCCGATCCCACCGCCGCGACCACGAAGGACCACAACATTGAGGTGACACTTGCTGACCTGCCGAACGGGCCCATCGCTCAGACCATCGACGCTCGCCGTGGTGTAGTACTCGGAAAAGCGGTTCACGATCGGCAGGAGCGGCGCATCGCTCGCCACTGTCGACAACAAGATCCCCGACCGCACGCGTTCACGCAACAACCGCAGATACGGCTCGTGACCGAGCGCGCGCCGGTCGACGCCGACCGCGAATTGCACCCGACGATCGATGTACTCGTGCAAGATCCTCACGACCGCCGGAAAGACGAGATGACGCGCGAGCTGCCCGGCGCTGCCCGCGATCAGCTCCTCGACGATGCGCTGCGCCACACCAAAGACGATCGCCTGGAGCCGCTCCGGCTCCTCTCCCGCCTGACGCTCGACGAGCATGACCGGCATGACCGGCATGACCGGCAGCCGCTCCACATCACAATGGATCCCGCAGTCGCGGCACTCGCGAATGAACCCCTCGACCACGGGCATCCGGATCTCGAGGTGGGCCCGCCCCGGCATCGCAAACACCCGGTGTTGCGGCCCATCCGTCGGCCTGTCGGCGGCGCTCTGGCCCTTGAAGGGGACCAGCGAGAACGGGATGCCGTGGACATCGACGTATTCGGGCGGCAGCTTGCCATCCGCGCCGACATCGTGGCGCCTGCGCCGGAGCCCGCGACCGACGACCTGCTCGCACAGCAGCTGGCTACCGAAGGCCCGCAGCCCGAGGATGTGGGTCACGTTGTTCGCGTCCCAGCCCTCCGTCAGCATCGCCACCGAGACGACGCAGCGCACGTGCTGCCCCGGCTGGCCCGGCTTTCCGACCGTATCGATGACCGTGCGCAGGGCCAGGGCCGCCTCGTCCCTCGACACGCCATCGGCCCGCTCGAGCTTCTCGAGCAAGCGCGAGTCGATGCGCACCGTCTGGCGCACGCCCTCCGCGTTCGCCAGCTCGTCGAGCACCTCGCTGCGCGCATACACGGTGACGCGCCTGCTCTTGCCCTGCTCGTCGACGACCTCGCGCACCGACTCTCCGCTCACTTTATTAAACACGCGGTCGGCGAGCGTCGTATTTTCACACACGATGATCATGACCGGCGGCGCGGCATCCTCACCGATCGACCCGAGCATGAACGCATCGAAGCTCGCCTTCCACTCGCGCGCGAGCCTCATCACGGCATCGTCCACATCCCCTTGAACGTATCGTGGATCCGTCCGGTCCGCGAGCACGGGCAGGCGTGGCACCTTGACGATGCCGGACTCGATCGCGTCCATGAGCCCGAAGCTGGTCACGAGCCAGGGAAACGGGCTGCCCTCCGGATAGCCGCTCGCGGCCAGGTAGAACGGCGTCGCCGAGAGGTCGATGGCGGCCAGGATGCACGGCCGGGCCTCGCCGTTCGCGTCATCAAGCAGGCCAGCATTGTTGATGCGATCGAGCCCCGCGAGCCAGACCCGGGCCTCCTCGGCCTCGTCATCGCGCCGCTGCTTGCCCCGCACCGTCGCGTCCGCGAGCTTGCGCGGGCGCCAGCAATGGTGCCCCTCGTCATTCATCACCAGGATCGGCAGGCGCCGGGCGAGCTCACCGAGGCGCCCCTTTAAAAAAGCGTGGTTGGGCTCGTCGCCTTTGTCGACCACCTTGTAGGTCCGGTCGCCTTCCCGGTGCGCGCTCCTCGGGGCGAATGCATGCCAGTTGGTGACCAGCACCCGGCCCTGCTGCAGCAGATCCGCGTACTTCGCCGGCACCAGGTCGAAGCGCCGATAGTCGCTGTGCGGATGGTCCGGCCGCAGCACCTGGAGGCGCGTCTTCACCGTCAAGTTCGGGGCGCATATCAACACCGCGCTCGGGAAGTGGGTGCTGGAAGGATAAACCGCGCGATTGGTGAAGGCCCAGGTGATGATCATCGCCATCACCAGGGTCTTGCCCGAGCCGGTCGCCATGCGCAGGCCCAGCCGGGTCAGCGGCAGCAATGAGGGGTCGTCCGGGCGGTCGATGAGGCGCACGGGGTTGTCGTGCGCGACGGGCGAGAGCCCGCAATCTTCGCCCCGCAGGAGCCGCCCGAGCAGCACCGCGTCAATCTTGAAATTCTTGCAGCCGGTCGCGGCGAGGCGGCCGGGGATCGCCAGCTCGAGCAGGTAAATGATCGTCTCGACCGCCTCTCGCTGACAGAAGAACAAGCGCCGCGTCCGGCCCGGATCGAACCAGTACCGGAGCAGCTCACGCGTCACCTGCGAGGCCCCGCGATATCCGCTGTTTCGCCAGCGCCCGACATCCTCCCTCAAGCGCTCCGGGAGCTCGAGCTTGTCGGCGACCGGTCGCCGGCCGGGCCGCTCGATCGGGGTCGCGATTCCATCATCGTCCTCGACATAGGCCCAGTGCCGGGACGGCTCGTCGTAAGGGCCATTGAGGATCGGCTCGTCGACCGCACGCGTCGGCTTCCAGGCGCCGTCGGCCACTCGATCGTGGGCACGTTTGCCTGCGCGTGCCATCACGCCCCCAGTGTGCGGATCGCCATGACCTCGTTGCCCCGCGGATCGATGACCTTCACGGCGATGCGGCCGTGCGTCCCGGCAGAAAAGGGCAGCGACACCGTGCCCGCGAGCGCCGCGAACACCCGCTCGTCGGCCTGCGAGCGCAGCGACCTGGCGAGCCTGTGCCACGCGCTCTGGTCGGGGAAAAACGCCTGGGTGATACAAAAGCAGCGCCCGTCGAAGTCGCTATCGAGGAACCAGGCAGCCACCTTGTCGGCCCGCGTCGAGCGCAGCGTATTCTCGACAGGGTCATAAAGATCGACCCCGAGCAGCGACACCACCCAACCATCGCTGGTCCCCGCGACGGCGATCTCCGGCTGACCGAAGACCGTGAACAGCTGACCATGGATGGTGTCCTTGAGCAGACCGGCCATGCCAGGATTGACGTCGGGACGGACCTGGGCCTGATGCACGCGCAGCCCGGGCCGCTGCGACGACTCGATCGCCGCCGTCGCCTCCGGCGCGAAGCTGAAGCCGGCGAGGATCAGCTCGTCGAAGCGACTCGCCGCCCGCACCGTGCCCTCGACCTGACGCGCCGTGACCGGGCCATATTGCGGTCCGAATGCGACCGCCACGCTGGCGCGCTCCCCTTCACCGGCGCCGCGCCAGGTGCCCTCGGCGTGCAGCTCGCTGCCGGTCCCCTGCTCGAACAGCGGGTCCAGGCGCGCGAACCGACGCGCGACGTTGCTGCCCGTGAAGGTCAATCCGTCATGCCGCAACAGGCGCACCATTTCCAACAGATATGCGCGCAGGTCCTCATTGATCGCCGGGCCATGCTCGCCATCCTCGTCCGGCGAGCGCTCGGCCGGGTGGACGCCCTCCACCGTGAATCCACCCGACACACGAACGACCCCCTTGATCACCCGGGGCTGGTCGACCAGCGCCTCCTGCTCGGCGTTGGCGGCGATGCAGGCGTCGACCTCGTCCCGGCGGGCCCGCCACGCCCGGCGATAGGCCGTCACCGCATCGATGAGCGGCGCCGGCCAGTCCGGGTCGGTGTCGAAGGGCACGGTCCAGTGCTCGAGGCGGCGTTTGCCGCTGTGATTGGCAAACAAACCCCAGCGGCGCTCGTCGGCGTCGGAGCCCGCGCGCTTGCCCTCGCGTCGTTGCCTGTCGACCAGCGTTCGACGGTGCTCGTCGGAGACCGAATCGAGCGCCGCACGGACGGCCGCGAGCGCCGCGTCGAGCAGGGGCTCGTGCCTGGTGATGATGGGGTCGAGGTTGCTGTTGCGCGCGATGTCCTTGAGCATCACATGCGGGATCGTCTGATAAACAAAGCCCGCCGACGGCCGCTCGCCGCCGAGCGCATAATGCTCGAAGCGCGCCGTGAGCAGCCGCTGACGCGCCGTGGCGATCGCCACGCGACTGGTGTCCATGGCGATCCAGCGCCGCCCCCACTGCTCGGCGACATACGCGGTCGTGCCGCTGCCCGCGGTCGGATCCAGCACCAGATCGCCGGGATCCGTCGTCATCAGGATGCAGCGCTGCACCACCTTGGTCGTGGTCTGGACCACATAAACCTTGTCCTGCTCGGCGGTGCCCATGGTGTCGGCCCAGAGGTTGCCGAGCGGGGTCGCGGCGAAGTCCCCGAAGTATTTTTTGAAGTTGACGAAGCCCCGGGTTTTGATAATCCGTCCCGCCCGGGCGAGCCGCGCCATGCCGACCGCATTGGTCTTCCAGCCGCCATTTTTGGGGCGACGGATCGTCTCGCCTTCGAGGTCGAAGTCGAAGATGGTGCTCTCGCTCCCGGTGTCCGAGGTGAGCGGGTCGCCGCGCCACGGCCGGGCGCCCTGGGGCATGGATCCGGGGTCCTCGCGCTCCGCGCCCAGGATCGGCCGCGACCAGCCCTCCGCGAGCTCGATCCGGGTAAAGCGGGCGCCGGCGCCCTGGGTGAGCTCACGCGTCAGATACAGCGGCCGGTACTTCATTTGCTCGCGGTCGGCGGCGTACCACAGCAGATAGTCGGAGACGTTGTCGAGGAAGCGCTCGCCCATGCCGCCGGTCTTCTTGACGGTGATCAGCGAGACGAAATTGTCGGCCCCGAACACCTCGTCCAAAACCAAACGCACGCGATGCAGGTTCTCGTCGCTGATCTGCACGAAGATGCTGCCGGTGTCGTGCAGCAGCCGCCTGGCGAGGATCAGGCGATCGCGCAGATACGAGAGATAAGAGTGGACCCCGAGGTGCCAGGTGTCCCGGTATGCACGCACGGTCTCGAGCTCGCGGCTCAGGTCCTGGTCGCGCTCGCCGACGTCGCGCTTTCGCAGCTCCGGCTGGAAGTTGCTGGCGAACCGGATGCCATAGGGCGGATCCATGTAGATCGTCTGGACCTTGCCCGCGAGGTCCTCCCGGCTCGCCAGCGCGGCCATGACCGGCAATGAATCGCCGAGGATCAGCCGATTCGACCAGTCCCCGTCATGCCGATAACACCGCACTAGCTCCTGATGCGGCGGCTGCGGGTCCGCGAACAGATGACTCGCCGCGTCCCGGCGCGCCGCGGTGTTGAGGATCGCCTGCGCGCTCACCCGCTCGTGCACGTGCAACACGACGGGGTCGACCTCGAAGCCGCCACGGTCGTGCTGCTCCTGCTTGGCGGCCCACTCGAGCCAGGGCTGACTGCCCCGCAAACACTCGCGCAGCACCGCCTGCTCGCTCGCGGTCAACACACGCTGGCCGGCGAGCCCGACGAGCTCGAGCGCGCGGTCGGCCGCGCTCGTGGGGTCGAAGCGCAGCACCGGGGCGAGGTGCGGGCTGTACACGTACCGCGTGCGCCTGCCCCCCGCGGTTTCGCCGCTCCCGCCGGCCTGCCGGGCATTCGTCGGGGTCGTTTTCCGGGAGCGGGCCATGAAGCAACCTCGGGTCGCAAAAAGTATAAGGAAAGCCAACCATTTCGTGCCGCCGCCCATCGGGCCAGCGCGGCCGTTCCCCCGCCAAAACCACGCGTTTACTCACCGCTCGGGGGCCGTGGATTGGATGGCGCAACGGCGGCCCGGTCCGGCCGATAGGCCCTGGTGAATCCCTTCACCCTCTTCCTCCACGATTTGATCGCCGCGCGGCTCGCCCAATGCAATGTTTGTTCGGACGCCGGGAGTTGCGGCCCGTCCATGGCGAGCTGAGGGCGTCCGCGGCATGGCGCGACTTCGGCCCGGCGCCGCTCGAGGATTTCACTCGGCGATCACGGGTGATGATAATAAATGATGTGGCGAGCGCGCCGCGTGCCGTGGTACGGTGCCGCATGCTGCAGGTGGTATGTCCGCTGCTGGTCGTCGCGCTGCTCGCCGGTAGTTGTTCGTCTGCCGGTGAGACCGAGGCGCTGCAGACCGAGGGGCGGTTTCAGGCCGAGGTATGGGCCGACAACTGGTTCTCGTTCAGCCTGGGCGAGACGGCGGTGTTCGAGGACTCGGTGTCGATCACCACCGAGCGCTCGTTCAACAAGGAGGTCTTCGGCTTCGACGGCGAGTATCCGCTGGTGCTGAACTTCGTGGTCAAGGACTACAAGGCCAGCGATTCGGGGCTCGAGTACATCGGCACGGATCGCCAGCAGATGGGCGATGGCGGCTTCATCGCGCAGATCAAGGACACCGAGACGGGCGCGTTTGTGGCCGTCTCGAGCGCCGCGTGGCGCTGTCTGGTGATCCACCGCGCGCCGACCGACGTCGCCTGCGAGGACGACCCGGAGCCGGACAAGACCTGCGGCTTCACGAGCGTGGCGGAGCCGGACGGCTGGCGGCGCGCCGACTTCGACGCCAGCGCGTGGCCGCTGGCCGTCGAGTACAGCGAGGCCGATGTCGGCGCGAAGGACGGCTACGACGAGGTCGACTGGGACCCCGCGGCGCGACTGATCTGGGCGGAGAGCCTCACGCAGGACAACACCTTGCTGTGCCGACTCGTCGTCGATGGGCAAGGGTGATCCAGCCTCCCCAAACAGGGATGGAGGGGCTGTGGTGTCCGCGCAGCGACGCCCGTCCAGGTGTCCGACACTCGAGCTCGCTTCGCCGGCTAAACAAGATGAGGTGAGTATCCCCGCACGAGCACACCACGCCGCGCCACTGCGTTGGACCTGCAGATGTGCTGTATTGCGCGCCGCTTCGGACCATGATCGGATCGCCACAAACATCGCCCGCCGTTGAACTGACGGTGAATCGCACGGGTGACCTCGTGGTGCTCGTCGCCGGTGAGAAACCGACGGTCACGCGCACCACGGTCAATCCCACCCATGAGGCGCATCGCGGCGGCGCACCGGGATTCCTGCGCATGTTGCATCTCGCGGCCAGCGACGGGGTGTTGACGCCGGAGCTGGCGTTCGGGCGCGAGCTGGCTCGCTCGGCGCTGCGGGCGGCCGCGGCGATGCCGGCCGGCCAGGAGCAGCACGCCGAGCTGACGCCCGCCGAGTTCGAGTCGCTGCGCGCGGCGCGTCCGAAGAGCTTTCAACGGCTCGCGGATTTCAGCCTGTGCTCGACCTGGCAAGAGCTCGTGCTCGCCACCGCGACCGAGGTGCAGGCGCTGGACGGCGGCCGCGACGAGTACTTCCGCCGCCACGGCATCGGCGTCGAGTCCGGGCAGCTGTGGTTTCACCTCGCCGAGCGGCCGGGTGAAACCAGCCACCCCTTCGCCTTCATCGCCACCCTCGCGCGCAGCGGTGCCGATGGTCGTGTGCAGCATCAACCACTGGCGACCGCGATGCACGATTGTGCCGGCGATGTCGCCCGCCAGGAGCGCCTGCTCGCGCCGCTGCGCCGCGCCGCCGAACAGAACGAGAGCCTGCGCGCGCTGCTCGACAGCCACGAGGTGTTTCATTCGGTCGCCTGGACCCCGCAGGAGGCGCACGGCCTGCTGCGCGCCGCGCCGACGCTCGAGGCGTGTGGCATCCGCGTGCGCCTGCCGCAATGGTGGCACGGCGAGCCGCTGCGGCCGCAGCTGCGCGTGCAGGTCGGCGGCGACGAGCCGGCCTCGCTCGGCCTCGGCGCGCTGCTCGACTTTCAGCTGCGCTACTTCATCGGTGAGAACGAGCTGAGCGCCGAGGAGTGGAAGCAGCTGATGCGCGGCGCGGCGGGCCTGCATCATTTGCGGGGCAGCTGGGTCGAGCTCGACGCGACCCACCAGATGGAGGCGCTGCGCCACTGGGAGAGCGTCGCGGCCGCCGCGGCGCGCGGCGAGGTGGGCTTTGCGGAGGGCATGCGTCTGCTGGCCGGGCTGCAGCACGGCACGCTGCGCGACGCGGACACGGCGGCGTGGACGGTGGCGCAGCCGGGGCCGTGGTTGGCGCAGACGCTGGCGGCGCTGCAGGGCCCGAGCGGCAGCACGGACGCGGATCCCGGGCCGGCGCTGCGCGGCGAGCTGCGGCCGTATCAGCGCGACGGCGTGTCGTGGTTGTGGCTGCTGGTGCGGCTCGGCCTCGGCGGATGTCTCGCCGACGACATGGGCCTCGGCAAGACGATCCAGGTGATCGCGCTGCTGCTGCTGCTGCGTCAGCACGACGCGCCCGGTCCACATTTGATCGTACTTCCGGCGTCGCTGCTCGGGAACTGGCGCGCCGAGCTGACGCGCTTCGGCCCCGACCTGCGCTTCCACGTCGCCCATCGCAGCGCCGGCGACGTCGATCAGCCGCCGGCCTTCGACGAGCTCGACGTGGTGCTGACCACCTACGGCACGCTGCTGCGCCAGGAATGGCTGCGCGACCGCGCCTGGGGCCTGATCGTGCTCGACGAGGCGCAGGCGATCAAGAACGCCGAGGCCAAGCAGACCCGCGCGGTCAAGGCCTTGAACGGCCAGCATCGCCTGATCCTCACCGGCACGCCGGTCGAGAACACGCTCGCGGATCTGTGGTCGCTGTTCGACTTCTCGAGCCCGGGCCTGCTCGGCAGCGCCGCCGACTTCAAGGCGTTCAGCCGGCGCCTCGGCACCGACAAGGACGGCATGGAGCCGCTGCGCGCGCTGGTCCGTCCCTATATTCTGCGGCGCCTGAAGACCGACCGCCGCGTGATCTCCGACCTGCCCGACAAGACCGAGCTGCAGGTCTATTGCGGCCTCAGCCGGGTCCAGGCCACCCTCTACGCCAAGGCCGTGGATTCGCTGGCCAGCGAGGTCGAGGCGACCGAGGGCATCCGCCGGCGCGGGCTCATCCTCGCTTATCTGACCCGCTTCAAGCAGATCTGCAATCACCCCTCGCATTACAGCGGGGACGATCGTTACGCCGTCGAGGACAGCGCCAAGTTCCTGCGCCTGCAGGAGCTGTGCGGGCCGATCGTCGAGGCCGGCGAGAAGCTGCTGGTCTTCACGCAGTTTCGCGAGGTCACGGGTCCGCTCTGCGCCCTGCTCGAGGAGTGCTTCGGGCGCCCGGGCCTGGTGCTGCACGGCGGCACCCCGGTGGCCCGCCGCGCCGAGCTGGTCGCGCAGTTTCAATCCGAGTCGGGGCCGCCGTTCATGGTGCTCTCGCTCAAGGCCGGCGGCACCGGCCTGAACCTGACCGCCGCCTCCCACGTGGTGCACTTCGACCGCTGGTGGAACCCCGCGGTCGAGAATCAGGCCACCGACCGCGCGTATCGCATCGGCCAGCACAAGAACGTGCTGGTCCACAAGTTCGTGTGCCGCGGCACCCTCGAGGAGCGAATCGACGCCATGATCCAGAGCAAGCAGGGCCTCGCCGACGGCGTGCTCGCCGACGACGGCGAGCGGCGCCTCACCGAGCTCAGCACCGAAGAACTCATGCGCGTCGTCTCGCTCGACCTGCGCGCCGCCCTGTCGGAGGACTGACCGATGCCGCGACGCAAGCAACCACGACTGCGGGGCGGCAGCCTACGCCCGGCCGCCACCACGGTGGCCCGCGACACGCTCTCGTTCTTCGACGTCGACCTCGACGATCTCGGCGATCTCGATGACGACCTCGACGACGACCTGCACGACCTGCACGACCTCGAGGATATCCCGTGGTCGGAGCGCCCTGTGCTCGCGCGTCCGCGCCGGCCGGTGCGCGCCGATTCCGGCAAGATCGGCAGCAGCGCGCTGGGCCGGGCCTGGGCCGAGGGTGTGGCGACCTGCGGCGCGACCGAGGTCGAGCATCAGCTCGGCCTCGAGGACCTGTTCGCGGGGGCCGTGGTCGACCTCGCGGTGCATCACGGGCACATCACCGCCGAGGTCCAGAGGACCCGACTTTATCATGTGCGGGTCGACTTCGCGCCGCCGGACATTTTACATACCCGGCTGATCGCCGCGCTGCTGCGGCCGGGCGCCGACGAGCCGGGCACGCCGACGCGCTCGCTCACCCGCCTGCGCCTGGTCCGGGCGATCCTCGCGTCCCCGACCCCGGTCCTGCCGACGCCGCGGCAAATGCTCGCCACCTGCGATTGCCTCGATCGCGGCCGCTGCCAGCATATCGTCGCCGCGGTGCGTGCATTCGGGGCGATCCTCGAGACCGAGCCCGAGCAGCTGCTGGTGTTGTGGGGCCTCGACCTGCCCGACGAGCTGCGCAACGCCCCCGAGGCCCTCGTCATCGCCCCGCTCGCGCCGGAGAAGCGCCCGCTGTCCGGCGACCTCACGGCGCTGTTCGGCGTCGAGTTCGTCGGCGTGGACGACCGACCTTCACCGCCATCACTCCCGGTTTCGCCGCCGCCGATCACCCTCGTCAAGGCCCCCGCGGTGGCGCCCGCCCTGCCGATCAAGCCGGTCGAGCCGGTCGTGGTGCCCGTGACACCCGTGACACCCGTGGCGGACGAGCCCGAGCGCCCGGACGCCGCGCTCCCGCCCTCCGCGCTGCCCTCGGTCGAGCGCGCCTATCTGCGTGTGCTCGGCATTCCGGCGCGCACGATCGACAGCTGGCTGCGCGCGGGCGTGCTCGGACCCACCGAGCGCCCGGACGTCTATACGCGCACGACCGAGGCCAATCGACGGATCAGCAAGTACCTCGCGCGCTGACCCGCGAGCGGCGGAAGAGACCGAGCAAAAGCCCGGTCCACAACAGCCCCGTCGGCGCGTGCCCGGAGGACGAGCGGCAGGCACAACCCGCGGCGGTATCATCGGTGCCCGCGTCGTCGCTGCTCGCCGTGGTGGTGCTGCTGCTGCTGCTGCTGCTCCCGCTGGTGCTGGCGCCGCCCTCGCTGCCGGTGCTGCCGGTCGTCGAGGTCGGGTCCATGCTCGTGCTCGTGGTCGGCTCCTCGGGGCCCGTGCCCGTCGATTCACCGCTGCCGGTCGTGCTCACCCCGCCGCTGCTCTCATCACCGCCGCTGCTGCTGGTGCCCTCACCGGTCGGGGTGGGCGGCTCATAGATGCCGCCGGGCTCGACGATGGTCACGACCAGTCGCACCTCGGTCGGCATATACAGCGCGGCCATCTCGGGGCCGACATTATCGGCCGATGGTTTGTTGTTCATCGTATCTTTTAAAATGCACGCGATCTTGTTGACCCCGAGGCTCCAGTCGACGAACTCGCCCGGGGGCGACCAGAAGCCGGCGAAGTCCGACTCCCACTCGTATACGCCGACCTCGGTGTAGATGGGAGATTGCTCGGTGCAGCCGTAGGTGGGGTTCGCCTCGAAGCAGACCTGGAACCGGGTCGGCTGCGCGGTCGGCTTGCTGTGGACCTCGAGGTAGAGGTACGCCTTGCCCTGCGAATAATCGACGGGGCTGACCCAGTTGTCGGGCGTGCCGGGCCGCGGATCGACGCGATAATGCGAGTCCGCGATGTCGGGCGCGTGCACCCAGGTCTCGTCGAGGACCACGACCTGGGCCGCCTGCGCGGCGCTGCCCCACAGCGCGCTCAGGAGCGCCGCGCCGACGACGATGGGGAGACCGCGAGGGATCCGGTGCATCGCGGCAAGGTAGCGGGTGCCGCCCGCGGCTACTAGCCCAAAGTGGCGCCGAACCTGCCCGGGGCCGCGGGTCACTCCGGGATCCGGCAATACCCGACCCCGGCATACTCGGGATATTGCATGGCATCATAAACCTGCTCACAAACGAGCGGGGCAATGCAATCGTCGGACCCGATCGCACACAACGCCGTGCAGCACAACTCCTCCAGGCAATCCTTCAACTCGCTCGCCGGTGCGCACAGCAGGCCGCCCGCGCACGCCGAGACCGTCGCGCACGGCTCTCCGGCCGCGCCGTCCCCCGAGGACGGCAGGCACACGAAGGCCTGCTCGGTCAGCACGGCGTCACAGGTCTGTGCCATCGGACAATTTTGAACGAGCGGATCGCAGGCCTGGCGGCACAGCGGCAGCACGCCGTCGTTGAACTGCACGCAGCGGTCGGCTCCGCAGGTCTCCGGATCCAGCACGTCGCACAGCGGCACGCAGCTGCCCGGACCCACGCCGCCGCTCTGGGCGGTCAGGCAAAACAGACCGCGCGCGCAATCGTCGGTGACCGCGGTCCGGGTGCAGGGCTCGCCCGCCGCGCCCGTACCCGACACCGGCACGCAGCGGGTGGCGTCGACGCAGCAGCCGCCCATCTGCGCGTATGGGGTGCACTTCTCGCCCGCGCCGCAGTCCTGGGCCCCGGGGTCGCACTCGGCGACGGGCATGTCCGGCGCGATGATGAAGCCCGAACCGGTCGCGCTGCCCGTGCTGCCACCGTCCATGGAGCCGGATGAACCCGATGGACCCGATGAACCCGATGAACCCGTCGAGCCGGCCGGGCTGCAGGCGCCCAGCAGCAGGGCCACGAGGGCGCGTCGCAGGGCCGGCATGACCCGCAGTATCGCACGACCGCGGCATCTGCGGGATCCGACATCACGCTCTGGCATGGCGCGCCGGTGTGATAGCCTCCGCCGATGCAGCATCTTTTGGATTGCCCCGCGTGCGCGCAGCTGGTCCTCGCGGGCGCCCCGAACTGTCCGTTTTGCGGCGCTCGCCTCGACCAGGGCAGCACCAGCGCCCTCGGCCTCGGACTCGGACTGACGCTGGTGCTCGGCGTGACGACGGCCGCCTGCACCGCCCGCAAGACCGGCGACACGACCCAGGGCGAGACCGACACCGCCTCGACCGACGCCGTGAACACGGACCCGGCCGAGACCACCCCGGGCGAGACCACCGCCGGCACCACCACAGCGGGCACCACCACCGGCAACACGACCACCGACGACAGCGCGACGATCGGGCCGACGACCTCGACCAGCACCTCGTCGACCACCAGCAACAACTCCTTCGACAGCGACGCCGCGGCCGCCAGCTACGCCGGCCCCGACGAGCAGGACCAGACCGACAAGCTGTGACCGGCTCGTTCGGACATGCCCGCTCGGGCATGTCCGATCGTACAGGTCGCTCAGGGCAGATCGATAGTCCGACCGGGCCCGTGCGGCTCGACCAGGCGCGAGACGCGGGGCTCCTCGATAGCGACCGGTCCGCCTGCCCGCAGCTCGGGGTCCTTGTGCTCGCGGATCACCCGGAACAGGCCGTTGTCGAACGGCTTGCCGCCGGCCGGCGCCGCGACCTGCTCGATGCGCTCCCGCAGGCCCTGGCGGTCCATCTCGAGCGCGCGGTGGTGACAAAACGGGTTGTTGCCGGGGCGACCGAGCAGCGGCTCGCTGGCGGCGGTGCAGCCGGCCATGCAGCTGCTCGCGTAGTAACATTCGCGGCAATATCCCCACAGGTCGTCGACGGTGCGGGCGCGGATATAACCGAGCTGATAGCTCTCCTCCCAGATCTTCTTGACCCCGTGCTCGCGCCACTTGCCGCCGACGTTGACGGCGCCGCCGAGGCTCGGGCAGTTCTTGAGGCCGCCGTCGCTCTCGATGCCGAGGGTCGTCACGCCCGCGTCGCAGCCGCGCCAGTGTCGCTTCTGGTGCATCCGCAGCCGGCGCTCGAGCGGGCCGAAGTAGCCGAGGTTGTTGCTCGGCCACAGGCGGACCTTGAGCTCGGTGCAGCGGGTGATCAGGCCGTCGAGCGTATCGAACAGATCGATGAACATGTGCGGCTGGAGAAGGATCTCCGGGTGGTCGGCGGCGTTGCCGTGCGGGACCGTGATCTGCAGCTGCCACGAGTGCACGCCGGCAGGCGCGAGCAGCTCGAGCAACGGCGCCAGCTCCTCGCGGGTGCGGGCGTTGATCTGCGTGTTGCAGGCGACCTTGCCCCCGGCCGCGCGCACGTCGTGCATCGCCTGAAATGCGCGTCGCCAGCTGCCGGGCATGCCGCGCAGGGCGTCGTGGGTCGCCTCGAGGCCGTCGATCGAGATCGTCACGCTCGACAGCCCGGCGGCGATCATCGCCTCGATGCGCTCGGGCGTGAGGTTGTAGGCGCCGGTCGTCATCGTGCAGGACATGCCCGCCTCGCGGATCGCCCGGATGATCAGGATGAAGTCGTTGCGCAGGTAGGCCTCGCCGCCGATCAGCACCACCTCGCCGCAGCCGAGCGCCTTCAGCTCCTGCACGATCGCCAGGCACTCCGCGGTGTCGAGCTCGTCGGGCCGGCGATGACCCGCGCGCGGCCCACAGTGGGCGCACTTTTGATCACAGGCCAGCGTCAGCTCCCAGATCGCCCAGCGAGGGCCACGGACCGGCGCGTCGGGGCGACTCCAGCGGTTGCCCGGCGACGGCAACGAGGCGACCACGGGTAGGCGACGGCGGACCTCGGCGAGCGACATTCGCGGACGCTATCACGGATGACCCGATACCGTCGGTCGTGATATTCGCCCTCTCATGGCCTCTCCTCAGCTCCCCCGCGTCCTCACCGCAGCGTCCGTCCTCGCGCTCCTCATCGCCGGCTGCGGCGATGACGGCAGCCGCGAGGACGCCAGCTCGCTGACCGGCTCCGACTCCAACCCCGGCACCGTCAGCCTGACCGCGGCGACCGACACCAGCTCGGCGTCGACCACGGCCCCGACGACCGGGGCCCCGACCTCCAGCACGACGCTCGAGCAGAGCACCGGCCCGACCAGCGACGCGAGCTCGTCCAGCTCGAGCACCAGCGGCGTGAGCACGACGGACGCGAGCACCACGACCACGACCAGCACCACGGGCGACACCAGCACCGGCGATGCGAGCTCGACCGGCGGCTCGAGCTCGACCGGTCCCGAGCCGTGTCCGAAGGACGTGCTGCTGTGCGAGGGCGGGGTGGCCAAGGTCTGCGACGGCCTCGGCGGGTACTCGAGCGAGACGCCGTGTGCGAAGTCCTGCGTGGTGCCGCTCGGCTGCGTCGAGTGCGTGCCGGGCTCGAAGCAGTGCACGGGCCCGGTGGTACAGACCTGCAAGGACGACGGCAGCGGCTGGGTCGACGGCGAGACCTGCGATCAGGTCCAGGGCCTCGTCTGCGACCCCAACGCGGGCGCCTGCGCGGGCGCCTGCGCCGGCCTCGGCTCGAGCTACATCGGCTGCGACTACTACCCGGTCGTCACCCAGCAGCTCGACTTCTACGTCGGCGCCAACCCCTACGCGGTCGCCGTCGCCAACACCAGCAACCAGATGGCGGCGATCACCGTCACGCGCGGCGGCAACAACGTCGCCGTCGACAACGTCGCGCCCGGCAGCGTCAAGGTCATCAAGCTGCCGTGGGTGGACGCGCTGGCCAAGGGCACCGGGCCGACCGCGCTGGTCGTCGACGGCGCCTACCGCCTGCGCTCGACCCAGCCGGTCACCGTTTATCAATACAACCCGCTCAACGCCGACGTCACCAACGACGCCTCGCTGATGCTGCCGGTCAACACCTGGACCGGCAATTACCTGGTCGCCGCCTGGCAGCACTGGGCGCCCTACCCCGGCTTCTATTCGGTGACCGCGAGCCAGGACAACACCAGCGTCACGCTCAAGGCGCCCAAGGGCGGCGTGCCGACCCAGGGCGGCGGCGGCGTCGACGGCCAGGGCAACGGCGTGGTGCTGATGAACGAGGGCGACGTGCTGCAGGTGATGACCGGCAACGGCGGCGACCTGACCGGCTCGATCATCGCCGCGGACAAGCCGGTGCAGGTGCTGGGCGGCCACGACTGCACGCAGGTGCCGATCGGGACCCAGGCCTGCGACCACCTCGAGGAGAGCATGTTCCCGATCGAGACGCTGGCGAAGGAGTACATCATCGTGCCGCCGGTGCAGGTCCCGAACGACGGCCTGGAGAAGGCGATCAACGTCCGCATCGTCGCCTCCGAGGCCAACACCACCCTGGTCTTCAACCCCGACCAGCCGGTCAACAAGGTGCTCGCCAACGCCGGTGACTGGGTCGAGATCACCAAGACCACCGCCAAGTTCGTGGTCACCGCCGACAAGAAGATCCTCGTCGCCCAGTACATGGTCGGTCAGGGCGCCAACTTCGGCACCAGCGACCCCGCCATGGTCATCGCCGTGCCGAGCGAACAGTTTCGCACCAGCTACCTGTTCTACGCCCAGACCGGCTGGAACGCCAACTACGTCGATATCATCGCCCCCGCCGGCAGCGCGACCCAGGTCGACGGCGCACCGGTCAACAACTTCGTGGCGATCGGCAACAGCAACTTCACGATCGCCCACGTCAAGCTCTCCAACGCCGGCGACGGCACCCACAAGGTCACCTCCGACAAGAAGGTCGGCATCAGCGTATACGGCGTCGTCAACTACGGCAGCTACTGGTACCCGGGCGGCCTCGACCTCGACACGATCCCGCAGTGAGCGCGTGAACGCGAGCGCAGGCCGGCTCGTGTACGCACATTCGCGCGACGCCCCGCCGTGATCCCCACCCGCGGGCGACCTCGACCCTGTCACCGCCCCGCGGCCGTGATAGGGTCGTTCCGATCGGTGGTGTGCCTCGCGTGAGAGGGCTTGCATGAGCAACATGTCGCTCGAATGGACCGGCCCGGCCGGACCCGCCGCGCTGACGCTGCTCGCGGGACCATGGCGTCGCGGCGCTGCCACGGCCGACGACACCGCCGAGGTGTTTCGCCTGCGCGTGCCCGGCGACCACGCCACGCCGACCGCCCCCGATCCGCGGCGCGTGCTCGCCTCGGCGAGCGAACGCCTGCTCGCCGTCCTCACCCACGACCCGGGCGATGCCCCGCGCTCCGCGACCGAGTTACAGCGCGCGCTCGCCAGCGACAGCGGCATGTCGACGGATATCAGCCCGCTGCTGGCCGAGCTGACGCGCCGCGGCGTCGGCCTCGCCCGCGTCGACAGCGAGCTCGGCCGCCATCATTGCGTGAGCACCGAGATCTCGGCGAGCGGGCAAATCACCACCCACATCCTCGCCGCGGCCCCGGCGGAGCTCCTGACGCTGCATCGCGAGGCCGTCGCGGCCGCGCTGCAGACCCGCGCCACGCTGCTGCGCGCGGCGCTCACGACCACCGAGCTCGCCGCGCTCATCGCCGCCTTCGCCAGCCCCGCGGCGGTGGGGCTCGCCCTGCCGCTCGCCTGGCACTTTCTTCGCACCTTGCTCAGCGAGCACCGCACCTCGTCGCCCGGAGAGTAGATCATGGACCCGAAGAGCCCGCTGTACTTCAACGGCATCAACGCCAGCACCGGCGCCTATCTGTTCCCACCGAGCAGCGCGGAGGAGCTGGCGCGCGAGCTCACCGGTCAGCCCGCGTCGGAGGATCCGCAGCAGAGCAATCACCTCGCCGAGCTGCGCGCGCGGGTCGAGAGCAGCAGCACCGCGCATTATGGCGTCAAGTCGGGCATCGACGCCGGCGACCTGGCGCAGACCGGCTGGGCCGCGGTGTTCCCCGCGGTCCGCCCCGACACCGACGAGGCCCGCCGCCAGGACGCGATCGCCGAGGCGCTGATGCCCCTGTTCGAACTGCGGCGCAGCCAGGCGACCGCCCGCGACGAGCGCTTCTTCAAGATCTACCGCGGCCTCGACGGCTACGGGCGGACCGGCGACACCAAGCAGCGCTACCTGGCGCGCCTCGGCGCCGGCCCGGGACCCGCCGACCCCGTCAAGGTGCCCTACTATCTGCTGCTGGTCGGCAGCCCCGAGGAGCTCCCGTATTCGCTGCAGTTCCAGCTCGACGTACAATACGCGGTCGGAAGGATCCACTTCGACGCGATCGAGGATTATGCCCACTATGCGCGCAGCGTCGTCGCGGCCGAGACCGGCGGCCTGCAGCTCGCGCGCGAGCTGGCGATGTTCGGCGTCGCCAATGCCGACGACCCCGCGACCCAGCTGAGCTCGGCCAACCTGGTCACGCCGCTCGCCGACATCCTGACCCCCCTGCTGCCCGACTGGAACATCCGTCGCTACGAGGGCGCCGAGGCGACCAAGGCCAACCTCGCCCGCATCCTCGGCGGCGACCAGACCCCGGCCGTGGTCTTCACCGCCAGCCACGGCGCCGGCTTCAATCGCAGCGACCCGCGCCAGCGGCCGCACCAGGGCGCACTGCTCTGCCAGGACTGGCCCGGCCCGGTCGGCTGGCAAGGCCCGGTATCACCCGACTTCTACTTCGCCGGCGAGGACCTGCGCCGCGAGGCCAAACTCCACGGCCTCATCATGTTCAACTTCGCCTGCTACGGCGCGGGCACGCCGATGTACAACGATTACGGCCAGCGCTCCGGCGCCAAGGCCCGCGAGCAGATCGCCGACGGGCCGTTCCTCGCCGCGTTGCCGCAGCGCCTGCTGGCCCACCCCGGCGGCGGCGCGCTGGCCACGATCGGCCACGTCGAGCGCGCGTGGGGCTGCAGCTTCGTGTGGCGCGGCAGCGGCAAGAGGACCGGCTCCAGCGCCCAGCTGGCCGTGTTCGAGAGCGCCATGCGCGAGCTGATGCGCGGCATGCCGGTCGGCTTTGCGCTCGAGTGTTTTAATGAACGCTACGCCGAGCTCGCCTCGGACCTCAGCAGCGAGCTCGAGGAGATCAGCTTCGGCCGCAACTACAACGCGATCGAGCTGGCCGACATGTGGACCGCCAACAACGACGCCCGCGGCTACACGATCATCGGCGACCCGGCCGTTCGCCTCCCGCTCGCGCCCGTCGGCGGCGCGACCCGCCGTCCGGAGAAGATCGAGGTCGTGCTCGCAACGCCCGCCGCTCCCGCGCCCGAGCCGGTTGCATCGGCACCCATCGCCCCCGTTGCGCCGAGCCCCGTCGCAGCGACACCGAGCCCCGTCGCTTCGCCACCCAGCCCCGTCGCTTCGCCACCCAGCCCCGCGGCTTCGGCCCCCGCGGCTTCGGCCCCCGCGGCCGCGAGCCCGCCCGCCGAGCCCGCCAAGGAGCCGCCACCCGGCGAGACCTTCGGCCTGCTCGCGCGCCTGCGCGGCCTCGGCGGCAGCGGCGAGCCCGGGCCGTTCCAGCTGTTCGCGGAGGACCTGCTGCACACGCTGGAGAAGACGCTGACCGACGTCGGCACGCTCGAGGTCCGCACCTTCATCGCCCGCGACATGCAGGCCGCCCTGGCCGACCCGCGCCACCCCTCGGCGGGCGCAGAGCTGCGGGCCTTCACCCGCGTCAGCCTGCGCGGCGACCTCGAGAGCTGCATCCCCGCGAGCACCGATGGCGTGGACAATGCGCTGTGGGCATTGCATGCGGACATGGTGAAGCAGGCCCAGGCGCATCGCGCCGAGCTGGTGCGCGCGCTGCTCGCGACCAGCACCACCTTCGTCAAGCTCGGCTGACCGCGCTCCGCGCCTGTGCGCATAATTATCGCGTCGAGCCCACATTCGCGCCGCGGGCCCGCCGTGACGCCGCGAATGCGCGAGCACACGGCCGTTATGTGATGCACTCCACATTTCGCGCCACGGCGCCTTCACGGCCCGGGACCATCGTTCGCCCGGGCGCGCAGCGCCTTGCCCGCCGCCCGCCGCGATCCTTCACGATGGCTCCCGGCGGCCGCAAATGTTTCGCTCATGCTGGAGGTGCAGGCCATGAACGACACGGGGCGAAGTCAGCGGGATCGGTTGCGGGTGTTCGGGCTCGGAGCGCTGCTGCTCGGCGGCTGCGGTGAGGATGCGGGCCCGGACCCGGCCGCGTCGTCCTCGTCGTCCGCGTCGGTGGACGACACGACGGCGAACGGCACCACCAGCGCGGCGACCAGCGAGTCGATGACCACGGCCACCGCGCCGACGACCGGCGAGGGCAACACCACGACCACCGGCGAGCCCGCGTGCAGCGGCGACGACGAGTGCGTGCAGGGGGCGGGGGTCTGTCAGACGGGGGTGTGTGAGGCGGGGGTGTGCGTGCTGAAGAACCAGCCCGTCGATACACCGATCGCCGATGCGCCGGGCAACTGTCGCCGCACCGTCTGCGATGGCGCCGGCCAGATCAAGGACCTGCCGGACGACAGCGACCTCGCCGTCAACGACCCCGGCAACTGCAAGGCCACGGTCTGTGCGGCCGGTCAGCCGGGCTTCGTCGCCGACGACCTCGATCTGCCCAGCGATGATATCGAGTGCACGCTCGACGAGTGCAAGCAAGGCACGCCGACCTTCACGCCCCGGCCGAGCAACAGCTTCTGCGGCCCGATGGGCGCGAAGTTTTGCCACGACGACACCAGCTGCCGCGACTGCAAGCAGGTCAGCGAGGCCTGCGAGGACGAGAGCGCCACGGAGGTGAACGAGACCCAGGCGACCGCGCACAAGCTCGGCACGATCATCGACGCGGACTCCGCGGGCAGCTTCGTGTGCGCCGTGCTGGACGGCGCCGCCGACGTCGACTGGTACACCTTCAAGGGCAAGGACGCCCTGTTCAACTTCGTCGACCCGACCCGCGAGGTCATCAGCGACCAGAACCATCGCATCTGCGTATATATCGTGTGCGACAACGGCCAGCCGTCGATCGGCTGCGGCGGCGACGAGACCAAGGACGTCGCGCCGATGGGTCAGCCCGGCTGCTGCGGGGTCGGCAACATCTCGCCCTCCCTCGACTGTCAGGGCACCGATGACAGCGCGACCATCTGGATCAAGGTCGAGAACATCGACGGCCTCGCCTGCGTGCCCTACGAGCTGACCTACCACTTTTAAAAACAACCGACGCCGTGGAACCGGCTGGCCCGGATCCACCCGGAAGATCGCCGAGGCCCCGGGCCTGCACTTCATCGCCCCCCGACGAGGTCGGCCGACCTCGCCGCCGCCGGCCCGGTCGATCGGCCCACAATGGTAGTCCTATGACGATTTCGCGCATCGCCCCGCCGCCACCGGATCCGCATTGACAATCAGTGCAGCACACTGCCATTGTGCGGGCACCGCGCTCGCGCGCGCCAATCTCTGCACCTGATATCGACGGGGGTTCCCCCCTACCCTCGTCGCCGATGGCCCGACCCACGCCGCAGGCTCGCCCGCGCGGCCCGACCTCGCTTTTGCCTTTGACTTCGCTTTTCCAGGAGTTGAACCCGTGGTTGCAGTCCGCCTCGAGCTTTTTTCCCGTCGCGCACGCGTGATGTTCGTGCCGGTCGGTCTCCTTGTCGCGCTCGGCGGCTGCGGCAAGGTCTGCAGCGACGACGGATTTGCGTGGCAGCAGGACCCGGCGTGCCTCGCCCTGTTGACCGCCAGCGAGTCGACCCCGAGCACCGGCGTCGAGAGCGAGAGCGCGACCGACCCCACCGACTCGACGCCGACCAGCGGCGGCGGCGACGGCCTGTACTGCGCCGACAAGGACGGCGACAACTTCTGGGCCGGCTGCGATCAGTACGGCGAGGTCAAGCCCGGGCCCGACTGCGACGACAACAACGACAAGGTCGGGGCCGGCGACGCCTAGGAGCTGTGCGACGGCATCGCCCAGAACTGCGCCGGCGAGATCGATCCCCTGCCGCCCGAGGACATGTGCCCGACCACCGGCGACGCGCCCAACGTCGCCCCCGTCGGCGGCTGGAAGTGCAACCCCGTCGCCCCCGGCGG
>Ga0116158_10001316_pt1 | contig 22662 bp, 20 predicted proteins | sample AD_UKC052_MetaG_FD_89883 | JGI IMG/M metagenome (GOLD analysis project Ga0116158, IMG submission 89883) | Active sludge microbial communities of municipal wastewater-treating anaerobic digesters from USA - AD_UKC052_MetaG | ecosystem: Engineered > Bioreactor > Anaerobic > Digestate | place: USA... | reverse complement strand
TGCGGATATTTACCGCCGCGGACTTTACCTGACCGGTGGTGGCGCCATGCTTCGCGGGCTCGACAAACGTATTGCCAATAAGATCAAGCTACCCGTGCATATTGCCGATGACCCGCTGAAAAGCGTGGTGCGCGGTACCGGATTGGCACTTAAGCATTATGACAGGTATCCTTTTATTATGAGGTAAAAACCAATTCCAAAAAGACAAATCCCAAATATTCAAATTCCAAATTCCAAAAAAATGACAACGTTATTTTCTTCCTTTGGAATTTGGAATTTGAATATTTGGAATTTTAAATTGTTGTAGTGCGTAACATTTTTCTCCTTATCCGCCGCTTTGCTGTGCTGCTGCTTTTTATAGGGCTGCAGGCACTCAGCATCAGTATGCTGGTAAGCTACAGCAAAAGCCATCGTGCAAAATATATGGAACTTGCCTATGAAGCTTCGGGCAGGATTAACAAACAATATTCGAATGTTACACGGTATTTTTCACTTGCTGAAAATAACCGTTTTCTTGTAAAAGAAAATGAACGGCTCAATAACCTGCTGGCACAGAATTTTACCAAAATTGATACCGGATTTGTTGAAAAAACCGTCAGCCTCATTATTGACTCAAACACGGTAACCCGAAAATATCTTTGGCGCGAAGCAAGGGTAATCAACAACTCGGTAAATGCACAAAACAATTATATTACGGTGGAGCGCGGTCGCCTGCAGGGGGTATTGCCTGATATGGCTGTAGTAAGCCCGGCGGGTATAGTGGGCATTGTAACCGATGTAAGCGATAATATGTGTGTGGTAATGAGCCTGTTGCACCGCAAAAGCAATACAAGTGTTTCGCACAAAAACTCCGGTGTAACCGGCATTTTGGAGTGGAATGGCCTCAACCCGGAGCGGTTGCAGATACGGGGCATACCCAAAAGTACCAAACTTACCAAAGGCGATACGGTGGTTACAAGCAATCTTTCACTCAATTTTCCTGAAGGCATGATGGTTGGCACTATTGCCGAGTTTTTTAAAGACGAAGAAGGCAATAATTACCGGGTAACGGTAAAACCGGCTGCTAACTTTTTCACGCTGGAATATGTTTATATAATTGAAAATCTATTTCTGAAGGAACAACAGGAACTTGAGCAAAGAGCAAAAAAATAAAAAGTGTACATTTCAAAAACAAGGCGGTAGGTAAGGTACCATGAGCGACCCGATCAAATATATTTTCAGATTCCTGCTTTTCCTGTTTGTTCAGGCATTGGTGCTTAACCATATGCCGCCGCTTCACCGTTTTATTACACCTTACCTGTATTTCCTCTTTATCATCTGGATGCCTTTCAATACGGGAAGGGTTGCATTATTGTTTACCGGTTTTTTACTGGGTATTTCCCTGGATGTATTCACCAAATCGCCCGGCCTGCATGCCTCCTCAGCTTTGCTGGTGGCGTACCTGCGGCCGTTTCTGATTAACCTGATGGTACCCAAAGATACCCGTGAACTCGCCGTTGGCAGTCCCGGTATTCAAAGCATGGGCGCTGCCTCCTATATTCTTTTTATAACACTCCTTACCTTTTTTCATCATGGGTGGCTGGTTTTCCTCGAATGGATGACCTTTGGTAATTTCATTTACTTCCTGGGCAAAGTCTTTTTTTCAACCCTTGTCAGCCTGCTGCTCATTTTACTTACCGAACTTCTTTTCAGACCCGTTAGAAAAGCAAAAAGACGCTAAGTTTTTGCAAAAAGTAACGACCGGCCGGTAAGTACCAATAAACATGTGGAACTTTATTGCGGGCAACTTTTTTTCTACCAAATTTGCACAACGTAAGGGCATAGGTGACGTGGCCATGCCGGGGGAACTTTTTTTATGAGTGATTACAATGCTATCCGTAGCCGGGTTATTCAGGTGGCTTTTGCAGCCGCCTTTCTTATCATCATTGCACAGTTATTTAACCTTCAGGTGCTGAGCGGAAAATATTCAAGGATGGCCGATGATCAGGCCATTTACCGGCGGGTGGTATACCCAAGCCGCGGATTGGTTTTTGACCGCAAAGGCAAAGTGATCCTGGACAATACTACCCTTTTTGACCTGGTGGTAATACCCTCGCAATTAAAAGGTGTGGATACCGGTTTTATTTGCCGGATATTTAATATTGATACCGCCGAATTCAGAAAGCGGGTGGTTGGAGCCATAATAAAAAATGGTCGTTATCAACCTTCTGTTTTTCAGGGTCTATTGGATGACAGCCTGTATGCAAGGCTACAGGAAAGGTTGTACACCATTCAGCCCGGTTTTGACCTTGTAGAACGCCCCATACGTAAATATCCCTATAATGGTGCCGCACACATTTTTGGTTATCTTGGCGAAGTGGATCCCCGTTTTCTGGAAAAGCATGCTGATGAAGGGTACAAAATGGGCGACTACACCGGCCTTACCGGTATTGAGCGTTCCTATGAAAAAGTGCTGATGGGGCAACGCGGTATTCAGTACTGGCTGCGCGATAAAATGAACCGCCCTACCCAACGGTACGAAGGCGGAAAGTTTGATACAGCCATGGTAGCAGGCAGCACCCTGTATTCTACCATTGATATTGAGCTTCAGATGCTTGGTGAGCAACTGATGGCCGGAAAGGTAGGCAGCCTTGTGGCCATTGATCCCCAAACCGGAGGCGTTCTTGCTATGGTTAATGCCCCTACTTACAATCCTAACCTGCTTACCGGTTCGCAGCGTCGTGCGCAATTTTCGAAACTATACTCGGACCCGGCCCTGCCATTGTACAACCGGTCTATTACCGGCGAATATTCGCCCGGTTCCACGTTTAAAACCCTGCAGGCCGTTATAGGTATGCAGGAAGGGGTAATTACCGACTCAACTGGCTATCCCTGTACCGGCCGGTACAATGGATGTGGAAACGGGAAACCGGGTTGCCATGGAGCTGGCCATTCGCCCAACCTGAAAAGTGCCATTGCTGTTAGCTGCAATTCTTATTTTGCCCATGTATTCCGCCTTATTGTGGATCAGCAAAGGTATGGCGGGGTAGATAGCGGCATTGCTGTCTGGGGCAAACATTTGGCCGATTTCGGCCTTGGTCATCGCCTTGGGGTGGACCTGCCCGGTGAAAAACCGGGGCTGATACCCGATGCAAAACGCTATGTAAAAACATTTGGCCCAAAATGGAACAGTTGTAATGTGGTATCAGTAGCAATCGGGCAGGGCGAGGTTAACTCAACCATCCTTCAGTTGGCCAACGCCATTGCCATGATTGCCAACAAAGGCTCTTATTTTACCCCGCATGTGATAGACAGCATTGAAGGGGGCGACAAATTTGGATTATTGGCCCCCTACAGAAAAAAGATCAAAGCTGCCGATATACCCGACCATATGTTTGAATCCGTTCATGAAGGAATGGATGCGGTAGTGCAGGGGCCCACCGGTACGGCCCGCCGCATGAAAATAGAAGGCGTGGTAATGTGTGGTAAAACAGGTACGGTGGAAAACTACTTCAAAGGTAAAAAACAGCGCGACCATTCCTTTTTTGCGGCCTTTGCCCCACGAAAAAACCCACAAATAGCCATTGCCTGTATTGTTGAAAATGGCGGGTTTGGAGGAACCATAGCCGCCCCTATTGTAAGCCTGATGGTGGAAAAGTATATGAACGATACCATCAGTAAGGCAAGGCTTGAGTGGGTGGAACGCTACAGCAGTATGAAGGTGATGCCGGCGCGAATTCAGGCAGAAATAATTAAGCGCGACAGTTTGCGCAGAATGGCCGAAATACAAAAGATGCAGAAAGCGCTTGAAAAACAGCAAAAGGAAAAAGCTGCTGAAAAGGTACCCACCCTGCAAACCATGAATAAGTCGCCAAAAGAAGGGTTGCCATCAACCCCTAATGAAAGCAAAGCCCCTCCTTACTGGGCATGGCTTCCTGGGCAGCAGGGCCGATATTTTGTTAATCAACATCCTGTAACCGGAAAAGCATCCTGAATTACCCATGCTACAGCAAGCACCCATTCTTAAAAAAGGCGTCAACTGGGGAATCATCTGGTTGTATATCGCGCTGGTTTTTATTGGTTTAATCAGTATTTTCCAGGTAGAATACCAGCCCGATATGGACCTGGTGAAAAGCTGGACCGGATTACAAACCAATTACAGCAAGCAACTGCTGTACCTGAGCATTTGCCTGGTAATGGGCCTGTTTATCCTGATTACCGACAGCAAGTTTTTTTCCGCCACAGCCAACCTGTTGTATGTTTTGGGCATTTTGCTGCTTATTGCCACCTTTTTTGTAGGAAAAACGGTAGGTGGTTCGCGTAGCTGGATACCCCTTGGTTTTATGAACCTGCAACCTGCCGAAACCTGTAAAATATTTGTTGCGCTTGCCCTTGCCAAATACCTCGGGCAGCTTGAAACCGATTTCAGGAAACCACGCACGCAGTTGATAGCTGTTGTTCTTGCCCTTACACCCGCGGTTTTTTCCATTTTGCAAAATGAAACCGGGCTGGCACTGGTTTATTTCGCCTTTTTTATTCCCTTGTACAGGGAAGGGCTGCCGCCTGCCTACCTTATTTCAGGAATTTCTATGGCCGTACTTGTTGTAGCAGCCATCCTGATGGAGCCCAACACCTTATTGATTGTACTCTCGGTATTGGCGGTACTATCTTTCCTGTTGCTTCGTTCAAAAATCAGGAAAAACAAATCCATTTTACTTCTGATTGCGGGCGTGTGGGTACTTGGTATCGGCATTCAACGGATTGGGGTACCCTACATTTTTGAAGATGTATTTCAGCCGTATCAAACCGAGCGGATCATGAGCATGTTTGGTAAGGACTATATTCCGCAGGACTCTTTAAAGGCCGAAGCCTTTTTAAAAGAAAAACTGAAGCAGGGCAAGGTAAAAGAGGGCGAAAAACAGGAGAACTACAACGTAAAGCAAAGTAAGATTGCCATTGGGTCCGGTGGATTTTTGGGCAAAGGATTTTTAAAAGGAACCGTTACACAGGGTCAGTTTGTACCCGAACAGCATACCGATTTTATTTTTACTGCCATTGGCGAAACCTTTGGCTTTTGGGGTTCAACCCTTGTGGCGCTTTTATATTTCACCCTCCTGATGGTAATTATTATGGCAGCCGAGCGGCAACGAAGCGTATTCAGCCGGGTATATGCCTACAGCGTAGCCTCGGTAATCTTTTTCCACGTGGTAGTAAATATGCTGATGACCATGGGGCTTGCACCCATTATCGGCATTCCGCTGCCGCTGCTTAGCTATGGTGGTTCATCGCTGCTTACTTTTACTATCCTGATTTTTATACTGGTGAGGCTTGATGCTGACCGGCAGGTGGTGATACGGTAGGGAAAATAACTTACAATAATCCATAACCTGCAGCCTTTTTAATAAGCAAGGCAGTATTGGAAACTTCAAATTTAGATAAAAGGTTTTTTCGGTGGGTATCCACAGTATAGGGGCTAATAAAGAGTTTTGCCGCAATTTCATTATTGGTTATTCCTTCAGCAATAAGTATTAGAATTTCCTTTTCGCGGCGGGTAAGTGTGGGGGGGGCATCATCTGACGGCGGTTCCGGTGTGGTGCTATTAATATTAATGCTAAAAAACATTTTACCAGATGTAACCGCCTGAATCGCCTCTTCAATTTCTTCTTTTCCTGCACTTTTTAATAAATACCCCGATGCGCCATTGGCAATCATTTGCGATACATAACTGCGTTGCTTAAAAGTACTCAGCCCCAATACATGCACGGCAGGAAATTCTTTTTTGATTTTTGCACACAATTCTATACCGCTTATATCGGGCATGTTGATATCGAGAAAAGCAACATCAACTGGACAGTTTCTTAAAGCTGCAATTGCTTCAAAAGCATTGGTAGCGGTTGCTGCAAGTGCTATGGAAGGAATTGTTGACAGTATGGCTTTCATTCCTTCAATCACCATGCTGTGGTCGTCCACAACTAAAATATTGACAGTAGTATTTTCCATATTAAACAGGGATTTCTATGATAAAGGAAGTACCGCTGCCAGGTGATGATTGTACTTCGTAACTACCTTTTAAATAATCCACCCGGGATTGTACATTTCTTAAGCCATCACCTTTGGCCATTGAAAGGCTTTTAGTCTCAAAGCCCTTACCATCATCTTCTACGGTTAGTGTAAGGCCCCGCTCATGTACGGCAAGTTGGATAAATATATTTTCTGCTTCCGCATGTTTAATTGCGTTGTTACTAAGCTCCTGTACAACACGATAAAGCATAACTTCCATAGCCTTTTCCAATGGCTGCGCTAAACCCAGTTTTGTAAATTTTATTTTTACTGCCTTACTTTCATTCATACCATCACAGTAATCTTCAATGGCTTCGGTGAGGCCAAATTTCAACAGTGCTTCGGGCATCATGCTGTGGGCTACCCTTCGCATTTCTACAATGGTTTTATCAAGCTGGCTAATGGCCCTGTTGAAAATAGCCGTATTTTCACTTGATACCACAAGGTTACCATGCATGCTGCCAAGTGTTAATTTTATACCGGACAATAAACCTCCCAAACCATCATGCAGGTCTTTTGCAATGCGGGTTCGTTCTTTTTCAACAATCTTTTGGTTCTCCAGTAATGTTTGTACTAATTTTTTATCGGTTTCGGCGGCTTTTAAAGAAATTTCGAGATTCTTAATTTTCTCATTGATAGCGTCGCTATCCATTTTCTTGGAAAGGCTCATATACTTTTCTATATGTGTAAGGGCTTCCTGGTAATGATTAAAATGTTTACAGGCTTCATAATATCCTAAATGGATTTTAGCAAGCATATCAACAGCTTTCACTTCCTCGCCCAATTGCAGTGCTTTATTTAATAAATCTAATATTTCTTCTGGCGACTGCTCTCTAAAATTTTCCTTTTGGTAAAGCGTTGCCAAAAAAAGTAATATTTCCGCTTCTCCCTTTTTATCTCCAATTTCTCTGCGGATAATTATACAACTGTTGCAATATTCTGAAGCCTTATTATAATCTTCAGACTCTTTGTAAATATTGCCCAAATGAAAAAGGGCATTGCTTTCTCCCTTTTTATCGTCAATAGCTTTGGAGATACATAATGCCTTTGAACAAAATTCAACAGCATTTTCATGTTGCTTCATTTTAAAGTAGCAGAAGCCAATATTATCGAGGCAACCAGCTTCTCCCCATTGATCCCGGCCTTCCTTTGAAAATGGAAGGCTTTGCTCAAAATATTTTAACGCATTGGCAAAGTCTTCGGTCTCAAAATAAATGAGGCCGATTTGTTTTAAAGTGAGTGATTTGGAAATGCTATAGGTGATGGTTTGAGGTTGCCCTGCAGAAAGGGATTGAAGTAAATAATTCAATGCCTTTTCATTGTCGCCTAAATATTTATACGTAACCCCTATATGATAAAAAGAAAGACATTCGGCTTCTTTGTTGCAGGTTTGGTTTGATATTTCTGAGAATTTAAATAGCAATTCTAATGAAGCTGCATAATTGCCTAAATTTCGTTGAATTACGCCGAAATAGCCATATATCGATCCTTGCCCCTCAATGTCATTTAGCGATTTATATAATGCCAACGATTTTTTACAATATTCAAGTGCCTCCTGGTGCTTCGACAAACGTATCAGGCTAAACGCAAATGTCCGGTAACCTTCGGCCTTTCCTTTTACATAGTCAATGCGCTCTGCAAGTTCAAAAGCCTCCCTGCTTACCACATGCGCCTGGGTAGAATCATTTACCCTGCTCTCCCACGCCTGCTTATTAAGCTGGTCTATTTTGTTCTTCTCAACCTGTAAATCGACTGTATCAACCATTGCAACAAGAATTAACTATTGTGATTACAAATCAGTGAGCATCCATGCGTCTAAAGTTGATAGCTGCTTGTTTCCGCACAATTTAATAAATAAAAAAAGTTGGAGTTTATAGGCAGCCAGCCATTTAATACTTGTTGCAATGATGGCTTCGCCCAACGGCGCTTTTACACCACTCCAGGGATAAGTAATTTCTTTATTGAGCAGATCGTCTTCACTTACCTGGGCAAAAAGATTTTTTATTATGGTAATTTGTTCATCCATAACAGTTAAAAACTGATCAGGCCCCATCGTTTTAGATGCAGCAGCTCTTGCTCCGGAGAATGCGCCAAAATCTGCCTCGCTTTCCTGTAGCCAATAAATTGGCATGAGTGTACCGATATTACCTAAGTAATGTAGTAATTCCGTGATAGTTCTTACCCCCTCGCCGGGTGTGTAATCCATTTGGTCTGGCGGAATTTTTGTGTAAAGCCTGCGGCAAATGTTCATTTCCTTTTCAATGTTGTTAAGCAAATGTTGTTTGTACATGTTTTTTATTTTAAATTGTGAATAAAACTATTGCGTTTAAGTATCAGACTTATATTCAATTTTAAGTATCTGAACAAAACCTTCCATTTTGTACATTTTGAAACCTGATTCAATTGATGCGTGGTATCTCAACAGTAAATGAAGTGCCTTTTCCCGCTTCAGATTCAATATTGATATTTCCCTTTAAATAATCTACCCTTGATTGTACATTTTTTAATCCATCGCCTTTAACGCCCATCGTCTGCTTAGTATCAAACCCTCTGCCATCATCCTCCACAGTAAGGGTAATTCCACGGTCATGCTTATTAAGTTGGATTAAAATATGTTGGGCAGCAGCATGCTTTATGGCATTGTTGGTTAGTTCATGTACTATCCGGTAAAGAATTACCTCGGTTGATTTTTCCAATGGTTCATCCGGGCCTAACTGCATGTATTTCATTTTCAATTCACTGCTTTCATTAATGCCATCGCAAAAATCGTGTAAAGCCTCACTTAAGCCAAATTTAAGCAAGGCTTCCGGCATCATATTATGTGCTACCCGGCGCATTTCGGCAATGGCATTGTCTAACTGAAAAATGGATCTGTTAAAAAGCTGTGCATCCCTTTCCTGAATAATCATATTTCCTTTCATAGAAGATAAGTTTAGTTTAATTCCGCTCAGCATGCCGCCAAGCCCGTCGTGCAGGTCTTTGGCCATTCGGCTGCGCTCGAGCTCCTGTCCCTGTATGATTGACTCCATGGCGATGATTTGTTTTTCCTTTTCAAAAACAATGCGCCTTTGCCGGTAATGGAAAACAAACAGAAGCAGCCCACTGAAAAAAATCAGGAAAATGGCAGCGGATATGATTAAATAGATGCTTAGTGCGGTTTGCCCCATAAAAAGCCAATTGAAAAAAAGATGTACATACAATAATTTAAAGTGGTTGCCACCCAGGCAACTGTAATAAATAGATCAAGGTTCTTCGCCAGTTCGTTATACAGGCCATAAAAAGGGAAGGCGCCAAGATAAAATATCAGCATCCCCAACGCAATCCAGAAAATGGTAAGTTTTTGAATAATCAGAACTTTATCGCTTTTTACCAGGTTTATTATCAGCACTATCAAATAAATCAGGATAAATAATATGCCAATCGTGTAAGACAGCGACTTGAAATAGTAACCTTCAGCGTTTAAAATGAATTTTTCATAAAAGAAGCTGACAAGGTAAATACCAGCACCTGCCATTACCCAATTTTTGCATTTGGCTGGAAGTGTTTTGAAGAAGAACCAATGAATGAAAAGCACTTCAAGCATTACCGGTATCAATTTCAGGATAGCTGCTGTTTCATAATTTTTGTAATAGTTGAGGATACGGATAGAAAATTCCAACAGAACAATTACTGAAAGATAGGGTGCAAACCATTTTAGGTAATTTCCTTTCCATTTATTCCAGTTTGTCCAGGCTGAAATAGCCGCGAAGGCTTCTGCGGCAACTAAGTAATAGGTATAAATGGTGATTGGCTGCATATCAATTTAAATGTTACCGTGAAAATACTGCATCACCCGCATTGCAGATAGGAGGGCACAAATCCCCATGGTTTTTTCCTGTAGGAATTAAAACAGAATAAGCCCGAAATGCCGGACCTTCATTTGACTTACTTTTTTGCTGGCAAAATCCGTTATTAGGCCCACCATTCAAATTAAAGTCTATATGCCTGGCGGGAAGTAGAGGATTATTGTTTTTAGCGTCAAAAGTGGGTACCATAAATACAGTATGCTGATTCTCCACACTGTCTGGCAAATCTGCTAAGTACCGCCCTGTGGATTGATCGAATTTTCCTGTAGGAGAATACCTGGCATAGTAAATACGAACCCCCAATTGTGATCCATTTATATTGGGGCAACTATCCTGCCAGGCGCAAACTTTGCTTTCAATTTCCCAAATAAACCTTTTCAAATCTTCCAAGCGAAACCAAACTGAAGTCGCATCCGGTAAACGCTTAGAATTTGAAATGACGTTTGTATATGAATTTGTAATACTATCAATTGGTTGCGAGCCAGTGCCGGTTCTGTAATTATGGGTCATTTGTAAAAGCGTTCGGCCATCAATAAGACTGTAAACCGGGGAATCAGAATAGTTCATAACCACACTATTACAGTCCTTTGCAGGTACCGAATTGGGCTTTATCCAATAACCCACCAATCCGGCAATTAAAGCTGTAGCCGCAAAGGGTAAAATTTTTTTTACCAGCATGTTTTTGTTTTTTAAGCATTAAAAAAAGAATGAACATTTTCTAAAAGTAATATTCTTTTCCAAACAAAAAGCATCATTGAAATAAATACCACTTTTCCGGTATTTTTAAAAACACCCTTTTTCCCCGATTGCGCAGGATTTTGGTTGGGAGTAGGTTTGTATGGCGAAAAAAGCACATTAAACCGGCCCCGCCGAAAACCGGAATACAGAGTAGGCATTCTTATAATATATATACTATGAAAGCGTTTTTTACCCTGCTGATTGTTGCAATTGCTTCAACAGTAAACTATGCCATAGGACAGAACACACCACCCGGGGCCGCATTAAGCTTTGATGGTATTAATGATTATGTTAGGGTGGCAGGTGGCGGTGGGCTTAACAATTTACAATCAGGTACTATTGAAATGTGGGTTAAATGGCATGGCAATAACCAGGATGGAGCTGATGGCTCGTTGCCTAATTATGGCCCAGTTTTATCAAGGCAATCTAATGATGAATTCTCCAACCAAATTATTTCATTGAATAGCGCCAACCCAGGCACTGCAAAAATAGTTTGGAAACCTTACAATGCCTATTCAAACGCAATAACGGGTAATACTTCTCCCGATAATGGATGGAACCATATAGCTATTGTTTACAGTTCAGGAGATCACAAACTATATCTTAATGGAGTGCTGGATGGATCCTCAACAGAAACAGGAGTGATGGGTAATAATTCCTCCGTAGCTCTTGGTATTGGTGGATGGATTGGCGAAGGTGTTCGTTATGGCAATGCTGACATTGATGAAGTAAGAATCTGGAACGTGATGAAAACCGAGTCAGAAATCCAGGCGAGCATGAATTGTGAACTGCCTGCCGGTACACCTGGCTTGCTGGCAAACTATCATTTTAATCAAGGTATTGAAGGAGTAGATAATACCGGCGAAACAACCTTATTTGATTTAAGCGGAAATGCCAGCAATGGTACCTTGAATAATTTTACATTGAATGGTTCAGCTTCAAACTGGATAGCAGCAGGCGGAGTGATAAGTGGTACTAATTGCAATCCCTGCCCCAACCCGGTAATTCCAGCTGTAAGTATTTCCATTACAGGCGGCAGTATGCCCGTATGCCAGGGCGAAAACCTTACATTTACGGCTACTGCCGTAAATGGGGGCAGTAACCCAACCTATGAGTGGATGGTAATTTTTGCCGGCGACAGTGTGGTAATAGGCAATTTACCTACACTTACTTACAGTGCATTTTTTAATAATGGCGTTACTAATTCCATTCAATGTAAGCTTACTTCCAATGATCCTTGTGCCACCCAACCTTTAGTATTCAGCAATAACCTTGATATTGCTACCACTTATGGCCCTGTTTGGTATTTGGATGCAGATGGAGACCAATACTACTCGGGTAGCCTAATTGCCGCATGTACCAGTCCGGGTGCTGGCTATACCACTTTGGTTATACCCGGCGGCGATTGCAATGATAACAACCCTGCAGTACGCCCCGGCGCTACAGAAATATGCAGCAATGGTATAGATGATAATTGCAATGGACAAATTGATGAAGGTTGTAATGTACCCTCTACCTGGTATCGTGATAATGACGGGGATAGTTATGGCAATGCAAACCTTTCACGGATTTCTATAACGAAACCGGGAGGTTTTGTTAATCGGGCAGGGGATTGCAAAGATACCGATCCTACGGTTTACCCTGGCGCCCATGAGCTTTGCGATGGCAAGGACAATAATTGCAACGGACTGAAAGACGATGGCGCACCCGGCACCCGTACCTGGTATCGCGATGCAGATAATGATGGTCGAGGAAGAAATACCGTTACAAAAATAGCGTGTAGCAAACCCACAGGTTTTGTTGACAGTGCCAATGATTGCAATGATGCCGATGCCACTATTTACCAAGGTGCACCTGAACTGTGTGATGGCAAGGATAATAATTGCAATGGCCTGGTAGATGATGGCTTACCCGGTACAAAAGTTTGGTACCAGGATGTGGATGGGGATGGCTATGGTGCCAGAGTCAGGCGAAAAACATCTTGTCCACAACCGGTAGGCTATGTTGCCGACAGTACCGATTGCAGGGATAATGATAGAACCATTTACCCAGGTGCCCCCGAGCTATGCGACGGTAAAGACAACAATTGCAACGGGTTAAAAGATGAATCCTGCACCTTAATAGTTTCAACTACTCCAACCACATCCATCCTCAGCAGCAAAACCATCGTGGAGCCCGTAGCACCGGTACTCGAAGCAAGTTTGTGGCCCAATCCTGCCCGCACGGAGGTAATGGTGGCTTTTGACAAATTTGCCCCCAACCAAAAGGTGGAAATGGTTCTGATGACCGCTGAAGGCAGGTCGTTAAAAGCGGAAAGCCTGATGCCCACTGTAAAAGGACAACAGGTAAGGTTTGATGTAAGCAATATTTCTTCCGGATTTTATCTGCTGCGCATTAAGCAAGGATTGCTTACCGAAACAAAACGTGTGGTTGTTGCACACTATAGATAAATACTAATTCTAATCCATTTTTCTTTTTTTCTACCCGTCACCGCAAGTTGACGGGTAGTTTTTTGGCCTTCACCAATAAATCCCCTTTTTCCGGTATTTTCAAAAACCACCCTTTTCCCCGATTGTGCAGGATGTTGGTTGGTGGTAGGTTTGTAGAGTGAAAATTTTCTGTTCAAACCTTAATTTAAGTATCATATGAAAAATCTTCTTTTCTTCAGTTTTCTACTGCCAGCCATAATTTCTTTAAAGGCGCAAAATGTGGGTATTGGTACCAATCAACCCATGGCGAGGTTACATGTGGTTGATAGTTCAGTATTGTTTACCGGGCCATCAGTCCTATTTTTAAATACGCCTTTTAGCCCTCCAGCTTCCGGTGCCGGTGGCCGTATGATGTGGTATCCTGCTAAAGGTGCATTCAGAGTGGGTATTGTAACCGGGCCTAATTGGGATAAAGATAGTATTGGATTCTATTCATTTGCATCAGGTTATGATTCCAAAGCTTCTGGTGAATCCTCCATTGCGATGGGAGAGTTTGCAACTGCTTCTCAGCTTTTTGCCATTGCTATTGGCCGATATGCTACTGCTACAAACTTTAGTTCAGTTTCGCTTGGAGAGAAGAATACTGCATCTGGTGCTTTTTCTTTATCTACAGGCATTTTAAGCCAGGCAAAGGGAGAAATATCAGCAAGCTTTGGATATGCCACCCAAGCTAGGGCCTATAGCTCAGTATCTATGGGCCAATACAATGATACTTTGGACAATCCAATTAGAAATGAACCCCATTTAGAAGACCGTATTTTTCAGTTGGGTAATGGTGTCGAAACGGATAGAAGGAATGCAATAACTATACTCAGGAATGGTAACATGGGAATTGGAACAACTCTTCCAAAGGAAAAATTAGTAGTGTCCGGAAAGATAAAAACAACATCGCTGCAAATAACAAATGGCGCCGCAAATGGTAACATTCTTACCAGCGATGCAAATGGTAATGCAAACTGGGCGGCACCCTTAGCTGTACCCAATTTTTGGACGGCCAATGGTAATAATATTTACAATAATAACGCAGGTAATGTGGGCATTGGCCTGAACCCTGCCTATAAACTCCACATAGGAAGCAGCAACAATGGATTACGAATTGAAGGCCCTGCAACTTTTGGTAGCGGGGGCACTGCTTTAAACATTGGCGGTGCGGGGGATATAATTGTAGATGCAAATGGTATTGTGGGCGGCAGGTTTGTGGTTAAAGAAAATGGCTATACCGGGATAGGTAAACCCTTGCCCACTTCTACACTCGACGTAAATGGCTCGCTGGCAACCAAGGTGCAGTATAAAACCGGCAGCAGTGGTGCCATTAACCTTGACCATACAGCCACCATCTGGATATTCAATTCGAACATCAGTGCGAATATTATTTTGCCCACCGCTTCCGATTGCCCAAATCGCAGATATACTATTACAAACCGAAATAATGCGGCAATTACTATTTCCAGCTATTTCAGCCTTTCTAATACAGTAGTAAATACCATACCAGCTTTTAGCAGTATAGAATTGGTGAGCGGCGGGGCTAGTTGGGAGCAGATAAAATAGTTAATTTTTACCTAAACACATAACATATAAGCATGTACTCTATCAATCTCCATACCAGCAAGGGCTTGCAAAAAATCCCAGCCGCTAAGATCCTTAGGATTGAAGCAAGCAGCAATTATAGCCGTATTTTCTTTTGTGATCAAAAAAATACATTACTGACCACCAAGATTTTGCACTGGTTCGAATGTAATTTATCCGATCAGGGTTTTATCCGGACCCATAAAAGCCACCTTGTAAACCCGCTTTATATAAAAACTCTCTGCCTCCAAACCAGCAGGTTAACCCTGCAATCCGGTGAGCATATTGCCGTAAGCCGAAGGAAAATTAAAGCGGTGAATCAACTTTTAAATAAATAAATCATCATGAAAACATTAATTGCCCTTATTTTTTTTAGCATTTATACAACAACTATAAATGCCCAACCTTTAAAAAAATTAAAGGATAGAGTAAATAAAAGCATAGATGAAAAAATAAATAAAGCTGTTGGCATAGATACACCTGCAACTGAAACAGAAAAAAAAGAAAATGCTGCAGCAAGTGAATACAGCGATGCAACAGAAAACAATGAAAAGCCCATTTTTGTTAGTGCAGCGCCGGCCAACGGAAAAATGGTTTTAAAAATAAAAAAGGGAGATCGTTTTTGGGGCGGACATATTAGCATAACAGGAAAGCCAATAAAAAATGACCTTAATGCTAATGTGTTGGACTCTATAAAAGCAAGAGTGGGTACTTTTTATACAGCGGGAGAGTTAAGCAGTTATGCAATCTATTTTGATGGGCAAAGATTTTTAAATGATGCATCCGCTATTCCGCTAAGGCCAACCTTTATTAGTTATGATTTGAATAAAACGTCTTTCTTTATTTCAACTGAAGGCGAAGTGAGTACACCTGATCCTTTGGCTGCGGTAACAGCAATAGAGGCAAAAGGAAACAAGCCTCTAACAAAAGAAGATGAGGCAGAATTTGCCCAAAAAATGGGGGGGGCAACTTCTCAACCTACATTTTCTTTTAAATACAACGGCAAAACTTATGGCCCGTTTAATGGTACGGGTGAAAAATTGCTGGTATTAAAATCAATGACAGATGGAAAACCTACCTTGAAATTTTTTGGCTTTGGTGCCGAAAGTTATATTGGTGAAAAAGAATTTGGCTTTCAAGGTTTAATACAAACAGAAAATAAGGTATTGCGTGTAAAAGATTATATGCTTAAAAGCCTGGCACCTACCTACCCGGGCGGTATAATGGCTTTTGCACAGGGTGCAAAGGCACATACCTTTTCTAACGGCAAAACTGTACCAGTTATTAAAATTGCCGGTATTGAAGATATGTACAACGCAGTAGCACACGGTAGTAAATATTTTTCTGAGGTATATGGTACGGATAGCAGCCATGTGGTAGGTATTGTTGCCGAAGTAGATAAAACCAATCACATGAGTAAACCTCCATTGGAAGCAATAGTAGATTATAAAACAGTACTTAAATACCCGGTAGAAATTCAAAAAGAAAACCTGTTGATAGCTACCAACCCTGCTAAATCTGTTTTGTATAAAATGCATACCCTTTATTATGCTGATGGTACCAAAGAAACTATTGATAATGTAGGCAACGCACAACTGGTAAACTTTAATGGCAAAGATTATATAGTGTGGTTTGAAATGATGAAAGCAGATGATGGACATGAAATTTATGTGTGCCAAAAGGAATTGAAATAATTCTTTACGTTTTAAAAAGGTTTATGAAAAAAATAAGTTGCAGTATTGGTTTGTTCGCAATACTATTTTCGGCCGCGGCCCAAAAACAGCCAGATATAAAAAAGGCAATCAACGAAGCACAGGCTATGCTGAAAAATCTTCCACCCGACCAGCAGGCTATGGTAAACGGTATGATTAAAAATTCCAACCTGGATGAACGGAAGTTTATGCAACCGGTAGATAATGTAACAGGCAAATCAAAACAGGCAAGAGAGGCTTTTGAAAAATTGGCAATATGGCCTGATAAGAAAGAATTAAAAAGAGGCGAATCGATAGGTATTACAGTAAGTAAACTTATATATATACAGACTGCGGAAGAATTGGAAAAGAACAGGCGGGAACGTGAAGCTGAAGAGGATTATGCAAAAACAAGAGACGAACATGCAGCCTTTATAGACAGGCAAATGAAGGCAGCAGACAAGTTAAATCCATCAAAACCGGATTACAGTAAAATAGACCCGAATGAAGAAGCACCGGAAACAACTGAAAGGCACAGGATGAAGCAAATAGAAAGAGAAAAACATGCAGCAATGAATGAGTATGAAAAAGAGATTGATAAGAAAGAAAAGACCGAATCTTCAACTGTAGATTTTGAAATAACCGGGTGGAAAATGAATGGATTTATTGCTCCAATATCTAACCGATTAGGGGAGTTGAAAGGCGTTAATCATTTTGCAACTTACATAGCTCCGGCGGTTGTACCGCTAAATGATATTAGGTCGGTACAAATAGATTGTGAACTAGTGTATAAAAAAACAAAAGAGAAATTTACATTACGGGCAGAAATAAGATTGCTTAACGACGGAAATTTTACTGCGGTTATAGGTGGCAATAAATGGAACGCTTACCAATTGCTTGACCAAAAATATATAGATGCTGAAAAAGGAAAGCAACCAGGAAAAGTAGTTATGGCAGAAGCCTATTACAGCGATGGGCCTCCTGAAGGAAAAGAGTTGATCTTAATACTAACAAACGGCTTTCCGAACGTACTTACTATAAGAATTAAAAATCCTGTTGAAGGAGACAATCATGTTGATTGTGAAACAGCAGGTTTTACTTTAATGGCTCCTGATGGGATAGCAACACTCTATTCATACAAAAGAAAATATATTGACAACTCCTGCCATGTCTCTGATGACATTTGTAATCATATCACAGTACATATTATGTCGCTAAAGCTTGAAACAGGAGGATTGGTTTTAGGTGACTTCAGAGGAACTTTATATGAAGACAGTGTTGAAACAACAGGTAAACGCTGTATAAATTCAATAGAACTTCAAGTATCTGGCGAGTTCTCCATGTCTGTTGTTAAAAGAGTTGCACTTAATCTTAAAATAAGAGAAAACTAAAGTTTAATTCACTGGTCAATTAAAAATATTTATTAGAAGAGGTAGGTTTCGAAATTGTAAAATGAAAAACAAAAACAATTTGTGAAAAAAATTATTGCAATAGTAATTATAGCAGCATGCGCCCCTGTTGCTGGCTAATAATCCGGCTAAATCTGTTTTGTACAAAATGAACACCCTTTTTTATGCTGATGTACCATAGAAACTATTGATAACATAGGCAACGCACAACTGGTAAACTTTAATGGCAAAGATTATATAAATGGTTTGAAATGATGAAAGCTGATGATGGACATGAAATTTATGTGTGCCAAAAGGAATTGAAGTAAAAAATGAAAATTATTCAAAATGAAAAAGAATATCAGCCTGCTTCTGGTAATTATTTGCATGGTTTTGCAAATACAAAGCATAGCGCAGGTAAAAAAGCCTAAGGCAACACCCGCCACAACGCAAATGGGTGAAATGGAAAAAATGCTGAAAGACTTGCCTGCCGAACAACAAGCCATGGCAAAGCAAATGATCGAAAATGCAACGGGAAAAACTACAGCAATAAAAAAGGAAATTCAGCCAATACCGTCTTCGCCTATCATTCAAATTAAACTTGCCCAACCCGTTACAGCGCCAACAGAAGCGCAGGCAAAAGACCGCTTGCTTTGGTATAAAGGGAAGAAAATAAACGACAGCATGCTGATTACTCCTCAGTCAATGGTGGTGCTGTATAGCTCAAAAAGAAATATGGTGATTACCCAACCGCTTGAGAAAACAGACCCGTTCAGGGATATGGCTAAAAATGTAAGTAAGGAACAAAAGATGACAGATGATTATATTGAAGCAGAAGCGGCAAAGCCAAACAGTTGGATGAATTACCCTACTATACAAAGAACGGTTGACCAATTGGTTGTTATTGATGAACAATTTAATAAGGCTATTAAAAATACGATTGACTTGCCTAAAGAAGCCAATAGCAGGCCGGCAACCGGGCAAGATAAAGGCGTGCCGCCAACTAAGCAGGATAAAACGAAGCCTGAAACTGACGGTAATAAAAATTGTGCAGAAGTGAATAATTACATAAAAAGCGGTTTAATAAAACAACACGAAACCTTAAAATCTCTTTTAAATAATCCACCGGACATGAGTGTTGATGCTCCACCAAAAGTAAGCTTTAGCACTGCTTCTTTGTGCGATAAAAGTGTCCAGGAAAAATATACGCAAGAAGAAAAGAATTGGAAAGAGAATGCTGTAGCATATGAGAAGTCCCTTCTTCAAAGCGCAATGGCGCCGGAACATACCATTCAAATTAGCGGGTTAGATCATGATTGTGCAGAAAAATTTTCACCTGGGCTTAGTGCTGATATGGAGAAATCTATGAAGTTGGGCTTTTCAAGATTAGAAAAAAAGATTATGAAGCTGACAAGTAGCTACGGCAAGGATATTTTCAGGCAGTTACCTGTTATTAGACTGGCATTAGAATTTGAAAGACAAAAGCAACTGATGGGCATTGAAAGTCATGAACAAGGAATAGTATCAAATATTCCCGAGCTATTAGCTGGGCCTGAGTTTGAAAATTACATAAACGAGCAGATAGAAAAAAAGAACTGGGACGTGATTTTAAATCTTCCGGCCATAATGGCACGGGTAAGGACTTGTCAATTGATGGGGGCTGAAGGAGAAGCAGCAGACAGGATTGAAAAACTTCTGGAAAGGGCTATACTTATAAATCGTTTTTCAATATCGGTTGATATTGATTTTAATGAGCGGTATCATGACGATGGAGAGGTTTATCTAAAAGTAAATGGCTCCATTAAAACCAAAGAAAAGGTATATGTAAGCCTTTTTCCTACAGGTTGTGCCGGATGGACGCTACAGCAACCTTTGGGGGACTATACAAAGGGTGTCCCATACATTCCTATGCAGGTGGTGAGTGGTTTAAAATCGGTAAAGAATGATAAGACCTGGGAAAACTACCCTTATAGCGGGCCAAAAGATATGATTATGTATTACCCCGTTTTTGTAATAGATTTTACAAGTATCATTGATCCGGATACTGCTGTATTGCAAATACTCCGCTATGTGGAGGACTTACCACCAATTCCTGTAGATAATACTTATACTATCGAGCTGTCGACTTATTTGGGTCTTTTTTATGTGAAGGCCGAAGAAATAGGAAATAATGAACAAAAAGTAAGGGATTTCGGTAAAGATTTTATGGCTAAATTTTCGAAAATTACCACCACACAGAACCAAACCACCACGCTGGGGAAATTAAAATTCCAGCATTCAATAATGATGCAAAAGCAGGACGCGATAAGAGAAACTTCTGAACTTATGAATACTGCCCTCCCAGTTATTCATTTCAATGCCCAAAATGGTTCTTCAACTATAATTGATAGTAAAATAGATTCGAAATATAAAGATGCTAATGTAGAAGTTGTTTATGGAATTTTTAAAGTGAAAGTGGTGCATGATCCATATCCCGGATTTAATGCCATTCAATAAAATGAATTAAAAACTATTGTGGTCAATAAATATTTAATCCTTTTAAACAAAAAATCATGAAAACTATCAAAATTTTCGTTCCAAGTGCAGTCGCCCTTTTGGCCTTTAATGCATGTAATAGTCCTTGCTGTATTAATTTCAACCACAGTACTACTTTCCCAACAGGTATTACTTACAGGGCGCACAACGATTCTCTAACAACTGCCTGTGGCTTTGAGGTTCGTACCGATAACCTTTACCTCAATGGTATTCCCTATTATAACTTTGGGACAGTGGGTGCCCCACCCATCGCTTTTGGTTCAGGTAATGTTTTAAATACCAATAATATTACACTCCGGATTTTTTCTTTTTCCCCACTCCAATCATCTACAATCAACTTTGATTTCCTTGATATGGGTGGAAGTGAAAACCTTGCCATCAACGGTGTTATTTATAGCGGAGAACTGAAGTCAGCTCCTGCCAATTTAGGTGGTGCTGCGGTTATTGTTTCCTCTGCCCCTGTCCCTTTGCCTGCAAGCGGTATTATAGGCAGAGTAACTATTATCGGAACCGTTGATAAATTTAGCATTGGAGGGCAGGAGTTCTATATTGATAATATTTGCTGGCAATGATTTTACTATTTAGTATGGGGCTTGCCCCCTTATCGGCATTCAGCATACACTGATGAGTTAGGGGGTTTTGCGATGTTTTAGTTTACCATTTTGATATTTAGTTTGGTAAAGTTGGATGCCGTCAGGCAGGTGGTGACCAGTTAAAAAAAAATGGGTCACTTTCTTGTTTAATTTGCAAAAAGAAAATTTCTCAAAATGTCAATACTCAATCGTACCAATCCTTTTTTTTAACAGAATGATGACACCGGGTTTGGCATAGGCAGCGGTAATGGCAAACGATTAGGAAACCGGGATGGAACCTTTAATGTGCGCAGGCAAGCTGGGTCTGCATGGAACCGCTATAGTATTTATAATTATTTGCTTAGTATTTCCACCGGAAAGTTTTTCCTGATTATTTTAACCGCTTTTTTCCTGATTAACCTCCTTTTTACAGCTATTTACATGTCCATTGGCAGTAGTCAGTTTGCCGGAATTGAAGGGAATAACCTGTGGGAGCATGTAGTTGAATTATTTTTTTTCAGCACCCAAACCATTACTACGGTTGGATATGGCCGCATCAATCCGGTGGGGGTTAACCGCTAACCTTGCAGCGGCGCTTGAAGCACTTTCTGGGTAATGTCCTTCGCCTTAATGACCGGCCTCATCTATGGCCGGTTTGCCAAACCAAGAGCTAATTTAGTTTTTTCCGACATGGCTGTTGTGGCGCCTTACCGGGGCATTACAGGACTGATGTTTCGGCTGGTGTCTTCCAAAGAAATTCACTCCTTAACCGACCTTTCGGTAAAAGTGAACGTGGGGCTGCAGGTGATGGATGGTGATAAGCCGATTTATAAATTCTTTGATCTTGACCTTGAGCGCAACCGGGTGGACAGCCTTCCCATGAATTTTACCGTTGTACACCCTATTAATGAAAAAAGCCCCTTGTGGAATATGAATGAGGCAGATATGGAAAAAAGCCGCCGCGGGATAAGTTCCTGCGGCGGCTTTTACATAAAATAAAAATTGTCTATTTTACTACAACCACAAACCGATTGCTCTGTTCCGAATCATCTGTTACCTCATAATTATAAATAAGCAGTTTTTTCTTGGGTATGGGCTTTACAACTCCGGAAACCCTGTCAACAAGCTGGCCGGCAAACTTGCTTTCTACGATAAGGCTATAATTGCCGTTATAATAAGAGCAATGGCTGCACCAGGCTTGTTCCTTATGAATAATAGAAACAAAAAGGGAGTCTGGCTTGTGTTTTGATACATTGTTTACCTGCCAGAATATACCCGATTCATAAAATGAAATGGAAATATCCTTGTCAAAAGTTTCCAATGCGCCATCAATGGGATTGGGTAAAAAATTAGTTTCAGCCACATCTAACAGTACGCCTTCTTTATAGAGTGCAATGGCTAAACCGTTACTCTTTTTTCCTAAGATCCCTGTGGCCGAACGATCCGGACTTTCGTTTAAATCTTTGCTGCAACCGGCAAATATTCCGGCCATAATAATAATGGAGGTTAAAGTTTTCATTTTGATGGTAGTTTTAAAAGTAGAAAATACGCTGGATAACAATGCTATCCTACAACTCAGATTTTCAATAAAAAAACATAAATCCATCCTGACAGGCCGCACCAATCATGCCTTCCTGTTTCCTGTACCATGCTTAGGGACGTATCCAATCAAAGGCTTATTTCTTTGAAACAACCAACAAGATACAATTTTTTCGAATATGAGAAAATTTTTTTTAGAAATATATTGAAAAGAGCTACTATTTCCCGCCAATGCTATTTCCGAAGGGATTTTGCCACGC
>Ga0116158_10001304_pt1 | contig 22798 bp, 11 predicted proteins | sample AD_UKC052_MetaG_FD_89883 | JGI IMG/M metagenome (GOLD analysis project Ga0116158, IMG submission 89883) | Active sludge microbial communities of municipal wastewater-treating anaerobic digesters from USA - AD_UKC052_MetaG | ecosystem: Engineered > Bioreactor > Anaerobic > Digestate | place: USA... | reverse complement strand
AAGGATTGATTGGCGATAGCGGAAAAGTGATTGGATTAGACCATTTTGGTTATTCAGCACCGGCTAGCGTTTTGGATCAAAAATTCGGATTCAACCCTGAAAGTGCTTCAAAAGAAATCCTAAAATATATCCAAGAAAGTAAATAATAATCAAAAATAAACAAAAAAGAAATGAAATTTTTTATCGACACAGCAAATTTAAAAGACATTAAAGAAGCCAATGATCTAGGAGTTCTAGACGGTGTAACTACCAATCCATCGCTTATGGCGAAAGAAGGAATTACAGGTGCTGACAATATTTTGGCTCATTATGTAAAAATATGTGAACTAGTTGATGGTGACGTAAGTGCCGAAGTAATTGCAACAGATTTTGAAGGAATGGTTGCCGAAGGTGAAAAATTAGCTGCTTTGCATCCGCAAATTGTGGTTAAACTCCCTATGATTAAAGACGGTGTTAAAGCCTGTAAATATTTTTCAAGCAAAGGAATTAGAACTAATGTTACTTTAGTTTTTTCGGCAGGTCAAGCGTTATTGGCTGCAAAAGCAGGAGCAACTTACGTGTCTCCATTCATCGGAAGATTAGATGATATTTCTACTGACGGAATGGCTTTGATTGAAGAAATCAGATTGATTTATGACAATTACGGTTACGAAACACAAATTTTGGCTGCATCAGTGCGTAATGTAATGCATATTATCAATTGTGCAAAAATCGGATCGGATGTTATCACTGGTCCTTTGAGTGCGATTGAAGGATTGCTAAAACACCCACTTACTGATATTGGTTTAGCTACTTTTTTAGCTGATTTCAAAAAAGGAAATAGCTAGAAAAAGTTGAAACTTTTTTAATAAAAAGCCCTATAAATCTTAATGATTTATAGGGCTTTTAAATTTGAAATATCGTTTTTGAAAACAACTTCTTTAATCAGTATTTTTTTGCAAGGTACTCATTTGCAATCAAGAAGGGTCTTAATTCTAAATTTCCTTTATTGTTTAGTTTACTGTAATTTTCTTTCTCGGCATCGCTTTTTTCTCTTTAAAATACATTGGGTTAAAATTACTTACCGTCTTTCAATACTGCCGAATCAATTGTATAACTCCTTTCAATGGCTTAGGGTTCAGAAGAAAATAGATTGGGGAACCAGTTATTGCCTTGTGAATCACGTTCTATATCTCGGATCAATCTTAAAACTAGTTGTGAGGTAAAACTTGTGCAATAATATTAGATAAATTTGAAGGAAGAATTCTATATTTCTTGTCCACTGAATTGGGTTTTAAATACTTTAATCTTTCTTATATTAAAGTTATTGGGTTCTTTTATAAAATTGTTCATAAGGTTTATCATTGTTCTTTTGTTGTTTGTCTATTTTCTTAATTGGATATTTTTTATCTTTTTTTCAAAAGTATTTTGATAATCTTATGTTGGTTTGTTTTTTTGCTTTTTGTTATATAATTTAAGTACAAAATTTCGTATTATAAAATTTTTTATTTCACTTTTTTTTAATTTTTTTTCAAAATATTGAAGATATAATTTTTAAAAAAAAACTTTTTGAAGCTAACAAATTGTTAATTTTTTTTGGAACCATTTTATTCAAATTTATGAGTTTAATTATTTTGAAAAAGGGCCATATTGTCAATAATGGAGGGAGATTTGGTATTGTTTTATTCGTAATTATATAAATATAAAATTTAGGATTGTGTAATATTAGTTGGTATAATTTTCATTTTTAATTTTAATGGAGTTCTAAATTTGACAGAGAAAATTTTTAATAAATGTAAATATTACACGATATTTTTTACGCAATCGGTTGTATTTTTAAAAAAATACCTTTATATTTGCCTTGCTAGATTCATTTCATAGAAAAGAACCGAGATTAAGAAATCGTAATAGTAAATTGATTAGTCAGGTACACTAGAATTATGAATTTCGAAAAGGATTGCATATTTTTTTTATGAGATTAAGTTTATTGAAAATGCAAATTCATTTTCTTTAAATTTTCTCTTGAATTAATAATGAACTAAAAAAGTTCAAATTTTCAAACGATTAACTAACCGACCAAAAAACAAACCATTAAGCCTATGAAATAAAAAAAAAATAAAAAAAAACGTTTTTGAATATTCTCAATTGTTGAATCGGTTTTTATTTAATTTAAATAATGGCAATTCAATTTTCAATATAATCAACAAGAATATTCATTTAATAATTCATTAATTAATCTCACCAAATGAGCATATTAAAGTTGATTTGTTAAATATGAAACGTAGAAGTTTTTTTATCAACTAGTCATATTATTTAATTCGGTATAAATCTGATAAAATTATCTGAATTAACAACATAAAGTGAATTTGTAAAGTAATATGACACATATGTTAAGTTCTAATTTGTAATAAATTAAAAAATGTCAAAATATTAATATGATAAAACAATTAATTAAAGTCCCACGTAAAGTTAATTGCGTGGTATTGGGAGTTTTGTTACAGTTTATGTTTTCGAATGTATTGTTAGCAAGTGAAGGAAAATCAACCTTACCTGCTGTAAAAAATCAATATAGTCAGCAAATTTCAGTTTCTGGAACAATTACTTCTGCAGAGGATAAATTGCCAATTCCTGGCGTGAACATAATGGTTAAAGGTAATTCTAAAATGGGTGTAATATCTGATTATGATGGGAAATATAAAATTATTTTACCTTCATCAGGTGCTACATTGGTTTTTAGTAGTGTAGGTTTTAAAACCATTGAGAAACAAGTAAAAGGACAATCTGTTGTCAATGTTGTTATGACTGTGGATCAAACATCTTTGAAAGAGGTTGTTATTGTTGGATATGGTAAGCAAAAAAAGGAAAGTATTGTTGCTGCAATTTCTCAAGTTTCAGGTAAAACGCTAGAAAGATCAGGTGGAGTTCCAAGTATTGGGGCAGCATTAACAGGTAATGCACCTGGTTTGATTACAACTGCTAGTACTGGTATGCCTGGAGAGGAAGATCCTCGAATAGTAATTCGTGGAGCAAGTACTTGGAATGATTCATCTCCTCTTATATTAGTTGATGGTATAGAACGGCCTATGAACAGTGTAGATATAGGTTCTGTAGAGACTGTTTCTGTTTTGAAAGATGCTTCTGCAACTGCAGTTTATGGTTCTAGAGGGGCAAATGGAGTAATTCTTATCACGACCAAACGTGGAAGTTTAGGAAAAGCATTAATTAGAGCTAGAGTAAATACTACGATGAAAGTTCCTTCTCAATTACCAAATAAACTTGATTCTTATGATGGGTTGATAGTTAGAAATCAGGCTATTGAAAATGAGTTGGCTTTAGCGCCATCTGGGTGGAATGACTATTTACCGCAAGCAATAATTGATAAATATAGATTTCCAGCTAATCAAGAAGAAAGAGAGCGTTACCCCAATGTAGATTGGCAAGACACATTATTCAAAGATTATGCGATGTCCTATAATGTGAGTTTGAATGTTAGCGGAGGTACTGAATTTGTTAAGTATTTTACTAGCGCAGACTTTTTAAGTGAAGGCGATCTTTTTGAAAAATATAATAACAATAGAGCTTATGATCCAGGTTATGGATACAACCGTTTAAATGTTAGAACTAATTTAGACTTTCAGTTTACTCCAACTACAACTTTTAAAGTAAATCTTTCAGGCTCTCACGCTGTAAAGAAAAGTCCTTGGGGAGCTTCTGGTGCGGAATATACAATATGGGATGCTGCTTATTCGACAGCCCCAGATGTGTTTTTGCCTTATTATGCTTCTGATAATTCTTGGGGATTTTATTCTCCAAATACAGGTCAAGCATCAAATTCAGTTCGTAATTTAGCCATTAGTGGTGTGCAATATGTAACTACAACTCGTCTTACTACTGATTTTACATTGAATCAGAATCTAGATATGTTGGTTAAAGGACTTAATTTTACGGGAACAATAGCGTTAGATAATTCATTTGTAGAAGGTGATCGAGGAGTTAATGATTTGTATAATAATACGCAGCAAAAATGGATTGATCCTGTAACAGGATTAGCTACCTACACACAGACTTACGATATCAATAGGTTTGATTTTCAGGAAGGAGTAAAATGGACACCTAGTGCTGGAACAGTTAGGGATGGGTCGACATATAGAAGACTTTTCTATCAAGGTCAAATAAATTATGCTGTAACCCTAGGTTCAAAGCATGATATTACAGCAATGGGACTTTTTAATCGTAATGAAGGTGCTACTGGAAGCGAGGTTCCTCGTTACAGAGAAGACTGGGTTTTTCGTGCTAGTTATGGTTATGCAGGTAAATATTTTGCTGAATATAATGGTGCATACAATGGTTCCGAAAAATTTGCTGCGGGTAATCGTTTTGCATTCTTTTCATCAGGAGGACTTAGCTGGGTAGTCTCAAAAGAAGGTTTCATGAAAGGTACAGAGTCTTTCTTGGATTTGCTTAAAATAAGAGCAAATTATGGAGAGATTGGTGATGATAGCGTGAGTGGTAGATGGTTATATCTAACTCAATGGGGTTTTGGAGGACAATCTCAATTAGGAACAAGTGGTGAAGGAGGAGAATTAAGTCCATACACTTGGTATAGGGAAACAGCTGTAGGAAATCCAGGCGTACAATGGGAAACAGCACAGAAATCTAATTTTGGTGTTGATTTTGGATTCTTTAAAGGACTCATTAAGGGATCGGTAGATTTATTTAAGGAGGAGCGATCAGATATCTTGTTGTCAGGTGGTAGTAGAGCAATACCTTCCTATTATGGAGCAGTAGCTCCTGTAGCAAATTTAGGGAGAGTAAGGAACGAAGGATATGAATTTGAAATTAAATTAAATTACACTTTTGCTAATGGATTGAATTTGTGGTCTGATTTGAATATGACTCATTCAGAAAACAAAATTATTGATGCAAATAACCCAGAATTATTGCCAGAGTATCAAAAATCTGAAAATAAATCAATTGGTCAAGCCTTTTCTTATGTAGCACAAGGGTATTATAATAATTGGGATGAATTGTACGGAAGCACTTTTCAGGATACAAGTGATCCTCAAAAATTACCGGGAAATTACAACCTACTCGACTATAATGCTGATGGTGTAATTAATACCTATGACAACATTCCTTATGGTTTTACTGGTACACCACAAAACACCTATAACGCTACAGTTGGTTTCAACTGGAAAAAATTTAGCGGTTTTATTCAGTTTTATGGAGTTAACAATGTAACGCGACAAGTAGTTCTAGGAAGTTTAGTTTCACAAAATCACGTAGTATATGATCAAGGATCATTGTGGAATAAAGACAATATGGACGCGGATAATCCAATGCCTCGATGGCTTTCTACCCCAAGTGGTTATAACAACGCTCAACGCTATATGTACGATGGATCATACTTACGTTTAAAGAATGCTGAAATAGCCTATACTTTTGATGAAAGCAATTCTTCAATAAAATCGTGGGGTGTTCAAAATATAAGAGTATTTATTAATGGTGATAATCTTCTTTTTTGGTCAAAAATGCCAGATGATAGAGAAAGTAATTATGCGGGAACTGGTTGGGCTTCTCAAGGAGCATATCCAACAGTTAAACGTTTTAATTTAGGAGCTAATATTATATTTTAAATTTAGAAATTATGAAAAATTATTTCAAAACAATAGTAAAGTATAGCCTTATATTGGGCTTGTGTGCTTTTCCGATATCGTGTGAAGAATATCTTGATGTATCTCCAGACACTTTAATTTCTGAAGAAGAAGCATTTGAGAATTTTACCAAATTTCAAGGGTTTACTGAGGAACTTTACCAGTGTATTCCAGATTTCACCAATGCATATTGGACAAATTCGTGGAATTGGGGAGAAGACGAGATTCAGTCTACAGCTAATAATTTTCATTTTGTCGTTAAAATTGACAATGGAGATTTATGGGGTTGGCAATCTCAAGCTGATGGTTGGCAAGCAGGATGGATGAACCGTAATAACGTGTCCACAAATACCAACCGTTTTAACAAAGATTTATGGACGTTAGGCTGGGCAGGAATTCGTAAAGCAAATATTGGTTTGGCCAATATTGATAAATTGACAGATGCTACTCAGGAAGAAAAAGATTTGATAAAAGGGCAGCTTTTGTTTTTTAGAGGATGGTTTCATTTTCAGTTCATTCAGTATTTTGGAGGTCTTCCGTATATCGATACGGTACTTCCAAGTGATCAACCATTGACATTGCCTAGACTTAGTTATGCCGAATGTGCTGAAAAAGCTGCTGCAGATTTTAGAATGGCCGCTGATTTACTACCATTGGATTGGGACAATACTACCGTAGGTAAAAGAACTTTAGGTAAAAATGCTTTGCGCATCAATAAAATTATGGCCTTAGGTTATTTGGGTAAAAATTATCTCTGGGCTGGAAGTCCGTTGATGAATAAAGAATCAACAGGTAGTGCTACTTATAATGCTGAATTTTGTAAAAAAGCAGCAAAAGCTTTTGGGGAATTATTAACTAACACAGAAAGTGGAAATACTAAACATGCTTTGTTACCATTTGCCAATTATAGTGATAATTTTTATACTACAGGTAAGAACTGGGAAATTCCAGGTGGAACTGAAGCTATTTTTAGAGGACCTTATTGGGGAGCTCATTCATCCACTTATGGAACTGCTAAACAATATGGGCCTTCGCTAATAGCAGCTGGAGATGATGTTAAATTTTTACCAACTTCCAACTATGTTAATAATTATGGTATGGCTAACGGTTTACCAATAACAAATATTTCTGAAGCAGATGCTGAGTCAGGTTATGATCCAACGCATCCTTGGCAAGGTCGTGATCCTCGTTTTTACAATGATATAGTTTATGACGGTGTAAAAAGTGTTATTGGAACTATGCCAGCTAATCAAGAGTCAAACCGCTATGCTAATTTGTTTACGGGAGGAACTTATCGTAATATAAGTACTGGAAGTAGAACAGGTTATTTGCTTTATAAGTTTATTCCGATAACTGCTAATAAATATGATGGAGGTTATGAATATGGTAATAATTTGAATATTCATATTCCATGGATGCGTTTGTCAGATATTTATTTGATGTATGCCGAATCTGCTGCTGTAGGATATAATTCTGCTACCGGTAAAGACCCATCCTACAGTAAAAATGCTGTAGAAGCTATAAATGTGGTTAGAGATAGAGCTAAAGTAGGTCATGTTGCTACCAAGTTTCTAGGGTCTTCAGATTTATTTATTAATGAAGTAAGACGTGAACGCGCAGTTGAATTGGCTTTTGAAGGCCACCGTTTCAATGACCTTCGTAGATGGATGTTATTTATTCAAAGTCCATATACTTTAAAGAAATCAGTTGAATTTGATCGAGATGCAAGTTTTAATCCTGCCACGCCAAAAACTAATAAAGTACTTAACATTCGCGAAAAAGTTATTCTCGAAAGAAACTTTAGCGACAAGCACTATTGGCTACCGTTGAAAAATGCAGATGTAAATATGTATCTGGAATTTGCACAAAATCCAGGATGGTAATGAATCAGATTATTTTAAAAATTAAAAATACAAAGAAAATAATGAAATATATACAACTAAAAATAGTGTTATGTTTTTTAATTATTGCTTTTTCTCCCACACTATTAATTGCTCAAGTTGATACTAAAATTGATGTCAATGGTATGGTAAGAAGCGCAGAAGGTAAGCCAATTAATGATGCTACTCTTTTGAGCGAAAAAGACAATATTTCAGCATTTACTGATGCTACAGGTAAGTTTTCGTTGACTGCAACTGTGAATTCCAAATTATTGATTTCTGCAAAAGGTTATATTACAAAATCAGTTGTAGTGACATCAAAATCAACTGCAATTGATCTCATCCTAGAAAAGGATAAGTCTGTACAAATTGCATTTAGGAAAGTTCAGGAAAAAGATCTTTTGGGAGATGTTTCTTTTGTGAACATTCCTGAAATCTTAGAAAAGAATTATACCACCTATAGTTTGGACGGATTACAGGCTTTTGTTGGTGGTTTTAATGGAAATATATGGGGATCTGGAGGATATTTAGTACTAGTCGATGGTATTCCTCGTGATGCCACTAGTATTTTACCTGTAGAGATAGAGCAAGTTACATTCTTAAAAGGTGTGGCTGCAGTAGCATTATATGGAAGCCGAGCCGCTAAAGGCGCTGTTTATATCACTTCTAAAAAAGGGGTTGTTCAAAAACAACAAATCAATGTTAGAGTTGATGCAGGTATAAATGTGGTAAAAAGTTTCCCTAAGTATTTAGGTTCTGCTGAATACATGAGCTATTACAATCAAGCTCGTGCCAATGATGGGTTATCGCCATTGTATTCAGATGAAACTATTTATAACCACGGATCAGGAGCTAGTCCTTATAGATATCCTAACGTAGATTACTATTCGTCTGATTATTTAAAAGATTTTGCTACAAGATATGATGCTAATGTCGAAATCAAAGGAGGTAATAAAATAGCCCAATATTACACAGTAGTTAATTTCTCAAATACAGGAGATTTGTTGAATTTTGGTGAAGCCAAAAATAATAATACAAGTCGTTTTAATGTAAGAGGAAATGTAGATCTTGCAATCAATGATTACATATCTGCTACTATTGGTACCAATGCAATCTATTACAATGGTAGAGGTGTGAATACAAATTATTGGAATAGTGCAGCAAATACAAGACCCAATCGTTTTACTCCTTTATTGCCTATAGATTTGATTGAAGATGGTGATGCTTCTTCTCAGGCTATGATAGAGAATAGTAACCACGTTATTGATGGTAAATATTTATTAGGGGGTACGCAATTGGATTTAAACAATTCCTTTGCGGCTATTTATGCAGGAGGTTACAATACCTACACGAATCGTCAGTTTCAATTTAATACAGGCGTTGATGCTAAGTTGAGTAGTCTTCTTGATGGATTGTCTTTTCATACTACATTTGCTGTAGATTATGAAACATCCTACAATCAAGCGTATAATAACACTTATGCAGTATATGAACCAAAATGGAATTCCTATGCTGGATATGATCAAATAACTTCTTTGACTAAATTGGGGGAAGATGCTAAATCAGGAGTTCAAAATATTTCTAATAGTGCTTACAGACAAACCATCGCTTTTTCTGGTCAATTTGATTATGTAAAAAAGATTGATGGAGTTCATAACTTTTCGGGTATCCTGTTGGCAAATGGTTTTCAACAATCACTTTCAGAAGTTTACCATAGAGTAAGTAATGCTAATTTAGGACTTAATTTAAGTTATAATTATGCTAGTAAATATTATGTAGAATTTAATGAAGCACTAGTTCATTCGGCAAAATTTGCTGAATCTAAAAGGCTTGCACCTTCACCTACATTGTCTTTAGGTTGGAGACTTAGTGAAGAGAATTTCTTAAAAAACTGGTCAGCGTTAGATAATTTGAAGCTTACAGTATCGGCAGGTATATTGAATACAGATTTAGATGTGGCCAACTATTATTTGTATGAAAGCATCTATACGCAAACTGATGGAGCTTGGTTCAGCTGGAGAGATGGATCTTTAAATAGAAGTACTGACGTTCGTAGAGGTGAGAATTTAAGCCTTACTTATGCCAAAAAGAAAGAGGTAAACGTAGGCTTGGAAGCATCATTTTTTAATAAATTGATAATGTTCAATGGTACATTTTTTGCTAATAAAATCGAAGGTAACGTAATACAAGCTTCTGTTTTATATCCTAATTATTTTACGACAGGTTTTCCTAATTCTTCTTTTATACCTTATGTGAATTATAATAATGATGACCGTATTGGTTTCGATTTCAATGTTAGATTGAATAAAAAAGTGGGTCAAGTAGATTTGTCTCTAGGACTTACAGGTAACTATTACGACACAAAAGCTTCTAAAAGAGCTGAACAACAGTTTGAGGATCAATACCAATTTAGACAGGGTAAACCATTAGACGGTCTTTGGGGTCTTAAAAGCGATGGGTTTTTTGTGGATGACCTTGATATTGCTGGTCATGCTTCACAAACATTTGGTCAAGTTAACCAGGAGATATCAAATACAACGATCAAAATGGAGATGGTGTTATTAATGCTCAAGATGAGGTCTACTTAGGCAAAGGTGGTTGGAGCGGAGCTCCATTTACTGGAGGTTTAAATTTTACAGCTAAATGGAAAAGTTTAACATTCTTCGCATTAGCAACAGGTCAGTTTGGTGCTTATGCTATGAAAAATAATTCTTATTTTTGGATTGATGGAGAAGATAAATATTCAGTTATGGTTAGAAATAGTTGGACTGTCAATAATCAAGCTACTGCAACTTATCCAAGACTTACAACAAATACAAGTGACAACAATTATCGTTCATCCGACTTTTGGATTTACAGTACAAACAGAATCGATTTAGCCAATATTCAGTTTACTTATGATTTTCCTCAGAAAATGATTCAAAATTCATTTCTAAATGAATTAGGAGTTTATGTAAATGGATCTAATTTGTTAACAATATCTCCAGAACGTGAAACTATGGAGTTGAATATTGGTGGTTCGCCACAAACTAGGTTTTTCAATTTAGGCGTAAAGGCTTTATTTTAAATTAATAAATCATTAAAAATTAAAATGATATGAATAAAAGAATCTTAATAGTACTATCAGTCATCTTTATGACTATTAGTTGTGACGATCTTATCGAACCAGCAATAGAAAACAATAGAGGGCTTGAAGATATGTATGCAGAAGCTGCATATGCACAGGGAATTCTACTTAATGCTTACACTAGACTACCTGGCAATGGATGGTCATTTAGTGATGTGGCAACCGATGATGCGGTGTCAAATGACGTCGCTAATAATTATCGTAAAGTTGCCACAGGACAATGGGCCGCTAATTTTAATCCATTAGATCAATGGACAAATTCAAAGGCTGCTATTCAATACTTGAATATTTTTCTTGCAGAAGCAGATAAAGTTAAATGGGCATTAGATGTGAATGTCAGTTTGATGTTTAGACAACGACTCAAAGGCGAAGCTTATGGATTACGAGCGCTTTATATGTATTATTTGTTACAGGCACATGCAGGTGTGACTGATAGCAATGAATTATTAGGTGTTCCTATTTTATTAGATCCAGAAGGAGCAGATTCAAATTTCAATATACCACGAAATACATTTCAACAGTGTATGATTCAAATTTATAGCGATCTAGCAAAAGCTAAAGAACTACTTCCTTTGGATTTTGAAATGGCAAATACTTTGCCTCCTGGTTATAATAACTTGAATGATTATAATCGAGTTTTTGGGGATTATGCTAGACAAAGAATGAGTGGTAGAATTGTGATGTTTATTAAATCACAAGTTGCTTTATTAGCTGCAAGTCCAGCTTTTAATGGTGGTAATACAACAAATTGGGCTGCTGCAGCAGATTATGCAGGTCAATTATTAGCTCTTAATGGAGGTGTAGCAGGATTAGATGCAAATGGTTTAACATGGTATAAAAATACTGCCGAAATCGAAGCATTGGGTTCAGGAATAAACCCAAAAGAAGTGGTTTGGAGAACAGATATTGCTAATAGCAATAACTTAGAAGCGGATAATTTTCCTCCTACTCTTTATGGTAGAGGTCGTATAAATCCTACTCAAAACTTAGTAGATGCTTTTCCAGCAGCTAACGGGTATCCTATTACAAACGCATTAAGTAATTATAATGCTTCTGCTCCTTATGCTAATCGTGATCCTCGTTTAAAACATTTTATTTTGGTTAATCAAGATGTTGCTGGGGTGAGTTCTACTGTTATTACTACGGCTAGTAATGGTACTACGAATGATGGACTAAATAAAACGGCAACTTCAACTCGTACAGGTTATTATATGAAAAAGTTATTAAGACAAGATGTGAATTTGAATCCTTCTTCAACGAGTACTCAAAGACATTATAGACCACGTATGCGTTACACGGAATTATATCTTAATTATGCCGAAGCAGCTAATGAAGCTTGGGGACCTTTAGCAGGAGGAAGCAATGGCTTTTCAGCATATGATGTGATTAAAGCGATAAGAAAACGTGCCGGTTTTGTCCAAGATAATTATCTAGAATCTATCAAATCTGATAAAGATGCCATGCGTGTTTTAATTAGAAACGAGCGCCGATTAGAATTATGTTTTGAAGGATACCGTTTTTGGGACTTGCGAAGATGGAAATCAAATTTAGTTGAATCTGCTCAAGGGATGAATATTCAAGGAACTACTGCTGTACCTACATATACAAAAATCCCAGTTGAGGATAGAGTTTTTGCTGACTATATGAATTATGGACCAATACCATACAGTGAAACCCTTAAGTTCAAAGCATTGATTCAAAACAAAGGATGGTAAGGTTTATAATGCATATATGTAATGCAATTTATTTTTAATAAAATTTCAAAAAAATGAAAAATAAGATATTTTTAATGTTCACAATTTTATTCATTACCTTAACGTCCTGTTCAAATGATGATATGGTATATGATAATTTTGAATTCCAGTCTGTTTATTTTGCTTATCAATTTCCAGTTAGGACAATAACCCTAGGAGAAGATGTATTTGATACAACTTTAGATAATGAGCATAAATGCAGAATAATGGCTACTGTGGGAGGCGTTTATAGTAATGATAAAGATGTCTCTATTGATGTAGAAGTTGCTAATCCATTAACAACAGGATTGTTGTTTAAAGTAGCAGGGGATAATGTTCTTCCAATGCCGAGTAATTATTATACATTGTTGTCTAATAAAATTGTTATTGCTAAAGGAAATATTACAGGTGGAGTTGACGTTCAATTGACTGATGCATTTTTTGCAGATGCTAATGCTATAAAAAACACCTACGTTATTCCTCTTAAAATGACAAATGTTGTAAATGCAGATACCATTTTATCTGGTAAAGCATTAGTGGCAAATCCTAATAGAGCTATTGCCACTGATTGGGCTACAACTCCAAAAGATTTCATATTTTATGCCATAAAATATGTTAATCCTTGGGATGGTTTTTATTTGCGTAGAGGAAAAGATGTGATTGTAGGTAAAAACGGGAATACTTCCTTAAATAAAACTATCACTAGACATAAAGAATATGTTGAGTATGATGAAGTTTTTAAAATTAATACACTCTCATTAACTAATATTGATTTTCCAATTACTTACAAAGACGCAGGTGGTAATAATATCAATTGTAAATTAATACTTTCTTTTGACGGAACTGGTAATTGTACGGTTTCTTCTTCTAGTCCAGGTACTTATACTGCATCTGGTACAGGTAAATTTGTGAAGCGAGGAGAGAAAAACAGTTGGGGATCGAAAGATCGTGATGCACTATATCTCAGTTATTCAGTAGGTTTACAAGATTTTAATGTAACAACAAATGATACATTGGTATTAAGAGATAGAGGAGTTAAGGCAGAAGTATTTACTCCTGTCCTTAAATAATTTTAGTAGATAATTTATCAATTATAAAATTAACTAATTATGAAAAAAATATATAAAATTGTGCCTTTTGCTACGTTGTTACTATCGTTAGCCTCTTGTACTGAGCCACATGTGCTTTCATACGATGTGGAAAAACCAGTAAGTGTTGCCAATCAGGAAGGCATTGATGCCTATGCTGATTTAAAGACTTACATTGATAGAAAGGCTAATCCTGATTTTAAATTAGGTGTAGGAATTAGTTTATCTGATTATGTAAATAAAACTGTGGACTACAGATTGGTCAATAAAAATTTCGACGAGGTTAGCTGTGGCTATGAAATGAAACATGGCGCAATAGTTCAATCGGATGGAAGTCTTGCTCTTGACAATGTCAATAAATTATTGAAGGTAGCTCAAGAGGCCAATGTTTCCGTTTTTGGTCATACACTTTGTTGGCATGCCAATCAAAATGCAACTTATCTAAAAAAATTGATTGCCCCAGATGTTCTATCGTCAACAGGTCCAGGTTGGGATCTAGTAACAGCCGCAGACTTTGAAACAGATAACACTTCAAATTATCAATCTAATGCAAATGCAGTTGCCTCGTTCACAGCTGTAGGCCAGGGTGCTAATGGAGTTGGTAGAGCATTGAAGATAAGTAATGCAAGTGTTCGTGCTAATGATTGGGAAGCTCAGCTTTTTGTTAAGTTTTCACCAGCTGCGGTGATTGGCGAAAAATATGAGCTTAAAATGGACATACGTTCTGATGTTAATGCTTCTTATCCTACACAAGCACACGTAACGCCTGGAGCGTACAAGCATTGGGATTTCTTTGGCACCATTCCTTCAACAACTACATGGACTACTTATACCAAACAAATTACAGTTTCTGCTGAACAAGCAACTTGTGGTACAATTGCGTTTAATTTAGGGAAAACAGCTACTAATTTCTATTTTGACAATATCACCTTAAAGAAGTATAATGCTACTGGTAGTATTCAAACAAAAGAGAAAACTCCTGAGCAGAAGAAAGCCATTATTGATGAGGCATTGGAAAAATGGATAAAGGGTATGGTTACTAATTGTGCTCCTTATGTAAAAGCCTGGGATGTGGTGAACGAACCGATGTCTGATTGGCCGGATCCAACACAACTTAAAACCGGTATTGGTAAAACTTTGGCTGGAGATGAATTTTACTGGCAGGATTATTTGGGTAAAGATTATGCTGTTCGTGCTATCCAGTTAGCGCGTAAGTATGGAAATGCTACCGATAAGCTTTTTATAAATGATTATGGGTTGGAAAATGCAGACCAAAAGAAATGTCAGGGACTTATTCAGTACATTCAATATGTAGAAAGTCAAGGGGTTAAAGTTGACGGTATCGGAACCCAAATGCACGTAACCTTAGGTGAAACTACAATTGAAGGCATCAGAGCAATGTTGACAAAATTAGCAGCAACAGGCAAACTCGTGAAAATATCCGAACTTGATATGGGAATCAAGGAGGGTGGAGTCACAGTAAAAACTGAATTTGTTACTACTGCCCAACTACAGCAGATGTCAGATTTCTACCAGCAAATCCTAAAAGCTTATTTTGAAATTGTGCCAGCTGCACAGCGTTATGGTATTACTCAATGGGCTGCAACAGATAGTCCAACTAGTTCATCCTGGAGAGGAGGAGAACCAATCGGACTCTGGAAATTAGACTACACTCGCAAGCCAGCTTATGCCGGTTTTGCTGAAGGGCTTAAATCCGTAAAATAATAAGTTAGAAGATAGCTGATGGTTCATTCAATTATTTACAATCAGCTTAAATATCCAGTTTGAGTTTACCCTTTGGGTGTATTTATTTTTTTAAATACATCCAAAGGGTTTACTAATTTAAAAATCAATCAAAATGAAATTATATAAATTATTTAGCATACAATTTGCTTTTTTGCTTTTGTTTGTGGTGTCTTGTTCTAAGGATGATACGACCACATCTAAGCCTATAACTCCAGTTGAAGAAACAATTACTTGGCCATTGGCAACGCCTAAATTAAAGGTGGTTGGTAAATATTTAAAAGACCCTTGTGGTAAAATAATTAATTTACATGGTGTAGCAATGACACCTAGTCCCTGGTTTAATGGTGGAGCTGTTGGCGAATGGCGTTGGAATAATTATGATGTGGCAGGTTGCTTAAAGTACAATAAATCAATAATGGACAAGTTGTCTGATGCTAAACAAGGATGGTACCTTAATTATGTGCGATTGCATATCGATCCATATTGGACAAACAATTTGGGGGTTTCGGGGATTTCTGAAAATGATATTTCTCAATTTAATGTTGACCGTTTCAAGGAAGCTATAGATAAAGTGGTTCTCCCGCTTATAACGCATGCAAAAACAAGGGGGATGTATATTATTTTGCGTCCGCCTGGTGTTTGCCCTGAACAAATTGCAGTAGGAGATGCTTATCATAATTACTTAAAAGTTATTTGGGATTATATCTCGAAGCATCCATCATTGAAAAATTCCGATCACGTGATGTTTGAACTGGCAAATGAACCTGTAAGGATTAAACTTCTGGATGGTACTTATGGAGCTAATAGTCAGGCTCATTTTGATCAATTGAAATTATTTTTTCAACCACTAGTCGATATGATTAGAGCTAATGGCGCCAATAATATCCTTTGGATTCCAGGTTCAGGATGGCAATCACAATATAAAGGGTATGCCGTTAATCCAATTGTAGGAGAAAACATAGGCTATGCCGTACATATTTATCCAGGTTATTGGGGTAGAGACAATAATGATCCAGCTTTATTTAGAGCCAATTGGAATGAAAATATAAAACCAGTTGCCGATATAGCACCTATTGCAGTTACAGAAATCGATTGGGGACCAGAAAAATACCCTGTTTGGGGAAAAGGAGGAGTAACAGGAACAGCAGGAGGATGGGGATTTGGAGCTAACTTTAAGTTGCTTACAGATGAATCAGGTAATGTTAGTTGGAATGTATTAAGTCCTGAAAACCTTATTGATAAAGGTGCTGTAAACGGAGAAGTCGCTTATAATAATGATTCACAAGCTTGTGCAAATCCCATTTATAAATGGTTTAAAGAATATGCAAAAAAAATGATTATTTGTAAATAATACAATTAAATCAAAATTTAGTTTTAAAGTATAAAATGTCTAGTCCTGAAAAAATCTTACAGGATTAGAAAAATATAGTACAATTTTTAGACAGTAGTAAGCAATAGTTTACTACTGTTTTTTTTTGTTTAGTTCAAGGTTTAAAGTCAAAAAAAGTTGATAAATTTTGGACTATATTATATCAATTAGGCATATATAAATGTCCAATTGTTTTTTGTCACATCGAGCGCAGTCGAGATGCTATAATGGTTCTCGACTGCGCTCGAACTGACAATAAGACCAGTTTATATTTCTAATTGGTATTATCAAATGAATAGTCCATTTCTCTGTCATTACTGAGGAATGCCAACGAAGGTTTTATACGATTATTAAATAAGGGAGTTTCTTATTATTTAGGTTTCTCTTCGAATAAGCAATTAATTACTTTCTATTTCAACTACAGCTTTATCCAATCCGTCTGAGGTTATAATTAATTTCATCTTGCCTTTGTCACCTTTATTGGCACGAATAATTGCTAATGCCATTCCATTAAATGCGGCACGTTCGTGAGAGGCAAAAGAAACTAAATTCGCAGGATTACCGTTGTCTGTGGCAACTATTTCTCCCAAACCTTCAATCTTGAAATTAATTTTGTTGTTGGCATCAGGAACCATTAATCCGTTTTTATCAGTGATTTTTACGGTTATAAAACTTAGGTCTTCCCCATCGGATTTTATATTAGATCGGTCGACTGTAGCCAATAATTTGGCAGCTTTATCGGTAGTCTTAACTGTTTCTTCAGTCCAAATTCTGCCGTTTTTATAAGCTACTGCTTTCAGTTCTCCAGCTTGATATTTTACATCATCCCAACGAATTCGGTATTCAAATTCTCCTTTCTTTTTTCTGCCTAGCGATTGACCATTCAAGAACAATTCTGCTTCATCACCTGATGTAAAAACGTGAACAGGTGTTATTTCGCCCACACGATTGGGCCAGTTCCAGTGTGGTAAAATATGTACTATTGGCAATTCAGGTCTCCATCGCGATTGATACAAATAGAATCTATCTTTTTTGAAACCGGCCAAGTCAATAATGCCACAATATGAACTCCTAGCCGAATAATAGGGCGTTGGTTCTCCTAAATAATCCCAACCACTCCACACAAATTCTCCCGCAACATAAGGATGACGGTCTTGTGTGGCAAAAACTTTATCGGGCGAAGAGCCAAACTGAGCCGTATAAAGCTCGTATGCACTTACTTCTTTGGTCACAGGATTTGCACCGACTCCATCACTTACAGGTGCTGAATTTTCAAGTGTAACAGGGAAAATATAAGAACCTCTTGTACTTAATGCCGAAGCCGTTTCGCTACTGACAATCATTTTCTCTGGAAATGCTTTTTGAAAAGCAGGATAAAGAGGAGATGTTCGAATACCTCCAACCAGATGTAAATAAGCTGGAGCATCTCTGATTCCCTCACCTTGGTAATTTAGATTCAAAAAGTCGACTACTTTAGAAAATGGCATGTCTGGCTTAGCAAAATTTTGTGATGCCGACGACGGTCTTGTTGGATCTTCTTCGTGTACAATATCGTGTAGTTTTTGTGCAATAACAGCACCAGCAGCATCAGTATATTGTTCACCAACTTCATTGCCATAACTCCAAGAAATAATGGATGGATGATTGCGGTCACGACGAATAAAAGAACGTGTATCTGGTTCGTGCCAATCAGGGAAAATTAGATGAAAATCGTGTGGTGTTTTTTTGCGTTCCCAACTATCAAAGACTTCGTTGATTACCAAAAAACCCATTTTGTCGGTCAAATCCAATAATTCTGGAGCTGGCGGATTGTGAGATAAACGGATGGCGTTACAACCCAATTCACGAAGCATTTCAAGCTGACGTTGAGCCGCTCTGACATTAAATGCCGCTCCCAATGCACCTAAATCGTGATGCTGATTGACACCTTGAATCTTGATTTTCTCCCCATTTACTATCAATCCTTTTGTTGGATGAAATTCAATTTTCCGAATTCCAAATGGAGTGTCGTATTCATCTACTTGCTTTCCAGCGATATAAATACTAGTTCGTGCAATGTATAGATTTTGTTTTTGCTGTGGAAATGCTCCCCAGAGTTTGGGTTTTTTTAATATAGTTTTGCTTTCCTTGATTTGTTTGTCATTTGGATTAATACGAATCGTTTCGGTTGGAAAAGTTGTAATAGCTTTGCCTTTGGCTTTGCCAAAATCATCAACAAGATAAATTTGCGTTTTTGCTTCGACCGTTTGAGTCGTACTTGTTTTATTTTCTAATTTCAAAGAAAGATTAATGGTGGATTTCTTTGTAGAAACTTCGGGTGTGGTGATGAACGTTCCCCATTGTGCTACGTGAACGGGAGCTGTTTTGGTCAACCAAACATTGCGATAAATTCCGCCTCCGGGATACCATCGTGCCGAGTGGTTTGGATTATCAATTCGTATCGACAATTGATTTTCCCCACTGTAATTTAGATAAGGAGTTAAGTCTAATCGAAAAGAATTATAACCATACGGCCAGCCACCTACTAGATTACCATTGAGCCAAACCATGGCATAAGACATTGCTCCGTCAATATCCAAATAGATGACTTTTCCTTTATCTGCGGTTGGAATATCCAATTTTTTGCGATACCAAGCCACGCCTTGACTAGGAAGACGTCCCATTCCTCCACCAACTTCAGGATTATCACCAGTGTAAAAAGGTTTGTTGATGGCCCAATCGTGAGGCAAAGTCACTTTTTCCCAAGCATCGTCTTTGAAATCAGCTTGAACAAATGGAAAATCGGAACCTGGATTGCCTTTGGGACGGATGTGTTTTTTAGTTGGGTCTTTTATAAAATCATTAGCCGATGGAAGAATCCAATTTTTCAGAACACCCTCTTTTGCTTCTATTTTTACGGCTTCCTCAGGTTTAGAATCGGCAACTTTACTGTCGTTTACTTTCTCTATTTTAGGCCGAACATCATAAATAAGATTATCTGGGTTTGCTTCATAACGCATAAATGTCCATCCATCGTTGATTTTGATGCGTTCTCTTTTGTAGTTAGATTTTAGATTTTGACTATTTACATTTGTAAAAGACAAGAAAAATGCAATAATCAGTAATCCAAAAGTTTTAATTTTTAGAAAATAGCTACTGTTTGAATTTATTTCCATTTTAATTGTTTTTTATCAAGTTATTGAAAAATTAATAATTGTTTGTTAGAATATTTTCAAAATATAAATCATTAAAATAGGTCTTAGATCCTATCGGTTATATGTTTATTTTTCCCAATATCTACTTGCCCAAGCAATCCAAGTGCTCCAGTTTGGTCCGGTACTATGTCCTCCAGCATGTTGTCTAAAAGCTATTTCACCATCAATTAAGGGCATTCCTAATTTTGGAAAAATCATTGTCCCTAAATCTTTTTTCCCAAACAATTGATAGACAGACCCAGCGTGAGCAGCACCTAGAAACATTCCTTTGGCATCTACCCATTGTCCTTCAACTTCAGGAGAACCCGAACTTATAAAAATGGGTCTCGGTGCACATAATGCAACTAATTCGTGACCATCTACGGGTAAATCATCGGGTTTTAATATACTCGCATATTTAATAAAATTTCCAGCAAACCAATGGTATTCACCCGAAGAAGCGAGGTTTTCTACTTGTTCGCCAAAAACTCTTCGAAGAATTTTGGCACCACCAGCTCCAGACGAACCGATGAAACCTAATGAAATTCTGGATTCGAATGCCATTGCAACTATTGCCGCTTTTCCATAACGAGATAATCCTTCTATGGCTATGCGATTGGTATCAATATTTTTGTCCGTTTCAAAATAATCAATGGCACGGCTGGCTCCCCAAGCCCAAGCTCTCAATGCTCCCCATTGACCTGGTTTGCGATATTCTCCTTTATTGACTAAACCAATTATTCCTGTGGTAAGTCCTGCTCCATTATCGGCTTGAATGCTGCTGGGTTCAATAATTGCATAGCCCCAACCTCGTGAAATAAGTTGTTCTTGCCAAGTAGGTTCGCCAGATGAACCTAAACCAATTGGTTTGACAGGGCCTGGAGCAAAAAAGTTTCTGATGTAACCAAATTCCATTACTATAGGAACAGCATTGCTAGCATTGGCGGGCGTTGCTACTACTAAATTTATCTCTACTTTTAGGGAAGGATAAGCTGAATTATCTACTATCCCTTTTAGTTTTTTTTCTTTAATGGCTTGGTTTCCTAACATTGTGTCTTTTACAGAAACAATTTGCCAAGTTACCACAGGAATTTTCTCAGGAATTTTACCGTAAATTTCATTTTCAAAATCGGCTACAATTTCTGGTATTCTTTTTTCAACCCAATCTTTTTGGGTAGTGATTTTTTTTCCATTTTTTAAAATCAGGGCGTCGGGCAAAGTATATTTATTTACTTTTTCCTCGGAACTGTTGGCCGCATTGGCATCTTTTGTATTACCCGATACTCCCGGACGAATTCGTGTAGGGTCTATACCAATTTGCTTGACCATATTATTGTAGTCGTCGTTGTTCCGTTTATTGATGCTGTCTCGTTGAGCTGGACTAAGACCAAATTGTGCAAAAGACGAAAGGCTGATACTGCTAAATAAGATAATTAGTTTTAAATTTTTCATATATGTAAATTTTGATTTTTCAGTTGTCATATATGGTATCGCTTTTACTTATTGGTGTTTGTTTGCAACAAACTCGTTGTTAGTGGCGATTTCATAGATAAATCTTTTTATTTCTTTAACTCATTAATATGTTCTGCTACATTAAACATGGTGTCGATATAGATGTCTTTTTCATTTTCTTTGAGATAATGAACTAATTGGCTATGAGCTTCTTTTGACACATTCAAACTATGTTCTCCACCCACACCATGAAATAGAAAAACCAACAATTTTCCTGATTTTTGGGCTTGCTTGACTAGCTCAATCATTTGCTCACCAGTTTTTCCTTCCATACTGTAGCAATCCATATCCATTAGTTTCTGTTCGTCAAAAGTGTGCATTTCTCCTCGTACAGAACGTGCAGCAATAAACTCATTAGATAATGTTTGAATAAATTCGCCTTCGATAACTTTTTTATGTCCGCAAGTAAATGCAAAAGTGCGTTTGGTTTTACCGTCGATGGCTTTTAGATAATTGTTGCACACCTTGATTTCATCCTGTATTTTCAATAAGCTATATTTGCTTAAATCATACTCAGGTTTTACCCAACTCATTCCTTCTCCTGTTGCGTCGCAAGGATGATAAAGTGTATGATTGCCTAATTCGTGTCCGTCTGCGGCTATTTTTCTCCAATCTTTGATCCTCTTTGAAGCGGCATCGGAAGAAGCTGTTAGGTAAAATGTTCCTTTTAGATTTAAAGAATCCAATACTGGAATTACATTGTCTAGGTGAACATTCAGAGCATCATCGTAGGTTAAAACCACACTGCATTTTTTGCCTTTCCAAGGTTTGGTTTTATCCAAAATTTCTCCATCAGTACGGAAAGAAGATGCGGGTAAATCTGCCGAATTATAGAAGTTAATGCCCTCAGGATTGTCTTGCCAAGCGTATCGAACATATTTGGGAGTTTTTATTTCTTCGTTCCAAACTTCGATCTGATTTTTTCCAATAATTCGAGTTTTAGCCCAAACGAATTTTTTATCATAATCCGCTATAGAAAACCAGCGTAATTCTTCGCCATCTTTTGATGTAATGCTTTCGCCAACATTGTCGAATGTCAAAATAATTTTTCCGTTTTCGATAGTTTGTGATTTGAATGTTGGCCCAGAATGGATTACTTTTTTATCATTATAGGCAATATTTTGAGCCGAAAGTGCCAATCGTTTTCCAATATCTTTTTTGTTGAGCGGGTGAATATCATTCCATTCTCCTAAGTCTGTCGTAACTGTAACCGCTGTATTGGGTAGTTTAAGGGCTTGGTTTTGAGCTTCTCTAAGTCTTGCTAAATTACTTTCGGATGGCGTATAGTTGACATCTTGAAAATTAGCCAATTGTACCACGAAGAAAGGCAGTTTTTCATCCTTCCAAAGAGTTCTCCAATTTGAAATTAAAGTTGGCATAAGAACATCATAAGGTTCTGGATTTCCCACATTACTTTCGCCTTGATACCAAAGAATTCCTTTAATTTTCATTGGCAAAACAGGGGCAATCATCGCATTGTATAAAGCTGTTGGTTGATTTTGCTGAACCAAACCTCCGCTAAACCCACCAAAACTTT
>Ga0116158_10001302_pt1 | contig 22835 bp, 15 predicted proteins | sample AD_UKC052_MetaG_FD_89883 | JGI IMG/M metagenome (GOLD analysis project Ga0116158, IMG submission 89883) | Active sludge microbial communities of municipal wastewater-treating anaerobic digesters from USA - AD_UKC052_MetaG | ecosystem: Engineered > Bioreactor > Anaerobic > Digestate | place: USA... | reverse complement strand
ACCCAATACAATACTATAATCGCCCCGGCTCCAGTTATTAAGGCCTCCGGCAATTACACTATGCTGTTTTTCAATCCTGTTTTCCCTGCCACCGGCAATTACGCTTCCTGTTGCGGTTCCTATGAGGCGGTTTCCTTCGCCCCCGCCAATGGCGCCGTACGGAATGGCCATTTCTATCCGGTTGCTGTCGCCACCGCTTATTACACCGAAACTACTTTCATCATCTACAATGTTTTTATAACCACCGTTAACAGATGAATAATGCGCATTGGGTAAAATATAATTACTTCGGCCACCAGTAAGGGTTCCATAATTTGCCAGTATCTGGTTGGCATTTCCCCCGCCAATAAAACTGTAACGGCCTTCGGCAAAATTAAACGACCCGCCTGCCACTGTTACATAGGGTGCTCCTGCGCCATTTTCGCGGCCGCCTGCCACTACCGAACTTTTTGCGTCTGCAGCAAGATAATTGCCGCCTCCCCCTCCAATAAAGGAGCTGTCGCTGCCAGAGAATATTCTGTTCCCATCACCTCCTCCAATTGTAGCATTCTTTCCTTCATTCAGGTTGTTTTGGCCACCTACTATTGAAGCCTGCTGTGCTTTGATTTCATTATTATAGCCACCCCCGATAAAAGACTGTCCCCCGGTTAATTCATTATTATATCCACCTCCTATAAAGCCTCCCCCAGAATTAACAATCATATTTCCCGATCCCGTGGCTATACCTGCATTGTGGGTATTTATTACCTGGTTTCCATTTCCTGCCCCTATAAATGAGTTGGAACTTCCATTTTTAATTCGATTAAATGATCCGGAGAAAATACCACTATAGTCTGCAATAACCGTATCCTTGATGCCTCCTGTGATTACACTGCTCATGCCAGCCACAAGGTTGTATTCCCCTGCTCCCAAAAAATTAGCTGATCCTGCAGTTATCCTGTTCCTTAATCCCCCTGCAAGCACATTATTTTCGATTCCGGCTATTGAATTTGCCTTGCCTCCTCCCATAAACGAGAGGTCACTATTTGCAATTACCAAACTATCACCCGAACCAATAAATGAAAAATCTGCACCTGTTTTTATAATGTTCCGATTGCCGTTGCCTATAAAACCATAATCCGCTTGAAATTGGATTTCATTTTTCTTTCCATTTCCTATAAATGCGAAACTGGTATTATCAATAATGGTATTGGTATCACCCGAAGCAATAAATGCTTTATCGCCATTAGCCATATTTTCTTTGCCGTTAATTATGGTGGCATAATTACCTAAAACATGGCTAAGTTGGTTGTTTTCTCCATTGAGAATTACCCCATATCTTGAAAGAATTTTATGCTTATCTCCATTTCCTATCAAGCCGTCAGTGCCCTCTACATAGTTATCTGAACCATTTAAGATGGTAGCATTCCCACTTTCTGCACGGTTTCTGCTTCCGGCCCCGATAAGCGAATTTGAACCTGAAGCCATATTGAATGTACCATTCAATATGGTGTTGTAAAGGGCACCCGATACTTTATTATTTACCCCGGAAAGTATAGTGCCGTTCATTGAGGAAATTGAGTCGAGTTCTCCACTACCGATAAAGCCATTCCCAGCCTGAATGCTGTTTTTAAAACCAGTACCAATAAAGCTATAATCCGATTTATTGTCGGAGTGGATTGAATTTGCATTTCCAGAAACTATTACTCCTGCGGAATGAGTGGCAATATCATTATTACTACCTGAGCCAATAAAATTATAATTGCCACTATCAATGCTGTTAAACGATTGTGTACTAGTGCCACCACTTGCAATGATGTTGCCATAGCCTTTAACTATACTGTTGCTTTCATTTCCCCCAATAATGTTTGGACTAAAAAAGGAGCCATTTGCCGCATACTCCAATCGCAATGCTGGCTTGTTATTCACCATTAGTTTCAAAGGATAATTGTTAATGGAGCCAAATTTTTCGGTACCGGTAAGTGTATTGCCACCAAGTCCCCAAAAATTTCCGGTGCTACTGCCACCACCGGAAGCAAGCCGCTGCCACGCACTACCTGTCCAAAACAAAAAAGCCACACTATCGGTATCAAAAACCATTAAACCCGTTGTGGAACCTGTAGGGTTGATAGCAATCCGTTGCACCGCCGTCATTCTTGGCACGAGCAGGCCTTTATCGGTACTTTTTAACTCAAGGAGAGCTTTGCTATTTGGAGTAGTAGTTCCAATGCCAATTTGGGCGAATGTGCCGAGGGCAAAAATCAATGCAGCTAGTAAAAATCCTGTCCGTTTCATGTTCTGAAGTGTTAGAACACAAAGGTTGGCTGCAAACCATTGGCAGTCAATACCGTAAAATGGTATTTTGAGTGGTGTATAAAAGAAAAGGCAGGGTTTTAGCCCCGCCTTTTCAAAAAATATCCATTAAAAATCAATTATTCCGCATCCGCCACCACTTCCTGCACCTCAGGAATCATGCGCTTCATCATCCCCTCAATGCCTGCTTTCAGCGTAATCATGCTGCTTGGGCAACCGCTGCAGCTTCCCTGCAGGGCAAGGTTTACTACACCATCGGAGTAGCTTTTAAACTGTATGGCGCCACCGTCCATTTCCACGGCAGGCTTTACGTAGTTTTCCAACAGTTCCTTAATGCGTTTTACCACATCATCATCATCGGCCTGTACGGTATTGCTTGCATCCTGCTTGCGGGTGGCCTGCAATTCTTCTTCATTTATTACAGGGCCGCCATTTTCGAGGTATTCCTTCAAAAACTGCTTAACCGTAGGTATTACATCCTGCCACTCATCGGTATCCGTGGTTTTGGTCAGGGTAACAAAGTTGCTGGCAATAAACACACTTTTTATGAAAGGGAAAGCAAACAGTTCCTTGGCGAGCGGCGAAGGAGCCGCGCTTGTTTCATCGGGAAAATCAATGCTTTTGCCGGGGTACAGAAGCTTGTTGGCCACAAACTTCATGGTTTCCGGGTTAGGGGTCATTTCGGTATAAATGCTGATAACGGGATTTCCGGTACGTATCATGGTCTTTTCAATTTTATAATGCTTTGGAGGTAATTTGTTAAACCGTTGCCTCCAAAATAAACGGCAAAGTAATAACATTCCTGCCGCTAATTGGTTTGCAGGAACCGTCAATTACCTTTTAGCGGCTTTTTATTTCCGTTTTCGCAACAATTCAGGGTAATGTTTTTAGGGTATTCACCTTTTGCCGGCGGGTTTCCTGCTGTTTATAAATAAAATTGGCAACGGTGGTACCAATAATAGCGCCTGTCACCACATCACTCGCCCAATGTTTCTGTTGCTGCATACGGCTGATGCCAACGGCGGTTGCAGCGCCATAACTCAGCGCCCCTACCCACCATTTTTTACCTGTATGTAAAAAAATCATGGTAGCGGTTGAAAAGGACAGGCTTGTATGCCCGCTGAAAAAACTTTTGTTTTCCTGTCCGTGAAAAGGGCCGTACCAGGCAAAATTGCCCTCGCCTGTTTCAGGCCGCGCCCGGTGGGTCAATTCCTTAAAAATCCAGGTAAATCCACCGGTAAAAATTTGCGATTGCAGGTTATCGAGGGCGAAATTTTGCCATTTCTTGTTTTTGGTGATCCAGCCTACACCCAATGCAGCGCCTGTCAAACCAAATTGAAAAGGTGCGCCACCCACCACATCACCTGCGTCTCCAAACGTTTCGGCTCCCGGAGTTGTCCAGTTTTCAAAAGGAATATTGAGTACTTCATCCGTGGGTATAAGCACGCCAACCAGTATGATTGAACCGCCAAACTGCAGCCATTGATCGCCGTTCCAGTGAAACGGGGCTTTGGCCATTGCCGCCATTGTTTTTGGATAGCTCGAAGCATAGGATACAGACTTTGGTTTGGCCAGAGCGGTATCATTTTGCGCATTACTTTGGTACCAAAGGAATAAAATTAAAGCCGTTAATATGTAATTACGCAAAAGAATCATATTAAAATACTCAAAAATACCTGGCATCAAATATGCCTGAATTTATCATCAATCAACATTTATTTTTACCTGTTTTACCAGGGCTGCATATTATTACAAAACAACAACAACTACGGCATCCGAAGATGGAATGGCGGGTATTTTAAGTTCGATTCCATTAAATAATAATGAAACCGGGGTGTTTTTACCTGAATGGATCATTAAATCAACTCCCCTCATAAAAGGGGCGCTTGCAAATGACGGAATCAGGTTTTTATCAGAAACCCCATTTTTATTTGCATCGTACAAAAACCAGGCAATAGCCGTTTTTGCCGGGCTTGCAAATTCGGGGGTACTCATTTCGGTTCCCTGCACCCACAGGCTGTCCCGGCCATTTATTATAGCCCTTTGATTACTGAATACAACCATGGCAGTTTGGTTGGAGTCGTTTGGCAAGCCGCCAATTAATAAGGCTACAAGGCCCGTGGTTGGCAGGGTTCGAATATATAACAGTTTTTCTTCCGGGCCAATCCGTGGGAAAAAATAGGCCACTGTTCGGCCGGATACAGGATAGCAGGTAAGCAGATAGGATTGGCGGGAACTTACCCTGTCAAATTGAAAACTGCCGTTTGATCCTGCTACCGTTTCTTTTGTTTGATTCACCAAACTGCCATCGGGCAATACCTTTGTCAGTACAAGTTTTGAACCGGGTTGGGGCAGGTTTTCACCAAGGGAAAGTACCTTCCCTTCAAAAGAAAATTCAGTTGGTATTGAGCCTTGTTTTGCTTGTTTGTATTTGCGGCCGGCATTAAAAAAACTGAAGATACCGGCAGCCACCGAATCGGCTGAAACTACCTCGAAATGATCATAACTACTGAACTTCAGGTTAGTGGCACCGGGTATTTCATTACTTCTTGCTACTTTATCAGATAAGCTGTAAATATTTAGCGTAGGAATACCACCACCGGGGCCTGCCGAAGCTTTTTGGGCACTGCTTCCAATATGGACATAATGGGCAATTTTTGCAGCACGGCTGCTGTCGGAAAGGTAATTATAAGCTACGCCACCCCCTGCCGAATGGCCCACCATGTCGGCTTTCTGGGCTTTTGAAATCATTAGTATGCTGTCAATAAACAAGTCAAGCGCCTTACTTTGGTCAACCCGAGCCAGTGTATTCCAGTCAAACACAAAGCATCGGTTGGTGCAATAACCGGCTGCGGAAAGTTGCCTGATTAAAGGTGCATAATTATCGCCACCACCCAAAAAACCATGGATTAATACCAATGGCCTAAAATCCTTATCGCATTTTTGAGTAAAACCGCTGAAGGAAAACAGTGTGAGGAGTAAAAAGGAAAGCACAAATCTTGTAAACATTCAATAAAAATAGCGGACATTTAAATCTGCTTGCCTGATAAATCTTTTGCTTCGGAAAAGATTTTTTCTTTTTTATAGTTATACCACCATTGGGGAGCCGTTTTTTTCATCATGGTATCTATCCCTCTCATCCCAAAAAGGTTCCATACACCCCTTAATTTGCCCGACAATGAGGGCTGCATTGCCCGGAGGCTCATAGCAAATCCGCTGTCAATATACTCCATATGGTGCCAAAATCCAGCGGGCATAAAAAGGGTATCACCGGGTTCAAGCACTATTTCAAAGCCTTTGGCCTGCCGCAGCGCCGGGTATTTTTCGTAGTCAACTTTCGAATTTTCCTGGTCGGCATAATAGCTGAAATCAACCAGGCTCAATACTTCCCAGGGTTTCCGGTACAGTTTATGCTGTTCGCTAAAAGGGAAAAGCAAAACCCTTTTGCGACCGGCAAACTGCGTATGCAGGATATTGCTCATGTCAATATCAAAATGCATATGGGTAATACTTCCCTGCCCCCCCACAAACAACATGGGGTATTTTTTTACAAAGCCTTTCATGTAGGTTTCAGGCCAACTGAAGTCGGTGGTTAGTTCAGGGGCATGGTCAAATATATTAAAAAGAAAAATCCGCCAGGCGGCGGGGCCTTTTCGGATCATGTCAATGTATTCCCCAAAACTGGTGTAATCGTCTGCCGTGTTAATAGGCGTATAAGCGTCGCTTTTAATATTATTGTAAATACCAACCCGCTGATTACCCACCAGTTTTTTAAAATAATCCCAGTTCCATTTGGTGTAGGCAGGCCATTCCTTTGCCAGGTCTTTAATCACGAGCGGGCGCTGAGGCAAGTAGTAATTAATACGAAAATCTTCGGGGCTGATACGATCAACAACGTCCACTTTTGAAAGAATCATAACAATACGATAATGTCCGCAAAGATAGGAACTGCCGTATTTTTTTGTATTGAAGTCTTTCTTAATAAAAGGAACCACTGAAATATTTACCTTTAGCCGATGGCATTATTGATAAGGATACATCCGGTAGACCCGCAGGAACGACTGATCAGGCAAGTGGTGGAACAGCTTGAAAAGGGGGCAATCATCATTTACCCCACCGATACCATCTATGCGCTTGGGTGCAGCATTTTTCAGCCAAAAGCGGTTGAACGCATCGCCCGCATCAAGCAGGTGGATGTAACCAAGGCCAGGTTTAGCATTGTTTGTAACGATTTAAGTGACCTCAGCATATATGCCCGGCAGATGGACACACCTGCCTTCAGGCTCCTGAAACAGCATTTACCCGGTCCTTATACTTTCATCCTGAATGCAAGTAAACAGGTGCCCAAAATTTTGCAAAACAAAAAATCAACCATCGGCCTGCGCATTCCGGATAATAAAATTGCGATGGCCATAGTGGAAAGGCTTGGCCATCCGCTTTTAAGTACCACCCTGCCCGGCGAGATGGTGGAAGATTATACCGACCCCGAGTTGATGTATGAGAATTTTGAAAAGTTGGTGGATATCGTAGTGGATGGGGGTATTGGTGGTATGGAGGTTTCCACCATGGTTGACCTGACCCATGATGAACCTGAATTGATCAGGCAGGGGAAAGGGGAATGGTTGGTTTAAATTGAATTTAAGCATATGGCAAATGAATTTGACAAAATCCTGAGAGAACTTTTTCGGCAACCCAAAATGGCTTTGCTTTTTCAACTTTTGCGTGATGATATTGTAAAAGTGGTGCCGCTTACCCCTAAAATGCAGCAAATTGTTACAGAAAAAGAAGGGGATACGGTATTGGAAATTACCAATGCAGAAAACAGGCGTTACATTTTACATATTGAATGGCAGAGTACCAATGATCCAAAAATGGCCATTAGAATGGCAACTTATGATCTTTGGCTTTATCAAACGTATGGTATTGAGGTTCAGGGCCTTGTATTGTACGTCGGGAATGAGCATCTTCGGATGAAAAATACGGTTTCCTTTTTCGGTTTCCACTATTCTTGTGAAATAATTGATACCAGGCGTTTGGATCCAGACATCTTTTTGGACTCAGAGGACCCTGATGAAATTGTATTCTCCATTCTTGCCGGGTTACAAACGCAGGAAGAGCAGTTGAAAATAATCCGGAGAATTTTGTATAAATTGCAATTGATTTCAGGCGAAGAGAAATTTGTATTTCAAAAAGGAGTCAGTCAGTTAGAGGTTCTTTCATTGTTAAGAGGCGAAGAAACCCAAAAAAATGTAATTAAGGAGGTAAATATTATGCCGGTTACCATTGACATCACAAAAGACCAGCGTTATAAGCAGGGTGTAGAACAGGGTAAACTTGAGGGTAAACTTGAGGGTAAACTTGAAGGAAAACTTGAGGGAAAACTTGAAACCAAACTTGAAGTTGCTGCAGATATGCTGAAAAAGGGACTTTCCGTAGATCTTATAAAAGAGGTGACCAAACTTTCAGAAGCACAGATCAGGAGCCTTCAGTAAAAGCATTTCAAAATTGTAGTTTCAACTGTCCCGGCCCGATGGCAAAGCTTTTACGGTGGTGCCTGCATAAACCATAGGTTTCAATGGCGTCCCGGTGTACCGCAGTACCATATCCTTTGTTTTTATCCCAGCCAAAGGCAGGAAATTCCTGGTGCAGTTTTTGCATATAATCGTCGCGGTAGGTTTTGGCCAGGATGCTTGCGGCCGCAATAGAGGCGTACCTGCCATCGCCCCCAATAATGCATTGGTGTTCAATGCCTTTAAATGGTTTAAACCGGTTTCCATCCACCAAAAGCAGTTCAGGCAATACCTTCAGGCCAGAAATGGCCTGATGCATGGCTTTGTATGTTGCCTGCAGAATATTGATCCGGTCAATTTCTTCACAGGAAACAAAAGCATAAGCCCAGGCCACTGCGGCTGCTTCAATCAGGGGCCGGAGCAGGTACCGTTCTTTCTCCTTTAATTGCTTGCTGTCGTTAAGTAATGGGTGGTAAAAATCTGCAGGGAGAATAACTGCTGCGGCTACCACGGGACCTGCATAGCAACCCCGGCCAGCTTCATCAATACCGGCTTCCATTATCCCTTCCCGGAAAAATGAGTAAAGTGGCTGTTTAGTTTTGATAACCTTCATGGCAAAATGTAAAACAAAAGTAAGGGTACTCAACCTGCTATTTATCTTTGCATTCTTCCAATTAAATAATGAGAGGCGTATGTACGTGGCGGCAAGTAATCCGGAACCAATAGCAGGAGGAAATTTATCAGACAGAAAGGTGGCAAGATGGCTGCTCGCCGGAGTTTTGATGGTTGTAATTCAGATAGCCCTTGGCGGCATTACCCGCCTTACCGGCAGCGGGTTAAGTATTACGGAATGGGATGTGGTTACCGGGTCGTTACCTCCGCTTAACCAATCCGGCTGGATTGCCGAATTTGAAAAATATAAGGCAACACCCCAATACCAGTTGCTGAACAGCGATTTTAGCATTGGGGATTTCAAATTCATTTTCTTCTGGGAATGGTTTCACCGGCTTTGGGCAAGGTTATTAGGCCTGGTATTTGCCACGGGTTTTATCTTTTTCCTGGTAAAAGGCAGTTTCCGCAGGCCCATGATTATGCCGCTGATTATTTTGTTTCTTTTGGGTGGCTTGCAGGGTTTTGTTGGCTGGATTATGGTTGCAAGCGGATTGGTTGGTGACGCCGTGTATGTAAAACCCACAAGACTTGCCCTGCATTTTGTATTTGCGCTTGGCCTGCTGTCTTACACCTTCTGGTTTTACCTGAAGCTAACCGTGAGGCCAACCCTGGTTAAGGCTGCATCAAAAATTTACCCGGTGGTAATTGCCCTGTTGGTACTTATGGTGGTGCAATTGCTTTATGGCGCGTTAATGGCCGGTCACAAGGCCGCTTCGGCTGCGGCCACCTGGCCCGATATCAATGGTTCGGTTTTTCAGCCCGCCGGACTTTATAAAACCGGTGGCGGGTGGCTGAATTTTATTGACAACAAGATCATGGTACATTTTGTGCACAGGGGCGCGGCTTACCTTATCTTGCTTGCAGGTATTTGGCTTACCGTTCAACTTACAAAGCTCGCACCACGGGTCTCACAATTGTATAAGGCGAGATTTATTCCTATTGGGGTCATAATGGTTCAGGTTTTGCTGGGCATTTTTTCGGTAATCAACAGCACCGGTATTGTTCCCAATCATTGGGGAACATTTGAGTGGATGGCCCAATTGCATCAACTTACCGGTATGGCTTTATTGTTGGTACTGGTGTATTTGTTTTATTTAACAAAGGGTGGAAAAATGGCATCGCTTGCTGCGGTATAGATTCCTACTTTCACCCACCGGCCTTTCCGTACCTTGTAAATATGTTTAAACGGTTGCTACCCTACATAAGGGGCGTTTGGTATTCTTTACCCGTTCAGCTTCTCCTGCTGCATTTTCGCAAAAACCAGGTGTTGTTGCTGTTTTGGTACCTGTTGTTTGCCGTGGTAAACGGTTCGTTCCTTTACCGCATGGGGGCACATATGCTTTACCTGTACCCGGAATACCTGGGAAAGGTGGGTTTTGTAAGCAGCCTGCTTGTGGGGGTTTCCATCGGCATTTTTATTATGAGCTGGAACATTACCACCTTCATTTTGCATAGCAGGCAAGTGGAGTTTCTGGCTACTACCATGAAACCTTTCTTTAAGTTTTGTTTCAATAATGGCCTGTTGCCGTTTTTATTCCTTGTATTTTATATGGTAAAAGGCATCAGTTTTGCCCGTTACCAGGAATTGGCAGGTTGGGGCGAAATATTCTGGCTTATCGCGGGGTTTTTAACCGGTTTGTTTTTATCGTTGGTAGTGGCTTTCACCTGGTTTTTTGGTGCCGACCATACCATTTACCGGTATGCTACACCGGGCGCAAGAAAGGTAATTGAAGATATGGAACTGAAGGCAGGCCATTACAGCCTCCCGGTAAGACCGGGCAGGGTTAGGATAGACTGGTACCTTACCCCAAAATTCAGAAGAAGACAGCCACGGGATACCCGACATTATGCACCCGAATTTATTGCACGGATTTTTACACAGCACCATTACAGTGCCATGCTTGCCATTTTGCTGGCCTTTATTTCATTAATTATTTCCGGCTATTTTATTGATAATAAGTTTTTCCAGGTTCCTGCGGCTGCAAGTATCACGGTCATCTATGCCATCCTTGTGGCTGTGGCAGGTGCCATTACCTATTTTTTACAAAAATGGAGTATCCCATTTGTGTTGCTGCTTTTACTGGCACTCAATACGCTGTATAAAATGAATATTCTCGACCCGCGAAATAAGGCTTACGGGCTTGATTATGCGAAAAATACCCCCAAACCTGCTTACAACCGCGACAATTTGCTTGCTACCTGCCTGCCCGATGCGGTTACGGCTGATTCACTCGCATTTATTCGCACCCTTGAACAATGGAAACTACGCCAAAAGGGTACCCTGCCTGTTATGGTGCTAACCTGTGTAAGCGGGGGTGGTATACGATCGGCAACATTTACTACCGAAGTGCTGCACAAACTGGATAGTATAACCCACGACCGGTATTTTACCCATACCTCGCTTATTTCAGGAGCCTCGGGGGGTATTATGGGGGCCGCCTGGTACCGCGAACTAAAATTCAGGCAATTAAATGGCTTGCTTAGCCCCGAACAGTTGAAAATTAAAAAGGAGCTTATTACTATTGATTTACTCAACCCGGTTTTCAGCAGTTTTGCTGTGCGTGACCTGCTTGCCCCACCCCGGAGGTTTGTGTATAATGGCACAGCCTATATTAAGGACAGGGGTTATGCTTTTGAGCAACAAATGAGTGCCAATACCGATGGATGGCTCGATAAACCTCTTGAAGCCTATCGTGACGCCGAAGAACATGCGCTGATGCCTTCCCTTTTTGTAAATTCGGTAATTACGGCCGATGGCCGCAATGTGGTGATGGCCACACGACCGGTTCGTTTTTTAATGAGACCCCGTTTCGACAGTACACTTGGCCCCGTGCCTGATGCGGACGCTATTTGCTTTCAATCCTTTTTTGCCAACAGGCATCCCGGAGAATTGCGTTTTTTAACCGCCATGCGCATGAGCGCTACCTTTCCATACGTGTTACCAAGTGTGTGGCTGCCTACCGAACCTGTAATTGATGTGATGGATGCCGGTTTCAGGGATAATACCGGTATTGAATCGGCCCTGAAATACCTTTTTACTTTTCGGGAATGGATAACCGTCAACTGCAGTAAAGTAGTTTTGGTTGAAATAAGGGATAAGCCGCAAGGGGGCTGGAACCGGGAACAGAACGACCGGAATATTTTCGACCTCGTAACCCGTCCTGCACTGCTCACCCAAAACAACCTGTTTCGCTTTCAGGAGTACCAGCAATTGCGTCAGTTGGAAAGGGTAAAGCAAATGATGGGCAGCCACTTTGAACGGGTAGTTTTTGAATACAAGCCAAGGGACGAAAAACACCCTGCTTCATTGAGTTTTCACTTAACCCAGCGTGAAAAAAGGGATATTGTATCTTCCCTGCGGCATCCTGCCAATATGTTTTCGTTCGAAAGGATGGAGCGGCTTTTGGCCAACTACCCGCTTGGTGGCAAATGAATTGTTTTTCCGGGATGGATTTCTTTTCTTTTTCACGTCAAACAGCGCAGCCTGATCGTTTTTATTTGAAAAACCATTTTTACCTATGAGAATCGTTAAATTTTTTGTTTTGCTGGCATTACCGGCAATGGTGATGGCGCAACAAACCCAAAAACCACCCCTTCATGGCAAAAACTGGATGGCCATAACCGGAAAACCGCTTGCTGCAACCGCCGGGGCAACCATTTTTAATAAGGGAGGTAACGCGGTGGATGCTGCCTGTGCCATGCTTGCTGCTACCTGTACCATGTGGGATGTGCTGAGTTGGGGTGGCGAAACACAAGCCATCATTTACAATCCCAAAACCGGAAAAGTGCTGGCGCTGAATGCGCTGGGTGTGGCTCCGACAGGTGCAACCCCCGAATTTTTCAAAGGAAAAGGGTTCCAGTTTCCGCCGGAGTATGGGCCGCTTGCAGCCGTAACCCCCGGAACCCCGGGAGGAATATGCTATATGCTATCTGAATATGGCACCATGAGTTTGAAGGAAGTGCTGGCTCCTGCTATGGAACTTGCAGCCGGTTATCCCATTGATGCCCAAACGGCCAATGCGATGGAAAGGGGCAAAACGAGGATTAAAGAATGGCCTTACAGCAAAAAAGTTTTTCTTCCCCACCCTGGCCAAAGACGGGAAGCGCCCGAACCCGGTGAAATATTTGTACAGCAGGACTTGCTGAACACCCTTACCAAAATGGTGGAAGCTGAACAGGAAGCACTGAAGAAAAAGAAAACCCGGAAAGAAGCCATTATGGCGGCCTATGACCGATTTTATAAAGGGGATATTGCAGAAGAAATTGTAAGGGGAAGCCGCGAACAGGGCGGTTTGTTTACCAAAGAAGACCTGGCTAACTGGAAACCCCTGTGGGAAGAAACCATGAGTACAACCTATAAGGGCATTGAGGTACACAAGCTTCAGGCCTGGACGCAGGGACCCATGTTGCTGCAATCGCTCAACATCCTCGAAAACTTTGACCTGAAAAGTATGGGATACAACAGCACCCGCTACCTGCATACCCTTTACCAGGCGTTGAACATGACTTTTGCCGACCGGGATTTTTATTACGGAGATCCTTATTTTGCTCCTGAAGAACCTATGAAGGGCTTGCTGAGTAAAGAATATGCAAAATCGCGTGCCAAATTAATTTCGTATGAAAGAAATAACCCGGTTTCTTCGCCGGGAGATCCATACCCTTTTGAAGGCAAAACCAACCCCTATCTGGATATTTTAAAACAACGCGGCATTTCCCCGGCTTCCGATACCGGGGCACGCCGGCAGGGTTTTATGCCTGCCCACGACAACCAGGTGGCAATGGCAGCTGGCAACACATTGTCGCAGGAAGATTACCTGGAAAAACTTTGGTTGGGAACCACCTCCGTTATGTCGGCCGATAAAGAAGGCTGGGTGGTAAGTATTGTGCCAAGTGGTGGCTGGCTGCCTGCATGTATAGCCGGAAATACCGGTGTTGGTATGAGTCAGCGGCTGCAAAGTTTTGTGCTGGATGCGCAGCTAAACCCTTTTAACGTGGTAGCACCGGGAAAAAGACCACGGGTAACCTTAACACCTTCATTGGCCATGAAGGATGGTAAACCCTGGCTTGCTTTTGGGGTGCAGGGCGGCGATACACAGGATCAGAACCTGCTGCAGTTTTTCTTGAATATGGTGGAGTTTGGTATGACGGTTCAGCAGGCAACCGAAGCGGCCAATTTTAATACCAACCAGCTTTGGCTGAGCCTTGGTGGTACCAAAACCAGCGACCGACAGCCAAAACCAGGAGATATTTTGCTGCACAGCGATACCCCCGAATGGCAGCGTGCCGAACTGAGGCGGATGGGGTATTCGCCCACCTTCAGCGATAGAACCAGCGGGCCCATTAATGCCATCTGGTTCGACTGGAAACATGGCAGCCTTTGGGGAGGCAGCAGCAACCATGGAGAGGATTACGGAATAGGGTGGTAAAAGTTTAATAGCGGTTGATTAAGAAAAAAGCAGATTAGCCGTTGGTAAGGATACCAACGGCTAATCTGCTTTTAAATTTTGGTGTCCTTAGCAACCTTTAATTTTTAATTTATTACAACGGGCTAAAGGAGAAAATCCTTTGGCCCTTTGTACATATAACGAAGCGTGAAATATGCAATTATTGCCATCAATGCTGTAACAAATACCCCTTGTGTACAAGCTACCTTCACCGATTGGGCAATTTAGCTCAGTTAAAACACCATATATGAAAAAAATATTACTTATAATTTCGGCTGGAATTGTTCTTCTTCTTCCGCCTTTACTTACCACCGCGCAGGCGCCAAATTTAGGTACAGCAGGTACTTTCGCCCTGTTTACCTCCATTGGGGCAGTTGGAAATACAGGTCAATCGCATGTTACCGGTAATGTAGGAACCAATAATGGCAGTATTACCGGATTTGGAAACGTTAACGGGGTAATGCATAATTCAAACGTAACCACTGCAACGGCTGCTTCCGATTTATTGATAGCATACAATTTGCTTAACAGCGCCATTCCAAATTTTTTTATTGCACCGCTGATTGGTAATGGAGATACCTTGGTAAAAGGGGTGTACAGTATTGCGGGTGTTTCAACCCTTAGCAACGATCTGTATCTTGATGCAAAGGGCGATGCTAACGCGGTATTTATCTTTCAGATAAGTGCTGCTTTTTCATCGAGTCCAAATGCAAAAGTGAAATTAATCAATGGCGCGCAGGCCTGTAATGTATTCTGGAAAGTGGAAGGCGCTGTAACACTGCAAACCGCCACTTTTATGAGGGGTAACATAGTGGCCAACAATGGCGCCATTAATCTTTCAACCAATGATACCCTTGAAGGAAGAGCCCTTTCTACCACCGGGGCTGTAAACATAAGTACATCACTTGCCTATACGCCAAAAGGCTGTGGAAGTTTAAGCTCAGTCGGGCCTGTTGCTCCCCCGCTTGGTACGGCCGAATGTTATGCCATTTTTTCCGGTAACGGGTCAGTTACCAATGCAGGAATTACGTATGTAACCGGCGATGTTGGTACCAATGTAGGTTTAGCTGCCGGATTTGATCCCCTTAAAGTAAACGGGACCATTCATACCAATCCGGATGTTTCCACGGCACAGGCTGCCGTTGATTTGATAGTAGCCTATAACTACCTGAATGTACTTCCATATGATATTGAATTAATGTATCCCGCACAGTTTGGTAATGATTTGGTGCTTACGCCCAATACTTACCTGATGAACTCTGCTGCCGCTTTTAATGGCAACCTTTATCTAAATGCAGAAGGCAACAGCAATGCGGTTTTTGTTATTCAAATTAACGGTGCACTTTCTACCAGCACATTTTCAAAAGTAATCCTGATGAATGGTGCCAAAGCCAATAATGTATTCTGGAAGGTTGACGGCGCCGCAAGCATTAATGACTACTCTGTTTTTCATGGTACCATCATTGTAAACAATGGAGCACTTAACCTGGCTACAGGCGATTCGCTTTATGGAAGGGCCTTTACCACATCCGGTGCATTAAGCGTTACTGCAATGACCACCATTTCGCCAAAAGTAACCTGCATAGCATTACCGGTTAACTGGCTTTATTTCAAAGGTAAATCTGAAAAAACAAATGTTTTACTTGAATGGGGTACAGCTGTTGAAGTAAATAACCAGTTTTTTACACTTGAAAAAAGCAGGGATGGCGTACGGTTTGAAACGCTTGCAACCGTTAAATCCGCTACCTCAAACGAAAAAAGGGAATATTCATTTTTGGATGTAAATCCTTACACGCTTGGTTACTACCGTATTTCTCAAACCGATCGCGATGGTAGCAGAAACTATTACCGTACTATCCAGATCGGCACAGCCGAAACACCTGGCATGAAAGTGATACAAACAGTACAGGGTAACGATATTTTGCTGCAGATTTCAGGAGCAAAACCCGGAGCCGGTTCCCTTGAAATGTACAATACAGGGGGATTAAAAGTTTCTTCTCAAAAAATAGTTCTAACAGATGAAACAAATACCTACCGCATACAAAAGCCGGGTAAGAAAGGTGTTTATTTAATAAATATTATCAGCAAGGGAGGCAAGCTTTCCACAGTTAAAGTAATGGTTCTATAAGAAAAGCTCCATTTCTTAAAATGGACATATTCAGGGTTCTTAAAAATAGCCAAAGGGAAATTCTCTTTGGCTATTTTTATATTTAGTCCATCTTAAATCCTTCGGGAGTTTTAGTGGCTTTAAAACGGGCCACAGGTGCCATACGGGCTTTGGAAAAAGAGAGGTTATCCCCCTGTATGGCATAATTGTCAATCATCGCAGTCATTTTTTTCAAACCCTCCTCAAGGCTCATGTCGGGGCAGGCCATCATGGTACTCACCATTTGCCCCAATTTTATACGGTTTCCCTCAGACAGTTCATAATTCCCTCCCATTACATTGCACCCACCCGAAACGCTTACTCTTTTTTTGCCGGCATAAAAATAAATATAAGAAGCCTTTTCGCCGTCTTTTGGTGCGGTAACCGGTTTGCCATTTAATTCTGTGAGCATCCAATAAGTTCCCTCAAGTGACTTATTGGCGGATTCGGCCCCGGGAGCAGGTGTGGTTTTGGTTGTAGTTTTATTGGCATTGCAGCCAAAAAAAAGTAACCCGGCAAGGACAAGGTTGATAACGGTTTTCATTTATATTTTTTTTCAAAGGTATATACCAGTTTCTACCTTTTAAAATTTTTACAGGATGATTGATGGCTGCTGTTCTTAAAAAGATAAGATACTGGAAAAAAATAAACCCCCGGCTATTAAACCGGGGGTAGAGTGTAGGGTATATTAGTTTTATGAGGTTAACAGGTGTGCGTGTTTTTAATTTGTTTAGTGTTTCAGGTGAACGATCTGACACCACAAAGGTCTTGTCCTTCACTTGAAATGAGCAAAGTAGAAATGCGGATTTATATGCGTAGTTCTACGCAATTTTTGATCGTTTAAATTAGAATCAGGGTACCAGTCAGGAAATTTGAAAATGATCACCATCCTTCCAGAATGGAATTTTTTCCCTGATTTCATTCAGTTTTTCTGAATCCAGCAGGTGCATGGCAATTTCCTCTGCATCTTTTTGCTGATAAAGTATTTCGCCAAGGGGATCAATTACAGAGCTGAATCCGCTGTGATAAATGCCATTACCGTCATTTCCCAGCCGGTTTACCCCAATTACATAACACTGATTTTCTATTGCCCTTGCCTGTAACAAAGTTCGCCAGGCAAGGCTTCGGCGGTCGGGCCAGTTTGCCACATAAATAATGGCATCAAATTCGGGGGTTTGGTTGTTTAATTGCTGCCGGCTCCAAACCGGAAATCGCAGGTCGTAGCAGGTTAGAAGCAGTATGCGCCAGCCTTTTATCTGCGACACAAGCCGGCGGTTTCCCGGCGAATAATGTTCGTGTTCGCCTGCATAGGCAAACAGATGCCGTTTGTCGTAATACCCAAATTGCCCGGTTGGCAGCATCCATATAAGGCGGTTAAAGTATTTCCCACCGTCCTCCGCCATCATACTTCCGGTAAGAATAATCTTTTTTCGTGCCGCAATCTCCTTCATCCAGGCTATTGTTGGTCCGTTCATGGTTTCAGCAAAAAGGTGTGGCTGCATACTGAATCCGGTTGAAAACATTTCAGGCAGTACCACTACTTCGGCCCTGTCCAATGTTTCAATCTTTGTTTCCAGCATTTCAAGGTTTGCTGCTTTATCCTCCCAAAACAGGTTTGTTTGGATGGTAGATATGGAGAGATTGGTCATTAAAATCAATTTAATATGGAGGAAACTGCCGGAAACAGGTATTTTATGCAACCTGTTTTATACCCGGATGCCGGAAGTAAAGGTAATTACAGCGCCTGAAAAAAAAATTACCGGTTTGTATGATTTGCTTTTTTTCCTCATATTTAGTATTAACTTTAATGCTTAATCGTTTTTTCACCTTTTCTTTCCGCTGCTTTCATTATTCACCTTATCAACCATTACCATGAAAAAGCTGCCGTTAAGTATCCTGAATAGGTTCCTGTTATTTACCGGGTTAGTTGCTGTGCTGCTTGCATGCAATTATTATAAACCGGTAAATAAATATAATCCTGGGTCAAATCCGAAGATGTTTGATTCCCTGATGCAAAAAACATTTATCGTACACAGTGACAGGGGGATCTTTATGTTACGCAGTATGCAGATTTTTCCTGAAAAGGAAGAACTTTCAGGGATTCTTACCGATGTGCCGGAGTATCATAAAATTTACCTGAATGACAAAAGCGGCAAGTACAAATACACCAAAAAGGCTACGCAAATGTTGCAGGAAGTGCATGTTTATACAAAACTTGACTCTTCCTCAAGGATAGAAATGAACGTGAATATTCCCTTTAAAGATATTACACGAATGGAAGTGATTGAGCGCGATAAAGGCAAAAGTACCGGGGTTACCATACTCGCCGTTGTGGGCATTACCATAGGAACAATGGCAGTAATAACTGCAATTGCTGCTGCTTTAAAGGAATCCTGTCCATTTATAAGTGTGTACGATGGAAGCGAATATGTTTTGCAGGGAGAAACATTTGGAGGGGCCATTTATCCCTCACTGGCAAGGGAAGATTATGTTCCCCTCCCCTCGGCGGCCATTGGCCCCGAGGTGAAAGTGATGGTAAGCAATGAGCTGAAAGAACGCCAATTTACCGATATGGCAAACCTGTTGTTGGCAGAACATGCTCCCGGCCAACAGGTATTGATAAGCCCCGCAGGCGAATTAATGCTGGTTAGTAACCCTGTTCCGGCTAAAACGGCCATGCTGAACAACAGCCGTGATATGTTACAGATGGTGACAGACCTTGATAATACAGCGTGCGCCTTTAACGACACAAGTGCAGGTACACCGGTTAATCGGCTGGTTCTTCGTTTTGATCATGCGTTGGAAGAAGGAAATTTGGGCTTGCAGCTTAGTTTGCGCAATGCATACTGGCTTGAATACACTTTCCAGGAGTTAACCAAACATTTTGGCGACCGGTACAACCAATGGGTTGGACAGCAAAAGCAAAAGCCGGGTGAACAGATTATTCAATGGCAGGAAGCGCAGCACATGCCGCTTACCATTTCAATTAAAAATGGTGATGGCTGGAAGGAACTTTTGAAATTAAAAACAATTGGCCCGCTGATGAACCGCGATTTGGTAATTCCATTAAAACATCTACCTGAAAATGGGGGCCCTATTGAGATTGCGTTCAGCACCGGCTTTATGTTTTGGGAACTGGACCAGGTGAAAATGGTGGAGATTGAGCCATTGCCGGCTTCTGCTATGCGCACCCTGAAACCATCTGCAGCGGTGGACGAAGAGGGTAAAAATGTAATGAACTCATTAAAGGAAGCGGATGGCAAATTTCTTGAACAGCCCGAACCGGGTAAACGTGCCTATCTTACCTACAAAGTGCCCGGCTATTCGCCTTCAAAAGCCTACAGTGCTTTCCTGCATTCAATAGGTTATTATGAACCCATCAGGGATTATCAGGGGCCTGCTGACCTTGGCTTTCTCAATAGGATGAAGGATCCCGGTGGCTTCACCGCTTTTAGTATGGATGAATACAAACGGGTTGCACAATCTGCTTACCTCGCTGCAAAAAAACAGTAAGCACATGGAAGCATCAGCCATCCTCCAAAATAAGTTAACTGTTCAAAAAGCGGAAACTCCGATCGCTTTTATTCCACGGAAGGTTCCGGCTGATTGGGATTGCTTTTTTGTACGGCTAAGGGCAAAACTGCGGATGGTATGGCTCGCTTTGAAGGCATACCAATCGGTTAAAACGGCACGGGCTGCCCTTGGCCATTTTATGGCTTTTAAAAAAATGATTGTGGGGGGTAATGGAAAACGTAAGCTGGTTAAAAAAAATGGCAAATATGGGTTTGGATTATATGTGCCGCCTTTTCCTTCAGAAAATTTTGACCGGTTTATACTCACCGAATTGAACCGGACTATTCCCCACCAACTGCCGGTTAATGCTCATCAGCAGGTAAATTTTGCCATTACTACCCATTGCCCCATGCGGTGTGAGCATTGTTTTGAATGGGATAACCTCAATCATCCTGAAACTTTTACCCTTGAGGAATTAAAGACAATTACCGGGACCTTACAAAACGAAGGACTTGGCCATATTTCGCTTAGCGGTGGGGAGCCGATGGTAAGATTTAAGGATATGCTTGAACTGATAAGAAACGGTTCGAAAACTACTGAATGGTGGGTGCTGACATCAGGATTTAACCTTACTCATGATAAGGCTCTTCAATTGAAAGCTGCCGGAGCAACCGGAATTGTTGTAAGCATTGACCATTATGATGCTGAATTACACAATCTCTTTCGGGGCCATTCCGAAGCATTTGCCCATGCAACCCGCGCAGTTGCGGCTTCGGGTGCGGCCGGTTTGTTTACCGCCGTTTCAGTGTGTATTACCCGCGCCAATGCCACCCGCGATTTTGTAATGCGGCATTTGGAAATGTGCCTGCGCATTGGTGCAGATTATGTACAATGGCTTGAGCCAAGGGCCGAGGGTCATTTCCGCAACCAGGATGTGATGCTTGGAAAGGAAAGTATTGCACTGCTTGAAAAAATGTTTGAAATCCTGAATCATGATCCGGCCTATAAGTCCTTTCCAACCATTGTTTATCACGGCTATCATCAACGCAGAATTGGCTGTCAGTCAGGAGGCAAATTCAGCTTTTATGTTGATGCGGCAGGCATGGTGCATTCCTGCCCTTTCTGCCATTCGCACGATTTTAAGGTAACGGATTGGCTGAACCAACCTGTTGAGGAGCGCGGGCTTGTAACGGCCTGTTCGGCGTTTTAGTTTTTCCCGCCCTCCGCCTTTTCCCTCCCAAAGCGACCGCAATGAGTTTCGGTCCGAAAAAGGTCCGGCTTCGGCTTTGGGAAATAATGCAATGCGTTTCTTGAAAAATAAGTTTCGTTCAGGCCGTCCGGCTGCGCGCTTGCTGTTCCGACCGAAACTAAGATTGGCTGCGTGTCGGGACGAGAAAATAAAAATCGGTATTCATCTGTGCCATCTGTGTCCTTTTCCAACCCTGAAATTGTAAATCCTATTCCAGCACCATCACAAACCCACCCGAAGCCCCCATAGTTACCGACTGCTTCGCCTTAACCGCTAATTTGCTTTGAGCAAACGTGAGCATTGTAGCCCCATCCGTAATCAACGTCGCCGTTTTTTTGCCAAATGCGGCCGTATTCAATTCAATTTGTCTTGCTGTTTTACTGCCATTAATGCCGGCAATGTACCATTTGCCTTTTGACTTGCGGGCAATTACCACATATTCACCGGGGAAACCATCAATGTATTTCACCTCCTCCCAGGTATCGGGTAGTTGCTGCAAAAAGGATTTTACAAAGGCGGGTACCTGCTGCATGCCATCGGGCGATTCAGCGTAATGCTGAATACCGGAAAGGAACAAAACCGATAAAGCGAGTTCGAAAGCTGAAGAGGTTTGGCGGACCACTTTTGTAGGAATTTTAACCAGGTTCATCGGGGTAAAATCCATGGGATCAAAGGCATTGCGGGTAAAGGGCAGCATGGCGCAATGGGTTGGCTGCAGGTCGGCATCCTTCTGTTCAAAAGTTACCATTTCAAAACCACGCACCGCCTCGGTTGTTACCAGATTTGGCCAGGTTCTGCTCCAGCCCCTCGGCAGGGTGGCGCCGTGAAAATTTACCATCAACTGTGCATCGGCCGCATCTTTCAGGATTTCCTGGTAATAAGCCATTACCGATTGGCCGTCGCCGGCAAAAAAGTCAATTTTTACGCCCATTATGCCCATTTCTTTCAGGCGGCGAAATTCCGCCATCCTGCTTTCGTGGGTGAGTAACTTGTTTTTGGGTGTGTACTTTACCGTATTCCAGTCGCCGGCCGAATTGTACCAAAGCAGCAGACCCACGTTTTTTGTTTTGGCATAAGCCGCCAGTTCCTTTATTTTTTCATAGCCAATTTTACGGTCCCAGTCGGCATCTACCAGGCAATACTGCCAGTGCATTTCGGCAGCAAAATCAATGTATTTCTTCTGCTCGTCGTACACAATAAAATCGTCTTTCGAATTAATCCAGCTCCAGGAGGCTTTGCCGGGTTTTACATAGGAAAAATCGCCCCCCATCGCAGGCTTTGCAAGATCGGTACCCAATGTGGATTCTATAATGGTAGCGAGGCTGCCGATGGTAATAATGCGCCACGGCGAAGTATAGGGCAGTTTTATGCGCGGAAGCAATCCCTTACCGGTAGTAATTTCCCTTGGGTCGGGTAAACCAACGGTGTATTCCCCATCGGGCGATTCAGCTTTCAGGCGGGTGGCACAGTCAAGGCTGTCCACGCTTGCCTCGGTAATAAGCGCCCACACATCATTACAACGAAATAAAGCCGGATAAACCCACCCTGCAGGCGTTGGGGCAGCGGTTCCTACCGGCACGTTCTGTACATAGTGCTCCTCGTAGGCGGGGTTGGTTTGTTCCCAACCCGATTTCGATACCTGCATGGGCTGCAGCCAGGCTTTGGCCGAAAGCGGGAAATGGAAGCTTGTTCTTTCCGAAATCATCTGACCGGATCTGTCAGAATTTCCAGGCAATTCATAACGGAAAGCCACCCCATCGTTGGAAACCTGGAAAGTGATTTCAAATATGGCACCACCCTGTTTTTTAAATTGGAGGGTAGTTTTGTTTGCTGTGTAAACTGTTTTGAGTTTTTTGCCATGGGCAAGGTTATAAGCATCCGTAATTGGCTCCACCGGCGAGGCTTTTACAAAAGAAAATCCGGTACTCAGGTCCGCTATATCGAGCACCATGCCAAGCGATGATTTGCGCAAAATCTCCGTTTGCCCTGTCATTACCGAATAACTGATT
>Ga0116158_10001295_pt1 | contig 22883 bp, 19 predicted proteins | sample AD_UKC052_MetaG_FD_89883 | JGI IMG/M metagenome (GOLD analysis project Ga0116158, IMG submission 89883) | Active sludge microbial communities of municipal wastewater-treating anaerobic digesters from USA - AD_UKC052_MetaG | ecosystem: Engineered > Bioreactor > Anaerobic > Digestate | place: USA... | reverse complement strand
GCAATGCTCAAAAGGATCATTAAGCACCCCGGCGGCAATAAGCCCGGCCGGATGGGCAATATCGGCAAACAGCAGGGCCCCTATTTCGTCGGCTACTTTTCGCACCCGGGCATAATCCCAATCGCGGCTGTAAGCGCTTGCCCCAACTATAATCATCTTAGGCTTTTCGGCAAGGGCAGTGCGTTCAAGTTGTTCATAATCAACCAATCCTGTTTCGCGGTCAACACCATAAAAAAGCGGTGTATAGGTTTTGCCACTGAAATTGGCAGGACTGCCATGGGTAAGGTGTCCGCCCATACTGAGGTCGAGGCCAAGAATTTTATCCCCCGGTTTAAGGCATGCAAGAAAAACAGCCGCATTAGCCTGCGCGCCGCTATGAGGTTGCACATTGGCCCAGGATGCATTAAACACCTGCTTCAACCGGTCAATAGCGAGCTGTTCAATTTCATCCACCACTTCGCACCCGCCGTAGTAACGTTTGCCCGGATACCCCTCGGCATACTTATTGGTCGCTACACTTCCCATGGCCTGAATAACCTGCAGGCTGGTGAAGTTTTCGCTGGCAATCAGTTCAATGCCCTGGCGTTGGCGGTGTAGTTCTTTATTCAAAAGATCAAAAACGAGTGTATCCTTTGGCATTTCGGTCAAATTTTTGCGCAAATATACGCGGTAACAATAATGAGGCAGGAGGAATGATGAAGTAGGATTTAGGATTTAGGAATTGGGAATTGGGATTTGGGATTTGTTTATTTGGAATTTGGAATTTGGAATTAGTTCGTCACACCGACGAAGGAGGTGTCTCGGTTTATAGAATTCCTGAGCCGGGATTCCTCCTAAGGTCGGAATGACATTTGCCCCGAACTGGAATTTGGAATTTGCTTATTTGGAATTTGCATATTTGGAATTTGGAATTTCAACGTTTAACCATTATTAAGAATATGGGCTAATTTTTTGTAAACAATTAACAACCCCTTATTTTTACCCTATGCCAATTATGCAAATAGACCATGGAACTGCCAAATACCAGCAAATGGTTACGCTTAGGGAGGAAATTCTCCGCCGGCCCCTTGGCCTGATTTATACCGCAGAAGACCTTGAACCGGATAAACAGGATATTTTGATTGGCGCTTTTGATGACGGCCGTATTTTAGGCTGTTGTATCCTGCGGGATGAAGGAAATGGCATCATCAGGTTAAGGCAAATGGCCGTACGAAATAATCAGCAGGGAAAAGGTGTGGGGCAGCAAATTATGCGGTTTGCCGAAACCGTTGCCCGCGACAAGGGTTTTAAAAAACTAACCATGCATGCAAGGGATACTGCCATTGGGTTTTACGAAAAACAAGGATATAAGGTAATCGGGGAAGGTTTTTTGGAAGTTACCATTCCTCACCATAAAATGGAAAAAATACTGATCTGACCATGAAGGGTATTGTATTGAAATACGCCCTGCCGCTGCTGATTCTTTCGGTAGCCTCCCATCAGTTATACATGGTTTATAAAAACCGGCTTACCCGATGGAAAGGAGGCGGATTTGGCATGTACAGTGAAATGCACGCACTTTCCCGCGAAGTTTGGATAGGAAAAGGGGACAGTATGTGGCTTGCTTCAAACCCAAAAGTTACCAAAAGGGAAGTGGCCAACAAAGCCAACCGCCTCAGGTTTATGCCCAATAAAAACAAACTTTACCAGTTTGCCGCTTATGCAGCAAAACAGTATGGTTACGACAGTATTTTGGTGGAGGTTTGGGAGCCCTTTTTGAACCCTGAAAACAATACACTCAGCCGTAAATTAATCAGTGAATTACAGTATGCCGGTAAGCCTTAGCAATATCTCCTGGCACCAAAATGGGTCAAAGAGTCTGCCCTATGCATCACTTTTTTTTCCAGCCCTTTTTACCATTCTCGCGCTGTACAATATCAAAGAGCCCGTATCTATCCCTTTCATAAAATTACCCTTTGCCATAGGCATTCTTTCGGCATGGTTCTTTTTACCCAAGCCCTTTTACCACCCGGTATTCTGGGCATCATTGCTGGCCTATTTCTCTATTTTACTGGTTAAAGACTTTTACGGGGTAGCCAACCACCATTTTGTAGCCTGTTACCTGCTGATCGCCCTCATTCAATATACGGCCACATCCCGACATGATGATGAACTGCTCAAATTTCATATAAGGTTCATTTTAATGATTGTTTTGCTGCTGAGCGCAGTGCAAAAATTACTTTCACCATCGTACACAAATGGTACCTTTTTTCAGTTTGAAATGTACATGGATATTTTTTTAAAGCCCATGAAAATGATTGTACCGGGATGGCAGGGCGCAATAGAGGAAAACCTTGAAGCCTACAAACAATTAAAATCGGCTTACCCTGCAAAACCGGATACCATCTTACTGCAGGAACCAATAAGCCATGCGGCGTTAATTGCTAAAATGTGCAGTTGGTTTGCCATCATTATCGAAGCATTGGCAGGCATTGCCCTGTTTGTAAAAAGCCGCCGCCGTTTCAGCCATGTATTGCTGTTGGCTACTGTTGCAGGTGTTTTTTTCTTTCGGCAGGAAACCGGTTTTCTGGCAATGCTTTCCTGCATGGGGCTGCTGCTTGCGCCGGCTAAAAGCTGGAGAAATATCTGGCTCTTTTGCTTTATTGTATTTGCAGCGATGGTTGCTACAGGTGCGGGGCTCCGTTAATAATAAAAATGAAATCCTTCCTGTAAACCTTACTTTCTTCCAATTTTTTCATCAAGGTATTTTCTTACTTCAAAAATTTCAGCCTCAGGTCCGCACGAATCCTTCGGTATTAGGAAAAAAGACTTTTCATTGATATACAAATGAAAAAAGTGCGGACTTTCTATATAATATTGAAATTTACTATACGTCCAGTTGGTATGTCCACGGCTCGTTTCAAGCAGAATATCATTGTCCCTGAAACGCATATCTATTTTTTCCCTGAAGGTTTCGCTACGCCGGTAAACAAGCCTTGGCAGCCAGAACCAAAAGGTAAGCATCAGAAAAAACCATAACAGGGAACTGATCAGGAAAGGCATGGCCCTCACTACCTTAAAAGCAAATAACCCGGCAGAAAGAATGGCAAAAACATTTACCAGGATAAGCATCACCTTAACTTCGGGTCGCGAAATAAAATGGTACCTCAATGCCTGTATTACTTTCTCCTTGTTGTATTGAATATGTATCTGCATGAAAAAAAAATTAGTTTTCCCTTTGCTTTTTATGTAGTTACCTGGTAAACTTCAATTCCTGCTCGGTTACCGACCAACTGCCGAGCGCTTCACCTTTTTTGCCAACAAATTCAACCTGCATTTTACGTTTGCTTCTTTCGCCCGAAACACTGATCCTGCCGAAATTCTGAAGTTCATCCAATGCAAAAACGCGGTAAGGATTATTCGCTTCCTTTCCGCCAAACTTATGCGTACCACTGCTTAACGGCGAACAGGTAATATCATACAGGGGATACATGCCTTCAGGCTGAACTTTGATGATTTCACTATGGTGCCGGTCGCCGGATAAAAACAGGACCCCGTCAATTTTTTCATCCCTGATAAAATGGATGAGTTCGTAATATTCAACAGGAAATCGCTGCAATTTATCGAAAGGGCTAACCGGGTTAAGCACCTGACTGCCAATGGCAATTACCCTGAAACTGACAGATGGATTTCCCTTGCTGAGGCGCAGTTCTTCCTTCAGCCAGTCAAGCTGCTGCCTGCCAAGCATTTTTTTGTTGGGGTTTGGCTGCCCGTTTATACTGTCCGGCAGGTTTTCAAAATCACGCCACCACCGGTCGTCCATCAAAAAAAAGTCAACATCATTGTATTGGTACCTCGAATAAATACCCTCCCGGCCGTCGCCATAAGAATGGTTGAGCCAGAATGCAGAAAAAACATCCCTGCTTGTATTTTTCAGGAAATAACTTTTGCCGTAATCATTGGGTCCATAATCATGGTCATCCCAAATGGCCACATGGCCCATGCTGCCAAGGAATGATTGCAGTACCGGCATACTCCGGTCGCGGGCTGCGCGGTACCAAAGACCCCACTCGCTGTAAAAGTCAACCTCACGGGTGTACCAGTTATCGCCAAGCCAGAGCATAAAAGCCGATTTTTCCTTTGCCATGGTTTCAAAAATGGAGCTGTCGAGCCCATAGGGTTTTCCGGGCCGGTCGTACTGCGGTTCATTAAAATAGGCGCAGCTACCGGTAAGAAAAGAGAAATCCGGTGCAGGATTGCGCCACTGAAAAAGCGTTTTGGTTGAAAAGCTACCCGTTTTGCGGAATAATTTGGCTTTACGGTCAGTTACCTCAATTGTGTAATCGTAGGAAGTGCCCGGTTCAAGCCCGCCAATGGTAAACACACAAAAGTTAAATTCATATTTTGAAGTCTTTACCGGGTAAAATGTTTTTTCTGCGGTTTCACCAGCCCGGCGAAGTTTTAATACGGATACATCCTCCGCATCGGCTACTGCAATCCAGACTTTTGCATCCCTCAATTCAACAGGGCCAAGCATGGGCCCCGATAGCAACTGACCTTCTACATGGCTTATTGCCCCCCAAATAAAAAACAACACCATCAAAAAAAACCTGTTCATACCTGCGCTTTTATTCGCCGCAAGCTAATGCCTACGGGTTAAATATAGGTTGTCAAATAAAAAATGTGAAAAAACATACCCATGCACTTTGTTTTATTTAAGCCGGGAAAAATCATAAAATAATCCTAAGAAGCCGGTCGGCATACCCTCCCTTTGCCCACAAATGGCTATTTTAGCCCAACGATTGATTTCAGAAATGGCAAACCGCCCAATGGGCAATGAATGCTTTTCCGATTGCTTTTTGCCATGTTCACGTCGGTGTAATATTGTTACCATCCTTATTCTGTTACTATTCTTCATGAAGTTTACAGGCATATAACCTGCTTTCTTCAATGGAATATTTATTCAATTTTAAAAACCATTCAGTATGGAGATTTTATTACACGAGATTGCCCAAATGAGTAAATACCGGGCTTATGCTTTGCATAATTTCAGGAGTATTCCCCAACTTGAACGACTAACCCCCGAATTGATTGAAGCAATTGAAGTGGTGGGAAGTGTTTTGCCCTTTAAAACCAACAACTATGTAATTAACGAATTGATTAACTGGGACAATGTACCCAACGACCCTATTTTTACCCTGACGTTTCCACGCAAGGAAATGCTGCTGCCGCATCATTACCAAAAAATGAAGACCGCACTCGATAAGGGATTAAGTAAAGATGAATTAAAGCTGGTTGCCAACGAAATCAGGTGGGAATTAAACCCGCATCCGGCAAGCCAGGAAAAAAATGTGCCCATGTTTGGCGAAACCAAACTGACCGGCATTCAGCATAAATACCGCGAAACCCTGTTGTTTTTTCCCAGCCAGGGCCAAACCTGCCATGCCTATTGCACTTTTTGCTTCAGATGGCCTCAATTTGTGGGCATTGATGAATTGAAATTTGCCATGAAAGAAACGGATCAGCTTGTAGGATACCTGAAAGAACACCGGGAGGTAACTGATGTGCTGTTTACCGGGGGTGACCCCATGATAATGAAAGCCAGAATTTTCAGAACCTATGTGGAAGCACTGCTTGATGATGATCTGTGGAATGTGCAAACCATCCGGATTGGTACCAAATCGCTGGGTTACTGGCCCTATAAATTTTTAACCGATGATGATGCCGATGAAATGATCGAACTATTTCGGATGGTTGTTAAAAAGGGGAAAAACCTGGCCATTATGGCCCATTTCAGCCACCCGGTGGAATTGGGAACCGATGCGGTAAAAGAAGCAGTAAGGCGTATTCGCAGCACAGGCGCACAGGTACGGTCGCAAAGCCCCATTCTGCGTTATATAAACGACAGCCCCCAAATATGGGCCGAAATGTGGCGCGAACAGGTGAACCAGAATATTATTCCCTACTACATGTTTGCGGTAAGGGATACCGGGGCACAGCATTTTTATGGATTGCCCCTTGTGGAAGCGCAGGAAATCTGGCGGAAGGCATACCAGATGGTGAGCGGAGTTTGCCGCACCGTTCGGGGCCCAAGTATGAGCGCTACCCCGGGCAAAATCCAGGTACTCGGCACTGCAGAGGTGATGGGCAAGAAAGTGATGGTGCTTCGATTTTTGCAGGGCCGGAATCCTGACTGGGTGGGCAGACCCTTTTTTGCAGCTTATGACCCCGATGCCATTTGGCTTGATCAACTGAAACCCGCATTTGGAGAAAAGAAATTTTTTTATGAAGACGAACTGGAAGAAATAATGAACGGGAAAACACCTGTACAGGAACAAAGCCTGGCTTTATTCGCAGAAAATTAACCGGATATTTTACATTATGTGATGGTTCAGGCGGCAAGGGAAAGTAAAGGATGAAGACAGCACAGTATATTTGCGCCCTAACATAGTTGAATTTATGGAATTAAAAGCGCAATTTGATGAGGCTGTAGCCGAAAGTAAATCCCTGTCTGCAAAGCCATCCAACGAAACCCTTTTGCTGCTGTACAGCTTGTACAAGCAGGCTACCGAGGGCGATGCACCTGAAGAAGGCCCTTCCAATCCTTTCGATTTTGTGGCCAAAGCAAAACACAACGCCTGGTCTGAACTAAAGGGGAAAACGGGTGAAACTGCCATGAGTGATTACATTTCGTTGGTAGGGAAACTGAAGGGCTGATAAACCACATTATACAGTAAGGCGGGTTGGGGAATTCCCCAACCCGTTTTTTTTACCTGTACATAGTTATAATATTCAGGATATATTTTATCTTTCTGTTTTTAAACCGGTAAGCAAATAAAAAAGTGAGCTTTTCCCGATTTTTTTGCTTTAAGAAAAACAGGCGTATGAAATTGCCATTAATTCAACCTCTGCTGGCATTTTGCCTTTCTTTTGCCTCAACCCTTATATATGCCCAACCGGCAAATGATGATTGTGCAAACGCTGCATCCATTATTCCCCAAAGCTGGAATACCACCTGCAATTTTAGTATTATTGCTACTACCCAAAATGCCACTCCCTCGGCAAATGCCCCGTCTTGCGCGGGTTCAGGCGCAAATGATGATATCTGGTATAGTTTTACAGTTACAGCCTCCAACATGGTGGTTCGTTTTTCTGAAGCAAACCTGCTACCCTCCGGTGCTACCGGGCTGGCTTTGGCGCTTTATAAACAAAGTTGCCCGGCTGATAATTCAGCGTTTTACTGCAATGGCGGATTTGGGTTTAATAGTGGCCATGTAATTATCAATGGATTAACCATTGGCGAAAAAGTTTACCTGCGATGCTGGAGTCCGGGCAACTCAAATGCCATGCAATTTAAATTATGTGTTCAAAATTTGCCACTAGCCCCTGTAAATGATAATTGTGAAGGTGCAACTGCCTTAACTGTTCAACCTTTTGGGCAAACCTGCACCAATTCTGTTTCTGTAAACACCCTTGGGGCTACTCCATCTGCCACACCGGCCACCTCCTGCGGCGGTACCGACAACAACGATGATGTATGGATGAAATTTACAGCAACATCGGCACAGCATATTTTCAGGTATAGCAATCAGGCGCAACTATTAGGCACCTCCAATAACCTTGGAATGACCATTTATAATGGAGGACCTGCCGGTTCGGCTAATTGCCCTGCTTCCTCCACCAATGTTTTTTGTACGGCCGGGTTTGGATTTTTCAACGGTTATGAACTGGTGGGGGGCTTTACTCCTGGCAATACCTATTTTATCCGCATCTGGGCCGGTGGGCAGCAAAACTTTGCCTCCTTCGATTTTTGTGTGCAGGAAGTGCCTTCCCCTCCTGCCAACGATGATTGCGCCGGTGCTACCTCGCTAACCGTTCAGCCATTTGGACAAACCTGTACCAATTCCGTATCGGTTAATACAGCAGGTGCCACCGCTTCCATAACTCCGGCAACCTCATGTGGCGGATCCGATAACAATGATGATGTCTGGCTTAAATTTATCGCTACATCAGGCCAGCATATTTTCAGGTACACCAACGAGGTTCAACTTTTAGACAACCCCAATAACCTCGCCTTGACCATTTATGACGGAGGCCCTGCGGGTAACTGCCCTTCCACCACTGCCAACATTTTCTGTACTGGTGGTTTCGGATTTTTTAATGGTTACCAGCTTACCGGGGGCTTTACGCCGGGCAATACTTATTTTATCCGCATTTGGGCCGGTGGGCAGCAAAACTTTGCCTCCTTCGACTTTTGCGTACAGGAAGTACCGCCACCACCACCAAACGATGATTGTGTAAATGCCACTGCCTTAACGGTTCAGCCTTTCGGGCAAACCTGCACCAACTCTGTCACAGTAAATACGGCAGGCGCCACGGCTTCGGCTGTTCCTCCTACTACCTGCGGCAACGATGGTAATAATGATGAAGTGTGGATGAAATTTACCGCAACCTCAGGACAGCATATTTTCAGGTATAGCAATCAGGCACAACTATTAGGCTCACCCAATAACCTCGGAATGACCATTTATAATGGAGGCCTTGCCGGTTCGGCTAATTGCCCTGCTACTACCACCAATGTTTTTTGTACTGCCGGTTTTGGATTTTTTAGTGGTTATGAACTGATTGGGGGCTTTATTCCGGGTAATATTTATTTCATCCGCATTTGGGCCGGTGGACAGCAAAATTTTGCCTCCTTCGATTTTTGTGTGCAGGAAGTCCCTCCCCCTCCTGCCAACGATGATTGCGCCGGTGCTACCGCGCTAACCGTTCAGCCCTTTGGACAAGCCTGTACCAATTCCGTATCGGTTAATACAGCAGGTGCCACCGCTTCTGCTGTTCCGGAAAATACCTGTGGCAACGATAGCAATAATGATGATGTATGGATGAAATTCACCGCTACCTCGGCACAACATATCTTCAGATATTCCAATCTAAGCCAACTATTGGGATCTCCCAATAATATAGGTATGACCATTTATAACGGAGGACCTTCGGGTTCCACGCTATGCCCGGCATCAGTGGCAAATATTTTCTGTACTCCTGCATTTGGCTTTTTCAACGGATATCACCTACTCGGAGGATTTATAATTGGCAACACCTATTATGTTCGGATTTATGCGGGCGGGCCTCAAAATTTTGCATTGGTTGATTTTTGTGTGCAGGAAGTGCCCCCACCTCCTGTAAATGATGAGTGTGCAAATGCAACTGAAATAAGCCTGCAAAGTTCAGCATTGGCCTGCAGCAATTCAATAACGGTAAATACAGCCGGGGCCACGCAATCCGCCAATAAGCCGGCTTGTCAGCAGGCAAACGATACAGAAGAAGATGTGTGGTTCAAATTTACCGCTACGAGTTCAAAAATCAGGTTGATCTATGCCAACTTTGAACCGTTGCTTGGCAGTCCAAACCATATCGGATATGCTTTTTATAAAACATCCTGCCCTTCAAACAGTACCGCACTTTTATGCAATGCGTTGTTTGGTTTCATTAACGGTAAAACCATTCTTGAAGGGTTCGAACCCGGAGAAACCTATTACTTCAGAACCTGGGCAAGCGGCAACGAAAATTTCGCTTCGTACTCATTGTGCCTGCAGGCCGTTGTTCCACCGCCCAACGACGAATGCAATACCGCTATTGACCTGGCAGTTGGCGCAGGTTTTTGCACGCAACCAACCATCATCAATATGTTTGATGCAACCACTTCAACCGGGTTTAACAACTCACCCTCCTGCAGGGGGGGCAGCCGCACCGAAGATGTTGGTACACTGCCACTATTCCACCAACAGGTAACCTAATTGTGCAAACCTCCCCTGCCAATACCAACGTAAACGACCTGGTGCTGGTGGCCTATACCGGAAACTGCAACGCACTGGCACAAATTGATTGTAACGACAATGGCAATCCGGACCCTGCACCCGCTACCAACCACCCTAAACTCGTATTTTCGGGCCGTACCCCGGGCGAAAAAATAACTTTCCGGGTAGTTTCGGTAACTGAACTGGGTATGGGTAGGTTTGCAACCTGCGCTTTAGATACCACCTACCCGGGTTTACCTGCCATAGCCCCGGAAGGTAATTGCCAAAAGGATACCATTCTGATATCCGACAGCCTTGCCAATGGCTACCGGTGGATTCCTGTGCAGGATGATCAGGGACGCATTATAGCAGAATATTTCCCTAACAGCAGTGCGGCCGATACGCTTTTCACCAGCCTATTTGTAAACAATACCGGCACAATCAGGCAAAAGAATAACAAACTTTACCTCGACCGGAATCTGCATCTTTCAAACCGAAACCTTCCCCTCAACGGCAGGATCAGGATTTATATAAAATCAGCTGAAATTGCGGTACTGACGGGATCCGATTCCACGGTTGCCGGAACTTCAAACCTAATTTTACGTTCAGATACAAGTTTATGCCGAGCAGCGATAATTACCCATGTTAATTCCTACACCTCCGCCTGGGTATCTTACGGTCCGGATTATTATGTGCAAACAAACGCACAGGAAGCCGGAAACTTTTTCCTGGAAGGATCCTGTGGAAATGATATCACCTGGACCGGCGCCCAAAACAACAACTGGCATAATGCTGCCAACTGGAGCTGCGGCGGCGTTCCATGGATTCAATCCAATGTAACCATTCCTGCAGGAACGCCTCATTCACCTGTTATCAGCAAACCTGTTGAAATAAGGTCGTTAAAACTAAATCCACAGGCAAATGTAAATATTCAACCGGGCGTTCCTGTTGTGCTGAACAGCATGGCTCAATAGCTTTTATCATTACAAAACTCGGATAAGGGGGGTATTTTCCCCCTTTTCCATTTTGCCTATTGGTGCAGAAAAATCCTGCAGGCCAAACTGCTGAAACACCTCCACAATGGCTGGCAATGCTTCAGGATCAACCGACAGCAGCAGCCCCCCGTTGGTTTGCGGATCATTAAGAAAGGCGAAAGCCTCTTTAACGTTTGTTTGTACAAAATCCTTTACCGCATTTGAGTTGCGGAAGGTATTATCGGGTAATACAAATTTTGCCGCGTATGGCTTTGCCGATTCAATTAATGGAATGGCGGCAAATTGAACTTCAGCCGCAACACCCGCACCCCTGCACATTTCGAGCAGGTGGCCGTAAAAGCCAAACCCGGTAACATCGGTCATGGCATGCACACCCGGTATTTTACCAAGGGCCTCCCCTACGGTATTCAGCTTGCTGCAATGCGCGGCAAGTTCAGTTTCTTCTTCCGCAGAAGCAAGCCCCCGCTTAATGGCGGTTCCCATCATACCGGTGCCAAGCGGTTTGGTAAGCAGCAGTAAATCACCTTCTTTGGCACCCGAATTTGTTTTAATATGCGCAGGATGGGCGGTTCCGGTTACGGATAAACCGAAAACCAGTTCGCCGATATTTACTGAATGGCCGCCTGCCATGGGAATACCCGCTTCGCGGCAAACTTCGGCAGCTCCTTCCAATATACTCCTGATGTCTTCAACCGGAATACTGTCGGCCGGAAAACCCAAAACAACATTGGCCATAACCGGCTTGCCGCCCATGGCATAAATATCCCCAATGGAGTTGGCAGCGCCAATTCTGCCGAACTGAACCGGGTCATTTACAATGGGTGTAAAAAAATCAACGGTTTGCAGTAAAGCGAGTTCATCACTCAGCAACATAACCGAAGCATCATCAGCCTTATCGTTTCCTACCAGTAATCCGGGGAAGCTGCCACCCGTGGTAAATCCATCGAGTATTTGATGTAACAGTGCCGGGGGCAGTTTGCATCCGCAGCCAGAGGCCTTACTGAATGAGGTCAGCTTTTTTATTTCTTCCATATTTCTTCTTTTAAACCAACCAGGGCATCAATATCCTTTTGCTGATTGCCCGTAAGCATTAATTTGGTAATAGTACCGGTATGTGTTAGCCTGCTGTGGGCATAGGTTTTATCGTAATAGGGCAACAGTACATCAAGCCAACCCTGCCAGTCGCCCGACACCAGGGCAATACAGGCTTGCTTCATCCTGTCGCCGCCAAGCCTTTTGGTCAGCCTTTCCGTGGCTTCCACCAGGTCGGTTTGAGGCAGTTTACCATACTCATCCCATATCAACTGCCTGCGCTCCTCATCTGTTCTTTCCACCTCAATTACGGGCATGGTGCGCGCCTGATTGTATATCGGATCGGGTATTTTTACCTGCCCGATAAACCGGCTTTCGTTTTCTACCCAAACAGGTTTTTCCGGGTCAAATTTCCTTAATTCCCACGCAACCAAATTTTCGAAATGCTCTACGGAGGGTTGCGGGGGCAAGCCAATATGGCCAAATGAGCTACCCCTGTGATTGGCAAGCGCCTCAAGGTCAAGTACCTGCTCGCCCCTTTCAGCCAGTTGTTTCAGCAACATGGTTTTGCCTGAACCTGTTTTTCCATCCACAACAACCCACTTCCAGGGTTGTTCAAACAAATGGTGTGCGTACTGCCGGTAGCTTTTGTAACCTCCCTTCAGCAGGTTAATCCTGTAATCCGAAAGGTTCATCATCCAGGCAATAATATTGCTGCGCATACCACCGCGCCAGCAGTATAAACTGATCCGGTGTTCTGCCGAAACCTTACGCACCGCCTTAAAAATATCGTAAAACCTTGGACCGGCCAGTTGAAAACCCTTTAGCACGGCGGCCTCTTTACCCATTTGCTTGTACAGCGTGCCTACCTGCACCCTTTGTTCGTTTGTAAGTAGCGGTACATTCATACTTCCCGGAATATGGCCCTGTGCAAATTCTCCTTCACTACGCACGTCTACCATCGGGGCTTCATTCAATTCTTTTAAAAATACTTCGAGTTCGGTTGGTTCAATCATGCGCACTAAATAAAAAGATGATCCCTTAAGGTGTAATCCAGAGTTTTTGCGTTTTTACCCCGGTTGGCATGCCCACTTGTAAAAAATATATACCTGTAGCCAAAAAAGGCAGGTTCAGGGAAAACTGGGTGGTTCCCGGCTTTGCACGGTAAACAACCCTTCCAAGGCCATCCATAATCCGCAACCATTCCATCGGTTCTTCACTAAAAACGGTCAGTTGGCCGCCAGTTGCCGGATTGGGAAATATTAAAATGCCCTTGGTATCCTCAATAGTAATCGCAATATCAGGGCTGATATATTCACGTCCTTTTAAATCCGTGGCCCTTATCCGGTAATGATAGGTTCCGTTTGGCAATAATGCTGCATCGGTAAAAGCATAACTGCCGCCACTTTGCGACCAACCGCCCGGGGAAATATAGCCAAGTACCTGGAAATTTCCTGAGGATAAAGGTGCCCGTTCAACCTGCATCAGCAGCCATTCCCTTTCATAACCGGTCGTCCAGGTAATCTCGGTAGTTTTTTGAATACGCACCGCATTTACCTGCAACCAATGCGCATGAAGCGCGCCATTGCCTGCGCTGCTGCCTGCACCTATGCCCCCGCCACCCTTAAGCGAAATGGGTAGTTCCACATAATTCCATCCGGGCAAAAAGGCAGATAAAACATACCTGAGTGAATCTACAGCATTGCCCCGGTCGAATTGCCAGAAACCGGGCTGACCATAACTGAATCCGTTTAATAACCCGGCGTGGAAGGTAGCAGGATTTGCGGCCCCCCTTGTGGCATCACCCAACAGGTAGGGTAATAAAGGCAGGCTATCGCCCAAGGCCGTTGGAGGGGTAAAACTACCCGCTGCCATTTGCTTTAAAGCCGCCCATTCCCCATCCGAAACATAATAACGCAGGGTTACAGGCTTTACAGGTTGTTTCCATTTTTCAATATGCCAGTATTTTCCCTGTGTGGCCCAACCACCGCTGTTACGCACATAATTACCGGTTCCCGCAATTTTTACCACACCTGCATTTCCACCAACCCCAAGATCAAGGGTATCGTTTACATGACCAAGCGTATCATTACCTGAGTTAACTGAAAAGAGTAATTTTTCGGTTTCATCATAAAAATGGGTAAACCCCGAGGGTGACTGGAACTGAGCGACAGCTTTCCTGAAAATTCCATCGGCAATCTTCGGGGCTGTGGGTATTACCGCCATTTCATCGAAATAACAATTATAACCCCATGCGCTTCTAAAAACCCAGCGGATATAGATTACATCCTTATCGGCCGCGGCAGCAGGCAGGGTTACCTGTTTGTATTTCCATCCATCGGGGCCATAGCGGGTAATACGGGGGTAAGTAATTACACTATCCCAATTGGCATAATCAGCACTCCACAAAAGGGTAATACCTTCTTTGCTGAAAAATTCAGAGTTGTAATCACTGGCATCTTCATACCATTTAAATGCAACATCCACCGATTGAATACCCCTTGAACTTAAAGGAGGAGAGGTAAGCCAGACTTCGTTGGTTTCGCGGGTATCAAACGAATTAAATGACAGCATGAAATTGCCTGAAAATGGATTGGCGGACGGGTTTACTCCCGCTTCTGCCACCCTTAACTGCGGATGGGGACCTGCTGTAAAATTGCGGAAGCCGATGGTATCGAGTACACAACCCGCAAGACTTACCGGGCTGATGGTATCACGGAAAGGAATTGGTAAAACCGTTCCGGTACACCTTGTTTTTGCCGAAAAAAACTTTGGCCTGCCGTAACCACCATTTATAACAGGCCAAACGCCGTAATAATAGGTTTGATTACTGAGGAGCCCCGCATGCAGCCATTCGGATGCCACCCCTTTATAAAGCACCGTATCGCTGCTGCCTGCAATAACATCTCCAGCATTTAACTGGCCTTCAGGTTGCGAAAATTGCCCGTTTGTATTCCAGGCTACCAGAACATCGCCGGTAAAACATTCCTGCCGTTCCCAGGTTGACAAAACGGAGGTTATTCCCACATTTTTTGCATAAGCCCGCTGAACAGCCGCCGGAGTAAAAGCCTCCATAGAAACTGGTTCGCCATAAGTTCCATCAGCTTTTAACGGCCAGATACGATAATACAAACCTGCAGAATCGCCTGTTGAACCCAATAAATGACGATAACCATTGCCCGAACCAACATACACCACCACTGCGCTGCCAAGTTCATCCCCTGGATTGTATGGCCCAACAGGCACCCCAAAACTATTGGCGGTGTTGAAAGCAATCAACGACCTGGCATCTAAACAACCTGATTTGAATTGCCAGCTTAAGTCAGTATATTCATAGCAGTAAACGGCTGTAGAAAAGGAAGCTAACGATGAAGATATGGTTGCCGGGTTAGCCGGCACGATACCCATGCTGTAGTTACCATCCGGTCCAATGGTCCATATCTTAAAATAGTAGCGCTGACCTTCCTTTGTTTGCGTGTAAAGTATTGTATTTGCGGATCCTGTGTAAATAATGCGGCCGCCGCCCAAAAGGGTATCGCCTGCGGCGTAAACACCCTGCGGCACGCCAAACAATCCACCCCTGTTATCCTCTGTACTCACCGCCACCATTACTATATCGCCAGGCTTACTTTTAGCCCATTTAATTTCTATATCACTGCAAATAACTTTTGTTTCGAATTGCGAAGGTGCCGCCACCTCCGGCTGTACCATTAGACTATGGGTAAGATTGAGCGCCTTAAAAGCATTTAACCGCCCGGTACCCATCCTGTTACGGTAAGCAATTTGCAAAAAGCTGTCTATTGGATCGGTTTGGGTAAGCAGGATACTCTTCACATCATCGGCACTCAGCCTGCCCCGCCCGTGACTTGCAACCAACGCGGCCACACCCGATACATGTGGCGCCGCCATGCTTGAACCCTGGAGATACCCAACCCCGCCTGCCGCCTGCAAAATGGTACTTAAAACTCCCTGCCTGCCCCCGTTCACTGCCGGTCCGCCGCTTGAGGTGTTGGTTTCGCCTCCGGGTGCGGCAATATCCAGGGTTTCGTGGTAAGTTGAATACCATGCCCTGAAATCATCCTGATTGGTTGCCGTTACCCCAATTACTTTTGAATAAGCCCCCGGCCAACGCTCTGCATAATCACTGCCATTGCCACCGGAAAAAATGACAAGGCCATTTTTTAAAACAGAGCCTCCCCCATTTTCAACAAAATAGTCAATAGCATCGAGTACACTTTGGTTAAAAGCGCCCGGCTGCGTGTAGCCCCAACTGTTGCTGCTGATGGCAACGCCATTTTGGGCACTCCAGAAAAAAGCGTTTTCGATGCCGCCCGAACCGGAAGGAACGCCAAAAATCTGGCAGCTTACCAGCCGCACCCCGCTTTCGGGCGTACCGTCGCCGCCCGCTATACCCGATACCCAGGAAACATTGTTGTTTCGCGCAGCTATGGTTCCGGAAGTATGATTGCCATGGTTGCCGGGTACCAATTCGGGCTGATTGTTATAAAAATTAAATCCACGAAGCGGTGAAAGGCTTTCCCGGAGATCAACATGCGTGGTATCAATGCCATTGTCAAGCACACCTACCAGTACCGATGGATGCCCGCGTTCAATTTCCCAGGCTTCGGGCAGGTCAATATCCGCATCGGGAGTGCCACCCGTTTGCCCCACATTATGGTAATGCCATTGCCTTGCAAAAAGGCTGTCGTCGGGAAACCATTGGCCTTCGAAAAAAGGCGTTTCAACCGTTCCATACAATTCAACCTTGTAAACCGGTTCGGCAATCTCAACCCATTGTGTTTGAGCGGAAAGCAGTTGCAAGGCGGGTCCGAGCAATTTTGCAGAAGGCAGTTTAATCCTTATCCAGCGTAAAACCTCTGTGTTAATGGGGTCAATCCCTGTTTTGGAAGGAAGGATGGGAATACTGATCAGTTTTTTATAGGATACAAACCCAAACTGATGCCAGAGGCTGTCGAGAGCCGGAATGCCAATACCGGATTTGCCTGCTAAAGGAATATTGGATCCGGGTAACTGCCTGATGGCGGCAGGGGTAAGCCTTACCTGAATTTCATCGGGCAGGTAGGCTGTTGAAGGGAAACTACGCCAATCGGGTTTGGGTACAGGTATTTGCGCGCCAAGGGGTACCTGCCACACATTAAGCAAAAAAAATAAAAGCCATTTAAATCGCACGGGCAAACGATTTTTGGGGGGCAAGTTACAAATAAGGCAGGGTGAAGCACAAAGTTTGTAAAACAGGGGTTGTTAAAGAAGGTTGAAGATTTTAGGTTGGCAGATGGAAGCCAAAGGCTGCGGGGCATGCAAAAGGAGACGGATAAGGTAACCTTTGGCATGATTGGTTAGCCCTGAATGGCCCGCAAATACCTTTCGCGAACAGCAAAAGCAACCCAGAATTGGCAATCGGATTGAATCAATCCAAGTCAGCGGCGGCAAATTGGCCTGTTTTTTCGGCCCGAAGGAATAAATTAAAAATATAAAAGCCAATTTGCTGTTGAGGTAGTTACAATTTAACCCGCAGCGGTAACTATTAGGTACTAAAGGATTAAAAGTTTTAAAAGGGTTGGCCTTCCGTTTCTACGGAGGGCCCTTTTTTTTCCATTTAATACATAAAAAAAGCACGACTAATTAGCCATGCTCTTTACTTTATGTTTTTGTAGGGGCGGGGGGGGTGCTTTGGGATTCAGGAGTATAGGTGTGTATATAGACCGTTTATTTTCCAGTTTCTTTTTGTGCATCAGCCACCATTTTTTCGTTGGCAGTAATTAAAAATTCTACCCTTCTGTTCTGCGCCTGTCCACCGGAAGTGGTATTGCTGTATTTAGCATTTTGTTCGCCATAACCCAGCGTGGTAATACGGGAAGCGGCAATTTTCTGACCAATCAGGTTATTTGCAACCGCATCGGCACGCCTGAGCGAAAGAGCCTGGTTATAGGCGGCTGTGCCCGAGTTGTCAGTATGTCCTACAATAGCTATATCTGTATCAGGATAAGAACCAAGGATGGTTACCAGTTTAGTAAGATTTTCTCCGGCTGCGCTGGTTATGTTATAACTGTCAAATCCAAAAAGAATATCATTTGCAAATTCTACTACAATAGCCTCACCTACACGGGTAACGGTTACACCGGGTATTTCTTTGGCTATTTCTTCGGCCTGTTTGTCCATTTTTTTACCAATCAGGGCTCCTGTAACTCCGCCAACGGCTGCGCCAATTACTGCGCCCAATGCGGTATTACCCGCCACACGACCAATAACCGCACCTGTTGCACCACCTGCCGCTGTACCTATGGCAGCGCCCTTTTGTGTTTTGTTCATTGAGGAACAGCCCGGAAAAACAAGGGCTGCCATCAGTATTGCTATCGAAGCAAATTTCAAAGTTTTCATTTTGTAAAAGTTAACATACTTGTTACCAGAGCAATATGCCCTGGCAATTTTTGGTGTGGGGGGCCGGAGGGAGGTGTGGGTTTAATGAGAAAGAGGCAGGGATAATGAAGCCAACTTTTGGATTACCCTTTGGATGATAGAATCATTGGAAAGCTCCATTTTACTTGAAATTCTTTTAAACCGGATTGCTTAAAAGCTATTGGTGGTTAAAATAATGTCCGAACTCGGGTAGGTTGTATTTCCGTCTTCTTCAGAGGTTATAAAAATTTTCGTGGGCTTTTCAGAGGAAACAGTTTCAAAATTGGCCTTTAAAGTTTTAGAAAGCATACTGCTTTCGCTTTGAATTTTACCTAAATTTTTGGCTGAATGACCACCACTTTCCATCCATACAACATAGGCAGATTTGGGAGCAACCAAACGGTTTGCTTCCGAAAGATTGGTTAGCTCAACAGAAATTGTGTAATTATTATTTGCGTCCTTTTTTACTTTAGCCGCTCCCCTTGCTGCAGGTGCAGCAGCAGAATACTGGAAAGGAACTTTAGTAGCACATGCACTCATTAAAAGTATCATCAGGGTAGTTGCACCAAAAAGTAAGAATGACCCTGCATTGACACTTCGTTTAATCGTTTTCATAATTCTAATTTAAAATTGACTTCAGCTTTTTTATATTGTTTCTATTTTTAATTCTTTTTCTTTTCCGCCTTTTCAGCCATTGCCGAAATAGATTTCCCCAACCTGTCAATATCCCTGTTTACGTTGGTTTTAAAAGTTTCCCAGTTTTCGTTGGTTCCGTAAGTAAATGTTTCCAGGTTGCTTTTCAGTTTCTGATTCTCCATCCTCAATGCCTCCAGGTCCTTTTCATACTGCGTACTTATTTCAGAACGCCTAGCAAGCATTTTGGCTTTCAACTCCAGCATTTTTATTTCATTGGCAGCCAGAATCCTATCGGTTTCTAACCTGAAAGTTGTGTATGCCATTGCTGAATCGGATTGCGATTCTTCTAATTCAACTTCAGCTTTGATAAGTTTGTTTTCTGCCTTCTCAACATTTTCGGCCTTCCTTTCCGGAGATTCATTACACCCAAATAAAAAGGTTGAAGCTGCTATTATTACCCCGGCAATCATTAATCTGACGTTTCTCATTTTGCCCTTTAAAATTTTTAGAAAATTTCCAATCGTTTAAGTATACATTGGGTTCTCAAGGTAATTCCCATCCGAACCTCATTTCGTAATAAGGATAAATTAAAAACACCAATTGGGTATTGCCATATTAATACTGATCCAATTAAAGGCAAACCTTGTATTAATGAATGTACAACCATTACATTACACGACCACCCCTGATTATGCGGAATAAAATTGCAATTACGGCAATTACAAGAAGTATATGTATTATGCCACCTGCATGCATACTGAAATAGCCAAACGCCCAAATGATAACCAGTATTACAGCTACGATATATAGGAGATTGTTCATGGTAATTACTTTTTTTTAAATGATTAAATATTATAGATCAAAGGTATACCTACCCCTGGCTAACAATTTTACACCTTTCACATATTAGCTTATATAATTCACGCATTGATGGAATAACCGCTTTGCGCACTATCCCCTTTTGGTTCAAACCACCAAAAAAAACTGCTAAATCGAATGCGAATAACCCATTTTTACCCGTCGTAAAAACGAATTAAATATCCTGGATAACTATCCTTCTTTTTTCCTTCAGCTTTTTAAAATGCGAAGGGGTTAAACCGGTTTCCCTTTTAAACTGGTTCGACAGGTGGGCAACACTGCTGTAATGCAATTTATAGGCTATTTCTGTAAGGGTAAATTCTTCCAGTAAAATCATTTCCTTTATTCGTTCAATTTTTAAGGCAATCACATAACGTTCAATGGTATTACTTTCCACTTCCGAAAAAAGATTGGCAAGGTATCCGTAGCTCAGGTGCAACTTTTTACTAAGTAAGTCAGAAAAGTTAAGACCAGGTTTTTCATCGGAATTATACACATACTCCACCATCACTTTTCTAATTTTCTCTATAATTACCCCCTTTCTGCTTTCCAGCAATTCCAGGCCTGCCTTCCTGATTTTTGTATTCAGTTTTTGCTTTTCTTCATCTGATATATCTTCCTTCGTATCAATTTCACCGAGGTCAATCTTTTTTGCATCAATACCCAATTCATCGAGCGCTTCTTTCACCACCACTTTACAGCTTTGGCAAGCCATGTTTTTAATATAAATCTTCATACCTGAACTTTTAATAAAATCGTTAATCCAAAAAATAAAATACCTTTTCTTACAAGGTTATTTTAGGAATCAGGCAAACCGATTTCCATGTAAAAAACCTTGATTTTCACCTTCCGCGGGCGTTAAATAAATTGAGGGAGTTAATGCTGATGCCGGCAGGTTAATACACCTGTTTGCTATATAGAGAAGGCCAAATCAGCGAAGAAAAAAACTCAAATAAAAAGCACTTGATTGTTAATATGGCTAAATGTAGGGAATAAAGCCGAAATGCAGGTATTTAATTTTAGAGCCATGCTTCAATACCCAACCAAATTCCTTTATGACGGTTTGGATAACAGCAATAAAAAAATAATTCTCACCCGGTTAAATATGCTAAAAATATTGTTGATTTCATTTATTAAAAGAAAGAACCTGCCTTCAGATAAAAGACAGGTTCTCACTTCAGCCTTCAAATAATATTATAGCTTGCCAACGATTATTTCCTCCACAATGCCCGGATCGAGCAAGGTTGTTGTATCACCAAGATTGGCCGTTTCGCCTTCAGCAATTTTGCGGAGAATACGCCGCATAATTTTACCGCTCCTCGTTTTGGGCAAACCACTTACAAACTGAATTTTATCAGGTTTGGCAATGGCGCCAATAATACGTGTTACGGTTTGCAGCACATCTTGCCGGGTGAGGTTCTCATCTTCGTGGAAACCATTAAAAATAACAAAGGCGTAAATACCCTGCCCTTTAATATCGTGCGGATAGCCGACCACCGCACTTTCAACCACCCCGCTGTGCATATTGATGGCATTTTCTACTTCGGCGGTACCAATGCGGTGTCCGCTTACGTTCAGCACATCATCTACCCTGCCGGTAATTCGGTAATCACCGTCTTCATCGCGCAGGCAGCCATCACCGGTAAAGTACAAGCCCGGATAGGTGCTGAAATAGGTTTGCCGGCAACGCTCATGATCACCATAAGTGGTGCGCAGCATGCCCGGCCAGGGAAATTTAATACAAAGGTTACCACTAACGCCATTCCCCTCAATTTCTACGCCTTTTTCATCCACCAAAATTGGCTGTACACCGGGGAGAGGTTTAGTGGCGTAAGTTGGTTTTGAAGGGGTTACACCGGCCAGGTTACTGATAAGTGTAGCGCCGGTTTCGGTTTGCCACCATGTATCCACAATTGGGCATTTACCCTTGCCTATATTTTCGTTGTACCAGTTCCAGGCTTCCAGGTTAATGGGTTCGCCCACGGTGCCCAGTACTTTTAGTGAATCTAATTTTTTGCCATGCAGCGGGCCTTCGCCAAAACCCATCAAGCTGCGGATTGCGGTTGGCGCTGTGTAAATAATATCCACCCCAAACTTTTGCACGATATCCCAAAAACGGCCGGCATCGGGCCATGTGGGAATACCTTCAAACATCAGCGAGGTTCCGCCTGCACTTAGCGGCCCATATAAAATATAGGTATGTCCGGTAATCCAGCCGATATCAGCCGTACAAAAATGAATTTGTCCGCGCTTGTACTGAAAAACATTCAGGAAAGTGTAGTTGGCCCAAATCATATAACCCGCGCAGGTATGCACCACCCCTTTGGGTTTGCCGGTACTTCCGCTTGTATATAAAATGAAAAGGAGGTCTTCCGCATCCATTTCCTCAGGCTCTACAAATGGATTACCCTGTGTTTCTACTTTCTTGATCTCATCTTCCCACCACACATCGCGGCCCTTGATCATGCTCACCGGGGTGCGGGTATGGGTACAAACAATTATTTTCCGGATGGTGGGGCACCCCATCATGGCATCATCAATCACTGCCTTCAGCGGTATGGTTTTGTTTCCCCTGTATGCGCCGTCGCAGGTAATTACTACAGAAGCGGAGGCATCCTGAATACGGTCGGCTATGCTTTGGGCACTAAATCCGCCAAAAATTACCGAGTGAACGGCCCCTATGCGCGCGCAGGCAAGCACGGCAATGGCGAGTTCGGGGATCATACCCATGTAAATACAGATACGGTCGCCCTTTTTTACCCCGTTGTTTTTGAGCACATTGGCAAACTGCATTACCTTATTCAGCAATTCCTTATAAGTCAGTATCCGGTGCGAATCTTCGGGATCGTTGGGTTCCCATATAATGGCAGGTTTGTCACCATTTTGGGCAATATGACGGTCGAGGCAATTTTCAGTTATGTTCAATTTCCCCCCTTCAAACCACTTAATGGTTGGGTCGGTAAAATTCCAGTCGAGTACTTTTTCCCATTTTTTGCGCCATACAAAATGCTCTGCCACACCTGCCCAAAATTCTTCGGGGTGCGAAAGGCTGTAGGAATAGGCCATATTGTACTGGTCGAGCGATCTTATTTGATAAGGAACAGACATATTGCAAACATTTTTAGGAAAAATTCAAAATCTTTCAGGCTGCTAAAGTAGTCAGGGCAAT
>Ga0116158_10001287_pt1 | contig 22946 bp, 9 predicted proteins | sample AD_UKC052_MetaG_FD_89883 | JGI IMG/M metagenome (GOLD analysis project Ga0116158, IMG submission 89883) | Active sludge microbial communities of municipal wastewater-treating anaerobic digesters from USA - AD_UKC052_MetaG | ecosystem: Engineered > Bioreactor > Anaerobic > Digestate | place: USA... | reverse complement strand
GTTCGTTCGCGCGTGCGCCCGCGGCCGATGGAATCCTTGAGGGAAACGGCGATGGTGCCGCGCCACTTTTCGACTCTGGTCGTAATTTTATCGGCGGCATCGATGGTCTGTATTCGGGCCTCGGCCAGCGCGACCAGTTCGTCAGTGCGGCTAAGCGTGGTGCCGGTGGGAAATTCGAGGTAGACGTAAAAATCATCCGCGCCGCCCGGGTCGGCATGATCGTTTTTTATAAACGTGAAAATAATCAGGGAGGCGGCGAGAAAGACACCGATAGCCGTAAAAAGTCGGCGAATGTCGGAAAAACCAAAGTCGATCATCCGGCCGTAGGTTTTGCGGAGGGCGTTTTCGAATCGCAGAGAGGAGGCGGCAAGCTCGGTTTTCCAACTGGTGGTCCTCTTGGATAAAAAGCCGGGGGCCGCCGGGCCCAAGAAAGTGGAGCCGGCAGCGGCGGCGTAGACGGCCGGTATGAGGATGAGCGATACGGCGAGAGAAACGATGAGTGCGGCGGAGACTGTGAAGGCCATGTTTCCGTACATCAGCCTGGTCCGGGGGCTGCCGAAAAGGACCGGCAGGAACACGATGACGGTGGTGGCCGTGGACGCTATTACGGCCTTTCTGATCGCCAAGGTCCCCTCGTATATCGAGCCGGGATCGATCTTCTTACGGGAGAAAACCGACTCGGTCAGGATGATGCAGTTGTCGACTACCATGCCGCTTCCAAGCGCGAGTCCGCTAAGGCTCATTACGTTCAGATCGATGTGCATGAAGTACATGCAGGCGAACACCGCGATTACAGAGAGCGGGATGGAGAGCGCGATTGCGAAAACGCTAAGCCGCCTTCTGAAAAAGGCGTAAATTACCATCACGACGATCCCCATCCCCCAGAGGCATGAAGAGACGACGTTGTTCACCGCGGCGCGAATATGGCGTCCCTGATTGTAAAGTATTTCCGTTTTCGCGGACGGTTCGGCTTTAAGAAGGGCGAGTACCCGATCGCAAACCTCGAGCGTATTGGCGCCGCCGGCCTTCTGAACGTACAGGGTGACCTTCTCGCCGCCGTTGTGGCGGGATATGTCGTCCGGCTCCCTGAACGAGTCGACGACCCCGGCGACATCGCCTATGTGGACGACCGGACCGCCGTCGCGGCCCGGCGGGAGTGCAACGGCGGCTATTTCGGCCGGGTCTCTCATGCGATAAGAGGTGAGAAGCAGGCGCTCGCCGCCAGCGCAGGGGAGCTGTCCGCCCGAGAGCGAGACGTTGGAGTTTCGTATCGAATCGGCGATGTCATCGAACGAGAGGGAACGCGCCTCGAGCGCCCCTCGGTCCACGTCCACGTGAATCTCCCGGCGCAAACCGCCGGCCACCGTGATCTCGGAGACTCCGTCCACACGCTGAAGGCGCCGTTTTAAGCGGTCCTCGGCGAACCGGCGCGTTTCCGAAAGCGACTTTCCGGGGAGCTCGATTGTCGCGATGACAACTGGCCGGTCGGAAGGATCATATCGCAGGACCACCGGCTCCTGGACTGAACGGGGAAAATCGGATCGGATAAGACCGATCTTCTCCCTGACATGGAGCGCGGCGAGCCTGATGTCGCTTGTCATGGCAAAGCTGATGTTTATCCTCGCTTTTCCATCCTCGGAAATCGATTCGATCTTTTCTATCCCCGCGACGGTTTTTACGATCTTTTCAACGGGCCGGGTTATAATCGCCTCGATCTTCTCCGGCGCGATTCCGGGATACTCGATGATCACCGAAATGCCGGGATGCACCGTAGGCGGCATGAGGGCAACGGGCAGGCGCGAAAGGCCGATGAGGCCGAAGATTGAGAGCGCGGCGAAGATCATAAAGGCGGTGATATTGTTATAAATGAAATAGCGCATTTTAGGCCCTGCCGTGATCGAACAGATACATGACCGTGGGGATGAAAACGAGAGTGAGCGCCGTCGATACCGTAAGTCCGCCGATGACGGCTATGGCCATGGGCCGCTGGAGCTCGGCGCCTTCGCCGATGCCGAGAGCGATGGGAAGCATGCCGAAGACGGTGGTGGCAGTGGTCAATAGGATCGGTTTGATCCGTTTGCCCCCGGCGGCCGCGATCGCTTCGGCAAGCCCCGCTCCCCTTCGCCTTTCCTGTTCTATGAAGTCGAGAAGCACGATAGCGTTGTTGACCACTGTGCCGGAAAGGAGGATGATGCCGATTCCGGAATTTATATTGAGCGTCTGTCCGGTTAGAAGAAGAAGGCCCGAAACCCCTATGGTGGCGACGGGAAGGCTTAACATCACCACGAGGGGTTTGGAGAGCGATTGGAACTGTGAGGCGAGCACCATATACACCAGGATTACGGCGAGGGCCAGGGCGAAGGCCATCTCCTCCGAAGAATTTTTTATTTCGCTCCTGTCTCCGCTCATCCTTGCCTCGTAGCCGCTGGGAAGCGAGAGCCCGCCGATGAGGTCCTCGGCGCGGGAGAGCGTTTTAGCCGGGTCGCCGTCGATATCGGCGGTGATGAGATTTACGGGGCTCTGTTCGCTTCGAAGGATCCGATCCCTCCCCCTCCCTTCGTGCAGGTCGGCGATCTTCGACAGCGGGACCGGCGCGCCGCTTTGCGTTTTGACGAGTATTTTGAAGAAGGAATCCTTCCCGATACGGTCGCGGTGGCGCAGCCTTAAGTGCAGATCGATCTCGTCGTCTTTCTCCCGATAGCGGGTGGCCATCTCACCGGCGACCGCCGCGCGGATGGTTGAGGCGATAGTGGAGATGTTCAGACCGAGGGAGGCGGCGAGGTCGCGGTCTATGCGGACCAGAAGTTCGGGATCGCCCTCATCGAGAGAGGATTTGACGTTTGAAACGCCCTTGAGAGGGCTTATCTTCGCGATGATCATTTGCCCCAGACGGGCGAGCTCGTCGGTCTTTCTGCCGTAAAGCTCGATAGCGAGGGGCCCGGTCTGCTTTCCCAGCAGGGAGGCGACGACATCCTCGCTGATTTTAAAATCGGCCCTGACGCGCTCGCCGAGGCGCATTTCCCTTTTCAGCGAGGAGATTATTGCCCTTATATTTTCGCGCCCTTCGCGTTTAAGGATAAGCCTGATAGTTGAGGTGTTGGATTTTACACCGGATATCCTTTCGGCGATGTTGTCCTCGGGATCCGAGCCGATTTTGGCGTAGACGAAGCGCGTGTACGGTTTGGCAAGCAGCAGCTTCTCCACGGAAGCGGAGATGGCCGCGGTCTCCTCGAGGGGGGTCCCCTTGGCGGCCGTTACCTCCAGGGTGAACTCGCCCGGATCGATGGCGGGCATGAGTTCGGAATCGATAAAGATGAAAAGCATTCCGCCGAGGGCGCACAGGGCTGCTCCAGAGGCGAGGACCTTGCGGCGGTTGAGAAGAGAATGTCGTATAACTCGTTCGTAGAGCCGGGTGAGAAAGCTCATAAGCCGGTCGGAGGCCTCGAAGGCTGTCCTTTTGACCGGGCGCGTTTTCCGGGGGATAAAAAGCGCCGACGGAGGGCCGCCGACTACAAGGGTCGACAGCATGGGAATAAGGGTGAAAGAGGAGAACATGGAACAGAGTAGAGAAAACGACACGGTAAGGGCGAGTTCCCGAAAAACCGCGCCGGTGATGCCGGAGAGGAAGAGGATTGGAAGGAAGACGACGATGGAGGTAAGTATCGATGCCATGACAGGCCCCTTGACTTCATTGACGCCATCCAGAACCGGAAGAATCGGGTCGGACCCGCCCGAACGCGCGCCGTTGTGAGAGGTTCGCCGGGATGCGATTGAGTCGAGGACGACTATGCCGGCATCTACCATCATGCCGACTCCGAGCGCCAGGCCGCCGAGGGAAACGGCATTGAGTGAGATTTTGCTGAAATACATGAGGGTGAAGGCGCCAAGCATGGAAACGGGTATGCTGGTCGCGATGATGATGGAGGAGCGGGCGTCTTTAAGAAAAAACCAGAGCAAGAAAAAGGCGATAAGGGCGCCGAAGAGGGCCGAGCGGGCGACGCTGTCGATGGAGGCGCGAATGAAATCGGACTGATCGTATACAAGTTGGATATTGTATTTGCCGCCATATCGCCTCTGGAGAAAATCGATCTTCTCTTTCACGAGGTCGCAAGTCTCGATGGTGTTTTTCCCCGGCTCTTTCCGTATCAATAGGCCTACGGCCTCCTCTCCGTTCGTCCGGATGACGCATTTGCGGTCCCTGAAGCCGTCGGTCACTTCGGCGATATCGGAGAGATATATAGGCGTTCCCGCCTCGTTGCGGCCCACGGTGACCGAGGCTATATCGTCGATCGTTTTAAACTCGCCCAGAGTGCGGACTAGATATTCGATGCCGTTTTTTTCCATGTTTCCCGCGGGGAGGTTGTGATTTGAGGAGTCAATGCTATCGAGCACCTCGGAGAGGGAAAGATTATGGGCATATATGCGGGCGGCATCTACGCCTATATTGACCTGTCGCCTGTATCCCCCGTTTATGTCGACCAGGGCGACGCCATTCGTGCGCTCCAGAGAGGGGAGTATCTCTTTTTCGATTACTTTTCTAACATGCTGGAAATCCCCGCCGGGAGAGGTGACCGAATAGATCATTATGGGATCGGCCTTTGGGTCGAATTTGATCACGATCGATTTTCCGGCATCCTGTGGAAGTTGAGTCCTGGCAATGTCCGCCTTTTCCTTCGTTTCGATAAGGGCGAGGTCCATATTTGCGCCCCATTCGAAGCGAGCCGTAACGAGACTCAGGCCCTCCATGGATTCCGAGTTGATCGAGACAAGCCCGTTTACGGAGCTTACGGCCTCTTCGATATGCCGGGTGACGAGTTGTTCCGTCTCGGCCGGCGCGGCGTTCTCGTACGGGGTGACCACCGTAAGCCTTGGAAATTCGATGTCCGGAAGAAGCTGTACCGGCAGTCTCCGCAAAGATATGACGCCGAGCAGGCAGATTCCGCAATAGACCATGAGAGTGGTGATCCTATTCCTTAGAAAAAGCTCAATCATCTCGCTTCCTTATCGATTGGATCCGCGCCCGAAGGCAATTTCATTCCCTCGTAGGCCAGGCCAAGTCCCCTGGAAATGATGACATCGTTTTCCCGAAGACCGTCGAGAACCTCGACCTTGCCCTCGAATTCGCGGCCGATCCGTATTTTCTGTTTGAAGAGGATGCCTTTTTTTACAAGGAACACCGCTCCACTCGATTCGTCCTTTTGCGTGAGGGCCGAAAGGGGCGCAAGCAGCCTCTTTTCTGGAACGCCGGTAGTGATCCGGGCGCGCGCGAACATTCCGGGCAGAAGCCGATATCCTGGGTTTGGAAGCGCCGCCTTTATTTCGACCGTCCGCGTTTTTAGATCGAGAACGGGCGTCACCCGCCGTATAACCGCCCCAAATTCCCTGCCCCCGTAGGCGTCGACAGTAAAGGATACGGTCTGGCCTGGTTTTATTTTTTTAATCTCCTTTTCGCCGACGTTCATGGCAAGATACACCTCGGCGATGTTGATAAGTGTGGCGATGATCGACTCGGGTTTGACCATCTCGCCGGCCTCCATGGATTTCGCCGCGACAAGGCCGTCGATGGGAGAACGGATCGCGGTTTCTTTTAAAAGGATCTCGGTAGACTTTACGTTGTTTTCGGCCTGGGATATCCTCGATCGAGCCGACTCGAGCTCTGCGAGTTCTATCTTGGTGTTAATCCGTTTAAGGAGTTCCATCCTCTCTTTTTCCGAGGACGGAACCTTTAGTCCCTCGGCCGTTATGTCCTCGTCCCGATAACCTACCTGCTGGATTTCGAGGTCGGATTTTGTCAACTGATATGCCGTAAACGCTGTGGTGTGCTGTGTGCGGAGATTATTAAGCTCGCTTTCGCTCAGTCCTCCGGCTTCATACAAAACGGTTTTGTTTTTCAGGATTCGGTCCATATTTCGATAGCCGGCCAGCTTGTCGTTGAGTTCCGCGGCGGCCTTCTGTATCGCCTTTTGCTTTATCTCGATTCCCTTAAGGGCGTTTTCGTATCTCGCCCTGGCGAGATCGTAAGCACGATGGGCTATTTCGAGTTCGGACCTCTGCTGGTTTAGCGTAATTTCCAACGGCAGGCGCTCTATCTCGGCGATGAGCTGTCCATTCCGTACCCTGTCGCCCTCGTGAACATGTATACGGCTCAGCCGGCCGGAGACCTTGGAGGAAACGCTTATCTTTTCGCGAAAGACTATCTGTCCGAGGAGGTCGATCTTTTCGGCGAATTCTCTACGATCCACGATGTATGTTTCTATGGCCGCGTCGGTCGTGCCGGCCTTGTCGCGGTCGAAAGGCCTGCCCGCGGCCCCGGAGTCCTTCTTGCCGGGAAAAAATAAAAAGAGGGCCGGTGCCGATATCGCTCCGAGCAGTATGAGGGCCAAGATCCGGGCGCGCCGCGTCCTGACGAGCCGTCCGAAAGGCATTTCATTACGGATTTTGGACATCGAGTGTCCCCCTGTACTTAGATAGTTTCAGAAAACCAAGGTCTACGCCCATCGCGAGCTCGAGGATGGAGGAATTGGTAAGATAGCGAACACGCGATTCGAGGCGTGCGATAGCGGCCTCTCCGCGCTCTATTTCCTTTTTCATGAGATCGTATCGCTTGGATTCGCCCATGTCGGCCTTAAGGCGCTCGATCTCGAGCTGTGAGTCGTACAGGGCGAGCTGTTTATCCGCGATGCCCATCATCTCCCAGGCGTTTTCGAGCGCCATGTACGATGAGAGCACCTCGATCGATACCTGCTGTCGCGTCGACCGGCGGTTCTCCCCGGAGGCGTCGACCTGTATGCCGCTTTCAACGATGGCGCGTTTGTAGTCCATGCCGTTGAGTATGTCGGCCTGGGCGCTTGTCGATCGGCTTCTGCTGTTGGCGTTCTCGTTTTCGCCCAGGCCGAGGCTCCCCGAGGCTGTGCTTCCCCAGAGGGCGCTCGTTACACGCAGGCTGAGGTTCCAGCCCTTTTCGCGGGGGATGAAACGCTCGCTCGAGCCGTCGGGGTCGGAGAGGGAATAGCCGGCTCCTATGGAGAAACGAGGTAGGAAATACAGCCTGTTTATGCGGTGGCTTTTGACGTTTATGGAGTGCTCGACTTCGGCGCTCTCGATCTCCTTCCTGTTTTTAACGGCGAGGGCCACGCATTCTTCGACGGGCGGGGCGCCGCCGGGACCATGCAGCGCAAAATCATTCTCGACGTCGCCGATGATCTCGATAGGCGTTCTCCAGTCGAGCCTTAGCTGTATCTTGAAGCGGTTTCGCGCGATCTCATAATTATCGACGGCCTTTTTAAGATTCAGCTCTATTTCCTTCACCTTTGCCTCTATCTCGAGGACGTTGAATCTCGTCGCCTCTCCAAGCTCAAGCTCCTTGCGGATAAGAGCGAGCTGAATTAAGCCGTGCTCGAGGGTTTTTCTGTGGATTTCGATGATGCCTTTAAGCTGTATTAGCTCGAGATAGGATTTAATGGTTTCAGCGATGAGCCTGTTAAGGGCGATACGGTAATCGTTACGCGCCAAAAGCGCCCGAAGCCTTGCGATGTCGTAGGCAAGCCCCTTGCGCCCGCCGTCGTATAGGTCCAGGCTCGCCTCGGCGCCAAGTTTGCGATAGCGGGAATCGGAATCGCGCATGGAGACCTCCCTGCTGTCGGAGTAGGAAAGGGAGAGCGTGGGGAAGTAATCGCGCAGGCGTTCGGCCAGACTGAGGTCGTAGATCCGGCGGCCCGCATGGATCGCCCTGAGCTCGGCATTGCCCGTTACGGCGATGCCGAGAGCGGATTCGAGGTCCAATCGCAGGCATTCGGCGGCGGAAGCCTTCTCTTCGGGTGCTCTCCTCCGGACGGTGTCGGACGGCTCGGCCGGGAAGGTGCGAGGCGCCAGGCCGCCATGAAAGCAGAGGATGATGGCAGCGAGAAGGATTATTTCGGCCCCTGTGCGCATTCGGCATATTCTCACGGCAATCGGGAGAGAATCGCGCCCGCGAGTTTTGCAGCGGTTTTTGCGCTTTTTGAGGGGTCGGCCAGCGAATCGCCGAATAGATATCTCACCTCACCCGCCATTTCGCCGGACCGGGCGTAGACGATCAGGCTGACCAGCGTGGTCGTTTTCGTGTCGGCATAGTCGTCGGAATGCGATTCGGAGAATGAGCCGAGGATTATCATGTCGGCTGAATGGCGCTCGCAGAGTGAGGCCAGGGCCTCGCGGTCCGGCGTGTTGAATGATAGAGCTCTCTTAGAGGGCTTCTTCGGTCCCATGGTGTCCGTATCATTCATGGAAGGGCCCTCCCGCGTTTCGGCGGCGAGGCCTTCGAGGAGTTCGGAACGGAAGCCGCGCCTGAAGAACTCGTATCGAAGCGATTCCCTTAGATTGGCCGCCGCGTAAGGAAGATAGGCCAGGGACCGGCTTTCGATTGGCCCGACGAGAATTAGCTCCGGCCTATTTTTAAAGGCGTCCTGTCTGAAATGTAGCTCTATGGAGGCGCAGGACATTATCGGAAGCAGGCTTGCCGCAAGGAGCACTCGTTTCATTCGGCCATCTCCTTTCTTAGTGAGATCAGGCGGGTATCGCTATGCCCGCCCGTACGGGCGAACGCGATGGCCCGGTCGAGTTCGGAAAGCGCCTTGTCCTTGAGGCCAAGACGGTGATAGAGGACCCCGAGGTTCGCCCTCGCGTCGATGAGCGATTCCTCCTCCGAGAGAATCGCCCGATACTCATGAAGGGCCTCGTGGTATTTATGGTTCTTTTCGTAGAGGAGCCCCAGGAGCGAGCGGGCCGGAATGTGATGGGTGTCGAGCTCGATTATCCGTAAGAGGAGCGCAATGGCCTCGGTGTCGGCGGATTTTTCGCTTGGACGCACGACCGCTATGCGGGCCTTCCAGTAGAGAGCGCCGACGTGGTCGGCGTCCTTTTTGAGTATGAGTTCGATCTCTCGAAGGGCGGATTCGAAATTCTTTTCATAATAATTCACCTTGGCCAGCATAAGGCGGGCGTTGTGGAGCGAGGCGTCGAATCCTATGGCCTCGCTAAAGTGTTTGTGAGCGGCCTTTAGATCTTTTTGGGCAAAGGCCTCTTTGCCGGAGATATAGCACCGCAGCGCCTTTTCGGAGTCCCCGGAGCACGAAAGGGAAAGCAATAGGCATTGGATGCAGCAAGCGGCGATAAAACGATATCCGGGCATTCGCTTTAGGGTCCAGTTTTTAAAATGCTTCTATCCGTCGGAAGTATCCGCGCTGCCTGTGCGCAAATATTTCAACGGATGTCCGTCCATTGGGGCCGGCAAAATTAATACGTTTGAGAAATGGATAAAGTTAAAAGATTTTTGCGGGATTAAATTTTTTCTTCGAATGGGACTCATTTATTGAATTGTATTCAGCAAGTTGTTTTCCATAAACGGCGGTATTATCGGTTTTCATTATAAGGAAAACAGTGGCCACTCCCCACGCATAGAGAGAGAAAGCCCGAATGAAAAACATGAATTGGGAAAATTTTTATTGGGTTATATGAAATTCGGATTGACATATTTTCATTTCGGGCTTGAATGGAATCATATACGACGCGCCCTCCGATTACAAAAAAAGATATATCATGCCGTTACCGCTTATTTTTGGAGGGCGTTATGCGCGCAAAACATGTCGTGTTTATGGCTTTCGTTATCTCTCTGATCCCGTACCTCGTCGGCTGCGAGACATCCAGGGCGCTGGTAAAAGACGTAAATGTGCGGAACGATTCCATGGAGATCGCGATAGAATCTATATGCGATGGTCCCGATCGCATACAACAGGCCAAGGGTTATCTGGCCCCGAAATCGGGAGATCATTTTATCTGGCTCAGAACGAAGATAAAGAACACTTCGGCGCGGCCGCTTCATTATGAATTGTATGATATCGTCTTAAAGAATGAAAACTCCAAGGGAGCGCCGGTTTTTATTGAAGTGGGCAATTTTTTCAATTTTGCCAGCCCGTCTCAGCGGCACAATCCCCTCATAAAACCACAGGAAGAAATAGATAGGACCATAGTTTACGCCTTCCCGGAGGGCGAGCTGCCGTCAAGCCTCCTTTTTCCGAATGTCGGTGAAATGAGTATTGTCGTGAAGGAAAAAGCGGAGTGAGGCCATTCCGTGGACCTGCCCCTTGCGCTATCTCCGCCGCATGCCGGACTTTTAAAGACCGGTATTTGTAATTGGATCATTGAATCATGATGAGCGAAGAGGTTCGGCGGGTTTATCGATTACAAGGAAGTAATTGTAAACAGTGAGTTGGAATTTTTACGTGGCAATTTGAAAAGCGGTTAAATGAATGTATAGCGTATTATCGATGATTTTTCTCTTCCTGTTTCTCGCCCCACTGGCCGGGCTGGCGTCGCCCGGTGAGCTGGGCCGCGCGGGCTGGGAGGCGGAGGAGCTTCGGCGAATTCACGGGGAGCGCCTTGTGGACTGCGTGATGCACGTGTCGAGCGGGATGTTGCTAATCGACGCTCGCTCGGACGAGGAGAGCATCGCCAGGGTGCGGGCGATAAGGCTCGAGGCCCGCATGGAGCTCGAATCCGGGAGGGTTGCCGGCGCCGCGGCGGACATTCTGCGCGGGCGACTCGCGCGGGTCATGGAGTTGGATTTCGTACGCTCGACGGAGTCCGAAGCTGAGCTCTGCCGGGCGGAGGCGTTCGTAAGGGGACGCGCGCCCGTTTCCGCCGGGCTGTGTGACCGGGAGAAGTCGCCCGGCGCGCGGCTGGCTTCGAATGCGCCGGGAGCCCTGTCTCCTGGGAGCGGTTCTCCGGCGCGACGCACGGATTCCAGGCATACGTCTTCAACGCATCCCCCGCGCGTATGCGCCACGAATATCAATTCGCGTGAGTTTCGGTTTGACGGCGCCAAGGTCGATTACTGGCGCTTGTTCCTGTACCGATGGGAGGACCTTCCGTGGTTTCGTGAGGCGTGTATAAGCTTCCCGCCCTTTGCGCGAGCGTTCGCCCGCGCGTGCGTATCCATCATCCCCGAAATCCTTAAAAAGCCTTTTAATCATCGTGCCGCACAAATACCGGAAATTATAATGGATGAGGCGTTCTTTTGTCCGAAGGGCAGAAGGCGCTCCCCGCGCACACGGTTTCCGTCCACAGCAATAAACAGAAGCGACATGCCTTCATTACATCGCGCGCCCCTCAGCCCGACTATCCGCGAGGTGCCCGTATGAAGCGCAGGCGTTTATCCGCACACTTGGGCGCGGCATCGATCTTTCTTCTGGCCGCGGCGTTCGTTCTGTTGCCCTTATCCACCGAGCCGGGCGTTTCCCAGGTTCGTTTCCGAACGCACGAGGACGACCGGCCGCGCCTCGAGCGCTACCTGGGCGAGGCGAAGGACGCGTCGACGCGCGAGGAGTTCGAGCGGATCGTCGATTCGGGGAGGGAGACGCTCGCGGCGGCGTGGGAGCGCGAGGCCGACGCGGCGGTCGCACGAGCGCTTAAGGAAGCGGCCGACGAGGAAGGACTCGCTGCCAGGCTTTCGCGCGAGCGGGCGGCCGCCTTCGAGGAGTGGGAGCGCGGCATGGGCGCTGAGATAGCGAGGGCGACCGGCTCGTTTATGGCGGCCCGGCAGGGGCTTTTGTACGCGGACTTCGACAGGGAGGAGCTTCGGAGGCTACTGAAGAGAGCCGAAGGGGCGCACGATCCGGGCGCGTGGGACGAGCTGGTTGACGATGGCGGCGCGGCGATATCGGCGGATTGGGAGAGGGCGTTAGAGGAGGGGTTCGATCGCGCGCGCCTTGGCGGAGCTATGCTCGAGGGCGCGGCGCGTGAGGAGTTCGAGCGCGAAATTGGCCGTCTGGAGAGGGAAATACGCGCCCGGTTCGATCTGGAGCGAGGAGGGCTTGTGTACCATGCGAGGAACGCCTTTATAAGCGACCGGTATCTGGACACCCATTCGCTGAGGCGCGCAAGCGAGGAGGCGAGCGCGGAGGCGATAGCGACGAGGATAGTGCGCGAGACGGAGGAGGCGCTTCGAGCGGACGAGGAGGCCATATCGCAAAAGCCGAATGGGGTGCTTCCGGGGGAAGGGCGTATCGACCTGTCCTCACTCGGGGAGAACTGGCGCTCGGAGTTGGAGAGGCTTTTGGAGCGGGGGCTAGAGCGCTGGAGGGCGGCGCAGGAGGAGCTTTTCCGCTCCATGCTCGCGTGGAAGAACTCGGCCGAGGAGGCCTATGATGCCGGAAACGCGAAATGGGCCAGGGCCTATGACGAGATCTATCTCGCAAGGGAGGCGTGGCACAGGTCCCTGGCTGCCGAGATAGATGAGGGCCTTTCGCGCTGGGCCAGGGAGGAGGACTCGCTTACAGGCAACATCGAGACGGCGCGTTCCAACTTCAGGGAGTACATGGAAACCCTTAAAGACCAGTGGGACGACCACTCGTCCGGGCTTGTCGGTATGGCCTCTTCGGGGGCGAGGGTTTATGGAGAAGCCGTGGAAAACGTTGCCTGGCTCGAGGCCATGTGCGAGAGGTACTTCGGCGTGCCTGCGGTAAGGGAATACGGCGAGTCGGTAAAGAAGGCGATAAACGCGGCGACGGACGGCAGGATAGACGCGGCGCTCGCTCCGTACGAGGCCTGGATGGGCGACGCGGCGAAGGTGACGCTTTCATTTCTGGATTCGTCAATGGACTCTGGAGGAGCATACAGCGAGCGCTACCGGGTGAGGATCGTGTGGGGTTTGTCGGGCTGGTTTAGCTGGACTATCGACGACTTCATCTGGACGAACACGGTGACGGAGGAGAGCGAGGCCTTTTTAAAACCCGCTTATTATCATTATTATACGGAATTGACGAGATGGCGGGAGATCCGCGATACCTTCGCGGATACGGTCAAGGAGGCCGAGCGCTACATGCACGAGAGGAATATGTCCGGCTGGGGCGAATATGGCCCCGGTTTTCTCGTGAATTACAAGGGTGAATATGAGCCCAATCCGGACTGGGAGAACGATCCGTATCTGATGACCGGTGCGGAGCGGGAGTACGCGCTTGCCGAAAGGGAGCTTCTATACTGGCGCGGACGGCTGGCGATCGCCGAGGCGGTTAAGGCCTATGCGGCAGGCGAGCGCGGAGACGCTGAGGCGACGATCGCAGCGAAGGACGAAGCGCGCTCGGCCCTTGAGGGCGCGAAGGCGGCCTACGAGGAGGAGCTTGCGGGCATAGCCGGCATCGTCGCGCGGCTTAAGTCCATTCAGGGTGCACGGCCCCTGGACGACAACGAGGCGGCGTGGGAGGAGTACCGTAACAGCATTGAATACCTTTCAAGAGGACTTTCCAATGCGAGCGCCGAGATGGAGAAAAAGCGCGAAACCCTGCTCGCGTTCCAGCGGGCGATTATCGTTATGGAGAACGGCGAGGGAGCGGACTTCGTGGCCAGGGAGCTTCGGGAGATCGAGGAGAACCTGGGCAGGGTCGAGAAGGAGCTTTCCGAGAAGCGCTTCGAGTACTATATGAAGGCGTTCGAGGCCGAGCGGCTCGAGCGTTTGTCGGACTACGCCTCGTTGTACGCCGAGGCCCTGTATGGACGGGAGGAGTCGAAGAGGAGCCTTGGGGCCTTCGAGGAGATCGTCGATGGCGAGGAGACGGACGAAAGCCTCTCGGCCTGGGTTATTGCGCTTGAAAGTCAAAGGGATGCGGTGTGGGGAGCAGCCGCCGGCGAAATATACGCCGCCCTTGCCGCCCATAAAGCGGCATGGGAGGAGGCTTCGGCTGATGGAAAGGCGGCCGCGCGCAAGGCGCTTTCGCTCTTTCTGCGCGGCGAGTATGCGCGGCTGAGGGCCGAGTATGAAAGGCGCGACGGCATATTCGCGCTGCTTCGAAACACGGACACGAATGTCAAGGATTATCTTGGGGCGGGCCTTGGGCGCGACGCTGAGGCGTATGAAAGAACGGCGGAATTGAACCAGGGCGTTTTCGAGCTCATAGCCGAATGCGCGGAGGAACTTGGAGAGGAGGAGGGCTTCGAGCGCCTCACAGGGCTTCTTAATGGAAAACTAGAGGCGGCGCCTTATACCTATAAAGGAGATAACCGGGCCCATACGCTGGCCCATGCCGCCCTTGATTGGGTTAGGGCCGAGCTGGAGGGTGCGGGCAAGAGGGGCATTGCGGATCGCGTTCGGCGCGAAAAGGAGACGGCCGCTTTTATCCGGGAGATGTATGAGGGCTTTGAGGGCTTCGATCCGGGTTCGCTTCTCGCCCTGGCGGACGATGGCGACGAGCCGGCGCGCTCGGTGCTAAGGGAGTATTTTCGCCCCGGAAGCGGAATGGCGGCCCTTGAATTTATACAGGCTGCGGACCCGTCGATCGCAATTGTGGAAGATGTTCGCCGCTCGATATTCGAATACGCCTCGAAGAACGCTCAGACTCTTCCATGGAACGAATCGGTTACGACCGGCCGCGATTTTTCGGCCGGGATGCTGGATTACATCAATTCGAGGCTCGGCTGGCGTTTCGTTTTGAGCGAGGAGGGCCTCGACGAGCTCGACCCGGAAGAGCTCTCGCTGGTCGCGGAGGCGCTTTCGGAGTACATGGCCGAGGGCACAAGGGAGCTCGGTGCGCTTCCGGACGCGCTCGGTGAGATAATCCGCACGGTGCTCGCCGCGCGCGATAGGCTCGACGAATACCTGTACCTCGCCCAGCACAGGGACGAGGAGGACCCAGAGGCCCTGTTGGAGGCCGCGACGAGGGAGAACGGCGTAGCCTCGGCGGTCCTGGAATTCGTCGAAGGCATCGGCGAGCGCCTTGCCGGGGACGCGGCGGGAGGACTATTTGCGTACATTGTAAAGGCCTATCGTTCACTGGACGAGGGCGTAAGGGCATATCTTGTTGAAAACGGGGACGAAGCCCTTAAAGCGCTTTCGGACACGGCGGTCTATCTGGCTGGCCTTGAGTTCGCTATGGAGAAGGCTGCGCTGGGCGCCGAGTTCCTAACAATGGACGGTTCGGTGACGGTCGCGCGGTTCGTGGAGGCCAGAGGCGCGTCGTACGGCGAGGACGAGCGAAAAGAGCTTGCGGCGTACATTGAGGCCCTGCGAGAAAAACGGCTGTACGACGAAATGGGACTCGAGACGGCTCTTATGGAGTACCTGGAGGGCCGCGCGCTTTCGGGGGCCGCTTACGATGAGCTTAAACGCTATGCCCTGATAGACCGTTATCTGCGATTTGCCTCGGGCGGGTTTTCGGAATGCGAAGAGCCGCTATTCGAGAGGTATGCGCGCTACCGGGACTTCGAAAAGCTGCTTCGTTCAAATGGCCCTCTTGATGGCGAAGGCGAGGCCGGGTACGCCGAGCGCATGGCCTCCGAGTTCGCCGCGGCGCATCCGGCGGGGGAGGGGGAGTCGTACCTTGACTTTGCAAGGGAATTTCTCGGCGGAAGGACGAGCTCATTCGTCCATCTGCCGGAAGAGGTGCGGTACTACGTGGCGGCCGGCGATTATTACGAAGGAGCGTTTGTGGACGGCGTATTCGTTAGAGGCGCCGAAGAGCTGGATTCATACATAGGGGCGCGATACGGTTCGTTGGGCCTCGATGAATCGGTTCGCGGGATGCTCGCGGCGTATGTAGAGGGCATAGGCGGGATAGACACCTGGTATGGCCAGGAGGCGGAAGCGTATATGTCGTCCCTTTCCCAGCAGGCCTGCGGAGCTTTCAGGCGATATCTTTACGCGGCCATTCCATCCCGCGACCTTTCGGTGTTGCGCCCGGGTTTTTCGGAGGGCGTTTACGGACTGGAGAGGTCGATAGAGGCGGACCTGGCGTTTCTGGGCGGCATGGCCGACGAGGCGATAGGCCGGCTTGCCGGGAGATTCGAGGAGGCCTACCAGGCCGCCGGCCGCGCGGCAGCGAACGCTAAACGGGCCGAATCGTTTGCGGCCTCCCTTGTGGAGCTTGAGGAATGCCCGGGGCAATTCGAAAGCTACAGAAACTACATGATAAACGCGACCGGCGAGGACGGGAAACCGGCGATATCCGTGGAGACCATAGATGAAAAGGGGGTTGTGGACGGACGCGACCCCGAGACGGGAGTCGTAAACGTGTACAGGTATGTACCGGCGGAAAATGGCCCCAATGGGAGGAGCATGCTTGGAAGCCTGATCGTTGAGGAGTCGAACAATCTGGCGGGGCTCCTTAAAACGCTCTTTGAGGTTGGTAAAAAGGGGGCGATTCCTCCGGAGGGGGAAGGCGTTTTCTCGATCGCCCGGTTTATAGAAAGGGCCGCCGGGTTGTACCATACCGGGGCAAAATATGAACTCGATTCCGACGGGCTCTATTCCTTTAGCGGAAAGCTTTCCGAGCTAATGTCGGAAGTGGATACTTACACGCTCGCTCATGGCGCAGGGTCGCTTTTCGCCCTTTCAAATGAGTTGTCCTCGAAGCAGTACGGCCTCGAGGAGTATAAGAAGAGGATTGTGGACCGCGGCGGCACCTACTTGTTAATGGGGGGCGATGCGGACGGCCTGCGCGCCGAGATGAAGGCCGCCTCGGACGCGCATGAGGAGGCGCGGAGGAATTATCAGTCTATAAAAATGGCCCTCGACGAACGGCAGGCTGCCTATGAGGCGGTCAACTCCGAATATATCGCCGCTATGAACGCCACCGCCGCCCGTTACGCCGTCTACCGCGAGCGCGAGCTCTCGTGGGAGAAGGCATATTCCGTGTGGGAATACGCGAACACTCCGTACCTCAAAGACGCCTCTCCTCGCGACTCGGGCCTGGGAAGCGGGGGCGCACCTGACGGGGGCGTAAGCGAGTATGACTCGCTTGAAGCTCCGGACGCGCAGGATGTTTATAAACGAGTGAACGCGCGTTACGAAGAGGCGCTCGCGGCCTTCGAGGCGGCGCGGGCGAAAAGGGAAACGCAGGAGACGCTTGCAAGGCTCCGGGCCGACCGGGAGTACGCGGCGCTCCGTACCGATCTGGAGCGCAAGACGGCGAGCTTTGCGCGAGCGGCTCAGGTTTCGGCGCTTGTCGAGGAAAGGCTTATGCTTGCGCGAAAGGAATACGAGGACGCGCAGGCCGACTACGAGCGCGCCAGGGAGGGCTTGAGCTTTAACCCGAAAAAGGACGGGGCCGTGAACATGACGGAGGAGGAGACTGCGCTACGCGACAGGGTCCTCGAGCACATGATTGGAGACGGCTCCGGGGCCGGAAGAATAGTGGAGTATCTGGAAGCCTTTATATTATACGACGGATATCTTAAGATAAAGGCGGCATACGCCTCGAGCATCGCCGGAGAAAACCATCCCGAAGTGCTAAAAGCAAAGGCCGCGATTGATCCCGCCGTTTTTGCGGACATGGAGGCGATATACGCGGTACTGGACCATGATGTCATCGATACGATGACGAGGGAGCACCGCCAGATGATGGAGGATTATGGACAATTTAAGCGCTACGAGAGTCGGGCGAGAAAATGTAAATACATATGCGACCATCTGAAAGATAAGCGGAATAAATACAGGGACGACTATGGGCAGCACCGACTTCTTTATACCGCCGCGAGAAGCGCTATCGAAAACGGCCTTATAGCGGCGCTCGACGCCAAACGCACACTCGTAGAAAAGGAGGCCGCCTACCGCATGCTCGATGACGCACGTTCGATCGCCGATATACGGGCGGTGCTGATGAATCCACCCTACGGCCTGACGGAGGAGGACCTGTCGCACCTGTACGACGGGACGACGGCCGGCGCCCATGTGCATACGATGGAAAGCGTGAACCTGGAGGGTCTGAGGAAGGAGAAGGCGCGAACGGATGCGGACGGATACGCCATGCGAGCGGAGAAGGAGGGGGAGCGTATTTATATGCTCGCCCAGGACGGCACGAGGACGGGAGAGAGCTATGCACTGGACGACGCGAGCGTCCGCCTGAAAGACTCGAGCGGCGAGATACTGGACATTTCGGCTCTTTCCGACGGAGAGATCCACGCGGTGTACGATCGGGTGTACTCGATCGAGGATGTAGCGCGAGCGATGAGGGAGAACTACCGCGGCATGCGGGAGGGATATCGCGACGATTACCGGGCTTTTATAAATAAGAGCATTGCGGGCGGCACGCACGACCGAACGCTTATGCTAAGGGACGAGGAGGAGCTGTACAACGGGCTGCTTATGGCTGCGCGCGGCTTCGGCGCGGCCTACGGGGAGCTTAGGCAGCGCAGCTTCGACGGCTATCGCGCTATTGTTACCGAGATGGTCCGAAGCGCCGACGGAATCGCCGTACAGCAGCGCATCGTAAGCGGACTCATCGCCCAGAACTCCGAGATCCAGGAAAAGCAGTGGGCCGAGCTTCGCGCCAAATTCGACGAGCGAAGGGAGCGCTGGATGGATACGGTTGGATTTATCCATAACCGCGGAGCGCGGGACTGGACGGCGCAACAGAACCGGCTGATAAACCAGTGGACGGCCTGGCGAATCGCCTCGCGCGAGGCAATCGTTGCGGGCGAGGCCGCATGGATGGAGGAGCGGAAGGCTTTTTCCGCGGCGATGGACGAGTGGCGCGACCTTGGCGCAAAGGACTCGGCCGAGGCCGTTGCCCTCCTCTCGGCGGAGGAGACTGCCGGACGGATCGACGGGCTTTTAGCCGATCTCAAACGAAAGGGTTTTCCGGGGGCCGAAATAGACTTCGACGCCGATACGCTGGTGCGCGACGCGCTGAAGAACGCGCCGCCGGCATCGATCGGAGCGCTTTCGGGCACCATGAATACGCTGGACACTACGGCGGGGTTTGTAAATCTGCTGGACCTCAATTCGGGCGGGGCGCTGGAGGCGCGCTACGCCAAGGACATGAAGGACTACGCCGAACGGATGAGCGTCATGCAGAACCTGCGCGTGACGGACATATTGCAGGGAATTATTGACCGCTTCAATAAACAGCTTGCGGCGGCCAACGAGGGCGTGTATACAAGCGTGGAGACGGACCTGAGAAGCCAATTTGCGGCGCCGTTTCTACGCGAAGAGGGAGCGCGTCGCTGGAAGATCGAGGTTGTGAAAGAGTCAAACCTCTTCAGCGGAGACAAGAAGAAGACGATTCGCTTTGCCGACTACGCCGATTATACCACTAACGCAGTGGCGCTTAGGCCCTTAAGGGGGCTCTCCGGGGCGATAGATTTTGCCGACCAGGCAAGCTATATGAACCTGGACGCGGGCGAGCTCGAGGTATATGTGCGCCTGGCGAGTGAAAACCTGAACCGCGAGATAGAGGGGGTTTTCGGAAAGGACGGAAGCTTTAGCACCCACAGCGGGAGCGAGTTCGAACGCCTCGGCGAGAAGTTCTCCAGCGCATTCGAAGAGTACATGAAAGGTAGGGCGCTGGCGGCAGGCGGCTGGTACACGAAGGGTGATTTTGTTAAAATCAATTCGTTCCTTGGGGTCGCGGCCCTTGCGCTTGGCGGAGGTTTCGGCATGGCTCTGTATTCTTCACTTCAGGCGGTGGTCAGCGCGAACCGGGCGTACGACCAGGGAGGGACCACGGGGCTGGCGCTGAACGTCGGTTCGCTTGCCGGCTCGATGGTGGTGCAGGCGTTTACGGCGGGAGCGGTAAGCTTTGAGCTCTCCTACACCCGCGACGGCGGTTTCGGCGGCAGCGTGAGCGCCGGGAAGGCATACGGGGTGAACGCCACCGTGGGCTACAGCGAGAAGGGCGGCATGAGCGTGGCGGCGGGCTACGCCTTCGGAGACCCGAACAGCGCCGGCCTTGGGATTGGCGTCTCGTACAGCAAGGAGCAGGGTTTCGGCGGCTCAATAAGCGTTCCCGTAACCAAAGCCTTCAATCTCGGGTTGAGCTACACCCAGAAGGGAGGATTCGGGGTGAACGCGGGACTGAAGACGGACTACGGCACGGCGAACCTGGGCGTGCAACTGGACAATCACGGCGGATTCGAGGGCTTCAACGCGGATTTCACCGGTTCGCAGCGGGGAGCGGACAAATTCGGCGCAAGCCAGACGGTGGGATTCGGTTACAACAAGGACACCGGTTACGGCATTACGAGCCGAACGAGCATAACCTACGGCAGCGACTGGCGGAACATGGACGTGAGCAGTGCGACGTCAAGCACCTACAGCTTCGACAAGAGCGGCCGGTTTACGGGCTCGACGACGGATACGAAGCTGAGCGGCTCGTACAATGAGACCCGGGCGGGTGAGCGGAAGCGGAAGGAGGAAGCGGCGAAGGTCGCGTCGCTGCGGGAGAAGGGACTTACGGACGACGAGATACGGACGGAGCTCGAGCGCGAGGCCGCGCAGCGGCGCAATGAGATGAACATGATGGAGAAGGCGGGCGACATGATCGCCGGCGCGTGGCTCTCCATGAACGGCACGCTGGGGCAGTGGGGGAAGGATGTGGCGGGGATGGTGAGTGAGTTCGGGGAGTCACTGGGGAACTGGTTTACAGGAAACGGATATAATACCAATAGGGAGGTGGCGGTAAACGCGGCGATGAAGGAGCTGGGAAGGCAGGAAGCGGTGGCCGCGGCCTACGGAGAGATGGCCCGCCAGGAGGTGCAGGAGAAGCTGGCGGCGGGATTCGCCAACGGTTCGACGAATGTCTACGACATCAACTACGCCGTGGCAAAGACCTTCGGGATGAGCGAACAGGAAACCATGGACGCCATGAAGCTTCTTTTCGGCGCAGGAAGCGCCAAGGATCTGCAGCAGATGATCGCAAGCGGAGCGGTCTCCATGGATGACATCCTCGAAAAAACCGGGATGAGCCGGAATACGGGCGCCATGCTCAGCTTCGCCGGAGAGTACGGGAACGTGTCGGACGCGCGCGCCTTCAAGACGTATATGGAACAACAGGTGGCCAGGGGGATATATGACGGTATCCAGCCGAGCGGACCGATGTATACCAGTCTGTTCGGGACGGCGGCGTACGCGGAAAACGACAGGCTGAATACCGAAAGACAGTTTGCCCGGGGAGACTATAACAACTGGTATGCCATGAACATGGGTAATTCGTTGAGTGGTATGGGAATAGGGATCGACAGCCCATATACGACGGCGTTCGGGGTTTCGAGGGCCGTGACGGAACAATGGTATGGATCGAATCCGCTCCCGATGGATGACACGAAGTTTAATGAACTGATTAAAACGGCTAATGACTGGATAGGAACTCCGTATACGTTCCCGGGCAATGACAGAAATGGTGTTGATTGCAGTCATTTTGTGAACAATGTGTATGGTGAAACGGGAATGCCGTACGAGTATAAGCGATCGGCCGAGTTTCAAAATGCCCCTGAATTTAGTGAGATTACGAAAGATGATTTAAGAAGAGGGGATGTGATTGTTTGGCAAGCTCAGAAAACTGAAGATTATGCTGAAGCAACTAAAGATAGGTTTGGGAATAAAACTTATTATTCTGGGCATGCCGCAATCTATGTTAACGAAAGTCCAAATGCAATACTGCTGCATTCTGATGGTGGGCATGGTGTAAGATATAGCCCAAATTATTTAAAAAGATATTATAGTGATCCGATGAAATACAGCAGTTATAAAGAGCGCTATTTTAGATACAAATAAAAAAGGACAATATCTATGATTGATCGATTGATAATAATAACTTTTTCGTTGGTGCTGTTATACAACGCTGGAGAAGCTATGGGGAAAAAATTGCTTACCGGAGATGATAAAAAAGAAATTTTTCAACTGGTGACAGAATATAACAATCAATACAAACAATTTCCATCTATCAGTGAATTAGAACAATTTTATTCAAAAGAAGTGATTTATAATCCAGGCAGTGAAGAGTTGATGGTGTTTGTAATTGATACTTTTAAAGTCAATGAAATTGAATATGTTGAAAAAATGAAAGCATGGTATGTGGTAACTAACTTCCATATTATTGGAATCGTGGACAAAGACGGCTACTCCCCCATTGGCGATAGATATGAGAATATTGGATTGTATGTCATAAAGGAAGCTGCAAAATGGAAAATATATTCTGAGTATGGGTACTATTACTTGTCCAAGGAAGGCGTTATTAAATGGGCAAGCAGATATAAGACAAATAAGAAATATAGAAATATCTATGATTCTGTTATTCGAAATTTAAAATAAACAAGTCGCCGGGTATTGCATAATTGGGAAGGTAGGCGAAGTACCGGCGAGGCCCGTGGGGGAGAAAAATTACAAATGCCACGCCGCCCTCCGTTCGTAGTGATGGAAGAGGCCGCCGAGTATGGGTTTTTTGATAACGGAACCAGCGCTTTGCGGCGTATAGCCCGCCGGCACGCTTTGGTCTATTCCCTGATGAAGCTACTTTAAGTTATAGTAGCAGATGTATTCTGCGATAATGCGGAATACCTTCCGCTCATTGAAAATAATGAAGCGACCGAGCGCATAAGCATGTTTTCCAGGCGTAAGGATACACAAAAGGCCCACCAATCCGAATCGTGCCCACACTAAATATACGGAAAACCCCACCAGTACAAGGCGGCAACCGCCAGACACATCCCAACCGACCAGTCGCCCGAACACGGACGTGAGGGCGCTCGGCAGCGGCCGAGGACGGGGCAGCCCGAATCGCGTGGCACTACGCGCATTCGCCACGCGATTCGGGCGTTGAGCCCCCTCCGCAGGCCGCACACGGCAGGCATGATGAGAGCGAGAAGGCACAGCCCCTTGCGGCGCCTGAGCAAGCGCCTTTTTGGCGCCACCTTTTGTGGCGTTACAAAAGGTGGCGAAAAGACCGCCCGTGGCGACGGGTACCAGGAATTGCGGAACATGGACGTGAGCAGCGCGACGTCAAGCACCTACAGCTTCGACAAGAGCGGCCGGTTTACGGGCTCGACGACGGACACGAAGCTGAGCGGCTCGTACAATGAGACCCGGGCGGGTGAGCGGAAGCGGAAGGAGGAAGCGGCGAAGGTGGCGTCGCTGCGGGAGCAGGGGCTTACGGACGACGAGATACGGACGGAGCTCGAGCGCGAGGCCGCGCAGCGGCGCAATG
>Ga0116158_10001281_pt1 | contig 23025 bp, 17 predicted proteins | sample AD_UKC052_MetaG_FD_89883 | JGI IMG/M metagenome (GOLD analysis project Ga0116158, IMG submission 89883) | Active sludge microbial communities of municipal wastewater-treating anaerobic digesters from USA - AD_UKC052_MetaG | ecosystem: Engineered > Bioreactor > Anaerobic > Digestate | place: USA... | reverse complement strand
GCTCCTGAAGCATAGGTCAATGCTGTTGCCGCATCAGTAGGAACTACACCTCCGTTATCATCATTACAACCCCAATAAACCAAATAACCTTCCTTTGTAACAGCAGCACCATGACCGCGTCCTCCAATAACCTCTTTAACATCTGTCAAATACTCTTCGTTTGAAATTGTTTGATATTCTCCTGAAGAGACCTTCATTGCATTATAGTGGGTTAATCCTGATTGAGAAACTCCAGTTGAACCTCCCCAACCACCATTACCCCAAGACCACACATATCCATCTCCAGTTACAGCGAAACCGCAAACGTCACCAGCTGCTGACATACGGATATCTGTCAAAGGAGTTCCATCATCAGCCTTCAATACAGGGACTGCATAAGTTACTGTAGTCTGTACATTTCCATTCCAAGGACCAATACCATAAAGATTACCATTAGCATCTCTCAACAAACAGTTATCATCACCACCAGAGATATGTGTAATATTTTGCAAATCATTTCCATTCTTATCCTTTATATAAGCAGGCAAACCTGCTGCTGCTCCGGTGTTAGGATTCCATTGACCTTGTCCCCAACCCACAACACGACCATCATCCATGATTGCAAAACCTGAGTTAGTAGAAGCTGCTAGATAAACAACGCCTCCCAAATAGTCACCTCCAGGATTTCCTTGTTCATCATATCCAGGAGTTTCTCCCTTTAATACAGGAACAGGGTATTGAACTACAGGACCAGAAGTGGCATCTTGTCCACAAGCTTTTGTATCATTCGAACCCCAAGCATAAACAACTTTATGACAAGATAGTGCCAAGTTAAACGCACCAGATCCAGATGTTACCATACCAAAGGTCAAATTACCAGTTTTCACACGTTGAGGTGAATAAACATAAGTAGCAGTTGGTGTATTTCCAGAAACATCTGGATCTATACCTAACAATGGTCCTCCAATTGTAGTACTGTAATTATTTCCCCAAGTATACAGGTAACCTTGAGCACAAATGATCAAACCATGATCGTTACCACCTGAAATAGTTTTACTCTGAGAGTAAGCTCCCGTCACCGATCCCAGTAACAAAAGCAACAAAAAATAACAATATTTTTTCATGACATTAATTTTTTTATGATACCCCTATCATATTAGACAATATACTATAAAAACTATAAAATGCAATTTTTATGTTCATATACATTACGCCGCATCAGCTTATATGCAGACGAATTACAAAAATACGAATCCATTTTTTATAAACAAGTTTAATTTTATATTTTTTTTACTTTCATTTTCAAATTAACAGATTAGCTAAAACAAACAAATGAGTATTTTTTCCACAAAAAGAAATTCCTTTCTAAAGCCTATGGTTTTACCTAATTAAATACCTTTGCAGAAAACTTTTCTATTATGGCAGAAATGAAAAATTTGGCTAAAGACACGGCCATTTACGGATTGAGTAGTATCGTAGGCAGATTTCTAAATTATCTGCTTGTTCCTCTTTACACCGCCGAACTTTCGGCAGCATCAGGAGGTTACGGTATCATCACCAACGTCTATGCCTATACGGCTTTGATAATGGTGATTCTGACTTATGGAATGGAGACTACATTTTTTCGTTTTGCTAACAAGGAAGGCGAAAATTCAGATAAAGTCTATGGTTCAACCTTAACAATGGTGGGCTTCACTTCTTTGCTATTCACAATACTGCTTATTGCTTTTCTTAATCCCATCTCCAATGCCATGGGTTACCCAGAACATCCTGAGTATGTGGCAGCTATGGGCATCTGCGTAGCTATTGACGCTTTCCAATGCATTCCTTTTGTTTATTTGCGTTATCAACATAGGCCGATTAAATTTGCTGCATTGAAGTTTTTTAATGTTTTGATGATTATTTTCCTGAATCTAACATATTTCATTTTCTTACCAAAACTTAATATCAATCCTTACAATATATATGGAGCTGACGGTCAAACATTTGATGTAGGTTGGGTTTTCTATATCAATCTTTTCTGCACAGCATTGATTTTTGTATTCTTTATTCCTGAATTGAAAGGCTTTCGTCATGGATTTGACAAAAGCATGGCAAAAAGGATGATTTCTTATAGTTGGCCAGTTCTTATACTTGGTGTTGTAGGTATTCTTAACCAGACTGTCGACAAAATACTATTTCCGTATTTATATAAAGGCGTTGATGCTCACACGCAATTAGGCATCTATGGGGCTGCTTTTAAGATAGCCATGATTATGGCAATGATTACTCAAGCTTTTCGCTATGCTTACGAGCCTTTTGTGTTTGGAAAAGCTAAAGATAAAGACAGCAAAGAAACATACGCTAAGACAATGAAGTATTTTATCATCTTCACTTTACTTGCATTCCTTTGCGTTACTGGTTATCTTGATATCTTAAGATATTTTATAGGAAAAGATTACTGGGAAGGATTAAAGGTGGTTCCTATAGTTATGGCAGCCGAAATGATGATGGGTGTTTATTTCAACCTAAGCTTCTGGTATAAACTAATTGACAAAACAATTTATGGTGCGATTTTCTCAGGAATAGGATGTGCAGTTTTGGTTGCTGTCAACATAATCTTTGTACCGATTTATGGTTATATTGCATGTGCTTGGGGAGGTTTTGCTGGTTATGGTATCTGTATGCTTCTTAGCTATTTCGTTGGACAAAAAAAATATAAAATAGATTATCCGGTCAAAGACATTTTGTTTTATGTTTTGATAACTATTGGGTTATTCATAGCAATGACAATCGTCAACATGAAGCTGTCCAGCATTTTGTCCATCATCATCAACACAGTTGGAATATGCGTTTTCCTTGCCATTATTGTCAAAAGGGACATGCCATTAAGCGCTATTCCTATTGTAAATAGATTCTTTAAGAAATAGACATAACAGATACAGAAAGAGGCGATGTCTGAAGGTTAGATATCGCCTCTTTTTATATTAACCTATCAAAATAGTTCGGAATTTTGTTCGAAAAACAAGTCGTTTTAAACAAAAAATGATGAGCAACCGATTAGCCGCGAACATCAAGGTAATGAATAATTGAAAGTTGTCAATACAGCTCGTTGTAGCGGCGCGATTCATCGCGCTTTTCTGCAAACGTATTCTGTTGAATCCCAATAAATTTTATACAATTTTTTTTCATTCATAATCAGCGCGATAAGTCGCGCCACTACAATGAAGATTATCTTTTTTAGCCCAAATTTTAAGCACCCTTCTTTATAGGTTCAGCTTTTTTCTCTTCCTTATCCTTATTCCAAACTCCTTTCAATTTGCCTGTAATATCATCCACATCAATGCATGGCAAGATAGTTGGGGCAACCCTCTTTAATGGTTTGTAGAGTTTAGATTCTGTCTGAAAATCCGTATCAAAAAGATCTAGCCTTAAATTAGCCAAATCAAACAAATTCATCAATATACTTAGAAACAAAACATATTTGACAAGAGAGATAGCACCTCCCAATAATTTATTAAGCCATCCTAGCGCAATCAAACTGACAAACTTATCTACCAACAATGCCAAGAAATGAAAAATTATCAAGGCAATAATAAAGGTGATAAGGAAACCAAATATCGGCGAAATCTCTTTCCCTAAGCCAAAGAATGACTCCATAAAACTCATCATCAGGCCAGAATAGAAGCGAGCAATATAAATACTCAATATAACACCTACAAAGCCAGCTAATTCAAGGACAAAACCCTTAATAACGCCTCGTACGATACCAAAAATCAGTAATGCTAATATCAATAAATCCAATGCTGTCACGTCAAACGTCTTATTTAGTTACAAAAAAACAGCTGTTCCAAAAAACATTTATCGTCTTTCAAAACAGCCATCTGTTATATTATCTGAAGAACAGATTAGAGTGTTCTCTGAACCTCTACCTGATCAAATCCTTCAATCATATCACCAACTTTAATATCGTTGTAGTTCTGAATATTAAGACCACACTCAAATCCTAAAGTAACCTCCTTAACATCGTCCTTGAAACGTTTCAAAGAAGCAAGTTCACCTGTGTAAACCACAATACCATCACGAATCAAGCGCACCTTACTAGATCTCTTAAGTTTGCCTTCACGTACAAGACATCCAGCAACAGAACCTACCTTCGTAATTTTGAATACCTCTTGAACCTCTGCAGAACCAGTAATCTCCTCCTTCATTTCAGGAGAAAGCATACCTTCCATAGCGGCCTTGATCTCCTCAATTGCATCATAGATGATTGAGTAAAGACGGATATCAATTCCTTCCTTCTCAGCAAGCTTACGGGCTGTAACGGATGGACGAACCTGGAATCCTACGATAATAGCATTTGAAGCAGCTGCCAACATCACATCAGATTCGGAAATCTGACCTACAGCCTTGTGGATTACATTTACTTGAATTTGTTCTGTAGAGAGCTTCAACAATGAGTCTGACAAGGCCTCGATAGAACCGTCCACATCACCTTTGACGATGACGTTCAACTCTTGGAAATTACCAAGAGCGATACGACGACCGATCTCATCCAATGTCAAATGGCGCGAAGTACGCAAGCCCTGTTCACGTTGCAACTGCATACGTTTGTTAGCAACATCTCTTGCCTCCTGGTCAGTATCCAAAACATTGAAGTTATCACCTGCCTGAGGTGCTCCATCCAAACCGAGGATTAATGCAGGTTCTGAAGGACGTGCTTCTTTGATACGTTGGTTACGTTCGTTGAACATGGCCTTAATTCTACCTTGATTGGTTCCAGCTACTACAATATCACCAATGCGAAGTGTACCGTTGCTGACCAAGATAGTAGAGACATATCCACGACCTTTATCCAACTGAGATTCGATGATTGAACCTGTAGCTTTCTTATTAGGGTTAGCCTTCAAATCCAACATTTCAGCTTCAAGAAGAACTTTCTCCATCAACTCTTTTACACCAATACCCTTCTTGGCTGCTATATCTTGCGACTGATATTTACCACCCCACTCCTCAACAAGATAATTCATCTTAGCAAGAGATTCCTTAATCTTATCAGGGTTAGCAGCAGGTTTATCAATCTTATTGATTGCGAAAACGATAGGCACACCAGCTATTGAAGCGTGGTTGATGGCCTCAATTGTCTGTGGCATGACGTCATCATCGGCTGCAACAATAATGATCGCGATATCGGTTACCTTAGCTCCACGGGCACGCATGGCTGTGAAGGCCTCATGACCTGGAGTATCCAAGAATGTTATCTGCTGACCATTTGAAAGTGTTACGTTGTAAGCTCCGATGTGCTGTGTAATACCTCCGGCCTCACCCGCAATCACATTAGTTTTACGGATGTAGTCCAACAATGATGTTTTACCATGGTCAACGTGACCCATGACAGTTACGATAGGAGGACGACGCACCAAATCTTCAGGTTTATCTTCCTCTTCTTGGATAGCCTCGGCTACCTCAGCACTGATATATTCAGTTTCAAAACCAAACTCTTCAGCTACTATATTAATAGTTTCCGCATCCAATCTCTGATTGATAGAAACCATAATACCCAAGCTCATACAAGTTCCAATAACCTTCTCGACACGCACATTCATCATGGCTGCCAACTCACTTACGGTTACGAACTCGGTGATCTTAAGTTTGTTTTGTTCCAAACGTTCCTGTTCCTCAATCTCCTGTTGTTTGATTGACTGCAACTCACGTTTGTCACGTCTATGTTTTGACGTCGTATTTTTCTGACCTTTATTAGTCAAACGTGCGAGCGTCTCTTTTATCTGTTTCTGAACATCCTCTTCGCTGATCTCTGGCTTAACAATAGACTTTTTGAAAACCTTCTTCTTGTCGTTATTCTGGCCTCCTTTATTAGCATTGGAGTGATTGTTATTTCCTCCTTGGTTCTTGTTGTTATTGTTATTGCTGCTATTGTTATTATTGTTATTGCCAGTGCCTTTTTCGCCCTTGCTGAAATCAGCTATATCAACACGTTCCTTTTGGATACGTTTTCTCTTTTTCTTCCTATCCATATCAGAAGAATCGCCTCTTAAATCTATACTACCAACAACCTTAGGAGCGTTCAACTTAGGAACATTGGTCTTGATCATGCTAGAGCCTTTATCTGCATGAGAAATATCAGAAGAACCAACATTATTATTCTTGAAAGAAGGCTTTCTCTGCTCTCGTTCTTTACGACGCTCTTCCTTACTCTTCTTTTTTGGTCTTGTCTGTTGATTGATAGTAGAAAGATCTATCTTGCCAATAACGTTGATATTTGTCTTCAACTCTGAAGATCCAAGTGTAAACAAATCAGACTTGTTAGTCTGAGGGGTTACAAATTCCTTCTCATCGGCATTATCAGAAGGTTCTTCTATTATTGGAGCCTCAACTTTAGTCTCCTCAACTGGAGCATCTGCTTTTTTCTCCTCGACTTTAAAAGCCTCTTGAACAGGAGCCTCATTCTTTTCAGTATTCACCTCTTGAGGTCTATTTTCTTCTCTTTTTGGTTTATTTAGATCGTCTAAATTGATTTTTCCAATTTGCTTAATCTTGGGTTTCTGATCTTCAGGAACAACAGTTTTAATTTCTTCCTCCTTCTTTGGCAAATCAAAGCCTTCGATAGAGACACTCTCCTTCTTTTCCTTTATTTGTCTCTGTTGGCTTACCCTTTCAGAGTCAATTCTCATCTTTTTATCCTTGCTGAATTCCTGATATAACATAATCTCCTCATCATCCGAAATCTTGTGATTTGGATCATCAGGTATGCTGTGGCCCTTCTTCTCAAGGAAGTCCACAACGGTAGAGATTCCCACGTTTAATTCTTTCGCAATTTTACTTAATCGTATAGACATATTCTAACTTTAAAACTTTTTAAAAATTCATCATCGCACTGTTGCGGACCATGTCTCTCACATGCCGGTAAGAGACTTCTGGCCTTATTTATCAAGGAAGAACTAAATTAGTTCAGAGGCTCGTCGTTTGTCTCTGCATCAGAAACACTCTCCTGATCAGAAGACTCATGTGCTTCGGAGTCTTTAAGTGACTTTTCTGCATCACCTTCGCTATCAAACTCAGCGCTCAATACACGGATAACGTCATCCACCGTCTCCTCCTCAAGGTCAGTACGTTTTATCAATTCTTGTCTTGGAATTTCCAATACATTCTTAGCTGTATCGCAACCAATACCCTTCAATATTTCAATAACCCAAGGTTCAATTTCATCCAAGAACTCATCCAAGAAGATATCTTCCTCATCGAAGATATCATCAACATCACGGAAGACTTCAATCTGATACTCTGTCAACATTGTAGCCAAACGAATGTTCATACCTCCTTTTCCAATTGCAAGAGAAACCTCTTCAGGCTTCAAGAAGACTTCAGCCTTCTTGTGCTCATCAATCAATCTGATAGAAGAGATTCTTGCTGGGCTCAAAGCTCTAGACATGAACAATGACATGTTACTTGTATAGTTAATCACATCAATGTTCTCGTTACGCAACTCACGAACGATACCGTGAATACGTGCACCCTTCATTCCGACGCAAGCACCTACTGGATCAATACGTTCATCGTATGACTCAACGGCTACCTTAGCCCTCTCACCTGGTATACGCGCAATACGACGTATAGTAATCAAACCGTCGTTAATTTCTGGCACCTCCAATTCGAACAAACGCTGTAAGAACAATGGAGAAGTTCTTGAAAGTATAATCTTCGGATTGTTATTCTTATTATCAACCTTAGCAACAACTGCACGTAAGGTATCACCCTTACGGTAGAAGTCAGAAGGAATCTGCTCAGTCTTAGGAAGCAACATCTCATTGCCCTCATCATCCAAAAGAAGGATTTCCTTCTTCCAAACTTGGTAAACCTCACCCGTAACAATCGTACCAATTTTCTCTTTGTACTTATTATAAAGGGTATCTTTCTGCAAATCCAAAATCTTTGATGCCAAAGTTTGTCTCAAATTCAAAATGGCACGACGACCGAAGGATGTGAAATCCACTTTATCGGTAACATCTTCGTCAACTTCGAAATCAGCATCAATTTTTTTAGCCTCACTCAATGAGATCTCTGTATTTGTATCTTGGAGATCAGCATCTTCCACTATTTTTCTGTTACGATATATTTCAAAATCACCTTTGTCTGGGTTGATGATAACATCGTAGTTCTCATCTGTACCGAACATCTTTGAAATAACACTGCGGAAAGACTCTTCCAACACGCTGATCATTGTACTTCTATCAATATTTTTCAGATCTTTGAACTCTGAAAAGCTATCAATCAAACTTATCTCCTCTTGTTTAGCCATGATTATTTAAATCTGATAGTATATTTTGTATATTTTATTTTATCATACTCGAATGTTAAGGTTTCGGTTACCTCCACCTTACGTTTTGCACCTTCCGGCTTTACCTTATTTACCACTTCTAGCCCGAATGTGGAATCTGTCACATCTTTCAAGATGCCATGATGTTTCTTTCCTTGGCAATCTAAAACCTCAACTTCAGAACCTTCGTATTTACGATACTGTTCCAACACCTTGAAAGGAGAAGAGAGACCAGCAGAGCCAACCTCCAACTCATAATCCTCAACATCTCTGTCTAACTTGGACTCTATAAAATGAGTCAATGCTACACAATCATCAATCATGACACCTTCGTTAGAATCTATTTCAACAGTAATGGCGTTATCCTTGCTGACTTTAACATCAACAATGAAACGGTCACTGTCTGCAATAAACTCTTCAACTAATTGTCTGACTACGCTTTTTTCTATCATTTTCTCATTTTTAGTAACAAAATAGGGGGACTGTCGTCCCCCTCCCAATTCCTCTAAACTGGTGCAAAGATAAAGCAACCATCCTTAAAAACCAAATTATCAAGCACAAAAAGCTTTTTAGCAAAGGTGCACAGACACATTGATTAGGATAGAATTCATCTATTTTTTCTTTTTATGAGAATTATTTTTATATCTAACTAACACAAAATCAATGCAAAAATTATTATTTTTACTTTTTAACAATTATAACAGCATTAACAGCATTTTTTTGAAAGCTAGTCGAATATTTCACATAATACATTTTTTATTTTTAGTATTTTTTGTTTCTAAACATAAAATTAGAACTGACTTTAAAATTATTCCTATATCTTTGAAACGTTAAAAGAAGCTGTTTCTATTTTCTACATACTATTTTTGCATGAAAACCAAATAAAGTTTTATTTGATTCTTCTAGTGCCTTGTTGGCAATTATTAACGATAAAATTGAAAGAGCTTCTGAAACAATGAATGATTTTTCTATGATGTATTGCAAACCATATACACGAACAAGAATTAAACTTACAAAAAATGAAGTCGAGAATCTATTTTCTATTAGCTATTGTGGCACTTCTGACACAATGCAAGACACCCGAGAAGGAACCACTCGTAATGTCGAAACTTTTCAGCGACAACATGGTCATACAACAAGGTGTTGAGGTTCCTGTATGGGGAAGTACCACACCCAAAGATGAAGTGACCGTACGATTCCGAACGCAAAACATCAAAACCAAAGCCGACCATAAAGGAAATTGGCAATTGAAACTAAAACCGGAACAAATCGGAATTGGTGATTCTCTTGTAATAACTACAAAATCGGATACACTTGTATTCAGATCAGTTGCCGTTGGTGAGGTTTGGGTGGCTTCTGGGCAATCCAATATGGAGGTTCAAATGATCAACAATTGGGCTCCGATTAACGACGCTGAAAAAGAGACAGCCAACGCCAACTTTCCAGACATTCGTCTGTTCACCGTCAACAGAAACACATCTATAACTCCTATCGATACTCTAATCTCTGATGGTTGGAAGGCATGTACGCCTGAAACTGCAAAAGATTTCTCTGCTGTAGCTTATTTCTTTGCTCGCAATCTTCAACAAACCATAAAAACTCCAGTAGGAGTTATATTCTCCGCTTGGGGAGGCACTACTGCAGAATCTTGGACAAGTGCAGAAGCACTCTCTATGATAGAGAGATATAAAAAAGAAGTGAAACGTATCCAATCATTGCCTGCAGACACTATTAAGCAAAGAGAAAAATACGAAAAAGATAACGCAGCATATATCAAAAAAATGGGCGAGTTAGACCTTGGCATAAAAGGAACAGACTCCATTTTTGCAAAAATTGATTTAGACGAAAGCGATTGGGATACTCTTTCCATTCCTTCTCTTTGGGAAAGTTCCAAAATCGGCGTTTTCGATGGTTCAGTATGGTTCAGAAAAACCATAGAGGTCAAACCCGATTGGGTTGGCAAATCTATGACATTGAACGTTTCCCCATCTGATGACTACGACGAAGCTTGGATTAACGGAGTGAAAGTTGGACAAAGCGGACTTTGGGGTGAACCTCGTCACTATGCTGTTCCTGAAGGTTTAATAAAGAAAAATGGCAACGTGATTGTGCTTCGAGTAAGCGATTTCCAAGGTGCAGGAGGTTTCAACGGAAAACCTGAAGATTTGTCATTAAGTTATGGTAAAGAGAAAATATCACTTAGCGGCGTTTGGAAATGCCACAAAGGTTTTGATTTGAGTTTGATCAAAGAGAAACCTATCAAACCAAATAGTCAAGGTACTCCTACTGTACTTTTCAACGCAATGATTCACCCTCTTATTCCTTACGCAATAAAAGGCGTTATCTGGTATCAAGGCGAGGAGAATGCGGGTAAAGCATGGGAGTACAGAGATCTGTTCCAAGCTTTAATCACCGATTGGAGAAAACAATGGAATCAAGGCGATTTTCCATTCTATTTTGTTCAGTTGGCCGCACATATGCGCAGATTGCCTCAACCTGCCGATGAGATGTGGCCTGAATTAAGAGAGGCTCAGATGTTAGCTTTACAGCTTCCAAATACAGGAATGGCCATTGCCATTGACGCTGGAGATGCAGAAAACATACATCCAGGAAACAAACAGGTAATTGGCAAACGTTTGTCCTTATGGGCATTGGCCAAGTGTTATGGAGAGAGTTCCATCTTATATAGCGGACCAACATTCAATAAAATGGACATCAGCGGAGACACTATAACACTTACATTCAACAATGTGGGTAAAGGATTAAGGACAAAACCCAACAAAAAAGAGCTTAAAGGTTTTGCTGTGGCAGGAGAAGATAAAATCTTCCATTGGGCTAAAGCTAAGATCACTATTGACAACAAGGTGATTCTTCTTTGTGACGAAGTAAAACAACCTGTTGCTGTAAGATATGCATGGGCTTCCAACCCAGAATGTAACTTGACAGACTCTGACGGATTGCCAGCATCTCCTTTCCGTACAGATAATTGGAAACTTCTTACTCAACCCGAATAAAATCAAGGTATGAATAAAATAATAAGTATTTTTATTATGGGCATTTTATTGCTTAACTCATGTGCAAGACAAGGATCGAAGAACGTTCCAAAGAACGACTTTATCACTGTCAAAGAGGGTCAATTCATCCGCAACGGAAAGCCTTACTACTATATCGGCACAAACTACTGGTACGGAGCTTTGCTGGGTTCTAAAGGGAAAGGCGGCAACCGCGAACGATTACAGAAAGAGCTTGATCTAATGAAGGCCAACGGCATAGATAATCTTCGAATCCTTGCAGGAGCAGAAGGTCCTAATGGGGAACCTCGTCGTGTCTCACCAGCCATGCAGATTAGACAGGGCATTTACGACGAAGATTTGTTGGAAGGACTAGACTTCCTTCTAAACGAAATGACGAAAAGAAATATGGTTGCCATTCTCTTCATCAACAACGCATGGGAATGGTCAGGTGGTTTCTCTCAGTACGTAAGCTGGTCAACAGGCGATTCCATTCCTTACCCAGAAGTCAAGGGCAAAACATGGGGTGAGTTCATGGCCTTCTCGGGAAGATTTTTAAACGACGAAAAGGCAAAATCCATGTTTTATAAACATATTGAGTTTCTTTTGAACAGAAAAAATTCAATCAATGGCGTGCTTTACAAAAAAGACCCAACCATCATGACTTGGGAAATTGCCAATGAGCCAAGAGCCTTCTCCAACGAAAACAAAATGGCATTCGATGCTTGGATTGATTCAACAGCTACTCTTATAAAAAGAATAGACCCTAACCATTTGGTTACAACGGGATCAGAGGGAACTTGGGGTTGTGAGAATGACACGGCACTCTACGAAAAGATTCATTCACACGCAAACATAGATTACCTCACCATGCACATTTGGCCTTACAACTGGAGTTGGTTAAACCCTAAAGACATGACTGGCACCATTGATTCGGCGCTAATTAAAGTAGGCGAATACATGAATCTTCAAATATCTGTGGCCAAGAAGTTAAACAAACCTATTGTCTTCGAAGAGTTCGGATTACCTCGTGATGGATTTGTCTTCGCAAAAGGCACGCCAGTGACAACAAGGGATAAGTACTACGATTTTTCCTTTTCTGAAGTTCTTAAGAATGCCAAATCAAACGGACTTTTGGCTGGAGCTAATTTTTGGACATTTTCCGGAATAGGCAAACCAAATGCAGATAGAACCGACAACATGTGGAAAGATGGTGACGACTTTCTAGGTGACCCACCTCAAGAAGCACAGGGCCTCAACTCTGTATTTATTGAAGATCCAACAATGGAAATTGTCAAAAAATACAACGACAGTATCATAGGATTAAGAAAATAAAGATCAAAAACACTACATCAAGAGCTCGTTTCAACAAAAACGGGCTCTTGTTTTGGCTATTCAGCATAACTTTTTCAATGAGTCGCAGTCAAAAGAGAGCCCAATATGCTGAACAACATATAAAAGCGAGAACAACCTGTCAGATTTTGCAATAAATTTGTAATGACCGTAAAATGAGCAAATAGTAGTATTTGTTTCCTTATATTATTGTATATATTTTTTCTTATACGTTAGACTTATAAATTTTCAGTATGAAACTTAAATTTTTACATCCACTAATGACGGCGATGGCGCTTTCCGTCGGTATAGCTTCTTTTGCCCAAACCGAAATTGGCACATGGAAAGGATTTCGTCAATCAGCAGCTACATTCACATTTGATGATGGCTGCGCCAATCAATTATCTTTGGCAGTTCCAGTATTTGATAAATATGGTTACAAAGCCAGTTTCTATCCAGTAACAGGATGGGGACCGAACTGGACCGCCTTAAGAGATTTGGTTTCCAAAGGTTATGAAGTAGGCAGCCACTCTGACAGTCACGCACAAACTATGAGCGATGGTGAAATATCTAGTTCAAAACAGACAATTGATAATAACATTACTAATCAGGTATGTAACACAATTACATACCCTAACTGTAATGAACCATCAGAGTCTGAACTTGCTAAATATTACATTGGTGGTCGTATTTGCAACAATAATGTTGAAGGGGTAACTCCTGGAAACTATTTTCGTATCGGTTCTATTCTCTGCGGAAGCAATTACAATTGCAAATCAACGGCAGATTTTCAAGGACAAATGCAACAAGCTCAAGGTAAAAATGGTTGGGTTGTGTTCTTGCTTCACGAGGTTGAAAGCGGCAATGGTCATTCACCCACAGCACTTTCATCTATTGAAGGGGCTCTTAAATACGCATATGACAATGACAGCAAAATTTGGGTCTGTACATTCCGCGACGCCATACTTTATTCTAAAGAGCGTAATGCTGCAAAAATATCAGAGAACAACTCAGGCAATGAAATCATATTAACGATTACCGATAATTTGGATGACAAGACTTACAACCTTCCTCTTTCTCTTCGAAGAGAAATACCTGATGGTTGGTCAGAGGTAGTCGTATCACAAAATGGAGAGGAAATTGAGTCGAAAACAGAAGGCAACTACATCTATTTCGAAGCTGCACCTGACGCAGGTGAGGTAACCCTCTCTTCTGGTGGAGCTATCACTCCGGATCCAACATTCACCATCACAAGTCCTGCTCAAAAAGAGACTTGGTGTTCAGACCATGACACAACAGTAACTATCTCTTGGGAGATGAGTGGTGAGGCTACTCAAACTTATACTTTAAACTGGAACAGCGGTTCGGCAAGTTCATCTACTGAAACATTGAGTGTTTCAAGTGCAGAAGCATCTTCTGAATGGACTAATGAAGAAGGTACTTTCTCTTGGAGTGTAGATAATATTTTGAGTGATGACGGAAGCCATGGCGAAAGCAGCCGTTGGGGAGCTCAGACAAACGAGAACGAATGGGTAGAGTTAACTCTATCTAAGGCGACTACCGTTGGTGGTGTTATCTTGGATGAGTTTGAAGAGTATGGAACCGTATCTTCATTCGCTATAGAATATGATGACAACGGACAATGGAAGACTGCATACGAAGGCACTACTATCGGAAATGACTTCAAGGCATCTTTTGATCCAATATCTACTTCAAAAGTCAGACTATTTATCAAAGCAGCATCTGGAGTAAACATCAATTACTTTGCATTGACAGGAATATCTAATGTCAAAATTGCAGATGTTACCGGCAGCGGCAAAACAGATTGGAAAATTCCAAGCGGATTAGTTGGCGCAGGATTTTTCTCTATCAACAAGAGTTCTAAGATTTTAGTTCAATCTCCTTCTATCACTCTTATGAAATGTGACGCAGCAGACCCAGGAGAGGATCCTCAGGATCCAGGAACAAGCAATGCTTGTGATGAATATCCAAGTTTGTCTGGCACTGGAACAAGTATTAGTGGAAATAAAATTCAAAACATAGGAAGTAAAGGTTTCAATGTTGAGCAATGGTATCAAAACGGAACTAACAGCATGACTGCTTACCCCGACAAGGATTGCGCTTTCAAAGCTTCATGGAGCAATCCTAGTGATTATTTGGCTCGTGTAGGATATATGTGGGGACAAAACAGTGGAAAGACATATAAAAATCTTGATGGAGATATCCACGCAGAGTTCAACTTCACAATGTCTGGTAGCGGTGGAGGTTACTCTTACATTGGTATCTATGGATGGACTGTAGCAACCATGGTTGAGTACTACATCGTTGAAAACTCGTTTGCTTACGGCCAAGGCGGCATGTATTATGGCGCAAGTCAAGTAGGAACTTATACTGTAGATGGCGACACCTATATACTTTATAAAGGTACACGAACCAATGCACCAAACATTACAGGTACAAATCAAGACTTCCCTCAAATTTTTGCAGCAAGAGGTGATGGTAGAGGTGGAAACAAGAGAACTTGCGGACATATCAACGTAAGTGAGCACTTCAGACAATGGGCAATATTGGGAGTAAAAGAAATTGAAACCGGTCAATTGTACGATTGTAAGTTGCTTTGCGAAGCAGGAGGTGGAACAGGTACTTTCGAAATGAAATACGGAACGATGTGGATTGGTGAAAAAACAGGAAACGAAGAGATCCCAAGTAACACAGAAAATGGTTTCTTCTTGGCACCAAACCCAGCAAGCAACAACTTCTCTGTCATCAGCGACAAAGAGATTGTAAAGGTCGAAGTAATTAACATGGTTGGTCAGATCTTGTTATCACAAGAGTCTACAAGTAACATCAACGTTAACGTTCCTGCCGGAATGTATTTCGTTAAGGCATTTGCTACTGATGGTTCTACTTACGTAGAGAAATTACAAGTAAAATAATCCAATTCTAATACATAAAGAAGGAGGATGCACCGTGGTGTATCCTCCTTCTTATTTCGTCATTTCCTATTTAAGCAACCCTAAAACATAGAATGTTGTTATAGAAAGAATCTTCTTTTTATCAACTTCTATTTCTCCTGGTCTTCGTTTAAAAAAATCTTCATTTCGCTCTCTGAAATCACCTCATCGCCTACCTGAGTTTTGGAAGATATCAGAGTTACACCCATTATCTCCTGCTCTACTTTGATAGTCGTACAGAGTTTTTCGTTCACTAAAGGGAGGCGGTTTATCTTGAAATTCTTTAGTCCGCCGATAAAACCTACAGGAACTGGTTTGTTGTCGCGTTTACAGACATAACCCACACGGGCAGCGGCAGACTGAGCCGTATGTTCAATCAATCCGGGTTCCCTTAACTTACCCTTTTCAAAGAATATGTTATCAGCTTGAACTGTCAGTCCTGAATAGGAACAAACATCATCCATACCATAAAAGGCATCGACCATCACAATAGGTGGTCTCTGTGGTATGAGTTCTAATATATTGTCACCTTCTATCAAGGCCTTGCCAAAAACTCCCATATTAAACTTTTTTTTATTTGACCCCATCAACCTATTCCGACATCAGGAAAGCATGAAAACGAGGCTTAAAATGATCTCTAGCATCGTGACATACATTCTTCTGTCGACAAGAATTTCAAGAATTTAAGTCAATCCAGAACGGATAAAAATTGAACCATTGCTCTGGATGTTTCTTCACCCTCTCCTCCAAAACCTTTACGTACTGATCAAGCAATGCTGTTTCAGGTTTACACTCCTTTGTCCTTTTTACAGGATCTGCAATATAAAAACGGAAACTGTATTTATCATTATTCTCTTTCTCCGAAAAATAAAAAACCACAGGAACCTTGAAACGCGATGCTATCTGGAATGGACCAGCAGGAAAAAGAGCTTTTCTTCCCATGAAAGTAGCCTCCAACGTGTGCTTATCACCATCTCCTACATATCTATCTCCCTGAAAACAGACATACTCTTTTCTGTCCAAGGCCTCTTTTATCATAAAGACATGTGTGAAACCATCTTCATTGACAGGAATGACATGATAGGCCTTTTCGCCCATAACAGACTCCAGCTGTTTCTTTATCTTCTGGTATTCGGCATCATACATCACAAGATTTAACTTATGTGCATATTTTCCGAAAAACTGTCCGCCAATCTCCCAATTACCAACATGAGCACCTATCATCACCACACCCGAATCGCCATCAAGAACTTTTAGAAACTCATCGTAATTAAAGAAATCATATTCAAAATCGTTATCCAAACCAGATATGGCAGCTATCTTATCAAGAAGAATCTGTCCAAAGCGGTAATAATGAACGAATAACATGCGGAAAGAAGTTAAGCGGCCTAAATGATGGATTTTACGCCAATACTGCCAACTTGCCTTTGTTGCTTTAGGGGCAAAAAGGGCAAAATAAGGTACAACAAGAAAAAGAAAGGCATAAGCTCCTCCCTTTCCAAAATATCGTATCAAAAAAATGAAGAAACGATATCCAAATGAACCACCTCTAGATTGACCAGCCCAACTTGGCATTTCTACTAATTCAATTTTTCGTACAAGAAATCATAAAAATCCTGGAAAGTCTTTATTCCTGCAAAATCAGAGTTATTCAACACTATTCCAAAATTATGTTCAATCAAAACTACCATGTCCACCAAATCAAGACTATCCAAATCCAAAGTCTTCATCAATGGAGCATCAGGAAGGAATAAAGTTTTATCTACCTCGAATTCCTCTTCTAAGACAGAGTTAATTTTATCAATAATTTCTTCTTTCGTCATGATCTCTTTTTTTATTATGTAGTTATCTAAATCTTCTTATCACTAAGGAAGAATTGGTGCCTCCAAAACCGAATGAATTTGAAAGAAACACATCAATCTTCTTATCTATTGTAAGTGCTGGAATATGTAATCTTGCGGAATTTTCATCAGGGTTCTCAAAATTCAAGTTCGGAGCAACAAAATCATTCTGCATCATTAGAATCGAATAAACCACCTCACTTGCTCCAGACATCCACAACTCATGTCCTGTCATTGATTTAGTAGACGAAACTAATGGAGTCTTATCTCCCCATATCTCAGTTATAGCTTTTGCCTCATTGTCATCACCCACAATCGTCGATGTTGCATGTGCATTTATGTAATCAATCTCAGATATGGCCAAACCTGCCTTACGGATAGCCATATCCATGGCTCTCTTCGGCCCATAAACATTTGGTATCGAAATATGATCTGCATTGGATGAGAATCCATAGCCAACCACCTCTGCCAAAATCTTTGCACCTCTTTTCATCGCCGACTCATAGCTCTCCAAAACTAACGTTGCTGCGCCACCACTCGGAACCAACCCATCGCGGTCACGATCAAAAGGACGAGATGCTTTCTGAGGCTCATTTTCTCTAACAGAAAAGGTACTGATACCATCAAAAGTGGCCACCGAGTACTTGTTCACCTCCTGAGCTCCACCACAAAGAATGCAATCCTGTAGACCTGATTGGATCAACGTTACTGCGACACCTATCGCATGCGAACCACTAGCACAGGCACCTGCTATGGAAAAACTAATTCCTCTCAACTTGAAAATCACGGAAAGGTTCATAGACACTGTTGAAGTCATCGACTGAAATACAGAACCCGAACCTACTAAAAGCGTTGTGCCTTTTTCTCGAATGTCATCTATTCCGTTGATAATAGGAGCCGCGCTGGAGTCACTTCCAATAAGGACACCTACCTCATTCTGATCCAAATAATCGGCGTCAATATCCGCCATTGTGAAAGCCTCACGAGCCGCAACACAAGCGTAAAAACCTTGTTCTGACAAGGTGTGTCTACGACGACGATCTATAAAATCACGCACATCAGGAAGTGTCAAAAGACCTGTAAGAGAAGAACGATAACCCATCGCCTTTCTTTCGGGATCCAAGCCCACACCTGACCTTCCATGGTAAAGAGAATCAGCAACCTCCTCTACATTTTTTCCGATAGAAGAATAGGCACCAATTCCTGTTATAACCACTCTGTGCATAAAAAACTAATCTAATACTATGTATATAAACCTCCATTAACAGAAACAACTTGACCTGTGACGTAACAAGCCCCTTTTGAAGCAAGGAAACCTACTACCTCTGACACATCTTCAGGGTTTCCGAAATGTCCCATTGGAATAAGAGCCTTCAACTGAGACTCATCCAAATCCTGTGTCATATCCGTACGGATAAATCCAGGAGCCACTGCATTGACAGTCACATGCTTTTTAGCCACCTCTTGAGCCAAAGCCTTTGTAGCGGCAATAATAGCGCCTTTTGCTGCCGAATAGTTGGTTTGACCAGGCAATCCCTTCAAACCTGAAAGAGAAGCCATGTTCACAATTCGACCATATTTCTTGACAAGCATGTTTTTCAAAACTACTCTTGTGATATACATAAAGCCGTTCAGACTGGTATCCAAAACTTTGTTCCAATCCTCATCGGTCATCCAGACCATAAGATTATCTCGACGCACACCTGCATTGTTCACAAGTACCTCAATATAAGTATCGGGATGAGCCTCCTGCCATTGTTCAATGGCAGCCTCAACCTCCTCTTTTTTGGAAACATCGAAACGAAGAATCTCACCGTCAGAGCCCTTCTCGCGAATCAAAGACAAAGTATTGTTTGCCTCAGTTTCGTTCGATTGGTAATTCACAAGTACATAATAACCCATTTCAGCAAGTTTCACAGAACATGCTCGTCCTATGCCTCTCGATCCTCCTGTAACAAGAGCAACCTTCATGATTAATCTTCTTTTATTATTAGTAAAAAGGAGTCTTTAAAAACTCTTTTCCTTCAAATACTTCTCCATGTGAGCTATGTCCTCATATTTCGTAGTATCCTCTGTAAATGCAGGGAATATTGCACGAATCTCATCGTAGATAGCTCTCGTCTCCTTAGACAAGTTATCTTTAATCTTCAAGCAATCTACAGCCTGTACAATCGCCATAAAATGAATAGCCATAACTTGATATGAATTATTCACAACTCTCTTGGCCAACAAAGCTGAATTCGTACCCATACTTACAACATCCTGATTATCGTTGTTATTTGGAATAGAATGAACATACATTGGATTAGACAATGTCTGGCACTCTGCTGTTGTAGAGGTTGCAGTGAACTGACACGCCTGAAGTCCATAGTTCAAACCAAGTACACCCATATTAACGAATGGAGGCAAAATGCCATTGATACGGTCATGGAACAAATAGTTCATCTGACGCTCCATCAACATGGTCATCTTAGTAAGAGCAATCTTCAACTTATCCATCTCAAATGAGACATAATCACCGTGGAAGTTACCACCATGATAAACCGTCTTATTTTCTACGTCTACGATAGGGTTATCAGTAGCAGAGTTAACCTCATTGACAAGGACACGCTCAACATTCTCGATTACCTCAAGAACAGGACCCAAAATCTGAGGAACACAACGTAAAGAGTAGTATGGTTGAACCTTATGAGTGAAGACTTTTTCAGTCACATTTCCATTGTATAAGTAATCCTCACGCTTCAACAAGCAAGAACTGGAAGCGGAGATATCTCTCATCATCTTGGCAATTTTCTGCTGACCATCCTGGCGACGAACCTTATTCAACTTTTCGTTCATGAAGTCATCGTAAGAAGAGGCGATTTCATTCACCATTACAGAAGCATAAATTGCCCACTTCAACAACTTCTGAGCATAAATAAGGTTAACTAAACCGATACCGGTCATAAATGAAGTACCATTAGTTACAGATAGACCTTCACGAACATAAACGCTAAATGGCTTAATATTCAAAGCAGCCATTACCTCAGCAGAGGTCTGCAATTTACCTTTGTAGAATACATTCCCCTCTCCTATCAAAGTCAATGCCATGTGAGCCAACTGAACCAAGTCACCACTCGCACCTACACTACCATGTTCAGGAATGAAAGGAATAATGTCATTGTTAATGAATGAGGTCAACAACTGAACCAAATCAGGGTGAACGCCAGATTCTCCTTGAATAAAGGTTCCGATTCTAGCAATCATAGCTGCTTTAACATAAAGGTCTGGCAATGGATCACCTGCACCGGTTGAATGGCTTCGAATGATATTATATTGAAGTTGGATACGCTCCTCATCGCTTACACGATATTGAGCCATAGGACCAAATCCTGTGTTAATACCATAAATAATTCGTTCTTTTGAAAATTTCTCCAAGAAGTCATAGCTTTCTTTTACTCTATTAGAGACTTCCTCACTAAATTTCAATTTCTCACCACCAAACAGGATTTTCTTAATATCTTGTAAGGAGATATAATCTATTCCTTGTGCCATTGTGTTAAAAGTATTTTAAGACGCAAAGATAGTACAATAAGATTTCCAAGCAAAATTTGATCCAACGCAAATTAAAAAATGTTATTTTAAATTTTTGTAAGGTTCTAATAGTTGGATCTAGTGGATAATTGGGTTGACTGTTTTTCGACTACTAATTAGCTCTGCTTCTTTTTATTTTAGATGAAGGAAAACAGGCTCACGCTTTTATGGTTTTACAACGATATATTTACACTAATTTTTGAGCAAACGTTCGATCCATTGGGTTACGTATTTCTTTTCTGTGAGGAATTTATCGACATCTCTGATAAAGTGCACATATAAAACAAGAGAAAGGTTAATGACTCTATAATTAAGCTCTAAGCGTTTTTCCTACGATTTATGAAATCACGAACTCTATCTACCTTATCATTCAATATTAATTTTTCAGGGAATCCAATTTCAGATACAAGTTTCAATGCCATATCATGACAACCCACATCGAAAGAGATATGGGCATCACTTCCAATTATGACAGGCACCTCATATTTCTGGCAGAGACGCAGCATCTCGATATTATTATCATGAGCCTTCTCCTTTTTCCTGATTGGACGAAGAGAACTATTATTCAATTCGAGCAAAGTTCCATATTCTTTAGAGGCAAGGACTATCGGTTCAAAAAGAAGATCTACAGTACCATCGGCTGGGTGACTAATGATATCAATATCTTTATTTTTGATCACATTTATCACACCTGCCGTATTCTCCTCAATGGTTCCTTTTTTGAAACATCTGCAGTGAATACCTGCTAACCGAATATCCAATTTGTCAATGTCCTTTTGTTCCAAATCCAAATTGCCCGAGGCATCCATAATGTTAATTTCTGCACCTACAAAAAGTTCAACACCATACATCCATCTCGGAATAACAGCTAAATTGCGGAAATACATAGGCGAGCAAGAACCTGGCATAGCTGGTCCATGTTCTGTAATTCCGAACATCTTCAGTCCTTTCTCAGATGCCGCCTTTACCATCTCTTGCATCGTACTATAAGCATGGCCGCTCACAATCGTATGCGTATGTAAATCTAGAAGTGTGTTCATGAATAATTCCTCCCCTATTTAATCCTCTATAATTATGCCTCGTTTATCAATTCTGCCAAATACAGGTAATGGTCATCTTCATAAAGCTTCTTGCAGGAGAAACCATGAAGCTTTGCACAATCGGCCAACGTGTCAAAATCCACAAATACCCAATCGAAAGGGACTCCCTTTTTCTTGTTAAAACCGAAAGTATATTCCATTTCACCGTAATAACCGCCGTTCAAATCAATCATCACACTGCCATCTTCATCCTCATACATGTAACGGATATCAGATGAGTCCAACAGTATACGGCCACCCTTTTTAAGGATTTTCTTTGCCTGCAAGAAAAAAGAGGAAAGTCGATTTAACTTACCTACAATGCCGATTCCATTCATCAGCATCAACATGGTATCATAACCTGTCTCATTAAAGCTGAAATAGTTTTGCAACAACGGACGGTTAACGCCACGCTCGCGCATAACTTCAACTGCACCTGGTGAAACATCAATCGCAGTCACATCAATCTGTTTAGACTGAAGCCAAATAGAATGACTACCTGCGCCAGCACCCACGTCCAAAGTTTTACCTTCAACATGTTGCAAAGCTTTCTGCTCCACCTCCGGCATCTCCTCATAAGAACGGAAGAAAGTGAATATGGGCCACCTGTCGGTCTCAGCCAAATCACTTTCAACTATAAACTTAGCGTTCTTTTTGCCATTTTGATAAGCTCTTAGCCCATCGCCATAAACATCTTCTTGCATTCCTGCGGTATTATTAATTTACAATTGAGCCATTTCAAACTCTTATTGAGCAAATATACATAATTCTTTGTGGTTTAACAAGGCGAATTCATATCTTTGCATAGATTAAGCAAAAACAATATGAAACGTACATGACTGGCTTTCGCCAAAGGGAATGAAAAGGGATTTTTGGCTATATTTGCCACTTAACCCTTAAACATTACTTATCATGGCTAAACAGAATCAAGCGGTCACCTTC
>Ga0116158_10001279_pt1 | contig 23058 bp, 18 predicted proteins | sample AD_UKC052_MetaG_FD_89883 | JGI IMG/M metagenome (GOLD analysis project Ga0116158, IMG submission 89883) | Active sludge microbial communities of municipal wastewater-treating anaerobic digesters from USA - AD_UKC052_MetaG | ecosystem: Engineered > Bioreactor > Anaerobic > Digestate | place: USA... | reverse complement strand
TACGCAGTAAGCGTCATCCGTTTTTTGGTCAACTCCGGAGAAATTCTCGAATTTACAGAGGTTTTTCATGATTTTGTTTTTTTCTACAGACAACGACGGAATCCCGGATTGCACAGTTGCGTAAATTTTACGCAACGGTTTACCACCCGCGCCGACCCTGCACTGCCACGAAATACTCCAGGAGTCCAAACTGTGTCCATTTTCCGCAGCACAACGCTCGGGCGCGAACCGTATACTTCACCACAGCCATCCTGATCCGTCATCCATCCGGGGGAAATATGCCCAAAAAACAGTCCACAAGTTTTTCAGCATCCTGCCAGGAATGCGGTGGCCGTTGCTGCCGCTACGTCGCCCTCGGGATCGATCCGCCCAAAAACCGGACGGCCCGCGAGAATATCCGCTGGTATCTCCTGCACGAAAACGTCTCTGTTTTTGTCGACCACGAGAAGGGCTGGTACGTCGAATTCACGACGCCCTGCACGGCCCAGGCACCCGACCTGCGCTGCACCGTCTACGAAAACCGCCCCAAGATCTGCCAGGACTACGGAAACGCCCATGGTGACTGCGAGTACTATGACAACCCCTATGCACTCCGCTTCGAGCATCTCGAGGAATTCGACGCCTGGATCGCACACAGGCAGCGCCGCCGCACATGATGTTTATTGAGGAACATCCTCGGGCGAGAAACGCCAATTCATGTCCGGAGAATGTTCCCCAAGCCCTACTTTGCCCCTCGGGGGATAGCCCATCCTGAAAACTCGTGATCGGACACCGCGATATGTTCAAGAAGCCAGTCGCGCAAAAACCGGACAAACTGGTTTGGCACGAATTTTTGACCGCCTTCAAAATTCGCGACATCCTCCAGCACCCGTCGCACAAACTCTTCATGCTTCTTCTTGTGCTCCGGGTACCCGTCCCAGCCCATCTCCTGCATCAACTGCTCTTCACTCGAAAAATGCACTTTGACATAGGCCACAACATCACGCAGGACCTTCCGAAAAGCCTCATTGGCACCGTCGCCACCAACTCGACAGCCATCAAAGAGAGTATTGGTAAAATCGACCAGCTTGCGATGCTGCTCGTCAATCATCACAATCCCTACATTGAACCGGTCTTCCCAGACAACAAACTCGTCAGCCATACATCGCTCCTGCGGGTTTCTCTATCCCCATCAGAATGATAGGCATACGCCGGCAAAAGATGCAAGAAGTGTATGGGGCTTTCTCTATGGATCATCCTGCCACACCGCGCAGCCTTGATCACCAACCCAGACCGGGAGAGCACGATTGAGCCCCGGGTTCACCCGGGAGACACGGCACCATCAGACCCCGATGGCTGCCAACGCGGCCGCGTAGTCGGGTTCCTGGGCGATTTCGGGGACGAGCTCCGTATACCGCACGATCCCCTGGGGATCGACAACCACCACAGCCCGCGCCAAGAGTCCGGCCAGCGGTCCGTCAATGATCCGGACACCATAGGCTTCGCCAAAAGTGCGCTGTCGCAGTTCGCTCAAGCCTGTCACGGCTTCCAGACCCTCGGTGGAACAAAACCGTTTATGGGCAAAGGGAAGATCAAGGGAGATGCAGAGAACGGCGACATTCTTTCTTGCGGCCGCTTCGGCATTGAACCGGCGCACCGATGTCGCACAGACCGGCGTGTCCAGACTGGGGAAGATATTCAGCACCAGAGTCTTTCCCGAAAAGTCGGCAGGACTGCGATCCGCCAGCTCACTGTCCGTCAGGATCCACTCCGGCGCCCTGCTTCCCACAGCGGGCAATGCCCCACAGGTATGAATCTGGTTTCCTCGCAGCGTGATGTTGGCCATTTCTCGTCCTCCTCGGTTTGTCCCTGATTATCTCCCGACCTGCCGTGTTTTTGCAAGCAACAAGGTCGGACTCCCGTGTGTGACCCTGAAGAGGGTTTCGTCAACCCGGCCAAGCAGTGCCATCTGCACAAAATTCGACCGGTAGAGGCGCTCGTGCATCAGGATGACACCATGGATATCCTCGACCAAGGTCACGCCCGATCCACCCGGCCAGGTCCGTTCGTCAACCCTGGGTCGACCGCCCTGCCAGGCAACCCGGACCCAGCGCGAAAGGCGGGATTTTCCCTCGTGCATCTCGACCACTCCGCTCTCCGTATCCGCCAGAAACCGCGGCGTCTTTCCGGTCATTCTCGGGGCCAGTGTCTGTCCGACCAGGATCCTGTTTCCGTCTCGACCGATAATCCGCCCCAATATCCAGACCACCTTCTCGTCCCGCATCCCCCCGGTTCCCGGATCCCGTCGGGAAAATTTGTCGATCGTATACAACAGATACCGCATCTGCCAAGGGAGAACAATTGTCGTCGAAACAGCTCCGGCCTGGTTGGTCTGCGAGAGGGCTACGGCCTGCGCGATGATGCTTTCAAGATTCCCAAACCGCTGGAGCAATCCGGCAATCGCCTGTTCCCCGGGCTGACGCTGCTTTTCCCCGGTTGAGAGAGCCGCCAACCCGGCCAGTTCGGCCTGGTTGGTCGCCATGAGGGCCCGCGAAACGAGATAGCTGTCGGCATAGCCATGGGTTCCGTTGTCCACAATGGTCTGCCACCGGCCCGAGTGCCAGAGCGGCCAGCCATAGTCCCACCAGGCAAAGGCCCGGGCCTCTGACCCGCTCTCCTGCGCGGCCTGCGTGAGGGCCGCAACCTGGCCGGCATCAAACACGGGGAGGGCCACCTCCCGATTCCAGCGCACAACCTCGTTCCCGTGAAACCAGGCCGGCGCGAGCAGCAGAATCAGCGGAACCAGAGCCGCCAGTCGCTGGTCTCCCGCCGTCATTCGTCGTACAAGATGAAAGGCACCCCAGACAAACCCGAAGAGCGCCAGTGGCGCCAGATAGATCGCAAACCGTATCCCCGAGACGAACCCGAGCACTCCGAGAATGACCAGGGGAAGGAGCACAACAGTCTCCCGGACGCGCCAGATCAGGGCAGCCAGACCGACAAGCGAGAGCCAGCCAAGAATCACATGACCGGCAAAGGTCTTGAGATAGAGCGTCGTCGAAACACCGGTGGATTCAACGATTGTCCCGGACGCGGAGGCAAAATGCAGGATCGATTTTCCGGCGGCAATATCGATGGTGGGTGTCTTCCCCAGATAGGCGTCGATCAGGCTCCCGATATGTGCTGCTCCTCCCGCGGCCAGCCAGACCATCCCGGCAAACGCCACGGGGATCAGCCAGAGGGTTGTCTGTCTCCCCAGCCAGGCCGCAATCCGCAGGTGCTTCCCGAGCCGGGGGATGGCCCAAAAGAAGAACAGCAGGGCCAGAGCCAGCCCCGGGATACGCATCCATGGTGTCAACGGAAATACCGCAAGGCCGAAGACCAGGACCGCCTGCCAACGCGCCGGCTTCTCCCGTCCTTGAAGCACTGTATGAAGCAGCAGCCCCCCCGCCAGCAGGAAGAGCATGGCCCGGGCCGACCCGTACCACCAGTCGTAGAGCAGTGCGAGGGCAACAGCCGCGATCAGCCAGCGCACGCGTCCGTCGTCGACAAGCTTGAGGAAGAAGACCACGATCATCAGGGGAAAAAAAACGTTCAGGATGTCCGTATCGTAATAGCCGGCATGTGTCCGCTGGTAATAGCCGGCAAGGAACGAGGAAAGGCAGGCCAATCCCAACGCGGGAAGATCCGCAATCCAGCGCCGACCGAGCCAGGCCAGAGGAAACACGATCAGGGGAGCCAGAAACACGGGGAGGAAAAAGAGGATTTCGTCGAGCGAGAATGGCGTGATCTTCGTGAGCACTGCGGGGAGAACCGCCGCGAGGGTGTACACACCACGGGGCTCGGCCTGACCCAAAAACGCCTGCGCCTGGTACCCGTGATACCCGGCGTCATGGGTATGGATCACATACTGCGCCCCGTTTTCGCCGGACGCAGTTCCGTCACCGAAGGTCTCCGCGGACACAATGCGCAACAGGACAGCGAGCGCCCAGACCAGCACGACCCCTGCCCAAAAATATCGGACCCGGATCGGGCCCTTTGAGACAATTTCCCGTTTTTCACGTTTTCCCATACACCCATCCTTGCGCCAAACCGGCTCACGGGCGAACCCGAAAAAAGCCTGAGGCTGTTCATCAAAAAGACGAACAGCCCCATCATACCACATCCCGACCGGACCCGGACAGAGCGTCCGCGATGGACCGGTTACTCCGAGAGAAATTTCATGAAGGCATCCCGGTTTTCAATCGTGGTCGTCGTCGGTCGCCCGAGATCCTCGCGTCCGCCCTTGTTGACACGGATCTCGAGGAAAGCCGGACCCTCGGCAGCCCGGAGTCGGCCCATCGCCTCGCGGATCGTCGCAGTCGTCTCGACCGACTCGACATGCCGATACCCGCTCGCCTTGGCAATTCCGCAGAGGTCGATCCTGAATCCGACCGTGGGCTGCCCTCCGACCGAGTCATGTGCGCCGTTGTTGAACACAATGTGCTTGAGATTTTTTGCGGGCAGGGAAGCCGTGACGGGCAGGGAACCCATCTGCATGATCACCGCTCCGTCGCCATCAAAGCAAAACACCTGGCGGTCTTTTTTTGCCAAGGCAATCCCGAGGGCGATCTGGACCGCATGCCCCATCGAGCCGACCGTCAAAAAATCGCTCCCGTGACCCTGTTTGAGGGCCTCACGGTACTCGAAGAGTTCGCGCGAGGTCTTTCCCGTCGTGGAAACCACAACATCCCGTGAATCGAGTTGATCCACCACCAGTTTGACCGCACCCTCGCGATCCAGCTCATACGATGTCTTTTCGATTTTCTGCAGCTTGTACTTGTCAAAAACGCCCTTCTTGATCACGAGCGCGACCGGGCAGGATTTTCCCCGCATCACGGCCAGCATCCGGTCCAGTGAAGCCTTGGCCCCATCGACCTGATCGGGCAGGACTTCGTACGGAATCCCCATCGTCTCGAGAAGGCTCAGGGTCACCTTCCCTTGTTTGACATGTTGGGGTTCGTCATGCACACCCGGCTCCCCCCGCCATCCGATCACCAGAAGGACCGGCAGGCCATAGACATCCGGATCGGCCAGAGAGAGCAGGGGGTTGACGGCATTCCCTTCACCGGAGTTCTGCATGTACACAAGACCGGGGCGCCCGGTCGCAAGATAGTGTCCGCAGGCCAGGGCAACGGCGGCCCCCTCGTTGGCGGTAATGATGTTTTCCTCGGCCGGAGCATGATCGGTCACATAGGCGCAGAAGTTGGCAAGCAGGGAATCCGGGACACCGGCAAAGAGATCGATGCCACGCTCACGCAGCATGGCGTACAAATCGGCAGGTTGAAGCATCGGTTCACTCCATCATGATTGGTCGTTGTAAAACATACTCATTCAAAACAGGCCCGGTTCTGTCCATCCCCGGCCACTTTTCCTAAAAGATAAAAGCGCCACCCCCGAAAAGCTCCCGGAGGACGGCCGCCAGCACCAGTGAAACAAGGCCATAGCTCCCGAGGAGGACCACGACGCCCAGCCCGACCCGCTCCAGCGCCTCCGGGACCGGACACCCCTCGCCATGCCGGAACCCCCGATAGAGCAGGCCTGCTGCCCAGGGGATGGACAGGAGGGCGAACCCGCCCACCGGAGGAATGACGTACACACCGGCCGCAATCCAGAGCGGGACCCAGGAACGCCCAAAAATCTCGATCCACCGACGCACAGCCCCGGCGCCATCCTTGTTTGATCCCAGTACCCGGGCAGCAACAAGTATGGAAAAAACCGGAGTCAGAGCGAGGAGGAGCCCGTAGCTCAACCCGCACCCGATCCGGGAGATCCCCGAGGAATAGCAGGGCGTCAGGGTTGGATCAGCCAGGAGAAACACGAACAACGCGGAGACTAGGGGGAGACTCGCCCAGGGAAGGATGACCCGCAGGAGGACCTGGCGGAACCCGAAAGGAGACTCGGCGATCCTCGCCCAGACACGATACGGAACATACAGCCATGCCAGCCAGTCGCGAAACATGTACCCACCCCGATCGTGATCTGTATAATATACGTGCCGTTTGACACAGGCTTGCATCTTCCCTGCAATGCCAGTTGACCGAAAGAGGTTCGCATGCCCGGGATTCTTGTCGCAACAGGGGAACTCTCGGCGTCCAACGCGGCCGCCACCCTCGGGCCGGAACTCCTCCGGCTTGCTCCGGGAATCCGGCTTTGGGCCCTGGGGTCCCGGAGCCTTGAGACAAGCGGCTTCACGGTTCTCTCCGACCCGACCGCGACCGCTTCGGTCGGCCACTGGGAGGCCCTGGCCCGGGCCAGAAACCGCCGACGCCTCCTGCGCCAAAGTCTCCGCCTGATCCTCGAACACGCTCCCGATCTCGTTGTCTGCATCGACAGCCCGGATTTCAACATCCCCCTGGCCCGGGCCATGCACCGCCAGAAGACCCCCGTCCTCTGGTACATTCCTCCGCAGGAATATCTCTGGGGGGCCACGGGACTGGCACGCCGGATCGGACGCTTGGCCTCGCACGTCTTCTGTGTGGATGAAGCCGCCGCCGGATTGTACGGCGGGCTGGGGATACCCTTCACAGTAACAGGACATTGTCTCGCACAACCTGGGGCCCGCCCGACTCCCGCCCCTAACCGGCACACAGGACCCCTGATCGCCCTCTTCCCCGGGAGCCGAAAACAGGAGATGCAGCGGATCGCCCCGGCCGTCATCCATGCTGCGGCCCTGATCGCCCGGCGCGCTCCCGGTGTCCGTTTTGTCCTCTGCCTGGCTGACGAACGCTATCGTCAAACCATCGAAGACCTGGCAGCCGCCCGGCAAGTCCCCCTCGAAATCGTCTCCCGGGAACAGGCCAGCCATCTCCTGACCAATGCCGATCTCGTCATCACCAAGGCCGGGACCACAACCATGGATGCAACCTTTGCCGGCTGCCCGCTGGTTGTCGTCTATCGCATCCACCCCCTGACCTACTGGATCGCCACGCACATCCTGCGGATCCAGCGGCACCTGGCCGGGATCAGCCTCCCGAATATCGCGCTTGGCCAAAGGGCAATCCCGGAGCTGATCCAGCAAGCCTGTACGCCGGAATCCATCGCCACCACAGCACTGGCCGTCCTCGCCGATCCGGAGCCGATCCGCAAGGCCCTCGGCAGAGCCGCCACTCTGATGGCCCGGCCTGCAGCCGCAAGCGAGACAGCCCAAGCGATCCTCAAGTTTCTTCCATCCTCCCTCCGGGCATGAAAGCACGTCCCTCACCCTCCCGTTCCGGATTTCACGGCTGACGTCTTGCGAAGAAACCCTCATGATCTCCTGACAGCAACGGGAAAAACACACACTCAACGGACATGCCCGAACCCGGGCCCCGATACGCACCCTGACGAACCCGCCCGCTCCGGCCTGCCCGCAGGACAGGAAAATTGGTATTTTTTCAACTACTCCAAACCGGACCACAGTCGATGAAATTGAAACTCTTTCCCCGCGGCTTCTTCGCCGCAAAACCCGTCCATGTCATCCTGCTCTTTTGTCTGGGAGTCTTTATCCTCTCCCGGGACTCGACCATACAGGAACACAAACTCTTCATGTCCTGGGAGGATGTCCTCAAACGCTTTCCCGGCCTTCCCTCCAGGCCTGAAATCATTCCGCCAAAATTCGAGACCGGAACCGCCACCAACCTCCTTGTCAATCCGACGGTTCCCGGAACAGATCGCCGGGCTCTGGCCCGGTTTTTCACCAAACTCGAAGCGGCCCGTCACGGTGGAAGCGTCCGGGCCCTGCACTATGGTGACTCCATCCTCTGGGGGGACAATGTCACCCAGCAGATCCGCAAACGCCTCCTCAAGCATTTCCCCAACGGTGGCCGCGGACTGGTTCCGGTCACCATTGAAGACGGCCCGCATGGAGACTACGTTCTGGGCGGAGTGACACAATCCGGGGATGGCTGGAAAGTCGATCTTTTGATCACGATGCAGTACCATATCATGGACGTCGGTCTCAGCCTGCGCAAATACACCGCCATCCGCGAGAATGCCGTCAGCACCCTCAAACTCTGGAAGTCCGAGGAAGCGACCGGACTGGGGATCCTGGCCGATCCCTCCAAAACCGGACTGACGGTCCGCTTTGTCCTCACCAATGACGCCGTCGTCACACAAAAGATCCCGAAAATCAGCTCGAGCTATACCCTCCTCACCAACCGGATCCCCTTCAAAGAAGTCCGGATCACGGCGGGACGGGGGGCCGTTCTCTACGGGTACGATCTCCGGCGAAGTTCGGGCGTCACCTTCTCCCCGGTCATCCGGAAAGGGATCTGTTCCCATGATTTTCCGAACATCGGGATCCCCGCTTTCCGCCGGCAGATCGCTGACTGGAAGCCCGACCTCTTCATCTGGCATTTCGGGAAAAACGAAGCCGGTTGGGACCGCTATACCATCAAGGGCCATCTCTCGGGCATCGACTGGGTCATCACCAATGTCCGGGCCGCCTGGCCACAGGCAGACATCCTCCTGATTGGCCCGGGCCCGAGAATGAACAAGTACGGCGGCCCCGTGCGGCTCTTCCCTTCGGTTCCGGAGATGTGCTCCAACCAGCTCGCCATGGCGCGTAAGCACGGTCTGGGGTATTTCGACACCTTTGAAGCCCTGGGCGGACCCAAGGGCTTTTTGGACCTGGTCAACCGCGGCCTGGCGATGACGGACTATGTCCACCTGACGGTCAACGGCGGGAACATCCTCGGCGATGCCATCGCCGACAATCTCCTGACCGCCTGGGCCGGTTGGCTCAAAACCTCCGACGATACATCCCTCGCCGGACTCTTCACAAAAAAAGAAATTCCTGAACACGCTGCGGCGCAACAGCAGCAGGCCAGTTCGACGATCTCCTTTGACACGGTCGGCTACGGCTTTTTTCTGTTGATCGTCTTCTTCGGATACTGGCTGCTCTACCATGCCAGGCTGCTCCGGGTCCTGATGCTCCTGCTCGCGAGCTGGTTCTTCTACATGACCTGGAATCCGGTCTTCATCATCCTGATCATCGCTTCCAGCATCATCGACTATATCGCCGGTTTCCTGATCTACGCGGCACGTCAGCGCGACAGGGCCTGGCTGGCTCGCGTCTGGCTGATCGTCAGCCTTGTATCCAATCTCGGTCTCCTGTTCTTCTTCAAGTACTTCAACCTCTTCAGCGACTTTTTGGGTCAGCTCGGAATCGTCGAAGGAAATGCGGGGATGCTCTCCCTGATCCTCCCGGCCGGAATCTCGTTCTACACCTTCCAGACGATGAGCTATTCCCTGGACATCTACAAAGGGCTCCTCAAACCGATCCGGTCCTTCCTCAAGTTCAACCTCTTTGTCAGTTTCTTCCCCCAACTCGTTGCCGGACCGATCGTCCGCGCCCGGGAATTCATCCCGCAATTAGTCGCCCGGCCCCGCTTTGATCCCGCCCTGATCACCAACGGGTTTTTCATGATCATGGTCGGCCTCTTCAAAAAAGTGGTCATCTCCGATTTTCTGGCCGTCAATTTCGCCGACCGGGTCTTCGTCTCGCCCGGCATCTATTCCCCGCTCGAGGTTCTGCTCGGGGTCTATGCCTACGGTCTGCAGATCTATTGCGATTTTTCAGGATATTCCGATATCGCGATCGGCTCCGCGGCCATGCTCGGCTTCAGGCTCCCGCTCAACTTCAACTCCCCCTACAAGGCGCACACCCTCCAGGATTTCTGGCACCGCTGGCACATCACCCTCTCGACCTGGCTGCGGGACTACCTCTACATCCCGCTCGGGGGAAGCCGCAAGGGAAATTCCCGGACCTATATCAATCTCGCGATCACATTCCTCCTCGGCGGACTCTGGCACGGCGCGGCCTACCGCTTCGTGATCTGGGGCGCCCTCCACGGACTCGGGCTCGGGGTTGTCCGCTGGTTCCAGCGCTGGCGTGAACGACGCGCCCGGCGCCGGGCCGAAATCACGGGACTCGCCATCCGTCGCGGGCCAACACCGACCGGACGGGTTTTTGGCTGGCTGTTGACAATCAACTTCGTGATGTTTACCTGGATCTTCTTCCGCGCCCCGGACATGAAGACCGTCGGAGACATCCTGGCCAAACTGGGGGACCTGCCCTCGATGCTCCCCGACATGATCGCCATGTTCAATACCGGTCTCTCATCGGCCTTCGCCGAACTGGCGACCCACTTTGACAAAGTCGCCCCCAATGTCACAACCGCCATCGGACTGGCACTCTTTGGCGGATATGCCCTGCACTTGGTCCCCAACCGGATCTTCGAGCGGACCCGCAGCTTCTGGATGGTTCTCCCGGCCCCCTTCCAGGCAATCGTCCTCCTGCTCTTCATGGGGCTCCTCTTCAAGACCGCAACCGCAGCCATGGTTCCTTTCATCTACTTCCAGTTTTAAGGCGCATCCCTCCCTCCGGGGAGGGGTGCCGGTTTTTCGGATCCCGGCGCCGGGCAGTCAGGTTCTTTTTGGTGAACCGCCTCAGTCACACCGGGCTCGCCCTGTCCCGGAATATTGTTCCACGGGGATGCCCTGCCATCCCTCGTCTTCCGGAGTTCCGCAGGCAGGGCATGTTTCGTACTTTTATCTGACACTCACAGAGGAGCCTGTTTTGGCGACACACGACGGATATCTGGCTGATTTTCTTGATGACGACGGACTCAAGACCGTCCTCGTGGTACAGGACGCCGGTCAAAAACTCCAGGTCATCGAGCAATTCGGGAAACAGCGCACCATCAAGTCCGCGCAGGTCCTCTGCCGCTACCCGGGCGGCGCGATGCGCAGCGAACTGGGGACAGTCATCCCCGCCCTCCATGCCAAAACGGAGGGACTCGCCGCATCGATGGACAGCGAACTCCTCTGGTCCCAAATCGAGACTCACGAAAAGGATCTTCCGGTCAACGACATTGCCAGCCTCTGGTTCGGTCAGGCCGGATCCGAGGAGATCTCGGCAACATTCAGGGTTCTCGCGGACGACAACCTGCGCTTCAAGCGCAACGGCCTGACCTTCCAGGCCCGCACGCCCGCGCAGGTTGAATCCCTCCTCCTGACACGACAGCGGGAGGAGGAGAAACACCAGCGGGAAGAGGCGATTCATCTCTGGCTGGACGAACTCGAACGCGGCCATCTCCCGGACGAGACGGAACCGGAAGGGCCGGAGGATGTTCCTCAAAAAGAAGCTGTTGCCGATGCGACACGCTGCACCCCCGAGGCCGCGGCCGGATTCTCCCGGGCACTCCTCGAGTTCCTTGTCGATCGCAAACAATCCGATGTCGGAAAAATATTTTCCGATCGCCACCCCGAGAACCCCTACGAAGCCGCCTTCGAGGTTCTGGACAGGCTCAACCTGCTGCCACCGGGAAGCAACCCGGTCAGCCTGATTGCCGGCATCAATCCGGAGTTTTCCAAAACGACCATCAACGAGGCCGCCAGGCTGACCGCCCAGGATCCATCCCCTGACGGAAAACGGCTGGACCTGACGGGTCTGGCCGCCTTCAGCATCGACGACGAGACGACGCGGGAAATCGACGATGCCTTCACGGTCGAATACCTTGACGGACGGATCCTGATCGGTGTCCACATCGCGGACGTGACCGCCCTGATCGAGCAGCAGACACCGCTGGACCGCGAAGCCCAGAGCCGCACCCTGACGATCTATCTCCCCGAAGAAACCTATACCATGTTTCCCGAACGGATCGGCTGCGATCTGGCGAGTCTCAGCGAAGGGGAGCCCCGGCGCGCCCTGAGCCTCCTGGCCGACTTCGACCCGGTGAGCGGTGCACTCCTTTCGCACGAATTCGCCCTGACCATTATCCGCAACACCTGGCGCATGACCTATGACGAAACCGACCGCGTACTGGCTGGCGCGGATCACGAAATAGACAAGGCCATCCGGGACGCCCATCGCATCGCTCTGGAATTGCGCCGAACCCGCCTCGAAAACAAGGCCTTCCAGATTTCACGACCGGAACTCAGGGTACACGTCAAAGATGATCGGATCATCCTCAAGGTCAACCGGGGGAGTTCGAAGGCCCAGGTTTTGGTCCAGGAACTGATGGTGCTCTACAACAGCCTCGCCGGTCAGCTCGCAGCCAATCAATCTCTCCCGGTAATCTACCGGGTCCAAAGCCCGCCCGAAGGCCGCGATTTTCCGACCGGGCGCGAAATCGCCTACGAACCCCACACCGCCGGGGCCCTCTTCAAGCGCATCCGTCCGGCGCGCCTCTCGCTGGAGCCCGGCGCGCATTCCGGCCTGGGCGTTCCATTCTACATACAAGCCTCTTCCCCAATCCGACGCTACGCCGACCTTGTCATGCAGCGCCAGTTGACGGCCGCCGCGCTGGGCCGCCGCCCGGCCTACGAACAAGGCGAGCTCTACCGGATTCTGGCGGCGGCGGAAGGCACCAGCCGGGAAATCTCCGCCATCGAGCGCCGCTCCATCCGCTTCTGGGCCCTCGAATTCCTCGCTCGCGAGGACAGGGCCCGGGAGTACACGGCCATCGCCGTCCAACCTGTCGGGGGCCGGACCCTGATCGAACTGGACGACTACCCGCTCCGGGCTTTGCTCGAGGCTGGCGGAACCCGGCCCAAACCCGGCGAATGCGTCCCGGTCCGGATCGCCACCGTCGACGCCAAGCGGGATATCCTGACCTTTGTCCGGGCATGAGTGCGCAGACAGAACTGCACATCCCGCGCACATTGCAGAATTGTCATGCGAATCCGGGATTGGGATGAGTTTAAGGTGATTTTGCCATAGGTATCCGGCAACGCATGACAACAGTACGTTTCGGAGCAATCCCAATCGCATCTCTATGCCAAAACCTGTGCAAAAATTACCCGGTGTTAATCCGGGACACATTTTTCTCAAATTTGAGAAAACCGGACCTCAACCAGCCTGAAAATTCTGCCGATGTTCAATCGTAGTCCATGCCACCTCGGAGCAAACCATGAACAAGAGCAGCGAACGGGAACAAGTCGCCACCCCCCAGACCGTTGTTGAAACAATGTTGAAGAACCAGGGGAAACTCACCCCTTGGCAGGTCAAGGAACTCAAGCGAACCATCGCCGGCATCATCGCCGGAATCTGACAGACAGACTCACGTCATTCATGATACAACGCTCCACCCCGGGGACCCATTCGTCCTGCGGGGCATTTTTGATATATCAGCACAGAGCGGAATGATCAAAAACAGTCTCCCGGATAATACCGAAAACAACGAGCCCTGCCACGCGAACATCTTGCCTCCCCCCGAGACAGTCCAAAAAGGATTCATCCCGGCAGCATGCAGAAAATCGCACTACACAGCAGGCTGCATCATGGACACTGCATGAGCCTCAGTGGGCGGCGGATCGTGCCGGTTCGCCCTTTTGTGACAACTCCATCAGTGTAAAAAGTGCCGCCGCCCGCTCAAGACCTGGGCCATCCCGTGCTCGTCACAGGCGGCCCGCACCTCGTCATCCCGAATGGAACCGCCCGGCTGAATGATGACCGTCACCCCGCCTTCGGCCGCCAGGTCCGCGCCGTCCCGAAACGGGAAAAAGGCATCTGACGCCATGGCGAGCCGTGGCGCACGCCCCCGGGCCTTGCCGATGGCTATCCGCACCGAATCAACCCGGCTCATCTGCCCGGCGCCACAGCCGAGGAGCGTCCGTCCCGATCCGATGCAGATGGCATTGGACCGCACATGTTTGACAATCTTCCAGAGGAATTCACAGTCATCCAGCTCTTCGGGTTCGGGCTGGCGCTGGCTGGCAACCGACCAGAGGGATCGATCGACACCGGCCGGATCGGTTTCCTGCCTGAGCCAGCCGCCGCTCACCCGGCGCGCTGTCCATCCGGCTGCCTGGCCAGCGAGCAAAGGCTTGTCGAACACCATCAGCCTGAGATTCTTTTTCGCCCCAAAAATTTCCAGGGCCTCGGCAGAGAACCCCGGTGCCACAACGATCTCAACAAAACGCGTGGCGATGGCCGCTGCGGTCACAGAATCCACCTCGCGCGTCAACCCGATCACGCTTCCAAACGCTGCCTCGCTGTCACCCGACCAGGCCCGTTCAAAGGCTGTGACCAGATCCTCTGCCAATGCCGCACCACAGGGATTGTTGTGCTTGAGGATGCAGCAAAACGGATCCTGCGCAGTGGCAAACTCGCGCGCCAACCCGAGTGCGGCCGACAAATCCAGAATATTGTTGTATGACAATTCCTTCCCCTGCAGCTGGCGGCAATCGGGGACACCGGCCGCTGCCGACGGAACAGCGTCGCGGTAAAACGCCGCCTTCTGGTGGGGGTTCTCCCCGTAGCGCAACGTCTGCTGGAGGATACCGGTGGCAAGGAATTCTTGAGGAACATCCTCAGGCCCCTCTGTGCGCGACGAGAACCAGTCGGCGATGATGGCGTCATAGGCCGCCGTGTGCCGGAACACACGCCCGGCCAACTCACGGCGGAAGGATTCGTCATCCGCCGAAGGCTTGTCCAAGGCCCCGAGGACACGGGCATAGTCCGCCGGATTGCAGACCACCCAGACGTCCCGGTGATTCTTGGCCGCAGCCCTGAGGAGGGACGGCCCCCCGATATCGATCTGTTCGATCACGGCAGCATCCGTGATCCCGTCCTTCGTAAGCGTCTCGGCAAAGGGGTAGAGATTGACCGCAACGAGGTCCACGGGCAGAATGGCATGAGCCTGAATAGTCTGCATGTCTTCGGTCTGGCCGCGGCGGGCAAGGATTCCGGCAAAGAGATGAGGATGAAGGGTTTTGACCCGGCCGCCAAGCATCTCGGGAAACCCGGTCACGCTGCTGGCATCCGTCACCGCAACCCCCGCCGCGGCCAGATGAGCGGCCGTCCCGCCAGTCGAAACGATTTCCCAGCCAAGTCTGGACAACCCACGGGCTAATTCGACCACCCCGGTCTTGTCCGAAACCGATATCAATGCACGCATCCCAACCTCCAGCCATTCACACGAATCTCTTTTCCAGGCAAACAGAAGCCAAAAACAGGCCAGGCGCTCTTGTCCCGGAACCGGTTTCGCCCGTAATCCATTCCTGAAAATCTACCGATAAACACACAAGAGGCGCAATACCCGTCGCGCATCCATTCGCAGGGGAGTAACCATGAGTCGAAACCGCATTCTTCTGGCTGTCTTTGCCATCACAGTGACAACCATACCTGCCTGGGGACAGCAACCCTTTGCTGTCGTCAAATCGAGACTGGCCGATATCTACGCCATGCCGGGCGACAATGCAGCCCGCCAGACCCAGGCTCTCTATGGAGAGGTCGTCGATATCCTGCAAAACCGCCCCGATGGCTGGACGAGCGTCTCCCTCCACTGGCAAAAACGTTCCAATGGCGGAACCCTGGCCCCGGTCATCGGCTGGACCAGAACCACCAACCTGACGATCCCCCCCGGGAAAACACGGGAGGAATTCACCAGGAATATGGCGATCCTCTACAACCCCGCCAAGGGCATGTGGGTCCCCCTCTATGAACGGGCCCAGGACGGCCTGCGCTTTGTGGATATCTGCCCCGAAGGGACCCTCCTCCCGATCACCAGGAAATCCGAGAGCGAAATGACTGTTCTTCTGGCCGACGGCCGCGAGGGCGTTGTCAGCGCTTCCAATGTCCGGATGCTCGCCGACAACCGAAGCCATGCCGATTTTGCCGCATCCCTCCTCTTTCACGCGCAGAAATACATCGGCCGGCCTGTGATCAGTGGCGGACTCGGGCCGGACGGCATCGACGGAAGCGGACTGGTCCACCTGACAAGCCGTATCGCCGGACGACTCCTCCCCCGCGATGAAGCCGGCATCTCCGACGCCCTGCGTGCCAAGGACAAGACCGCACTTGTGACGGGCGACGTCATCATGCTGCAACACGCCTTCTCCGGCCAACCCGGGACCGCCCTCTTCGCCGGACCCGGCGAGGGAATCGGGGCCACCGGAACAAACATCATGAAATTTTCATTGGACGATCGCACATGGCTGACGACCACATGGCGGGGATTCCCGGACGCACGCAGCCCCGACATCATCACGGTGACCCGTGTCACAACCAACGTCACAACGATCGTTGCAACAAATGCCGTCACACACCAGACGAATACCGGTGCGGGATCAGCAACAGACCCGGGACTCGCCTTCGCGACCAATACACGCCCGGGTGATACGACAGATGCCGGTTCCGGACACACGAACGGCGCCATCATCATTGACCGCAGCAGCACCCGCACTGACACCAAACTGGATCCCCGGACTGATGATCCGGATGGGCACACCTCAATAACCAATTCCGACATCTGGATCGATCGCAGCGATCGCGCCGATTTGAGGACGACCACACCCTCCACAAACGGCCCGGCCATGTATTCCATCCATCTTGGATCCATGCTCGTCGCGGAGAATGCCGTCCGCCTTCTGCAGGCCATCAAACACACCTCACTGCCGGTCTTTGTCACCGTTCGGGAAACTTCTCAGGGACAATTTCTTTCGGTCCACGCTGGCTGGTTTGCGGACTTCGCCTCGGCCCGCCAGGCGCATGCAGCCAACCTCCTGATCCAGCGCGTCGCGCCTCAGGCCGCTGTCCGGGCTGTTCCGGGCAGTGTTCTTCCCTGGTCGGCCGGAATGCGTCTCTACAGTGTCCAGGTCATGTCGCTCAAGAATCCCCATATCGCAATGGCGACCATGCGCGATCTGGCCCGTCTCGGTCTGGGGCCCGTCCTGCGCTACATCCCGCTCTCGGACGGAAACTTTTGGTCGGTGATCCACTGCGACATCAGTACGGACAGAGCCCGCACACAGCAACGGGTACTCGACCTGACACGCCGCTCGCGCTGGAAACCGATTCTCTCGTACTTCCCGTAAGCCAGGCAGGCTGTCCTCCCTACAAAAACAAGGCTCTCCCGGTGGCCACGCAGCCATCTGGAGAGCCAGCCCGTCAGACCAAACGCCCTGGGCGACAGCCAAGGACCGCGCTTCTCTTTGCCCCCTGCCAAATAGCTTCTCTACAGCTTGGTGTACGCTTAATACACATCAGGAACACCACACCGTTCCCGGATCCGAAAACAAAAAAACCGCGGACAGCGCCGGATGAAAGACCATCGCTTACCCTGACACAATCCGCGGGCCGGTACCGGAACGGCTCCGTCACTCTTTGGGCGGTGCCGCCTTTTTCTTCGCAGCTGGCTGCTTTTTGACAGACGGCTGCTCCTTCTTTGAAACGACGGTTGACCCGGCAGATCCACCATCCCCGGCACGGGGAGGAACGGTATGCGTCCCTCTCCCGAATTCAAGCCTCACCCGCTTGATCTGGTGCTGGACAAACAGAAAACCCAAGGCCCCGAGGCCGATTCCCACAACAAAAAGAATCAAACTTTGGCTTTTTGCCTCGGCAATCTCCTTTTTCAGATCGGTTTCAAGCGTCGTGATTTTTTCGGCGAGCTGTTCCTGCGTCAACGCAGGAGCAGCACCGCTTTTGGAGGTCGAACAGGAAAACACGACCAAAACAACAACAACCAGAACCGCTCCAATGACAACAGCCGGATTTATCCGCATACACACTCCGCTCCCGTGGCCCGAGCCACATATTCATCTATGACTGCCCGGCTGCGCTCCGGAACCTCGGTAAAGCGCATCCCGTATACAATGGTTTCTTCGTTTGCATGGTGCAGCCGGACAACCTTGGCCGGCGCAAGCACGTGCTCAACTGCCTCGGCGTGCGGCACCCTGAAGAGTAGCCAGACCTCACTCTCCCGTTCCAGCAAAAAACTGGCTTCCATGCGCGCACCGGAAAGACTGAGATCCTTGAGACGTCCCTGCACTGCACGGCCCTGCGCTGTCCCGACAACCGCCATCAGATCACCCGTCGCACGTCTGTGCTTCCGCTGATCAATGGTTCCACCATGCCCCCTGTAGTCAAGCTTCATGCCCCCTCCCAAACAGTCTCCTCACCAATTGTGCCCCAACGGGCAGGGTACGCCCGAAAAAGAGCACTGTCAAGGGGCTGACTGAAAAATTTCCCGCCCGTACACACTCCGGATTTCCGGCCCACCATCCGCGGCCGACTGTTCACCATAAAAAACCTGGACCACCTTCATATCAGGGCCCATTCCTGCCCGGATCAGCGAGCCAAGATGCCGCAGCATGCCGGGGACATTTTTATGCCAATCGCGTTCACCAGCCTGGATACCGGCCGGCACGCAGAGACCGTATCCCTGTGCTGACAAGGAAGAGTATCGCCTTGCTGCAAAACGCGCCCTGTCCTTGCAGTCCGGCCAGTCTTCGTTTATACTTGAGACTCACTGCCAGATCGTGGAGGAAACGAGAACATGCGCGTGTACGACTGTATCCAGAAAAAACGGGACGGTGGTGTCCTGACAGCCGAGGAGATCGAGTTCATCGTCGCCGGTGTTGCCAATGACTCCATACCTGACTACCAGCTCAGCGCATTCCTCATGGCCGCCTTTATCCGCGGCATGACTGCTGAAGAAACTGCCCACTACACCCGGGCCATGATGGCCTCGGGCGACGTCCTCGACCTGTCCGACATCAGTCCGAACACCGTCGACAAGCACTCCACCGGTGGAGTCGGCGACAAGATCTCCCTCGTGCTCGCACCCGCGGTCGCCGCCGCCGGTGGAATCGTCCCGATGATGAGTGGCCGTGGTCTCGGCCATACCGGCGGAACACTGGACAAACTCGAAGCCATCCCGGGCTACCGGATCGGTCTTTCGGTTGACGATTTTCGTGCCGCCCTGCGCGATGTCGGTGTCGCGATCATCGGCCAGACCGGCAAACTCGCCCCGGCCGACAAAAAACTCTACGCCCTGCGCGATGTCACCGCGACGGTCGATTCCATTCCGCTGATCACCGGCAGCATCATGAGCAAAAAGCTGGCCGCCGGTCCGGCCTCCATTGTAATGGACGTCAAATGGGGCTCGGGCGCCTTCATGCGGACCATCGAGGACGCACGGGCCCTGGCCGCCTCGCTGACTGCGGTCGGGCGCCACATGGGCCGCAAGGTCACCTCCTTCATCACCGACATGAACCAACCGCTCGGCCGGATGGTGGGGAATGCCCTCGAAACGATCGAGGCCGTTGACTGCCTGCAGGGTCGCGGCCCGGCCGACATCATGGAACTGACGCGGACCCAGGCGGGCGAGATGCTCTTCATGGCCGGGTGCGCACCCTCCTTCGACGAAGGCTGCACCCTCTTTGACCGTGTTATCAGCGACGGTTCCGCCTTTGAAAAATTCGTCGCCATGGTTGAGAACCAGGGCGGAGACGGCGCATATCTCCGCGACACATCGCGCTTTCCCAAAGCCCCCCATCAGGTCGAAGTCCGTGCGGCATCCTCGGGCTGCATCCAGGAGATGGACAGCGTCTCGATCGGGATCGCCTCGATCATGCTGGGTGGCGGCCGCGAACGTTCCGAAGACACGATCGACCACTCCGTCGGGATTGAAGTCCTCAAAAAGTGCGGGGACCAGGTCGCGGCCGGCGAGCCGATTGCGATCCTCCACGCTTCGGCGCAATCCAGAACCGAAGCGGCACAGGAGCGCTACCTCAATGCCGTCCGGATCGGCCCGGCCAGCCCGAGCCGCCGCCCCTGATCGTCGAACGGATCTAGAGGATGTTCCGGCAGCCCTGGCAGTACGCTTCCATCTCCCGGGATCTTGAAGAATTGCTCCAGTCGGCACTGCAGTGCCCGGTACACAGCGCCCGGGCCCATGCCTGCCAGATCCGCCACGCCGCCAGAGGAACTGCCCGCAACCACTGGCCATCGCCCTTTGCCATTCCCGGGATGGCCGAGCTGGGGCGGGCCTTTGCCGGAACCATCGCCACTGGAAAAAAATTTGTTCTTTTTTTTTGCGGAACAAACCCGGATCAGATATTCCCGGCCCGTATCCTCAAACTCGCGCACGAGAATATCGATGTTCAAATAGATTCTTCGCAGGACACCGGGGCGTTCACCATATGCTTCGCAGATATCCGCATCACCACACCGGATCTCAGTCCGGCCCTGCTTGCCCTCCAGACAGGGATCGCCCTCAAGCTGGCCACCCACCCCTGGTTTGACAAAACCCTCGCAGTCATTGACTTTGAGACAACCGGGTTTTCGGCCACCGAATCCCGGATTACCGAGTATGGTCTGGTCCTTGTCCAAAACGAGATCATTCTCGAAACCAAGGGGAGCCTGATCAACCCCGGCATTCCGATCCCACCGGAAATCACAACCATCACCGGCATCGACGATACCATGGTGGCCAACGCCCCCCGCGAATCCGCCGTCATCGACGATCTCCTCGCAAGTCTCGGCCGTGCGGACCTGGTCGGCGGGCACAACTTTACGGATTTTGACAGCAAATTCCTTGAAGCCTTTTGCGCTCGTTGCGGGAAACAGCCCCCCGCACTTCCACATTTTGACACCCTTCACCTGGCACGCAAACACCTCGAGGGGCAGCCCAACAACAAACAACCCGTCCTTCTCGCCTGGCTCGGCTGGCAGGGCGAGGTCTTTCACCGGGCGGTGGATGACACCCGAGGATGCGCCTTTGTCTTGCGCGCCGCCCTGCGCAGCGCGGCTGGTGTGCATGCGTACATCGAGGAAGTCCTGCCCTTTGTGTTTCTCGCCGAGGGGCACCTCGCACCCGGGACGGAAAACACTGGCACTGCGCGGCATACACAGATCGCGGGAGGACTCTTTTCGGGACCCGTTCAAACCCGCTCAGGACTGGAGACTGTTCCCCAAAAAAAAATCTTTTGCACCAGACTGGCATACGAAGACCAATCCGTACCGGACTCCATCAACGCCATGGGCCAGTTGGTCCATGATCCTGTGCCGGACAGCATCGTCATCCTTCTGGAGAACCTGCCCGGCAACGCAGCAAGACGTACAGCCTTACCTGAAGACGGTCTCGCCATCGACCTCCCCGGCCTGACCTGGATCATCACCGCCCCGCCCACGATCTGGGACGATGCGCGAATCCGCCCGGATGCCCGCTACGACTGCATCATCCGCATCGAGGGCGCCCCGGTCGAAGGAACAGCCACCGCAACCCTCCTGGATCTCCGTCTCAATCCGCTCGCCCTTCGATCATGATCCGCTTGACGACGTGCTCGCTGTGCTGACGCGGCAGGACAAAGGTGAATTCCTCCCGCCGTTCGTCATTGGTTCCTTCGTGGATTACAAAAACAACATGGCAGCGGCGCGGCTCCTTGCCCTGCTTGGTATAATAGTGCACCGAGAATCCGTATTCTCCCGGGGGAGCAACATCCAGGGCGTAATACTGGGGCCCCCGGCCGATATCGCCGTTGTAGAGATCGAAGAGTGTCCCCCCGGCCTTGGTCGTCCGGTTGTTCCATTTGCAGATCTCCCCTGAAGGCTCATGCACCCAGAGATCGATATACTCGCTTGGCACGACATCCCAATAGAGGAAGACCTTGAGATCCACTTTGGGGACTTCGGCAAAAAAGGAAACCCGTTGCTCCTGTTTGTTGTCCAGCGTCCGCACTATGCAGAGATTGTCTCCTCTCGCGGCCAGAAGCACCTGCTTGAACCGCCCGTTGGCGACCGGAACGACAAAGCTCGTCCCGTTATGGATGACCCGCACGGTCTTGGCATCCCCGGCCACCCTGCCTGCAATGGTCACAAGGCGTTCGCGGGTAAAACCGCCAACCGGTGATTCAAGCACAAGCGCCTGTTCGGCCGCCTGCAACATGTCCGTCATGCCACTCAGAAACAACATTCCGATACCGATCAAGATTCGTGCAGCCGTATTCATGGTATCCTCCCCGGATAGCTCTCCCGTGCAACATTCTTGACAGCCAGAACCGGATAGTACCAGGACAAGATTCTCCGATACCCCCAGCCACGGGCAGCAAGCTCCAGCGCTCCGTATTGGCACATTCCGACACTGTGCCCCAGTCCTTTCCCCGTAAAGACAATCTCCGCACCCTCTCGTGCAGCATCGAACCAGAGACTGCGCAGACTCCCCCAATGCACGGCTCGGCAAAAAGCCAGCCTGAATTCCTCGGCCTGGACGGACTCATGCCCGAAAAAAATCCTGCCGGCAATCCCGCCGGCTGTCCGCTCGATCCGGATCGGGCCGCCATCCCAGACAAAACCGAACGCATCCCCCAAAATTGTGGAAAGTTGCCGTTCGGAAACACGCCAGACCCAGCTCGCATGCGGGGAACGGAATGCCAGAGGCCGAGTCTCCCCCGGCAAAGAACCGGGAACCCGTTTGAAGAACCGGTCCAGATCCGTATGTCCCCAGACTTCCCCTGGAAGCAGACTGCGCTCCCCCATGGTTGAGGCATAAAACGCCGGAGCCGGTTCACTCCCGAGAAAAAGGGCCTTTCCCTCGGTCTCCCGCACCGCCCGCAAGAGGAGGGTCTGCTCTTGCGGATCACGCCAGGCCTGACAATGCGTACTATCGCAAAAATGCGCACCATGGTGCCGGTCTCTCCCGGCAAAAAACAGGGCGTAGCTCCGGCTGGCCACGGCCTGGGCCGCAAGATAGGCCGCGGCCTGCACCATGGGAAGCCCTGCCCATGGTGCACTCTCGGCAGCCAACACACCCGCCAGATATTCTTCAAACGAAAGCCGCACCACGACACGGAGGCCATTCTCCCCGGAACCAAGCGTGGCCCCGAGCCGCGTCCGGCGCAGGGTGCGCCCGTTCTCAAGGCGAAGCGGCCCGGAAACGAGCACTTTCTCCCGCGATGGCTTTCCATCCAGAAGGATTTCCCCTGCAGGACCCTGGACCACCCGGATCCGGCGACCGCGATGCAGGGTCTGACCGTCTTGATTCTGAAGAACCAGATCGGCCCCGGGTCGGTCAGCCACAAGCACAACCTCGCAACAGGGTGCGGTACTGAAGACCTGAAGCGCAACCTCTACCCGGGATTCAACCCCCTGAAGCCAGCCGGACAGGGACAAACACACCATGACCAGACCGACTCGGAAGCCGGCGGCCAAGCCCGACCGGCTCATCGTGACCCTCGACTGTCATCCAGGATTGCCAGTCTGTACGCACCGAGGAAAGCGGGATTCTCGGTGACCGGACGCCACCGCATATCGGGATGCTCCTGCAGGGT
>Ga0116158_10001276_pt1 | contig 23067 bp, 18 predicted proteins | sample AD_UKC052_MetaG_FD_89883 | JGI IMG/M metagenome (GOLD analysis project Ga0116158, IMG submission 89883) | Active sludge microbial communities of municipal wastewater-treating anaerobic digesters from USA - AD_UKC052_MetaG | ecosystem: Engineered > Bioreactor > Anaerobic > Digestate | place: USA... | reverse complement strand
TCGAGTTCGTCGACGTCGACAACGACTACGCCCTCGACATCCTGGTCTCGGCCTACGCCGGCGACAAGATCAGCGTGTTCCTGTTCGCCAACGACGGCATGGGCAACTTCAAGGACGCGACCGCCGGCAACATGGCCCAGGGCAAGAACGCCCTCGACGTCGAGCCGATGGACCTCAACGGCGACAGCTTCCTCGACCTGGTGACCCTGCACGACGGCCTCAGCGGCCGCAACCGGGTCCTGATCAACAACAAGAACGGCGGCTTCACCGACGCCACCGACCTCGTGTGGCCCAAGCTCGAGAACCCGGCCAGCTTCGACTTCATGGCGGCGTTCTACGACTACAACTCCGACAAGCTGGTCGACCTCGTCGTCGGCGCGCTGCAGACCGCGGTCGCCAAGTACCCGGACCGCCTGCTGGAGAACCAGGCCGGCAAGTTCAAGCAGTGGGGCGCCGACCAGCTGCCCAAGTTCCAGGCCTTCACCGAGACCGAGGCCTCCGCCGGCACCTACGCGATCGTGCTCGCCGACTTCAACAAGGACACCCGCCTCGATGTGGCGATGTCCCAGGCCGAGAACAAGTTCGACAAGAAGATCCTGCTCGGCGACGAGGTGCTGATCCCCCTCGACACCGCCGCCCCGATCTTCGTCAACTACGAGAAGTTCGGCCAGCTGGTCTTCGGCGAGACCGTGGTCACCCGCCTGCGCTGTCACGACAACAAGTCGCCGCTGATGCTGCACGACTTCACCCAGAACGCCGGTCTCCCCTACATCGAGCACTGGACCGAGGAGCCCCCGGCGGACCTCGACGCCAACCCCGGCACCAAGTCCGCCCCCGGCCAGTGGTACGGCGAGTACCTGTGGCGCATCAACTTCGAGGTGCCCGACGCCGACGCCCTCTGGTACCGCATCTGTGCCATCGACGCCGCCGGCAACAAGGCCTGCACCCCGCTCGAGGAGACCACCGTCACCGGCGGCACCGCCACCGACTCCGTCACCGACTCGGCCACCACCACCGTCACGGACACCGACACCACCATTGGCGCCAGCGCCACCGATACTATGGCCCTGACGATGCCCACCGAGAGCAACACGATGGGCTCCGCCACCGTGGGCTCCGCCTCGGACAGCGACACCGCCCCGACCGAGACCTTCCCGAACTCGATGAGCGAGAGCGTCACCGTCACCGACACGATGGCCTCCATGTCCGAGACCGTCTCCGACACCGTCGTCGACAGCACCGACCAACTCTCCGAGTTCGAGGACGGCGGCTGCATTTGTAACGGGCGTTCGGGGCGTTCGGGCGGGCTCCTCCTGGGCCTGATGCTCCTGGGCAGGCGCCGCCGACGGCGCTAGCCGGGCCGCTCAGCGGATGTAGAGCACCTCCCACTGGGTCTCGTGTTTCGGGTCGAGGTTGCCGCCGCCGAACTGAATGCCCGGTTTCGTCGCCCCGGCGAGCGCGGGCGACGACGGCGACAGCCCCGCGGACGACGTCAGTGGCTGATCGGCGCGGCGCAGACCACGAAGTCGTCGAAGTCGATGGTCTCGTCCACGGTCGGCGCCCACTCGTTGCCGCTCCCGCCGAAGAAGGTCGAGAAATAGAGGGTGTCGATCGCAAAGTCGCCACCCCCGGGGCGGAACAGGAAGTCCGGGATGTCGAGCACCATCTGGCCGTCGAGCCAGGCTTGCAGGTGTCCGTCGTGTTCTCCGGGCGTGTTCATCACCAGGTGGTGTTCGAGGGTGTGCCAGACGCCGGGCTCGAAGTGGGCCGGCTGGCCGCCGAGCGCGTAGTCGTAGTCGTCGCCGCAACTGTTCATCTTCTCGGGGAAGTACATGTATTGGACGCCGAGGCCGTCGACGCGCCACATCGACCGGGCCGAGAAGCCGTCGGTGTCATTGATGCAGCCGGTCGGCGCGCTGCCGCCGACGAGCCCGGGGAGCTTGCCGCCGAGGACAAAGTCGAAGCCGGGCGCGAAGCGGACGCGGTAGGCGAGGTAGAGTTCGTCATAGTCGTCGCCGAGCGCGGCCTTCCACTGGGCGCCGCCCTCGTTCGGGCCGACTCCGCCCTCGGGGTAGTGGATCCGCAGGGAGCGCCCGGCGAACGCGTCGGCGCCGGCGATGATCTCGACCCGGCCCTCGTCGACGCCGCTGTCCCACGGCGGATCGTTCCAGTCGATGAGGTCGACGTAGGGGCCGACCACGTCATCGTCGAAGTTGTTGGCGAAGATCGGCGCGTCGCAGCCATAACCCGGGTCACCGGTCGTCGAGGTCGACGTGTCGCCGCGGGTCGTGCTGCTCTCGCCGGCGGTGGAGGTCGTCGGATCCGAGCCGCCGTCCGTGGTGGTCGTCGTGGTGGTCGGGTTGGCGCTGGTCGATGGATCGCTCGCTTCCCCGGTCACGCCGGAGGTGGAGGTCGTCTCGCCGGAGGTGGAGGTCGTCGTGCCCGACGGCGAGGTCGTGGTGCCGGTCTCGTTCACATCGGAGGTCGCTGCGTTGTCCCCGCTGCACCCCGCGAGCGCGGTCAGGACCGCGACGAGCGCCAGGACGGCGCCCCGACGAGCCGCCGCGGTTCCGCGGCGCGTGGTGACGAAGGTGCCTCGAGTTGTCTTCGCGTGGGTCATCACCCGGGACGATAACCCATCTCAGGGCGCGAAGGCGGCGTCGGGCGTGAGGCTCAGCGGATGTAGAGCACCTCCCACTGGGTCTCGTGTTTCGGGTCGAGGTTGCCGCCGCCGAGGAAGCCGTGGAGGTAGCCGGGCGGATAGCCGAGCGGTTTCCAGTCCTCGCGCGGCACGACCTGCATCCACCAGCAGCCGATGCCGTCGTTCGGGTCGACCTCGGTGGAATAGCTGGGGGCGGTGTATTTGTTGTGCAGGCCGGTGAAGCCGCCGCAGGTGGTCGGTTTGTTGCCGCCGAGGTAGGTGTAATCGGCGCCGGCGGTGGCCTTGGTGAAGGGGTCGTGGCCCTGCGTCCAGGCGACCTGGAAAAGGATCGGTCCGTCGAGCCAGGTCATCGCGTTGCCGACGGCGTAGCGGTACGTGTAATTCTCGCCGTCCTTGAACAGGTCGCGCTTGCCGAGGATCGAGTAATTCTCGACCATCGGGGTCGCGGCGTTGAAGTCCTGCCAATTGGCGTCCTTGAAGAAATGCGGGTACTTCGCGCTCATCACCCGCATCCAGCCGCCGCCGAGGTAGCTCTGCTCGCAGTAGACCTGGAGCTGCGGCTCGGGGCCGTCGGCGTCGAGGTCGACGACGACGAAGCCGCTCGGCACGTCCGGGACCGCCAGCTTGAGCGCCTCGCAGGAGGTCGGGTGCAGGCATACGTTCTGGGTGCAGACCAGGTCGCCGCCGCAGTCGGCCTGGCCGCCGCAGGCCTGATCGAGGCCGCACTTGTCGCAGGCGCCGCCGCAGTCGATGTCGACCTCGGCGCCGTTCTTCACGCCGTCGTCGCAGGTGGGATTCTTGCACATCGTGCACTGGTCGCCGAGCTCGTCGCACTCCTCGACGCCGACCTGGACCACGCCGTCGCCGCAGCTGGCCACCACGCAGGTGTTGAGGCAAGCGTCGCCGTCGACGCTGTTGCCGTCGTCGCAGGCCTCGCCGACCTGGACCACGCCGTCGCCGCAGCTGGCCGGCGCGCACGTGTTGGTGCAGGTGTCGTCGTCGACCTGGTTGCCGTCGTCGCAGGCCTCGCCCGGCGCGATCAGTCCGTCGCCGCAGACGGCCGTCTTGCACTGCGCCGTGCAGCTGCCGTTGTCGCTGTTCTCGGCCCCCTCGTCGCACATCTCGTCGGCGTCGACCACACCATCGCCGCAAAACGGCGCCGGCCCGGTGGTGCCGGTGCCGGAGCTCGTGGACTCGCCGGTGGTGCTCGGGTCGGTGGTGATCGGGTCGGTGGTCGTGGTCGTGGTCGAGTCGCCGGTCTCGCTGCCAGTCTCGCTGCCAGTCATCGAGCCGACGCTCGTGCTCGTCGTCCCGGTCGTATCACCGCGGGTATCGCCGGTGGTCGTGACCTGCCCGGTGCTCGTGCCACCGGTGGTCGCGCTGTCCGTCGCGCTCGCGCTCGCGCCGGTGCCGACGTCACCGTCTCCGCACCCGCCCAGTAATCCCACCACAACCAGACCCCACGATACCCGCCCCGGTCCAACGTTCATGCCGGCAACCTAACAGATGGCCCGTGGGCCCTCAAGCGCGGGCCCTCCGCGGCGCACTGGCGATCACGCGCGTGCGCGACGATATCTCCGTGATGAAGTTGCGGTACCCTCGCGGACCATGATCGAGGTCGGTTTCATGATCGCTGGCGCGCTGCTCGTGAGCGTCGTGCTGGCGACCCTGTGGGCGCTGCGACGGACCCCGACGGACCCGCGCGCGGGCTGGTCGACGAGCGCGGGGGTGCCGATATGGTTCGAACATTCGCGGTCGGGCGCCCGCTTCATGGCGACTGAAAGCGCGGGGCAGATCGTGATCGGCGCGGCCGCGGATTGCCCGGTGCCGGGCACGCGCCCGCGCCACGCACAGGTCCGGATATTCGCGCGCGACCGGATCGACATCGGTCCGATCGACGGGGCGCCGGTGCGGGTCGCGGGCCGCCGACGCGCTCGTGGTCGACGGACTCGTGGGCGAGCCCTCACGCCATTATCCTTCGTGGCGCTGTGCGGGCTGGTGGCTCCGCTGCACGCGGCCGGCGTCGCCCACGACGGCCGCGATGCCGTCACCGGGCGGAGCTTCGGTGGCAGCACCACCCGCCATCGCAGCGAGTGCCTCGTATGCGGAGACGTCGAGGTCCGCATCGAACGCAAGCCCTATCGCTGAGCGCCCCGGCCGCGTTCGTCGTATTTGCCACGCGGCATTGACAGCCGGTCCCCGGCTTTGTCAGGCTCACGGCGATGAGCGAGGGCACGAAGGCGCTGCGCGCGGTGAGGCTGTGGGACGCCTGGGGGCAGGTGTTCGCGCGCGGTGGTGGGGACATCGCGGCGCTCCTCGGCGACGCCTCGCTGCGGATCTCCGCCAGAAAGCCGCCGACCCGGGTACGGCTCGGCTTGCGACATACGGCGACGCATGGGCAGCTGGTCCTCGAGCTGCGGGTCGACTTTGCCGGCGCGGCGCGGGCCGAGCTCGAGCTGGATGGCGTCGTGCATCGCACGAGCGCGGTGATCGACGGCGAGGGGACGAGCGAGTGGCGGGCCGTCGCGTTCGGCGGCAAGTACCTCGAGCTCCGGGTGATCCACGAGGGCGTGCCGAAGCTGATCAACGCGGTCTACGCCCGCTCGACCTTCCTGCCGCAACTGCCCGCGCTCGACGAGGTCGCGCGGATATCGGCGCTCGAGACCGCCGTCGACGTCGCCCTGGGTTCGGCGCAGCGGATCCACTTCGAGGTCCGTCAGGGCAAGGACGAGCGCGCCGCCTTTGCTCGCATGGGCTTCGAGCTCACCGACGCGAGCGGTGGACCGTTCACGGACGAGGATGAGGCGCTGTATCAGGATATGCACGGGCCCAACGCCGGCTGGCCGCGTGGGGTCGCGTGGCGGCGCGGCGACGCGATGATCGGCAACGATACGGCCAGCTTCGGCGCCGGCGCAGTGCCGATCTTTCGTCGCTGAGGCTGCGTCGTAATCGGGCCTGGCGCGCGTGGCACAAGGAGCGCGGCCTGGTGTTGCGCCCGCAATTCGGCCGCCCGCCTCAGCCGGGTGGGGTGGGTTTGGGCAGCAAGGTCTGGCCGAGGGCCTCGGGGCAGCGCCACAGGTCGGGGAGCGGCTCGTAGAGGCAGAGGGTCTTGCGGGTGACCGGGCGGGTGCGGGGCGCGGCTGGCTCGTCCTCGCCGGGATTGTCGCGGGTTCGGGTCGTCTCGCGCAGCTGGAGGTCGGGGTGGCGATCGGCGTTGACGTCGCGGGCGAGCCAGACCGTCTCGATGTGGGTCTCGCTGCCGCTGACGTCCTGCCAGCTGGTGTCATGGCGGCGGGTCGCGGCGAATTGCAGGTGCAGGTCGGCGGCCTCGAGGATATAGCCGACCTCGCCGGTCTGCTCCTCCATGCCCTCATAGTGGTCCGGTATGTCGACCGGGACGATCACGGTGAGCTCGGAGCGCTGATCTCCGTCGATATCGTAGACCTTGAATTTGTGCGAGGGATCGGTGACGGGCAGCGAGAGGTCGAAGAGGCGCAGGCGAGCCACGACGGTCTTGCCGTCGCGCACGCGCGCGACCTCCCATGCGAACACCTCGGTGCCCGCGGTCGACCACGCGAGATACGGGTCCGCGATCGCACCCTCGAGGCACACGCTCTCGATGCCCTCTGCTCGCTCGCAGGCCTCGATCTTCGCCTCGAGCGCCGCGAGGGCCTGGTCCAGTCGGCCCGCGGCGCGCTCCTGCGCGCGCCAGGCCCGTGCGCCGTACCAGCGATACAGCACGAGCTCGTCGCGGCCGATCGGGTGGCGTTCGACGATCTCGACGAGCTCGGCGTCGCCGCCGGCCAGCGCGGCTTGCAGGTGGGTGAGGTCGATCGCGGGTTCGGAGGGGGCGGTGGTATCTGCCGTCGCGGCGGGGGCTTCGGCTGCGGGCGCAGTGTCAGCGGCGGGCGCGGTGGCGGGTGGGGGCGGTGAGGATATCGATGGGGTCGGTGGGGCCGGCGGCGGTGCGACGATGCTCGCGGTCGGTTCGACGGCGGGCCGAGCCGGCGGCGGTTCGGCGGCGGCGGGCGGCTCGCTGCGACAGGCCGCGCAGGGCAGCGCGAGCAGCAGGGCGAGGAGGTCGCCGGAGACGCGCTGGATCGCTGCGGGCATGCCGCTCAGTCAGCCATATGCGTGCGCGCGTCGTCAATGGTCCCGGTGTCCGGCGGTGAATCCGGTGCCGAGCGTCGGGGCGGACCGCGGCGCGCTGAAACGCCGACGAACGGACAATGTTCACGGTCGCCGGGACAGCGGCCCGGCGAAAACCGACCGGCGAGCGTGAGGCACCGATCCCATGCTTGGATTCGGAGGTGTTCGACATGACCACGATCGGTGCGGCGCCAGCCGGGCAGGCCTCGCAGTTGCAGCTCACCGAGGGCGGGCCGGGCGTCGCGCTGCTGCGGCGCCTCCGGCTCTCGTCGCCGCGCTGGCACTTGCGGCGGGTGGCCGCGATCGCGGCGGCGGTGACGTGGTTGCCGCTGCTGGGGTTGTCGGCGCTCCAGGGGCTCGCGGGGCCGGAGGAGGGGAGCTTTCTGCGCGACCTCGCGACCCACGCGCGCATGCTCGTGGCGCTGCCGGTGCTGGTGCTCGTCGAGCGGGCGATCGGCGTCAGTCTGGGCGCCGCGGTCGAGCAATTCGGCGCGGCGGAGCTGGTGCGGGCGGAGGACCGCGGGCGATTCACCGCGCTGATCGCCGACAGCATGCGCCTGCGTGATTCACGGGTCGCCGAGGTCCTCGTATTGCTGGCGGTGGGTCTGGCCACATTCGGTCTGTTAAGCGCCGGAGCGGTGCACGACGCGGGGGCGTGGCTGATGCCGGATCCGGACGGTGGGCGCACGCTGGCCGGATACTGGTACGGGCTCGTGTCTCTGCCGATCTTTCACCTGATCTGGCTGCGCTGGCTGTATCTCATCGGCGTCTGGGCGTGGTTCCTGGGCCGGGTCTCGCGGCTCGATCTGCGCCTCGATCCCGCGCACCCGGACGCCGCCGGCGGGCTCGGCTTCCTCGGCCAGTGCATCGTGCCCTTTGGTATGCTGCTGTTCGCCGCGAGCGCCGTGTTCGCGGCCGAGGGCCTGCGTCGCGTGCTGTTCGCGGGCGTCGACGTGGGCGCTCACTGGCCGGGCGCTGTCATGTTGCTGGTCGTGGGGCTGATGATCTTCGTCGGTCCGCTGCTCGGATTCGTGCCGGCGTTGATCAAGCTGCGGCACCACGGGGCGCTCGAGTACGGCGCGCTGGCGAGTCGGTACACGCATTGCTTCGCGGCGAAGTGGCTCGGCGGCCCGCGCGAGGATCTGCTCGGCAATGCGGACATTCAGGCGCTCGCCGATCTGGCCAGCACGCATGAGCGCGTCGAGAAGATGCGCGTCGTGCCGCCGGGTCGCCGCGAGGTCGTGGCGCTGGTGATCCCCGGCCTGATCCCGCTGCTGGTGCTCGCGGCGGCGGTCGTGCCGATCGGCGAGATCCTGACCAGCCTGATGCGGATCTTCGTGTGAAGTCGCCGGCGCGGGGACGCGTGGGCGGTGCCCGGCCGGGTTGCGGCGCTCAAGGACGCCGCGGCGCGATCATGCTGGAGCGCGTATCGCCGACCCGGAGCCCGTGACCTGGCGATAGCAACACATCGATCGTGATGACGAGGGCGTCCTGACCGCTGGGGGGGCCCATGCACTGACCGACCACGGCGTCGCCGAACTGCTCGCGGACGACCATGGTGGCGGCGGTGCCCACGACGCCCTCCAGCAGCGCCCGCCCGCGGTGCCCGTAGTCCGCGAGATCGAAGCGCGTGGTGAGCACGACGCGGGCGCGCTCCAGGGGCACCTCGAGGTCGACGAGCAGCTTCTCGCCCAGCGCCTTCTTGGTCTTGCCGTCCGCGCCCAGGGCGGTGCACAACTTGCCGACCGCCGAGGCGGTGAGCGGCTTGAGCTCCGCCGTGGCCGCGGCCAGGGCCAACGCGAACCCGCTGCGGTCGTCCGCATCGTGGGTCATGCCGAGGATCGCCTTGAGCCGGTCGAACTGGAACCAGAGTTGAGGCTGCAGCAGGAGCGCGCGCGCCTCGAGCTTCGAGCACGGCCCGACCGACTCGACCTTGAGCGAAAAGTTGCCGCCCTCGACCGCCGCGGGCGCGGGCGGTGCGTGGAGCAGCGACGCGATGGGCACGGGCGCGGGGCGCTGGAATGCATGGATAGCGACCTGGCGATGACCCATGACGAGCTGCCGGCGCGCGGCGATCGTGAAGTGGGCATCGAGCATGCCCTCCATGTAGTCCTCGAAGCTGGCGTGGCGGCTGTCGGTCCAGGCTGCGCCGTGGTCGTCGCCGATGAGCACCGGCGGGTCCGCCCGCGGCGGATCCATCAAGAAGCCGATGGGGTAATATTGCAGACTCGCATCAAAGACGCGGATCGCCCGCTCCAGCGCCTCGCCGCGCCACGTGCGGCCATAAGCTTCACGCGTATCGTCGTCGGGGATAACCTTATAGGCGAAGTCAAAAAAACCAGCGTCGCGCTTGAATGCGCTGGCAGCGGGCAATACCCAGATGATCCCGCCGGTCGACCACGGGAAGGACTCGACCTCGTAAGGCCTCGGCGCGCGCTCCATCATGGGCAGCGCCCCGTGGGCCAGGCCGTGAAAGTACCCGAGGTCGTGGCGGGACACGTCCCAGCGCTCGCCATATTCCGGGCTGTTGGTGTCGGCCCAGAACAGGCACAGGCCATCGGCCTGCTGGTAGAGGTTGCGGATCGCCGGTGAGAAGGAGGTCAGGCCCCACGCCTGCGCGAGCCGGTCCAGCCGCTCGGGGCTCGCGCCCGGCGCACGATAGTAGCCGACCCTGAGCGCGGGATTTGCCCGCAGTCCGGCGGCATAGGCGTCGAGGCGGTCGATGTAGTCCGCGAGTGGCCCCGTGAGGGTGGGTCGGGCCGCCGCGCTGCCGTCACCGCCAGCCAGCACCGCCATGAGCCACGCCTCGTCGCGGACCTCGATCCCATAGCTCTGTGCCTGCGCGAGCTTGCTGCCGGCCTTGTCGCCGTAGATGAGCAGCTGGGTCTTGCGGGTCAGCGACTTCGAGATCACGGCGCCCAGCGCCGCGAGCTCGGACTCGGCCTCGGCGCGCTGACGCCCGGTGAAGGTGCCGGTCAACGTGACGACTTTTCCAACGACGGCTGCGCTCATACGACCGGCTCCTGGCTCGGGGAGCCCGTCATATACTCCACCCCAGTACCCCCAAAAAGACTTTTTTCGCCGTTCCCGGCCGACTCCGTCCCTACCGTGCAGAAAGACTGTTGAATCAGGGGGTCTACGTGCAATCGATGGCCATTTGTCCTTGACCCCCGTAACCATGTTGTCGGCCCAACAGATGGAAGCGTTTTGAGCCTGCTCTCCTCCCACCCTTTAACGAGCCCACGGATCGTTCATCGCTGGCGCTGCGCAGTCGGGCTCACTCGCCGAGGGCGTGGAGGGCGAGCTGGAGCTGGCGCTCGTGCGCCTGGGCCTCGTCGTGCACGCCGAGGCCGAGGTCGGCGGCGCGGCGCAGCAGGTCGCCGGCGCTGAGCAGGCGATGCAGGGCGAGCGCGCGCTGGTCCTCGAGCGCACGCAGGCGATCGAGGCCGGTCAGCAGGCCCTCACGGGCGGCGGGCGCCTCGCCACGCGCCTCGCTGGCGGCGAGGGCCCGGACCATCGCGCCCTCCTCGAGGCCGCGCAGCTCACCATCGATGGCGCGCAGGCTGCGGACCTGAACATCGATGAGGTCGATGAGCGGGGTCAGCGGGGCGAGCACACGATCGAGCTCGGCCGCCTCGCCGCGATTGGCGGCCCGATGATCGACGAGGCGCTGCACCACCAGGGCGAGCTCGGCGATCGGCTCGCGGATGTCGGCGGCGAGGCCGTCGCCGAGGTGCGCGGCGAGGCGACGGACCAGCGGGTCGGAGGCGGGCAGGGCCGCGGGCGCCGGTCGCAGGGCCAGCAGCGGCCTTCTCGTGGGGGGCTGGCGGCGCATGACGATGGCGATGATCGCGGCCATGACCGCGGCGGTGCCGAGGATCAGGAAGCCGGCGAGCGAGTTGCCGAAGATGAGGAAGCCGAGCGCGACCGCGGTCATGCCCGCGGCGATGAAGTTGCCGATGCGTCGGCCGCGGCGCCGCGGCGTGTCGAGGGCGGACCGGACCTTGGTGACGATCTTGCGCTCGGCGAGGCGCAGGCGCAGGGCCTCGGCTGTCCCTTTAGACAGGTTGTCGAAGAGCCGCAGCGGCAGCGGGTGACGGCGGGCGAGCTCGGTCTTCGAGTACATGCGCCGGTCGCCGATCACGAGGTTGAGGGCGGGGACCTCGGTGCTGGCGAGCGCGCCCAGGGTCTGCTGGAGGCGACGGCTGAACTCGGTGTCCTCGCTGGCCTTGGTGAGCTCGAGCGCGAAGGTCGGCGCGTCGTCGTCGGCGTGCACGAAGCGCACGGCCTCCTTGCCGCAGCCGAGGCAGAGGCGCTGGCCGAGGCGCAGCGGGGCGCCGCAGGCCTGACAGACCACGCGATCGATGGTGCCGGTCTCCGAGAATTCCTGGCCACGAAGCACCGCGGCGACCAGGCGGGCGGTCGCGGGACGCTGAGCGGGATCGGCGGCGAGGCAGCGCAGGATCACGGCCTCGAGCGCGGGCGGCACGTCGGCGCGCAGCTTGCGGAGGCTCGGCGCGGCGCGATCGCTGCGCAGCAACGCGGAGCCGTCGCCGAACGGCAGCACGCCGGTCAGGGCTTGAAACAACATGACGCCGAGGCGATGGAGGTCGGCGCGTGGATCGACGAGCGTGCGCGCGAGCTCCTCGGGGGCGACGTACGGCGAATCCTCGATCAGCAGCGAGGCGGCGCTGCGGGTCGAGAGGATGTCGACGCGGGCGAGGCCGACGTCGGTGAGGGTGATCGAGTGGTCGTCGCCGAGCACGATGCAGCGCGGCGCGAGGTCGCGGACGATCACGCCGCGGTCGTGGATCTCGGCGAGGCGATCGGCGAGCGCGGCCCCGATCGCGCTGACCTCGTCGACCGGCGCGGGGGCCCGGCGGGAGATCCAGGCGGCGAGGGTCTCACCCGGCGGATCGAGGCGCAGGCGCCATGGCGGCGGCGCTGCGGGGTCGCGGGGATCCGGCATGGGCCCGACCTCGAGGATCGCGGCGAGGCCGGCGTCGGCGATCGTGGCCAGGCGATCGAGGTCGTGCACGTAGCGGCGACGGATCGCCGGATCGGCGGCGAGCTCGGGCAGCAGGCGGGCGAGCACCGCGAGCCGACCATCCTCGAGGCGTACCCGCCAGCGCTGCTCGGAGCCGGCGCGCTCGGGGCCGGAGAGGATCGTCAGCGGGGTGCGGGTTGCGACCGGGGAAGCACTCATGAGCCGGCGATCTCCTCGAGGGCCTCGATGCGAAAGCGCAGCTCGCCGAGACGCTCGTCGACGCCGGCGGCCGCGAGCGCCTGACGTGCGCCGGCGCGGCGGACCTGCAATGCATCGAGGGTGGCGGTCAGCTCGAGCAGGCGCGCCGACCAGGTGTCGCGCTCGAGCAGGCGCGCGCGGACCTCGTCGCTGGCGCCGCGAATGTCGAGGCGCGCGAGCTCCTGGTCGAGGGCGTCGAGGCGGCCCGCGGCGACCATCGCGACGTCGATCGCCTGGGCCAGCTCGGCGGCGGCCTCGGCGTCGCCCGCGTGGGCCTCGGCGAGGGCCAGCGTGCGCAGCACGACGGCCCGCAGGGCGTGGCGATGGCGGGCGGCGACCAGCGCCGGGATGACCTTCTCGACCCGCGCGAGGGCCTCGGTGAGGGCCGGCGCGAGCTCGTTGCGCGACCGGGGCAGCGCCTTCGTGGTGGTGCGCACCGAGCCGAACACGCTGGCGAAGGCGGCGAACACGAGGGCGAAGGGCAGCACGAAGATGGCCTTGTTGGCCCAGGCGCCGCCGGACGCGAGCACGATCGCCATGACCCTGTAGGTCAGCTTGCTGGCCTTCTTGCGCATGGCGGGCTCGCCCAGGGCGCCGCCCTCTCTGGCGCTGGCGGTGAGGCCGAGGCGCGCGAGCGCGGCGACCACCGCCTCGGCGCCGCCGCGGTCGACGCGGGCACACAACGTGAAGGGCAGGCGAGGGATGCGTTTGGCCAGCGGGGCGGCGTCGAGGCCGAGCCCGGGGTTGGCGCGGATCCAGGCGCAGAGGCGATCGCGGAGGTCGGTGTCGAGCTTGTCGCCGACCTCACCTGGCCCGAGGACGAGCACGGTGTGGCGGCCGCGACCGAGGGTGACGGTCGTCTCGCCGCACGCGAGGCACAGGCCGAGGCCCGGCACCAGCGGCTCGTTGCAGCCGTGGCAGCGGGCGCGGCCTGCCTCGTCGACGCGGGCGAGCGCGCGACCGGGGGCGCCCTCGGCGAGCTCGACGAGCCGGCGCGCGACGGTGTCGGCGGCTTGCGGGCGGTCGCCGGGCGACTTGGCGAGCAGCTCGGCGATCAATGTACGTGTCCCGAGCGACATGCTCTCGGGGACAGGTGGCACCGGCGCCGAGCGGTGCTGATGCAGCAGGCCGAGCGGGGTGGCGGCGGCGAAGGGCGGCCGACCGGTGGCCATCTCGAACAGGATGCAGCCGAGCGCATAGATGTCGGAGCGCAGGTCGACGGCCAGTGGGTCGACGCTCTCGGGGGCCATGTAATCGGGGGTGCCGACCACGGTCATCGCCTGGTGTTCGATGCCGGCGAGCGAGGAGGCGCGCGCCATGCCGAAGTCGCCGATCTTCGGGGTGTGCGGCGTATTGGGCAGCTTGCTGCCGGCGAGCAGGATGTTGCCGGGCTTGAGGTCGCGGTGGATGATGCCGGCCGCGTGCGCGTGGGCGAGGCCGCTGGCGATGCCGCGGCCGATCGCCAAAATCTCGGCCTCGGGCAGCGGCGCGGCGCGGGCGATGTGCTGGGCGAGCGTCGGGCCGAGGACCAGCTCCATCACCAACATCGGCCGTCCATCGACGGTGACGGTCTCGACCACGCGCACGAGGTTCGGATGATCGAGGCGACGCAGCAGCGCGCCCTCCTGAATGAACCGCGCGACGGCGTCCGGATCCTGGCCCTGCGAGTCGTGCAGGAGCTTGCCCGCATAACGGCCGTCCGCGGCATCGAGCGCGACCACGGTGGCGAGCGCCCCCCGGCCGAGGACCTCGCCGAGGCGGTACCTGTGATCGTCGCTGGTCTGGGTCACGTCGCGCCGCGCAGGATACACAAGTTTCCCGGTCCCGGGCGTGTCGGGCTCATCGATCCTCGAGGTCGCGGCGGATCCACGGCGCGGGGCGCAGCGAGGGCTCGACTGCGGCGAGGTCGACGTCCGGGTCGATCAGCAGCTGGCGCCGGCGGCCGTTGAGCGAGGTCCAGGCGACCACGTGGATCTCGAGGTTGTCGCGGCCCTGCGCGCGCAGATGGTCGGCGAGGTGATGCGCGAATTGAAGGATCATCTCCGGTCGCGTCGCCATCTCGTCGTGCTGCCATCGCTCGAGGTGTGGCCGCGGATCGATCTTCACGGTCTCGCGGGTGGTGGGGTCGTGGGCGTAGAAGCGCACGGATCCCTGCTTGTCGCGCAGCTTCATGCGCCACGCGAACTTGTGGCCCTCCTCGGTCCACGCGACGTCGCCCGGATAAAGCCAGTGGCGCAGCGGGAACAGCACTTGCCAGGCGAGGTAGGCGGAGCACAGGCCGAGGGTCACGCGGTGCGCCCGGCTCAGCCGGGCGGGCGGCGGGGAGAGCAGGGGCGCCGGGCTCGGGGAGCGCCCCCGGAGCGGGCGGACGCGGTCGTACAGCCGCCTCGGCCAGTCGGGCGGGAAGAAGATCGTCGTCGCCGCGATCATCAGCCACGGGAAGATGCCGATCTCGAACACGAGGCTGTTGGTCAGGTGAAAGCCGAGCGCCAGCAGGTAGGCCCAGGGGCGCGTCCGGGACCACAGCAGCCCCGGCACGATCAGCAGGTCGAGCGCGAGGCCGCCGTAGCTCAGCAGATACGCGACCCAGTCCTGCGCCAGCAGCGGCCCGATCACCGGACGGTCGGCGTAATCTTGCAGCCACATCTTGAGCGGCTGGCCGCGTAGCCAGTCGCGGTTGAGCTTGGCGAGCCCGCCGTAGAAGTAGGGGATCCCGACCTGCGCGCGCAGCAGCCACAGCGCCCACACGGGCGCGACCTGCGAGCGGAGCCGCGGCCGCAGCCAGGCGTCGATGGACCACGCCCCGTGCGCCGGCACGAAGATCAGCAGGAAGCTCAGCAATATGATCAGATAGATATGGTTGAGGTAGGTGGCCTGCTCGAGCAAAAACACGTGGCCGAGGCCGACGAAGAACACGAGCGCGGCGGCGCGATAGAACAGGCCGATGGTGATGAACAGGGCGGCGAGCGAGAGCACCGCAAAATGCACGTACATCCCGTTGTCCGGCCATGGCCGGATCCAGTCGAGGCCGTGGAAGGTGAAGTGGAAGCTCGGCTCCAGGTACGTGGGCGCGATGCTCGGGAAGAAGCGCACGACCTCGATCAGCATCAGCGCACCGAACGCGACCCGGAACACGACCAGCGAGGCGTTGTCGCAGGTGGCGAACAGCCGCCGCCCTACCGGCGGCGGCTTCCCATGTCGTGGCATTATCATGACAGCAGGGGCTTCTACGGACATGGCGCTGGCATAGCGCCGATCCGCTGGCGTGGGCCGCGACGGCGAGCGATGGCGCGACAAGGCCCGATGCAACCACGATCCGCGGTGCGTCACCACGCCGGGTGTCGCGCTTTCGGGCCGGGCGCCCGCGTTCCCGCGGAGCCAGCGATTGTCGGCGGGGCGAACCGGCGACGATTCAGGCGAATACGGTCGAGCGTGCTTGACGGGGTGGGGTACCCAGCCCACACCGCATTCGCCGGATCCTGTTCTCGACGGAGACGGCAGAAAAGGGGATGTTGGAAATGCATTTCAGGAGTCAGAAAATCATATTGGTGCCGGCGTCGTTCCTGGCGCTTTCTTTTGCATTGGTGATCAACGGGTGTGACGATCCCGCCGAGGTCTCGGAGGAGGACCTCAGGGTCGAGACGATCGACGACGAGGGCGGGCCGCAGCCCTCGGACGTGCAGGGCAACGAGCTCGACCGCGCCGCGGCGCCCAGGGGCGCCGCCGGCGACTGGGATGGCCACGGCGGGTGGAAGAAGGACGACGACCACGGCGGTTGGAAGAAGGACGACGACCACGGCGGTTGGAAGAAGGACGACGACCACGGCGGTTGGAAGAAGGACGACGACCACGGCGGGTGGAAGAGGGACGACGACCACGGCGGTTGGAAGAAGGACGACGACCACGGTGGTTGGAAGAAGGACGACGACCATGGCGGGTGGAAGAAGGACGACGACCACGGCGGGTGGAAGAAGGACGACGACCACGGTGGTTGGAAGAAGGACGACGACCACGGTGGTTGGAAGCGTGACGACGACCACGGCGGATGGAAGCGTGACGACGACCACGGCGGATGGGACTGACGCGGTTTGTTGACCCGGATGTGATCTGTCCTCGAGGACCGCCCGCATGACACGAATACGAAGCGCTCTGTTGCTGACGGCCGCGGCCTGCCATCTCGGTCTGGTGGCGGCCGGCGGTCTGGACGTCTGCCCGTGGGAGTGGGGTGCGGTCGGTCGAGTGTTGACATATTACAGCGCGGTCTCGGGGGCCGGCGAGGGTTATTCGTTTTATGCCCCCTCCGTGCGCGCGGCGCCCGATGTCAACTTCACGATTGTCGACCGTGACGGTCGCCGCGTCGACGACACGCTACGGACCGGCGTCACGCGCGAGGCGGACCTGCGCATGCAGGACCTGATCGATGTCTTCCATCATCGTCGGACCGACGACGCGGTGCGGCGCCAGCTGGCCGCGTCGTGGGCCGCGGAGATGTTCGCGCGGTATCCCGGGGCCGAGCTCGTGCTCGTCGACGTCGGGCACAGCCGGATGCCCGCGATGGCCGAGCTGCGCGCCGGCGCGGCGCCGGGCTGGACCTCGGAGTTTCGCGCGAAGGTCGTCCGCCCACCGGTCGCCGGAGCGCGCGAGTGAAGGCGCAGCTCTGGCGCTTCCTGCTGGCGCCGGCCCGGGCGACGCCTTTCGCCGCGCTGCGCATCGGCCTGGCCGCGGCGCTGCTCGTGCAGGCGCTCCAGGTCGCGCCGATGTTCCTCGGGTTTTATCACCACGGGGGATTATTGCGCGGCCCCTTGATGGATGCATTCGCCACCGGGCACGTGCCGGCGCTCGGCCGGCTGGTGCCGGCGCTGGCGCAGGGCGGCGCACGGGAGTCGCTGATCTTGACCATCTGCGGACTGCTGTATGTGGGCAGTCTGGTCGCTATGCTCGTCGGCTGGCGGACGCGGGTCGTCACCTGCGCGGTGTGGCTGCTGCACTGGCTGTTCGTCGCGCTCGCGCCGCACACAAATTACGGCGTCGACGCGTTCGCCAACATGTTCCTGTTTTATCTGCTGTGGGCGCCGGCCGGGGCGACGCTCTCGCTCGATCACCGCGCGGGGCGCACCTCGGATCGACCGCGCGAAGCGAGCCGGCTGCTGCTGCGCGTGATGCAGATCCACCTGTGCGCTGCGTACCTGTTCACCGGCGTCGAGAAGGCGTCCGGGGAGCAGTGGCGCAGCGGCGAGGCGATCTGGCGCTCGCTGACGACCCAGGGCTATGCGGCCTTCGACTTCACCTGGCTCGCGCACTACCCGAGGCTCGTGATGCTGGCGGGCTGGTCGGTGCTCATCGTCGAGATCGGGTATCCGCTGTTCATATGGCCGCGGCGCACGCGGCGATTGTGGATCGCGGCGGTCGTGGCGATGCACGCGGGGATCGGGATCTTCATGGGGCTCCACGTGTTCGCCGCGGTGATGATCGTGCTGACGGTCGCTTTGTTCGGGGTCAGCGCGGAGCCGGAATCTTCACATTGAAGGTGCGCCACCACCGTCGGGCTCGAGCGCGGCGTCGGCGAAGGAAGGATTGGCGGGGGTCGGGAGCGGCGGAGCGGCCGAGACGGCGGGCGCGCGCGTCAGCGCCAGCGCGACCGACCAGGTCGCACAGGCGAGGCGGAAGCGAGGCGGTTGGCGCGGGCCCGGCACGGTCGTCCAGTGGACAACAGCGGGCCGGCGTCGTCCAGTCCCCCCGGTCATGGCGGGGCGGACTCGCCCGCGGGAACGGTGGACTGGTTCCGAGCTCGTGCGGTGTTACGCCCCCCCCGATATGGGATCAGCGGACCATGATCATGCCCTGCTTGCCATGGAGGTCGCCCGAGGTTGGGCAGTCGATGGCGATCGGGCAGAAGTCGGGGTCGTAGAAGCGGAAGCCGTCGACGCGGAGGCCTGGATCGTCGCCGCAGTTGGCCATCTTGCCGGTGAAGTGGAAGGCGTTGAAGAGGAAGTTGTAGCCGCCGGTCGCGAGCATCTTGATCGACGGGGGGGCGCAGCCTACGGCCCCGATCTTGCGCTTGTAGGGGATGTCGGTTGTGTTGTCGTACTGGGCGTTGACGTAGTCCGGGGGGGCGCCGATGACATGGAGGCTGTCGCCCCAGGTCTTGCCGACGCTGTACTCGCCGATGAGGATCTCGGTGAAAGCGATCGGGTGGAGGATGAGGTCGAGGGAGTAGGGCTGGGTGTCGTCGAGGACCTCGCCGCGGCCGTACTGCCAGCCGAAGTCGTTGTCGAGGCCGTCTACGACCGAGCGGCCGACGAGGGTCCAGCCGCCGCCGTCGGTGCTCATATCGCAGTAGACGACCACCGGCCCGTTCGGGCTGCCAAACTCGTAGGGGCCGCTCGTTGGCTCGGGCCCGGGTCCCTCGAACTTATCGCGGAGCTCCAGGCAGGAGAAGACGGCAGGGTAGGAGGGAGGTTCGGCGGCGCCGGTGGTGGCATCGTCGAGGGTGGTGCTGCCGGTGACGCCGGTGTTGGTCTCGGTGGTGGCCCCGGCAGAACCGGACTGCGTCCCGCCCTGCGAGCCGGTCCCGGTGGTGACGTCGGTGGCGGTGGCTTCGGTGGCGGTGCCAGTGGCGGTGCCGGTGCCGGTGCCGGTGCCGGTGCCGGTGCCGACGGCGGTGCTGTCCAGAATAAAGAGCGGGTTGTCGACCATGCAGGCGGTGGCCTGGGCGGCGAGGGCGATGACGAGCGCGTGGCGCATCGCGGTGACATTAGCACGGGTGTCAGGTGGGTTTGAGTCCCGCAAACGGGGCGTTCTGAGGGTCCGCGGTATCGCCTCTTGCCACGTGGTGCCGCAAGTTTGGCGAAGGATTGGCACATCGAGCGGCACATCGTGCGCTTGACGTGCACTGGCGTGGCCTCCGCACCCTGGTGCCGGCGTACTCACGGCGGGTTCGGCCCGTTCACGCCGCGCCAGAACAGCAGCGTGCCGTCGGCCTGCGTGCGGTGGATCTGCAGGAACCAGCTGTCGACATGCACCGCGGGGTCGCCGTTCCTGGGCGAGAACACGCCCACCGTCCGGCCCCGCACGACCACGATATCCCCGAACATCGTGACCTCCTGGACCTCGGGCTCGATCTCGAGATGGTATTGCTCGAACCTCGCCAGCCAGAACGCGCGAATGGCCGCCGTGCCGATCACGGGCGGCTGCCCGGGGCCCTGGATCAGCGCGTCCGGCAGATAGAGCGCGAGCAGCCCCTCGATGTCGCCTGCCGCCATATCCCGGTAGGCCTGCACGAGGCGTGCCTGTACCCGTTGCTGGAGATCCATGGTCAGGTGCCTCGCTTCGCGTCGTCGAAGTAATACACGTATGTGCCGCGGGTGGCGCTCGCCCACCACGAGGGCATTTGTTGCGCGTCCATGGCGCTCCAGTCGGGCGCATCGGTGATGAGCGCCCGGCCCAGGGTCTTGCCGAGCGCGATCTGCTGGTCCGCCTTGATCCGCACGTCCTCGTTCCAGGCCATCAGCGCCGCCTCGATCGAGGGCAGCGACGCCAGCGCCTCGGCCAGCGCCACCGCCTGCTGCTGGGCCTTGAGCGCGCCGGCGGCCACGTGCGGGCGGGCGATCGAGCTGGCGTCACCCAATAGGCAGACGCGACCCTGCACGAAGCTCGGCACGTGCAGGTCGAACGAGACCTGCATGAAGGGCTCGGCGGTGGCGATGATGGCGTCCGCGAGCGGCCGGCGAAGCATCGTACGCGCGCGCTCGTGCAGGAAGCGCCGGTGCTCGTCGCTGGCGCCTCCGCGGGGCAGCGAGCCCTCGTGACGGCGATTGTATCGATCGGTGAGCAGCCACGGCAGGTCCTGCGGGGCAGCGACGTTATACCAGGCCCAGTTCATGAGCCTGTGTCCGGGCGAGCGCTCACCGTGATGTCCGGGGACCAGATATGCGATGCACAGGCCCCCGGCATGCACGGCCCACTCGCAGGTCCCCGGCGGCTCGGCGAGCTCCGCCGGCGCGTGCGCCTCCTCGACGAGCCCGCGAACCACGACATACCCGGTATAGGCCTTCGCCGCGTCCGGAAACAGCGCGGCCCGCCCGAGCGAATCGTAGCCGTCGGCGAAGATCAGCAGATCGAACTCGAAGCTGCGACCGTCGTCCAGCCGCGCCACCACCGGGCCGCCCGGGCGCTCCTCGAAGGCCGCGACGGAGCAGCCCTGGTGATAGATCTCGTCGGGCACCCGCTTTCGCTGCTGGGCATGCAGATGGGACCACTTGAGGCCGCCGCTCGCCAATGGGCTGCGCCACAACAGGCGCCCCTCGTGCCCGGGATCCGCGCCATATGTCCAGCGCACGAGCTCGCTCGGGACGAACGATAGTTCGTCGTCGACGAGGTCGTGCGCCTTCAGCCAGTCGAGGTGCGCGAAGGGCAGGGCGATGCCGGCGCCACGCTCCTCGAGTACCCCGCGCGAGCGCTCGAGGACGGTGACCTCGCAGCCGATGCGCGCGAGCACGATCGCCGTCGTGCAGCCCGCGATCGAGCCGCCGACGATGCCCACGCGACACCCGGGCGCGCAGCCGGGCGCCGGCTGGATGTGGATCTCAGGCGCCATCTGGGCCGAGCACGACCACCGAGATATTGCCGCCGAATCCGAGGCCCATCTGCAGGGTGATGCCGCGATCGTAGCGCAGAGGATTGTGCACGAGCTGCGGGTGGGGGTCGGCGCCGACGACGTGTTCGGGCACCGGGAGCCAGCCCTCGCGATACGCCTTGCACAGCGCGATCGTGTCGAGCAGCGCCGCGGCGCCCATGCAGTGGCCCATCAGCGGCTTGAGCCCGTAGGCGGTCACCTGCGGGCCCAGGTGGGCCAGGACATCGGCGTCCGCCGCGTAGCACAGCGATGACCCCGAGGCGTGGGCGGCGAAGTACTGGATGTCGGACTTTGCGATCGCCGCGAGCGCCAGCGCATCATCGACGATGCGCAGCATCTCCCGGTGATCCGGGTTGATCGCGACGGGGTGATAGGCGTCGTTGCCCATCACCGAGGACAGCACTTCGACATAACGCGAGGGCACGGCTCGCGAGGTCAGCACCAGGGCCGCGACGCCCTCACCGAGCACAAAGCCGCGCGAGTGGGTCTGGAACGGACGACAGGCGTCCATGGGCGCGGTGTCGTAGATCAGCGGGCCGAGTGAATTGAACAGCCGCATCTCCTCGCCATCGAAGCCGACATCGGCGCCGACGACGATGACATCCGTCAGGTCCCCGCAGGTGAGCAGGCGCTGCGCGATCGCAATGGCGTGCATGCCCGAGGCGCAGGCCGAGCTGACGACCATCGAGGGCCCGGTGAACCCGTATCGGGCCATCACGTCGCCCGAGGGCTTGGTCCACGCCTGCTCGACATAGGAGCGACGCGGGCGCAGCGTGTCCCAGGCCAGGTAACGGGCGCGAAACAGCTCCAGATCGCCGCGGGTGCTCCCGTGCACGATGCCGACGCGCCGACCCGGGACCCAGCCGGAGCTCCTGGCGTCGGCGAGCGCCTCCTCCACCGCGTGAGCGAATGCTTGCTGGTACCGGGTCGAACCGGTGCCCGGGCCGTCCGTCTCGGGAGCCTTCGCGGCCGGCGGGACCCTTGCGAACCAGCACGGCGCGGGGAATCGGTCGCCCAGGTCCGGATGCAGGGTCGCGGCGGATACTCCACTCTTGAGCCCCGACCACAGCGCATCGATGCCCCACCCGTACCCTGTCACGGCCCCGACTCCGACGATTGAAGCATGATCGATAGACATGGGTCGACGTCCTCTCGGATTGATAAAGTGTCGCGTTTCACGGCGCTTATGCGCCGGCGATCTCAGGCGCCGCGCCGGGCGATCAGGACGCGGCGGCTTGGGCCGGAGCGAGGCCGAAGATCGTCCGCGCCTCCTCGACCGTGGCCGGGCGCCGGCCGATGTCGCGGATGAGCCGCACCGCGCTTTCGACGATCTCGCCGTTGCTGCGCGCCATCTCGCCGCCGGGCAGATAGAGGTGGTCCTCGAGCCCGCAGCGAATGTTGCCGCCGAGCACGAGCGCCGCCGCCAGCATGCGCCACTGCCCGTGGCTGATACAGATGACCCCCCACTCCGAGCCGGCCGGCATGGTCCGGATCTGGAGCTGGAGCGACTCGACGTGCGCGGGGGAGCCGCCCAGCACGTTGACGATGAACGAGAAGTCCAGCGGCGGCCTCAGCAGACCCATGTCGACGAGCGGCCAGACGCCCTGGGTGTGCCCCGAGTCGAAGCACTCGAGCTCGGGCTTCACGCCGGCCTCGTTCATCGCCGCCAGCAGCTTGCCGATCTTCTGGTAGGTGTTCGGAAACACCATGTCGAAGTCGAAGCTCTTGCGCGCGCGCGAGTACTTCGAGTAGTTCATCGTCCCGAGGTTGAGCGAGGCGATCTCCGGGCGGCTCTCCCGGATATACGTGCACTGCTCATTGACGTCCTCCAGGATCGTGCCGGTCGAGAAGTTCAGGATGATGGGACAGCGCCTGCGAACCTCCGCCTTGATCGCCGCGAACACGGCCGGCGAGGCCGTGGGCGAGCCGTCGTCGTTGCGCCCGTGGATGTGCACCACCGCGGCCCCGGCCCCGTAGGCGCGTAGCGCCTCTTCGGCGATCTCGACCGGCGTATACGGGATGCCCGCGCACTGCTTGCGGTTGGCCAGCAGCCCGTTCACCGCGCAGGTCACGACGCAGATGTCGGGATCGCGTGCACTCGGATTGCGCGGCTCTCCGGTGAACGTGGGCTTCTCATACATGGGATGTCTAAACCCTATATGGTCAACCCATGTCAAGCCCCCGTGAGCTGAGCGGCTGCTCGGATTGTTGGTGCTCGGTATTCGATCGGCGCGGGGCTGCGCGGTGCGTATGTGTGATGGGCGCGGATGTCGGCGCGCGGGCCGGTGCGTGAGCGATGGTTGCGCGGAGATTGTCGCACGGGCCGGTGCGGGTCCGGCTGGACGCCCGCGTAACCTGGCGCAGCCGGATGTCCAC
>Ga0116158_10001275_pt1 | contig 23074 bp, 17 predicted proteins | sample AD_UKC052_MetaG_FD_89883 | JGI IMG/M metagenome (GOLD analysis project Ga0116158, IMG submission 89883) | Active sludge microbial communities of municipal wastewater-treating anaerobic digesters from USA - AD_UKC052_MetaG | ecosystem: Engineered > Bioreactor > Anaerobic > Digestate | place: USA... | reverse complement strand
GGGCGCTTTCCAGCTGGATGGAGGGGAGGAGTTGAGTCATGGCTCAATTATCGCGTGAGCCGGAGCGAAGGTATTTCAGGTATGAGACTGGCAGGAATTGCACGATGGACTGATTTGCGCCCAGAAGCGGTCATTAGCCAATGACCGGTAACTGGAAAGCAATGTGCCACCAGTCACCTGTTTATTCGCAGCTGTCAAATCTCGATCTGATCCGAAAGTTCCAAAGCGTCCTCTAACTCGACGCCAAGCTACCTCACTGGAGTTGACCCCATTTCACGGACACCATATTGTTCTTATAAGATGAGTATTTGACGTTCGCCCTTGCTGGCTCTTGGCCGACAGGGGGGCAGAGAGGGAGCCGCAACGTCGTTCGTTCAAATTCACAGGTTGGGCCATGGCCCAGGTCAGCCAAAGTATGCGAAGGACCGGCTTTTCTCACCGATGCAATCTGCGACAGTTCGGCGGTCGTTCTCCCGTTAGGGCAGTGATCAGTCCACGCCAAATCTGTTCTTCATCAGCATCACGGTGGTAGCGGGCATTTCATGCATGAGCCAGTGTCCTGATCCACCGACGATGTGCCGTTTTCGAGGGGGATCACCCGGCCGTCGATCTTCCTCCATCGCGTGGGGAGCGGCGGTGACATCGTGTTCTGCCCATATCTCCAAAACTTCTCCAGGGTAAGCGCGAAGAGCGGGCGCCAGCGCCGCTGAACGAGAAAACGGCTTGCTTCGAAACCGGGTATTCACGCAACTGCGCCATTGAATTTCCATCGCCAGCCCGTCCACCGCCGTTTCGGCATGCAGCATCTGCGCCAACAAGTTGTACCGCATGCGCTCTGCCCAGCCACCTGGGTCACGATCCGGGTCCAGATCTCGCCAGGGCCTGGGAGCCACTGTCTGCCGGCGACGTCCACCATGCCCAGCGGGACCGATCAGAACCATGCGCTCAACATGGTCTCGCCGCGCGGCCAATTGGGCACTGACGAGGCCACCGAAAGAAAACCCACACAGAAGGATCGGTGTGTGTGCGCCCAGCAGCGCGTCCAGGCTCTGCAGCAACTGGACGACGAGTTCGTCGAGCCCGCCCGTCGGGGCGAGCGTCGACTCACCGTACCCGGGCATGTCGGGCATCCACAGACTGAAGCTTGAAGAAAGCTCGGGGATCACTCGCGCCCAGTGGAGCCAGCTGCCGTGGCCACCGTGCAGAAGCACGAGCGGTCGGCCGTGCCCCGCCCGGCGCCAGACGATCTGCTGACCCTGAATGGGTTGAGCTATGCGATCGCAACTAGATTCCAGCGCGGCGATCTCCGCAGAGGCGGCTGCCCGCGCACCGCTGTGAATCCCACTGGCCAAACCGTCAACCATCAAAAGACGCTCAAGAAGATCATCATCAGAACCTCAATCCGCTTTGATGGACTGGACCTGAATCACGTTCTTCCACTTGGCAATGTCGGCTCGGTAGAGCGCGCCGGCGGCGGCCGGAGGGTCCAATGTCAGTGTCAGCCCTTCGGCCCGGATGCGCTTGCGGAACTCTTCACTTTCGGCCGCGCGCTGGACCGACTGGTACAGCTGCTGCACCAGCGGCGCCGGTGTACCACCGGCCACGAAGATGCCGTACCAGACAGGCGCGGCATACCCGCTCAGCCCCGATTCGGCGAAGGTGGGCACTTCGGGCAGCAGGGCCGAACGCGTCGCGCTGGTCACCGCGAGCGCGCGCAGTTTACCGCTGGCCAGATACGGCGCCACGCTGGGCAAGGTGCCAAACGCCAGATCGATCTGCCCGCCCATAAGGTCGGTCATGGCCGGGGTGGCGCCTCGGTAGGGCACGTGGATCACGAACACTTTGGCCGTGGTCTTGAGCAGCTCAGCGGCCAGGTGGGTGGAAGTGCCATTACCCGCAGACCCGTAGGTGAATTGACCGGGTTTGGCGCGCACCCGCGTCAGATAATCGGTGGCGGAACGGATGGGGCTGTCAGGTCGAACCACCGCCACATTGGGCGCATGACCGAGCGTGGTAACCGCGGTCAGTCCAGTCTCTGCTTGGTAGGGCAGCCTGGGGTTCATGCCGGGCACGATGGCCACAGCGCTGGTGTTGAGCAGCAGCGTGAGGCCGTCTGGCGCACTCTTGGACACAAAGTCATTGCCCATCACCGTGCCGGCGCCAGCCTTGTTGTCCACGATGACCGATTGCCCCCACAGGCGCGAAAGGCTGTCCGCCAGGGCGCGGGCCATGTTGTCGGTGCCGCCTCCGGCGGGAAAGGGCACCACCAGGCGCACCGGTTTGGAAGGAAAGCCGCTGGCGGTCTGGGCCCATGCGGGCACCGTGGCGCAGGCCAGGCCAGCGGCCAGCAGCAGGTGCCGGCGCAGGCGCAGGCGGTCGGAGGGTTGCGTTGATGGGGTCATTGGGGTCGATGGATATTGAGGTTTTAGAAGGTTTGGTCTGGTTACGAAATCACACCCTGGGCGCGCATCGCTTCAATATCGCCGGGCGAGTATCCCAAAGCCGACAGCAGGTCCTGGTTTTGCGCGCCTACCGGTTGCGGCGGCGATGTGACCTGCACCGGGGTGCGGGACAGCTGGAAGCCGGACACCGGGACGGTCAGCCCCGCAAGCGTTCCAGCCTCTTCGGCGAACCTATGCAGCACCTGGCGACCACGCACGTGTTCGTCCGCGAGCATGGTTTCCAAACGCTGTACACGAGAGGCCGGCACGCGGTGTTCACGCAGTAGCGCCTCCCAGTGGTCTACCGATTCGGTGGCGATGATCTGGGTCAAGGTTCTAGCCTCTTCGGCATAGTCCTTGATGCGGTCCCGATTGTTGTCCTTGATGAGCTCGGTACGGCCCAGCACCTCCCACAACCGGCGCTGCTGCCGCAGGTTGGAAGCAGACACCATCAGCGGAGCGTCGCTCGCCTGGTAGCAGCCGATAGTGGCAAACGGGTAGCGGTTGCCTTTCTGCTCGGGGTGCAAGCCATTCCACAGATAGCCGGTCAGATGCGAGCTGGTGAGGATCATGGCCACGTCCGACATCGCCACCTCGACGAACTGGCCCAGCCCTTCGTCCTGGGTGCGCTGCAGTAGTGCCGCGAGGATGGCCATAGCGGCGGTGGTTCCCGTGGCGTAGTCCACCACGGGAGCACCGCATTTCACCGGGGCCGTACCTGGCTCGCCGGTCATGGCCATCATGCCGGAGTAGGCCTGCACCACACCGTCATAGGCGGTCAGTTCGCGCTTGGGGCCGGAGCTGCCGAAAGCTGAGATGGAGCAGTAGATCAACTTGGAGTTGATCGCCGACAGTTCGGCGTAGCCTAGGCCCAGCGCATCGAAGGCGCCGGGGCGGTAGTTCTCGATCAGCACATCCGCGGTCTGCACCAGTCGCCGCAGGACTCCGCGGCCGACCTCGGTCTTGAGGTTCAATGCCAGGGATTTTTTGTTCGATGCCTGCGACAAGAAGGCCGTACCCATTCCAGCGTCGTTGAGTGCGGCATCCGAGCCCTGGTAGCGTGCCTGGTCAGGCTCCTCGGGCGACTCGATCTTGATGACTTCGGCGCCCATGACCGCCAGCTGGTAGCCAGCGAACGGTCCGGCCAGCACATGCGTCATGTCCAGGACACGGACACCTTTCAGAACGGGAGTCATGGCCAAGGTCACTTGCTGATCACGTCGGCCTTGACGAGCTTTGACCATCGCACGATTTCGGCACGCACAAAGGCGTCGAACTCGGCCGGGGTGCCGGTCTGCACCACCATACCCTCACTCACCACCTTGGACTTGAAGGCCTCGCTACTGGCGGCTTTACGTGTGGCAGCGTTCAATTTTTCGATCACGGGCGCAGGCGTGCCTGCGGGTGCATAGAACCCGTACCACCCCTCCATGACATAGCCCGGCACACCGGCTTCGGCCACGGTCGGTACGCTGGGGTAGGCGCTGGAGCGCGCAGCCGAGGTGATGGCCAGTGCGCGCAGTTTGCCGCTGTCAATGAAGCTGCCCACAGAACCCGAGGTTGCGAAGATGATGTCGGTCTGCCCACCCAGCAAATCGGTCAACGCCGGGCCGGAGCCCTTGTAGGCGATGTGCTTGATCTCGACCTTGGCCATGTCGGCAAACAGCGCGCCTGAAAGGTGCGAGGACGTGCCGTTGCCGGGCGAGGCGTAGGTCAGTTTGTCCGGGTTGGCTTTAGCGGCGGTAACGATGTCCTTGACCGATTTGTACGGGCTGTCGGCACGCACCACCAGCACGTTGGGCGACCGCACGATCATGGCCACGGGGGCGAAGTCCTTGTCGGTCGAGTAGGGCATTTTCTCCATCAGGCTGGGGTTGACCGAATGTGCGATAGACGCCACCACCAGCGTGTAGCCATCGGGCGGGCTCTTGGCCACCAGGTCTGTGCCGATGAGGGTGCCCGCACCCGGTTTGTTCTCTACCACGACGGGTTGCCCCAAGTCCTTAGCCATTTCCACCGCCAGCGTACGCGCGATCAGGTCCGTGCCGCCCCCGGGGGCGAACGGGACCACCAGCTTGATGGATTTGTCGGGGAAGGCGTGGGCGCTTGACAGACCCATGATCAAGGCGACGGTGAATCCCGTCGCTGCCTTGGTGAAGGCCTTGAAGCCCAAGTTAAAAGAAGTTTGCATTAATGTCTCCGGTCGTTTTGGTGAGCAATGTGTTTCAAGCTCCTCTGAGTCCTTTGAGCTCGGACTGTGGAAGCTTTGAGCACTCTAGGTCGCAGGCTCAATAGGCGCATCCATCCAATTCCATCCAGTGGAATTTGATTGCCCCTCCGATCAGGGTTTTCAATGACGTCGGGCATCGCCATGGAGTGTCATCTCAGACTCGTTCCAGCACCACCGCGATGCCCTGTCCCACCCCGATGCACATGGTGCAAAGCGCGTAGCGGCCTCCGCTGCGGTGCATCTGATTGATGGCCGTGGTGGCTAGGCGGGCACCACTCGCGCCCAGTGGATGACCCAGGGCGATGGCACCGCCGTTGGGGTTCACACGTGCATCGTCGTCGGCCAGACCCAGGTCGCGCAGAACAGCCAGGCCCTGCGCGGCAAAGGCCTCGTTGAGTTCGATCACGTCCATCTGCGCCAGCGACAGGCCGGTGAGTGCCAGCACCTTGCGCGTGGCTGGCGCCGGGCCCATGCCCATGATGCGCGGTGGCACGCCGGCGGTGGCCATGCCGACCACGCGGGCGCGCGGCGTGAGCCCGTGTCGAGCCGCAGCAGTCTCGCTGGCCAGCAGCAGTGCGACAGCGCCGTCGTTCACGCCCGAGGCGTTACCAGCGGTCACGCTGCCGTCAGGCCGCACCACTCCTTTAAGTTTTGCGAGCGCTTCCAGCGTGGTGGCGCGCGGGTGTTCGTCGCGGCTCACCACCAGTGCATCACCTTTCTTTTGAGGCAGGTTAACCGGCACGATCTCGACGTCGAACACGCCAGCCTGCTGCGCCGCCAGGGCCTTGGTCTGCGAGGCCAGGGCCATCCGGTCCTGATCGGCGCGCGAGATGTTGAACTCGGTCGCCACGTTCTCGGCTGTCTCGGGCATGCTGTCCACGCCGTACTGTGCCTTCATGAGCCTGTTGACAAAGCGCCAGCCGATGGTGGTGTCTTCCACGCTGTTGGTGCGCGAAAAAGCGCTGGTCGCCTTGGGCATCACAAACGGTGCGCGGCTCATGCTCTCCACGCCACCGGCGATCATCAGCTCGGCCTCGCCGCACTTGATGGCACGCGCGGCGGTGCCCAGGGCGTCCAGGCCCGAGCCACACAGGCGGTTCACCGTGGATCCGGGCAGGGAAACTGGCAAGCCAGCCAGCAGCGCGCTCATGCGCGCCACGTTGCGGTTGTCTTCGCCGGCCTGGTTGGCGCAGCCGTAGATCACGTCGGCCACCGCCGCCCAGTCCAGTTGCGGGTGGCGTTCCAACAATGCCCGCAATGGGACGGCACCAAGGTCGTCAGCGCGCATGCTGGAGAGAGCACCGCCGTAGCGGCCGAAAGGTGTGCGAACGGCGTCGCAGATGAAGGCGTGGGTCATGGGGTCTCTTTTCAAGGGAGGTTCGTGCTCTGGTGCAGTTGCCAGATCCGATCCAGCAGCGAGCGGGCGGGTATTTCACCGATCAACGGTGTGGCCAGCTCCATGAGTTTGCCTTCCAGGTCTGCATCGGACAGCGGCAGTTCCGGGTCGCCTTTGCGGTCGGGCTGCAGCAGCGCCAGGGTTCTGCCGTCGCGAAGTGTGATCGCCACACGAGCGCCGCGCCGGCCCGGGAAGGCGGCATCCACCTCGGGGTCCAGCGCCTTGTGGATGCGTTGCATTAGCGAGCGTGTGGCCGGGTCGTTCAGCCGGACCGGTTCGAACGCCGAGAGGCGCACGCTGCCGTGCACCAGCGCGGTGGCCACCATATAGTGCAAGCTGAAGCGCGCCTGGTCGGCATTCTGCGGGTCCACGTGGGGAGCGATGTCCAGCGTAGGTTGGTACACGCCGAGCGTCACGCGTTCAATATCTGCGTGGCTGAAGCCGTGTTGGCGCTGCAGTTCCAGCGCACCGTCGATGGCGGCGAAGGTGTGGCCGCAACCGATGTGGCTCTTGAAGGTCAGGCGGGTGATATGGAAGTCGGTTCCGAGTGTGGCGCCCACGGCGGACCAGTCCGGCCCTTGGCTCATGGCCTGGCCCAGACCCGATTCACCTTCGAGCACATCGAGCGAACTGCGCATGCCGCCTGCAGCCAGTTGCGCCGCCAGCACACCGGCCTCGGCCGCACGGCCCGCGTGCAGCGGTTTGGCCATGGCCTCCAGGCGGAAGGCCTGCTGAAGACCGGCGGTGAAGGTCGCGGCGATGGCCAGTGCATTGGCAAAGGCGGCCTCGTCGAGTTTCAGCAGGCTCGCCGCGGCGGCTGCCGCACCAAAGCTGCCCATGGTACCGGTGTTGTGCCAGTACTTGTAGTGGGGGCGCCCCATCACCACGCCGATGCGGGTGGAGACTTCATAACCCGCCACCACGGCGCGCAAGAACTCGGGGCCACTCGCGCCCACCGTCTGGGCCATGGCCAGGGCGGCAGCGATGGTGGCCGCGCCCGGGTGGTACATCGCATCGCGAAAGCTGTCGTCAACTTCGGCGGCGTGAGCGGCAGTGCCCTGGATCAAGGCCGCCGCGCGTGCAGTGGCCTTTCGCCCCTGCACCAGTTGTGACGCGCCGCGGTCCAAGTCTTCGGCCATGGTCCGGTTAAGCACCTGTACTGCCGGGGTGTCCAGGCCCGGGTAAATAGAGGCGTACCAGTCGATCACCGCGCGCTGTGCGTGGTGCGCCACCACGGCGGGCAGGGGTGCCTGGGCAAAGCCCGTGGCAAAACGGGCAAATACTTCAACGGCGTACATGGTCAGTTCTCCGTGGTGAGCAAGTGGTGCATGTCGCCGGCCACAAAACCAGGCCCGCAGAGCCCGGCCAACCAATGCATGTCTTCCAACAGCGCGGCAGCGCCTCGTTCGCGCGCCCAGAACACTGGACCTCCCTCCCAGCGAGGGAACCCGTAGCCGTTGACCAGCACCACGTCCACGTCGGTCGCGCGCTCTGCCACCCCTTCGGCCATCAGCAACGCCGCCTCGTTGACCATGGCCAGCAGCACGCGGCGCACGATCTCGTCGTCGCCCAGGAGGCGAGGAACCACGCCCTGGTCGGCACGGCACAACGCGATGAGATCGTGCACAGCTTCGTCCAGCTGCGGGCCTTTGCTGCCTTCGGGGTAGAGGTAGTAGCCCGCACCCGTCTTGCGGCCGAGGCGACCGACTTCGCAGAGTCGGTCGGGGATGTGCACGTAACGGGTCTGTGGGTCTCGCACAGCAGCCTGTGCCTGTCGCATGCGCCAGGCGATGTCCAGGCCAGACAGGTCCGCCACGGCGAACGGCCCCATGGCAAAACCGAAAACCTGCAGCGCGGCGTCCACCTGCTCCGGCCAGGCTCCCTCTTCGATCATGAACTCGCACTGCCGGCGGTAGGCCGCGTAGATCCGGTTGCCGATGAAGCCGAAGGCATTGCCGGTCAGCACCGGCAGCTTCTTCAGACGTTTGCCAACAGCCAAGCCGGTAGCCAGTGCGTCGGGCGCAGAGGCCTTTCCGCGCACCACTTCCATCAGCTTCATGACGTTGGCCGGGCTGAAGAAATGCAGGCCAATGACGTCTTGCGGTCGCGAGGTCGCCGCCGCGATGGCGTCCAGGTCCAGGTAGGAGGTGTTGGAGGCCAGCACCGCGCCCGGGCGCGCCACGGCGTCGATGCGCTGGAACGCCTGCTGCTTCACACCCAGCTCTTCGAACACGGCCTCGATGATCAGGTCGGCCTGGGCCAGTTCGGCCCAGGCCAGGCTGGTCTGAAGCCGCGCTTCAACCGCTGCAGCACCGCTGGCGCTCAGCTTGCCCGTTTGCACCCTGGAGGCGTAGTGCGTTTGGATGCGTGCGGCACCGCGCTCCAGTGCTGCTGCGTCCTGCTCCAGCAGCATCACACGGTAGCCCGCGTCGAGGGACGCGATGGCGATGCCTGAGCCCATGGTGCCGGCGCCGATCACGGCCACATGCTCAACCGTGCGCGGTGCGACCTCGCCCAGAGAAGGGTGCTTGCCGCTGTCGCGTTCGGCAAAGAACTGATGCCGCAACGCAAAGGCCTCGCGCGAGACACGCAGTTGCTGGAACACCGCTCGCTCATCGGCCAGGCCGGCGTCGATGCCCACATTGGCTGTGGCGATGATCGCGTCAATGGCCGCTTGCACCGCAGGTCGGCGCTTGCCCGCCTTGAGGGCTGCAGTTGTGGCCTCGGCCACGTCTGCACTCAGCGTGGACGGGACAGCCCGATCTCGCAGGCTCTGCTTGCGCCCGATGAGTCCATTTGCACAGGCCACAGCCGCGGAGCGCAAATCGCCGTTGACCACTTGATCCACCAGCCCTTCATCCAGCGCAGCAGCAGCAGTCACCCGTTCACCCGAGCAGATCATGCGGATCGCTCGGGGAATGCCGACGATGCGAGGCAGCCGCTGCGTGCCACCAGCACCGGGAATGATGCCCAGCGTCACCTCGGGCAGACCAACCACGGTGCCCGGCGCGGCCACGCGCGCATCGCAACCGAGCGCCAGCTCGAACCCACCGCCCAGCGCGGCACCGTGCAGCGCGGCCACCACCGGTTTGCCGCAGGTCTCAATGGCGGCAATCACCGAGGGCAGCTGCGGTTCTGTCAGCGGCTGACCGAACTCGCGCAGGTCCGAGCCGGCAATGAAGGTGCTGCCGGAGCCGATGAGCACCGCGCCGTGCAGCGTGTCGTCGCTGCGCAGGGTCTCGATGGCGGCCATCAACCCCTGCCGTACCGCCGCCGAGCCTGCGTTGATGGGCGGGTTGTCAATCACGATGACGGCGATCTCGCCATCCCGTTCCAGATGCACGCGGGCCGTCATCGTGGCTTCCTCAGGCCAGCACGACGACGCCGTCGGCAGCGCTCACGCCCTGACCTTGGGCACGCACGAACACCGGGTTGATCTCGGCTTCCACCAGACGGTCACCGAGCTGCGCCGCCATGCGGGAGAACGCCACGATGGCGTCCACCAGCGCGTCCACATCGGCCTTGGGCCGACCCCGGAAGCCGTCGAGCAGCGGCCAGGTCTTGAGGTCCTTCGCCATCGACAGTGCGTCGGCGCGGCTCAGACCCTGGATGCCGTGAGCGTCCTGCGGCAACAGGCGCATGGTGGTGTCCTTGAACAACTCAGCCGTGATGCCCCCCATGCCCAGCAGCACCGCCGTGCCCAGCGCATCGCGGTGCATGCCCAGGATAAGCTCGGTGCCCCCGCCCACCATCTCTTGCACGAGGAAGCGGTCGGGACGCACTCCGGCCTTGGCGTACACATCGTCGGTCATGGCCGTCAGGCGCTCTCCCACGGTCTCGGGCGTGAGGCCGATGGCCACGCCACCTACATCGCTCTTGTGCGTGATCTGCGACGACAGGATCTTCAGCACCACACGGCCACCCAGCTCGCGGGCAGCGGCCTCGGCCTCGGCCGGTGTGGTGACGATGCGCTCGGCCGCACAGGGCACGTTGAAGCGCGCAAACAGCTGCTTGGCCTGTGCCTCGTCGAGCGAACCCGACGGTAGCTCACCCACCACGATGTCGCTGCCTGCATCCTGCCCATCAACCGGCGCCACAAAGCCGCTGATCTTAAACATCGCCGCCAGCGCGGCGGTGCAGCTCTCGGCCGCGGCAAAGGCGGGCACGCCATGGCGGGTGAGCAAGGCGCCCACCTCGGGCGCATGCGGGCTCACATAGGCCATCACGGGCTTGTCCGAATCGGGCAGGCAGTCCCGGATGGCGTTGGCCATCAGCTCGGGCATGGCCAGGCTGGACGAGCCGACGATGATCACCAGCGCGTCGTAGCTTGGGCTGGCCAGCAGGGCACGGATCGCACCGCGCAGCAGATCGGGTCGCAGACCGGCCAGGGTCACGTCGATCGGGTTGCGGTCCAGCACGGCCTCAGTGCCGGTCTGCAGGGCACGCAGCGCCTCGGCCGTGGCGGCGTCGGGCGCCGGCGTCTCGAAGCCGGCCACCCCCAGGTCGTCGGACACCAGTGTGCCGGCACCGCCGGTGCTGGTGAGAATGGCCACGCGTTGGCCGCGCATGTGGCGCCCGGTGGCCAGCGCCACAGGGATGTCCAGCAGGTCGTTGAAGGTCTGCGCGCGGATCACGCCCACCTGTTTGAACAGTGCGTCGTACATGCGGTCGGCGCCGGCCATGGCGCCGGTGTGCGACACGGCGGCCTGTGCGCCCGCTTCTGAGCGACCGATCTTGAAGGCCACCACCGGCTTGCCCTTGCTCGCCGCCTTCAGGCAGGCGGCACGGAACTTGGCTGGGTCGCGAACGGTCTCGATGTAGAGAGCAATCACCTGGGTCGCCGGGTCGTCGGCTAGGTGGTCGATGAAATCGGCCAGCTCCAGATCCACCTCGTTGCTGGTGGAGATCAGTTTGCTCAAACCAATGCCTCTGGCCGCGGCCCGCGACAGCAGCGAACCCAGGATGCCGCCGCTTTGCGACACCACGCCGATGCCGCCGACGGGAAATTCATCCATCTCCAGCGCGCCTGTGGCCGAGAGCACGATGCTGTCGGTGAGGTTCACCAGCCCGATCGTGTTGGGGCCCAGGATTCGCATCGACCCAGCCGCTTCCACCAGCTGTTTCTGGCGGCGCGCGCCTTCCTCACCGGTCTCGGTGTAGCCGCTGGCCAGCACGATCGCGGCCGCGCAACCGCGCGCCGAGAGCTCTTTCACTGCGAGGTGGGCACGCTCGGCGCCCAGCAACACGATGGCAACGTCGGGCGTTTCCGGCAGGGACGCGATATCGGCGTAACAGGGCAGGTCAACAATTCGGTCGGCCTTGGGGTTCACCGGCAGGATACGACCGGCAAAGCCGTGCTTCTGCAGGTAGGCGACGGGGCGCCCAGCGGTTTTGCCTGGATCGGCCGAGGCGCCGATGATCGCGACGCTGCGCGGCTGCAGCAGGCGGGCGATGGCGTTGGTAGGAGCGAAGACGGGTGCGTCCATGGGGTTCACTCCTTGCCTGCGGTCTTGGCCAAAAAGGCTTCCACCGATGCGCGGTGCTCGCTGCTGGTGTAGCAGATGCCCTGTGCCTGGCTGCCCTGCGCGAACACGTCGTGCGAGGTCAGCTCAAAGCTCTGGTTGAGGATGGTCTTGGTCAGCGCCAGCGCCGTGCTGGACGCCTGGCTCAGCTCGGCGGCCCAAGCCTGGGCGTCGGCCAGCAGCGTGTCGGCACCGGTCTTGCGGTCCACGATGCCCAGCGCCAGCGCCTCGTCCACCTTGACCTGGCGGCCGGTGAAGATGAGTTCCTTGGCCTTGGCTAGGCCCACGCGGCGCGGCAGGAAATACATGCCGCCGCCGTCCGGGATGATGCCGCGCAGCACGTACGACCAGGCGAAGCTCGCCCACTCGCTGGCGATGACGAAGTCGCAAGCCAGCGCGGTGTCGGCACCCAGGCCCGAGGCCGCGCCATTCACGGCGGCGATCACCGGCTTGGGGCAGGTATGCAGCAGCGACTGTGTGTGGTGCACGCGCTGCTGGCGATGCCAGCCATTGATGCCCACCTCGCCAGCCGGGGCATTCATGCGTTTTTGCATGCCGCTGATATCGCCACCGGCGCAGAAGCCCTTACCGGCACCGGTCAGCACCAGGGCGCGGATCGACTTGTCGCCCGTTACCGACTCCAGCGCATCGATGAACTCCGAGCGCATGCCGTCGCTCATTGCATTGCGTTTATCCGGGCGGTTGAGGGTGAGTGTGGCGATGCCCTCGCTCACTTGCATTTCAATCAATGTGTAGTCCATGTTTTCTACTCAGGCTCAATCAGGTTTGATGTTGTTTTCTTGGACAATTTTTTTCCAACGCACTTCTTCTGCCTTCACGTAGGCATCAAGTTCTGCTGGTGTGCTGGCAGTCACAGCCAACCCTTCAGGTTCGATTTTCTTGCTGAAATCTGGCCCTCGTGCCGCGACAGCAGCAGCGGCGCCAATCTTCGCAATCACTTCCGGGGGTGTACCAGCGGGTGCATAGATGCCGTACCAACTCTCCACTTGATAACCAGGGACTGTGTCTGCAATAGCGGGGATACCTTTAAATGCTGGTGACGCCTGCGGACTGGTGACACCAATTGCACGCAATTTGCCGGAATCCACAAATGCGGACACGGCCGCTGCAGTTCCGAAAATCATGTCTACTTGACCACCAAGCAAATCCGTGATTGCCGGCCCTGCTCCGCGGTATGGCACGTGAATCATGTTTAGTTTTGCCAAATTAGTGAACATCTCTCCTGCTAGGTGGGCTGAAGTCCCATTACCTTGTGACGCATAGGTGAACTTACCTGGGTTGCTCTTCGCCGCTGTTATCAGGTCTTTAACAGACCTGATTGGGCTATCTGCCCTAACTACGAGAACGTTTGGCCCTTTGGCAACCATAGTGATAGGTGTGAATGCCTTGTTAGTATCAAACGGCATCTTGGGCTGCATGCTTGGATTGATTGCATGTGCGAAAGTCGCCATCAACAACGTGTATCCATCAGGAGAGCTCTTGGCAACTGCATCGGTACCGATGATGGTCCCGCCGCCGGGCTTGTTTTCAACAATGACGCTTTGCCCTAACGCTTTCTGCATGCCAATGCTTAATGTGCGCGCAATCAGGTCGGTGCCACCGCCAGGAGCGAATGGGACAATGAGCTTGATGGTTTTTTCTGGATACTCGGCAATTGCCACTGATACGGTACATACCGTTGTCAACAGAGCTAGACCGATTTTCGTAACTTGTCTTCTAAGGGAAGGGCACATATTTGTCTCCTAGATGGTTGGGTTTTGAGCACCTTTTCCGATGTACCAAGAGTCATCCGTGCTCTCTTTTCATCGAAACCGAAGCTTAGGATGCATACTGCGTGCGCACACCCTCGAATTTCCACCTGTTGGAAATAGTATGGATTGATGGAGCTTTAGCATGGGTAAAGTTACAGCTAAATTTAGTGACGGTGAGGACACAATTCGCCCGGATCGAAATCGTTCTCTAGAACGGGGAATCGAGATCCTTCGCGCATTTAAGCCAGGTTCCGATTTGCTGGGAAATGGCGAGCTTGCTGAGCGAACTGGCCTATCTCGAGCGACGGTCAGTCGTTTGGCGCAGACGCTAGTTGATACTGGCATGTTGGAGCATGATCGAAGGCGACGTGCCTACAGGCTGGCCGCACCAGTACTAAGCCTCTCTCACGCAATGCGCTCTGGATCTCCGGTTCTAAATATTGCTAGTCCCCTGATGCGCAAAGAAGCTGAACAAAGAAAGATAAACGTTGGGCTGGCGATTGCTGACCGGGGAGAAATGGTGTATCTGGAGTCGGTGCGATACAGCCACAGAGTGGCTTGGCGCAATGTAGTCGCTGGCCAGCGGGTTCCAATAGAGCTGACCTCTCTCGGCAGGGCGTGGCTTTCCGTCGCACCGGAAGACTTAAAGCGAATGCTGTGTAGTCAGTTTCAGAAGCGTAGACCCGCCGCATGGAAGACTCTGGAACGAGAATTAAAAGCCGCAGAGGAGAGTATTCGTACTCATGGTTATTGTTGGGCTTCTTGGCAACCCCAAGTGGTTGCACTTGCTACGCCTATAGTAGTCATCGACCAACCTGTCTATGTACTAAATATGAGCGTCACCAGTGAGGCAGCACCACAAGACATCGTGGACCGACTAGGGCAACCCCTACTAAATTTGGCGCACCGGCTGCGTGACTTGATTCAACATCTATGAATTGATCCGCTGGTGCCACTAAAAGACAAAGACTGCAGGTGCAGACTTGAACTTGAATGCCAACGAATGAATGACCGCTGAACGGAATGAAATATCCACGAACGTATGTCGCCTGTGGGTCGAACGCAGGTGTGCGCCCATTTTCTGACTAGTGAGAGTGACCAGTTTGGAGTGGCAAATCAAAGGACAGCAGGCAAGCCAGTTAACTGATTCGCACTTTTGGTGGTTCGGTGCCTAAAGGGAAATTTGAGCTGCGGAGTTGACTTTACCCCAAACGCGGAAATCTCCAAGCCGACTACGGTGGCGTACATTGGCTTTTAGGTTCAAAGCGGCAAGACACGTACTTCGACGCTGCGTAACTCAGGAACCATCTTATTCAGGTTTGAACCCCGAGCTCTTCAGCAAATCAGCACTGTCTGCAATGTAAGCTGCGGTGTATTTTCTGAATTCTTCTGTGGTTTCGGTGACTGCCTCTATTCCCAGACTCTCCAAGGCTTTTGCTTTCTCCAACTGGCGAACGGCATCATTGGTGGCCTTGTTCAGGAACTGGACACGTTCTTCGGGTGTGCCCTTGGGTGCCCAAATGCCATACCAAGACTCAGCCACGAATTTCGGGAACCCGCTTTCTACAGCTGTTGGAATTTCCGGCATAACACTGCTGCGTTTGGCTGAGGTGACCATGATGGGCTTTACTTTGCCACTCTTGGCCATACCTTGCAGGGAAATGATGGAGTCAATCAGAATTTGAATATGCCCCCCTGCTACGTCGGTCAGTGCCGGAGCTGTTCCTTTGTAGACCGATGTCGCCAGATTAAGTCCACCTTGCTTGGCAAACATCAATGTTCCGAGGTGGCTTGGAGCACCCAGCGCGGGAAGACCCGCAGTCCATTTTTCCGGAAACTGCTTGGCCGCGTCCATGACTTCCTTTAGCTTGGTTTGCGGCTGGCTGTTTGAAATCACCATCATCAGAGGGGCTTCACCAACGCGTGCAACATAGGCAAAGTCAGTCAAAGGATCGTATGGAGGATTCGCCATCACCTGTTTTGTAAGCGCTTGTGTGCCCGCTGAAAATAGTAGGGTGGTCCCGTCAGCGGGTGAGGTTTGTACCGTCTTGCCTCCAATCGTCCCGTTGGCTCCGGGCTTGTTTTCGACAATGAAGGGTGTGCCGAGATTGGCCTGCATTTGTTTAGCAATAAGGCGCGCAGCGCTGTCCACGCCCCCCCCCGCTGCAAAGGGCACAATTATTTTGATTGGGCCATCAGGGAACTTAGACTGTGCGAAAGCCACGGAGCCCATAGCTGCAAAAGTAAATGCTAGAACGGTTTTTGTGATGGACATAGTGTTGTCTCCTTTTTGAGTTTTAGAACGGCGTGAATGTTTATTCCCGATAGCCAGAGCCCCAGCGCCTGGTACCCCCCATCAGCGGAGCCTCGGGTGCAGGGCCATGCAACTTTGCGTACGATTCGATTGTTTTGGTCATGCGCGTCAACAGCCATTCAGCAGTGGCATCATCTGCCTGACCAGACCCCAAGCGATGCAAGATTTGGCGGATAGCCCGTTCCTGCTGCTCTATGGGGCCAGGTGCCAGCAGGAAAGCCACGACAGCGGCTTGGCCATGGCGTTCACTTTCTGCCCACAGATAGTCCGCTATGTCGCGCTCAAAATCTTCCAGGGTGACGCTGATCCCACTCATTGAACAAGAGCAACCCAGGGCAATATGCTGTGCTGACAGCCTATGCCATAACGCAGCCAGATACTCGGCCTGCGCGCGGGTTGTGCGTTGTTCCATGACTTCAGTCATCGCCGCGTAGAGCCTGTGTTTCAATGTGCTTGACTTGGCAGCTTTCATCCAGAACCACTCCGTAGAGCTTCAGTGCTGCCTGTGCGCTGACATAGCCCTCGCGTACATCTTCAGCAACTTTCTCAGGATCGCGCTTGAAGGGGTTGCCAAAGCCGCCGCCGCCGCCCGAAAGCATTTTGTAGGCATCGCCGCGCTCCAGTCGGACATTGAATATTTTGGCGTTGGGTAGGTCTTCCTCCCAATGTCCCTTGTGGCGCACGGCAATACCATTGCCCGCCGCTTCGCCACCACCCTCCAGCCCCCAGGGCTTGCAGTGCATTCGATCAATTCGGGTGGTGACGGAAAACGGCGATAAAGCTTGCACCACCATCTCGGCCCCCAGTCCGCCACGGTACTCACCTGCGCCACCGCTGTCCTCCCGGATTTTGTAGCTCTCCACCAGCACCGGATATTTCGCCTCAAGTTGCTCTGTCGGGCTGTTGTGGGTGTCACCGTCGTTAATGCACACGGTGACTGACACACCATCTTCCCGACTCTTGGCACCCCAGCCTCCCCCCAATGGGCCAATGCCCACAATGAATAGACGACCATCTTCAGGCGAGATTCCATGGATGTTGGGGAACACCAGGTCGGCATGGTGACCCGCAATTGCACGGTCAGGAATGGCCGGTGCCAGCGCCTTGAAAATGGTGTCAATGACAGTCATCGGGAAGGTCATCCATACCCGCATCGGGTAAGGGCGTTCGGCGCTGATCACCGTGCCCATGGGCATGATCACCTTCAATGGCCTAAAGCTACCGTCATTCACTGGGTAGTCGGTTGGCGTCGTCAGACACTTGTAAGCGACTTGGGCGCAGGCGATACCCGTTGTAAAGCCCGAGTTGTAAAAGCCTTTGACCTGGCGGCTGACGTCTGAGAGGTCGACTTCCATCTCGTCACCTTTGACGGTGACCTTGACCCGGATAGGAATACGTTTGCCAACCTCCAGACCATCGTCGTCCATGAAGGATTCTGCTTCATAAACACCATCTGGAATTGAAATCGTGTTCTGACGCGCCAGGGTCTCCGAGGCGTCCATGATCTGGCTAATGGAAGCTTGTACAGCAGCATTGCCGTAGCGCTGCACCAGCTCAAGGAAACGGCGCTCACCCGTGGTGATTGCAGTGATCTGGGCACGTAGATCGCCCAGGGCACGTTCCGGCAATCGCACGTTCATGGCAATGATGTCTATCAGGTCTTGATTGACCACCCCAGCGCGTTGGTATTTCACGATTGGGACCTGGATGCCCTCCGAGAAGATGTCAGTAGTGATCTGCCCCAAACTCCCGCCAACATCGAGCCAATGGGCCATGCAGCAGGTGAACCCAATCAACGCCCCTTCATGGAAAACCGGCATCGTGAAGGTGAAGTGGTTCAAATGACTGCCCGTGGTGTAGGCATCGTTGGTAACCAGAATATCGCCAGGGTGAATGTCTTCGTAACCAAAATGCCGAATCTTTGCCTTTACAGTTTCAGACATGCCACGAATGAACATGGGCAGCCCTAACCCGATGGACACTGTGTCGCCTTCTTTGGTGAATAGACCTACCGTGAAATCAAGGGCCTCATAAATGATGAGGTTGTAGGCGGTTCGCATCAGGTTGGTTTTCATCTCCTCAGTGACTGCGAACAGCCCGTTGCGGATGATCTCGACAATAACCGGGTCTACCTGCTCGGTAGCGCCCTGGATGCTCGTAGTTTGAAAGGCAGTCGTGCTCATGTGCGGTCGCTCCCGATTGAAATTTGCAGGTTGCCGAACTGGTCCACGCGCACAACGTCACCTGGTTGAACCACTGTGGTGGAGGCATGCTCTTCCACAAGTGCGGGGCCTTCAATAATGTTGCCGTTTTTGAGCAGCTCACGCTTGTATACCGCTGTAGAAACAAACTCACCGGCGCTGCGGAAATACACCGGCTTGTGGGCGCGCAGCGCTGCAGCATCAGGTTGCACCTGCCCAGTAGCCACTTCGTTGCGTGGCGGTTTTTCCATGCGCCCGAGCACCGTGACACGCAAGCTCACAATGTCTGCGGGCTCTTTGGGGGCTGAGGTTCCGTAGCGAACCTTGTGCACATCGTCAAAATGGCTCTTGATTCCGTTTCGGTTCTTGTCGTCAAAGTAAATGCGCGGAAGGTCCACGGTAACGGCGTGCTCCTGACCGTGATAGCGCATATCGGCGGCACGCTCAAAGACGATTTCTTCGGGGCGGATTTTGGACGCACTAATTGCGGCGCGACCTTCGTCCTCCATGCTCTTGTAGACCGCCTCGATTTCCTCGAACGACAGACCGTCGAGACGGCGAAAAACCGAGCGCACGTAGTCGTAGCGCAAGTCGGAGAACAGCATGCCATAAGCTGAAAAGTAGCCGGGAGCATATGGAATCAGTACCTTCCGAATGCCAATCTCCCGTGCGATCGCAGACGCATGCAGTGGGCCTGCTCCGCCGTAAACGACCATGGTGAAGCTGCCAGCATCCAGTCCCCGCTCAGTAGTCACTGCTTTGACCGCATGGGACATTTGCGTGACGGCAATCCGGAGGATCCCGTCCGCTGCATGGGTGGCGTCCAGGCCGAGCGGTGTGGCAACTTTATCTTCCATGGCTTGGTGAGCACGCTGTAGGTAGAGCGGCATTTCCCCTCCCAAGAAATTGTGCTCGTCAAGGCGGCCCAGAATTAGGTTGGCGTCGGTCACAGTGGGCTCTTCGCCGCCACGCCCGTAGCACACTGGACCGGGCATGCTCCCGGCAGAGCGCGGTCCGACGCGAAGAGATTTGCCCAGTTCCACGCGGGCGATTGAGCCACCACCAGTGCCAACCTCAAAAATGTCCATCATTGGAATCTGAATTGGCAAAGCTTTTTCGTAGCCACCGATCAGTGCACTGCCAGTAGTCAATGGCCGACCTTCGCTGATCACACCGGCCTTGGCTGTAGTGCCGCCCATATCGAAGGCGATCGAGTCTGGCAAACCCAGTTGGGCACAGATGGCCTGAGCGCCAATTACACCGGCAGCTGGGCCTGACTCCAGCATGCGAACGCAATCGCGGCGCGCATGCTCCAGTGGAAACAGGCCGCCAGTGGACTGCACTGCGTAGAAATCACCATCGAATCCTTTTTCTTCCAGGTGCAATTCAAGCTCGCCCAGGTAGGCCGACACACGAGGGCCTACATAGGCATTCGCTACCGCAGTAGAGACACGTTCAAACTCTCTGTATTCTTGCGAAAGTTCGTGGGACGCAGTGACGAAGGCACCAGGAATCTCTTCTTGCAGAATGACCTTTACGCGACGCTCGTGGTCCGGATTGCGATAGGAATGCAGGAGCAACACGGCCACTGCCTCTATGCGTTCGGCTTTCAGTTGTCTCGCCAAGTCCCGCACACGATCTTCATCCAGGGCCTTATGCAATGACCCATCAGCACGCAGACGTTCTGAGACCTCATGACGCTGGGAGCGGGGGACTAACGGCACATGCTTCGAGAAAAAAAGGTTGTAGGCGTCAGGCCGATTGACACGACCAATTTCGTAAATGTCACGAAAGCCTTCGGTTATCAGCAACGCCGTCTTAGCACCATTTCGCTCTAACAAGGTATTAATGACGATGGTGGAGCCATGCAAAAACAGGTAACCGCGAGTCAGGTCAATGCCTGCGCCATCGAGCGTGTTTTGGATGCCGTCATGCAAATGGCCGTGGGTGGACAGTGCTTTGCCGAAAGAGATCTGGCCGGTAGCTTCGTCAAAACTGGCCATGTCGGTAAAGGTGCCGCCAATATCCACGGCGATACGCAAGGATTTCTGGGATGTAGTCATGTGTTCCTTTCGGGCGGGCGGCATTAAACCGACGCGCTGCCGATTCATCTATTCGGTGGCGTCCGCCACCACGTTGCGCAGTGTTCCCAAGCCTGTGATTTCTACTTCAATCACATCGCCAGCGTTCATGTAAACCGGAGGCTCACGTTTGTCGCCCACGCCGCCAGGTGTGCCTGTGGCAATTACATCGCCAGGTGATAGGGTGGTGAAACCCGATAGGTACTCAATGATCACAGGCAGCGTGAATATCAGGTCGGTCAGCGGCGCGTGCTGCATCACTTGGCCATTCAACCGGCTTTCCAACGTGAGTTGGTTTACATCCGGAATGGCTTTTCGCGACGCCATGAATGGGCCGAGAGGGCCAGTCGCAGGAAAGTTTTTACCTGGTGTCCATTGGTGCGTGTGGCGCTGCCAGTCGCGTGCCGTGCCATCGTTGAAACATGCATACCCCGCAATGTGTTCAAAGGCATCGCTCTGGGAGATATTTCGCCCGACCTTGCCGATGATCACCGCCAACTCGCCCTCGAAATCAAAGCGTTTGGTGGTCTTAGGTTTTGGCAGTGGAGCGCCGTGGGCACTCAGGCTGTCGGCAAAGCGGGTGAAGATGGCGGGGTGCTCGCTATCGGCACGCTTCATCTCCGCCACGTGTGACTTGTAATTCAGACCTACACAGAACACCTTACCCGGGTTCGGTATAACAGCTAACAAACGGCCCTGAGAGGCCTGAACCACCTGATTGGCCTGACGTGTGGCGGCTTCCAATGCATCCAGCTGGTCTGCGGCAATCACAGATTTCAGATCAGGGTATTGACTGGAAAAGCCTTCCGGGACACGAAGCCAGGAGGCATCGTCGTTCCACAGACCGTACGTGGCCTGACCTTGGGTCTCGAAGCTGACAAAACGCATTTTCTTCTCTTTTCTATGTATCAAATGGAGGCATTAGTACTGAATGAAACGTGAGTCTAGGGATGCGATCGGTATCTGCATAGAATGGAGACAGAGATTTCAGAAGTGCCTTTTTTGGCATAACAGGAGGCGCCATGCATATTCAAGATTTCCGACTGTTTCTTGAGGTCGCTGAGGTGGGCAGCTTTACCAAGGTGGCAGCCCAACGGCAGACAGTGCAGTCCCACATCAGCCGTCAAATTAGCGAACTGGAAAAATCATGCGGCGCGGCGTTATTCAAACGTACGGGGCGGGGCGTAGCGCTGACCGAGTATGGTGCCCATGTGGCACAGCGGGCGCGGCTGTGGATTAACGACACCGATGCACTGTTTACAGATATTCGCCAAACCGCCAAGGTGCCTATGGGCGAGGTGCGTCTGGGCATCTTGCCGTCGGCAGCCCATCCCCTGATGACCCGCGTCTACCAGCGGTTGCAACAAGACTACCCGCGAATCACACTTAATATCCGTGAAGGACAAGGGGGGGAGCTCGATGCCATGCTGGACTCGGGTACTGTAGACATGGCTATTCTGTTTCGGTTTGACAAACCGCGCACGCCCGATGAAACCTTGCTTGCAACTGCGGGAACACTTCTTGTTTCCAGTCCAGGGTTGCCGCTCACCCAGGGTGATACTGTGGAGTTTCGCAAGCTCGAAGGTTTGCCGCTAGTGTTGCCGCGTAAACCAGCACATTGGCGCGCCATTCTGGATGAAGCGGCTCGCAGCAAAGGCTTTTCATTGAACGCAATCGTGGAGGCCGACTCGTTGACGGTGCAAAAGGAACTGATCGCAGAAAGCCAAAAGCTTTATGCGTTGCTCGGGCCGTTTTCTGTCAACAAGGAGATCCGCGCTGGACGCCTACAGGCAGCTAGGCTGGTGAGCCCAGACTTGAAAAGATACGTAACGCTGGCCCGCCCCAAACAAGGTCAGCTCACTAAGGCCAGTCGTATAGTCTCTGACTTGATCAAGGAAATTGTGGATGGGTGGAAGGGCAATCTTACCGAGTGAGCGGTTCAAAGCCTATATTGGGAGATGACAGTTAATGCCCCTCTCCCGAAGTCCATTTTTCAGTTTAATCTTCTCTGAAGCAGTCGTCAGCGAATTGATTTCGTAAACGCTTGAATGTCGGCTAACAGGCGTTGAATTCGAAAGGTGCTGCGCCCGCTTTGGGTCGACTCCTGCGATCGGTATGCGCCCATGTGCAGTCATTCTCTAATGACCGGTTAAGGGCAGCGAAAATGTCTATCGCCTTTTATCTCCAAAGCCGACATCCATCGTCGACTCCATCGTGCCTGGAGCGGTTCATGGCAACGGGAAAGGTATTTTTTTGCCAACAAAATGTGCCTCCAGCCCCCGTAGAATATGCATGAATAGCTACCATAGTAATAGCAATTCATTGCATAAAGAGTTGCCCCGGCCCCGGTCAATCCACGACGCGGATGTGCGGCGCGCTCGCCTATTAGGCCCCATACCGCTTCAACCACTCCCGCTCCAGCGGATCCACCCAGCTGCCGTGTGGCTCGGGGATGGTGGGCATGACCTGTTCCACCTGGCCGGGTAGCGCTGCACCGGCGAAACGGGCGCGCTCGGTAGCGGGCAGTTTGTCCACCGCCAGCACCGTGGGGTCGCCCCACTGCGCAATGTCGGCCTTGCGGGCCTGCGCCTCGGGTGACAACAAAAAGTTGGCCAGCACCTGCGCGCCTTCTTTGGCTTTTGCGTTGAAGGGAATCGCCAGAAAGTGCGTGTTGCCCAGCGTTCCGCTAGTCAATTGATAGCTGTACACGCTGTCTGCCAGACGCTTGGCGGCGATTTCGTTGGCGGCTTCATTGGGGTTGAAGGTGAGGGCGATCAGCAGCTCGCCGTCGCTCATCATCTGGCGCATGGCAGCCGAGTTTTGTGGGAACTGCTTGCCCGCGCGCCACAGGTGCGGGTGCAGCGCATCCAGATACGCCCATAGCGGCGCACCGGCTTTGGCCAGCGCCTCGGGCGTTACGGGCCTGTAGAGCGCCGCACGGTCACCGTTCAGTTCCACCAGCGCCTGCTTCACAAACGTGGTGCCGTGGAAATTGGGCGGGCGCGGGTAGGTGATGCGCCCGGGGTTGGCTTTGGCAAAGTCCAGCAGGGCGGCCATGCTGCGCGGCGGGTTGGGCACGCGTTTGCGGTCCGCAAAAAAGGTGAGCTGGGCCATGCC
>Ga0116158_10001274_pt1 | contig 23078 bp, 14 predicted proteins | sample AD_UKC052_MetaG_FD_89883 | JGI IMG/M metagenome (GOLD analysis project Ga0116158, IMG submission 89883) | Active sludge microbial communities of municipal wastewater-treating anaerobic digesters from USA - AD_UKC052_MetaG | ecosystem: Engineered > Bioreactor > Anaerobic > Digestate | place: USA... | reverse complement strand
ACGGCGCCCGCGACCAGGCGCCGCCCTCCAGCCGCCAGAGCGCGCCGTGCTGGCCGCAGGCCCAGCCCTCGTCGTCGCTGACCAGGGCGTAGTCGCCGACCTGAAGAAACTCGAGGTCATCGAGGCGCTCCGCCGGCGCCGGAAGGCGTCGGATCCCGTCGCGGCCGATCCGCAACAGCGTCGGTTCGAACGCGCGCAGCGGCTGGTTGAAGCCGAAGTAGAGCTCGCCCGGTCCGGCGGCGTGGAGCGAGAGATCGGTCGCCGTCGGGCCCTCGTAGCGCAGCGCCCAGGCGTTCGCCTCGGGACCGCGGTAGAGAACGCGAGCGCGGCCCTCGGCCGTGGTCTCGCCGGTGACCGCGGTCCAGATCCCGCCCCCGGGATCGGCAAACATCGCGTCGATGTCGCCGCCGAGGCCGGTGAGCGGCTCCTCGTGGTACCACGCGGGCGCGCGGCCGAGGAGGCCGAGGAGGCCCACGAGGCCGAGGACAGCGGGGTTCATCCCTCGTCTCGGAGCTCGCGCAGGAGCTTGAACAGGTACTTCGGGTGGACCCCGAGCGCGGCCGCGGCCTGCTTGTGATCGGCGCCGGCCTCGGACATCGCCTGCTCGACGAAGCGGCGCCGGAAGGCCCGTACGGCCTCCTTGATGCCCGCCCCCGAGCTCGGGGCGATCGGCTCGTGATCGCGGAGGTGGGCGGGCAGGTGCTCGAGGCCTATCACGTCGGAGGCGGCCGCGAGCGACGCGGACGCGAGCAGGTTCTCCAGCTCGCGGACATTGCCCGGCCAGGGGTAGTGCTCGAGGCGCGCCAGGGCCTCGCGCTGGAGGCGACGCGGCGCTGCCCCCTGGCGGGCGGCGAGCATGGCGAGGACATCACGGGCGATCGCGTCGATGTCACCCGCCCGCTCGCGCAGCGGCGGCACCTCGATCTCGACCACGCACACCCGGTAGAGGAGCTCGGCCCGCAGCGCCCCATCGGCGGCGAGCGTCCGGAGGTTGCGGCGGCTGATCGCCAGCACCCGGGCACCTCCCTCCTGCGCCCGCTCGCCGTCGAGCTCGGCGACGAGCACGCCCTGCTGGGCCGGCGTGAGGGCGTCGATCTCGTCGAGGATCAGGGTCCCGCCGCGGGCCTCGTCGAGGGCCGCGCGGAGGCGGCCCGGCGGTCCCTCGGCCGCGCCGACGCAGCGGAGGGTGATCCTCGGCCCCGCGGCGCGGCGAGAATTGCGGTGGAGGAGCGCGGCGACCAGCTCCTTGCCGACGCCGGTCTCGCCGCTGATCAGCGCCGGCGCGTCGGTCGGGGCGACCGCGAGCAGCCGCTCGGCGACCACCGTGAGCGCCGGGCTCTCGCCGCAGAGCCCCGCGAGGTCGTGGGCCCGCCGGAGCTGCGCCAGACGAGGGCCGGCGCCCGGCGCCCGGGCGGCGGTCGACGGCTCGCGGGCGAGCGCCGCCCGCAGCGGAGCGGCGACGGCGGCCGCGAAGGCCTCGGCCGCCTCACGCCGCCGCGGATCGAAGGCTGCGGCCTCACCCGGGCTGTCGAGGTAGACGACCCCGTAGGCGCGCCCCTCGTCGACCAGGGGCACCGCCAGCACCGAGCGCACGGCGAGGCGCTGGACGCTGGTGGTGCCGGCGAAGCGGGCGTCGACCCGGGCGTCGTCGATCGTCAGGGGCTGTGCGCCGCCGCGGATCGCCGCCTCGAGGATCGTCCGCGACACCTCGATCTCCGGCCGCCCGAGCTCGACCTCCGAGAACGACCGCGCGCTCGGGAATCCGAGGGTGCCGTCGGCCTGGCGGACGGCGACGAAGCCCCGCCGGGCTCCGGCGATCTGCATCAGCGCGCCGAGGGCCGCGCCCACCCGATCGTCGTCGCCCGCGGTCGCGGCGAAGAAGCCTCGCAGCGCCCGCAGCAGCGCCGCATGGACCTCGTCGGCCTCCGGACCTGGCTCCGGCGCCGGGCCCAGGCGCCCCGCGGCGCGCTCGATCGCCACGAGGCCCGCGAAGTGCTCCTGGGCCCACGCACGCAGGCTCGTCGTCGAAGCCGCTTCCAGACGCTGGAGGCTGGCCGTCGCCTCACGGCAAAGCCGCAGGATCTCGCTCCGGGCGTCGCTCACAGGGGCGACGAGTGTACACGAGGGCCGCCGCGTCGACGCATGAGCGCTCACGCGCATGAGCACATGCGCGCCGGTCTACGGGACGTGCAGGAACGAGAAGCGCTGGACGATCCGATCGCCACCGAGCTCGGTCACCGCGCTCAGCGACGACCCGCCGCCGTCGTCGTACTCGAGCCCGCGCGACCCCTCGCACTCCGTCGAGCCCGCGTCGTACTCGAGGCCGCGCGACGAGCAGCCGGCGGCCGCCGCCGTCACGCCCGAGCCCGCCAGCGTCGCCTCGAGCTGCGGCAGCGGCGAGAGCGACGCGACGACGTGCACGGTCTCCGTCCCGAGATCTTCGGCGTTGAGGCGGAAGCTCCCGGGCGGCGGCGGCAGGCGCAGCGCGCCGCCTGCGGGCAGGGGGTTGCGAGCGGCGATCCGCGGGTCGGGGAACAGGACCACCACCGCGCCGGTCGGCGACTCCTGGTACAGGTACACGAACGCCGGCCGCGACGGCGTGAGCTCGAAGGACAGCTTCGACCCGGTCGGCAGGCGGGCGCCGTCCGCGACCAGCGCCGGTCCGGATTCACCTGGCTTTTGGGCCATGACACGCAGCGACACCTCGAGGGTCGTGCGCTCCTCGCTGGGCACCAGCTTCTGGTACATCGCGGTCAGGGCCGCCTGATAGGCCGCCGAGTCAGGGGCGTTGGCCAGCTGCATCAGCATCGCGTCGAGCTGCTCCATCTTCTCGCGCATCGCCCGGCTCTCGACCCGGTAGTCCTCCTTGGAATAGACGCCGGCGTTGTACTCCCGGCACATCCCCTTCCAGCGGGCGAGGTAGCGCTCGACGACCTGATCGATCTGGCGGACCGACGCGATCGAGGTCTTGGCCGAGGCCCCGAACTTGCTGACCTCGACTTTCCCCTCGACGACCCGCCCCTGGTACTCGATCTCGGTGTCACAGTCGATCTTGCCGGGCTCGTTCACCCGCTTGCACGAGCTCAGGATCCCCACCACCGCCGCGATCGCCGTCAACACGCCCACGCTCCGCATGCGCCAAGACTCTCGATCGGCGGCGTCGGTGTCAAGCGAATCGAACGATCGAACTATGGTCAATGTCCCCTGTCCGTCTCTGTATATTTCACGGGTGAGCGCGCCCGCGCCGACCCGGTAAGGAAAAGCTTACCGCGGGCCCCTGGGGCCGGTCAGCGTCCGATTACCGGCACATCGTCGCGCGCCACCACTCGTATGAATGGAGGTGCGGCGACCGGCGCGGTCCATTATCATCGGCACGATGACACGCGATGTTGTGGGGGCGGGCCGGCGTCGCCGCGCCCTGTTGCTGGGATTGCAAGTGACGCTCGCCGCCGTCGCGGCGGCCCCTCACGAGGCCGTCGCGGCCGTCGAGGACGAGGCGGCCGGACGCCGCGCCCTCGACGAGTTCAACCGCGGCCTGACGATGATGCGACAGGGTGACCTCGCCGGGCTCCCGGTCGCCAAGGCGGCGCTGGTGACCATGAAGTCGGCGCTGGGTGAAGACCACCCGACGACCAAGCAGGTGAGCGCGGCGCTCCTCATGGCGCGCTTCCAGGTCCGCACCGTCAAGCTCCAGCTCGCGCTCCAGAACACCGCGCCGACCGGCCCGCGGATGACCAGCGTCTGGGCGGTGAGCCTCGCCCGCGACCTGCGCCGCGAGGGCGAGGAGGCGCTCGCCCGCGGCGACCGCTCCGGCCTCGCCAAGCTCGAACAGGCTTATGTGCACATGCTCTTCGCCGTCCGCGATCCGATGACCCCGCTCGTCGCGGAGTTCAGCGGCGCGCTGAGCAAGGCCTACCGCCAGCTCGGCGACACGGCCAGGGCCGAGGGGATCGAGGACGGCGACGTCCCGGGCGCGGCGAAGGTCCCCGACATCCTGCTCTCGCAGGAGATAAAGACGCTGTATGAGCAAGCCGACGCCGCCGAGCAGGCCCGCGACTGGGCGCGGGCGGCCGGCCACCAGGAGCGCCTCGTCGCCCTCCTCGAGAAAGAGCTCGGCGCCGACGCCGAGGAGCTCCAGAAGTGGTGGAGCGACCTCGCCCTGTACTATGCGGCGGCCGGTCGCGCCGACGAGGCCGAGGTCTACCTCGCCCGCGTCGAGAAGCGGGTCCTCGAGCGCCACGGCGCCCAGAGCCCGCGCGCCCGCGAGTTCTACGGCCAGCTCGCCAGCCACTTCCTCCTCCGCGGTGACGCGGTCCGGGCCGACCGCTACCGCGAGAAGGTCTGGGTGCTCGCCCGCAAGGCGCCGAAGAACGACCCCGGCGTGCTCATGGAGCTCCTCCAGCTCATCGACAGCCGGGTCACACGTCGCCGCCTCGGCGAGGCCCGCGAGCTCATCACCGAGCTCGAGGCCCGCATCAAGGTCGTCGGCGAGGTCGCGCCGGCGATCCGTCTCCGCCTCGTGCTCGTCAAGGTCGGCCTGCTCGACGAGGAGGGCAACCGGGCCGAGGCGACCCGGCTCCTGCTCGCAGCCGAGGAGCTGGCGGCGGCGATCGACGATCGCTCGGCCCGCTTTCTCTACCATCGGACCGCGGCCGAGCACGCCCAGAGCGCCGGTGAGTACCCGACGGCCGGCCGCCACTTCGCCCGCGCCGGCGAGGTCGGCAGCGTCTCCGAGGCCGTCACATCGGGCATGTTCGAATCGGCGGCGATGATGTACTGGGCCGCCGGCCGGGTCGACGAGGCGATCGCCAACGCCGATCGGGCCGGCGAGGTGATGGACGCCCTCCTGCCCACCCTCCTGATCAGCGGCACCGACGCGGAGAAGCGCAAACAGCTGCTGTTCGCCACGCTCCAGAGCGACGCCCTGCTCTCGCTCGGCGCCGACGGCTTCCCCAAAAACGCCGCCGCCGCTGCCCTGGCCCTGCGCACCCTCGTCCGCCGCAAAGCCGTCGTCCTCGACGCGGTCACCCGCAGCGGCGAGGTCGTGCGGGCCCAGGGGACCGCCGACGGCCAGGCCCGCCTCGCCGTCCAGGCCGAGCTCCGCGAGGCCCTCGCCGCGGTCGTCTATCACCCCGCGCCGCGCACCTACTACGACGAGGCCGAGCTCCAGAAGTTGACCGCCGACATCGACGCCGCCGAGCGGGGCCTCGCGCTCGCGGCCCAGGGCGCGACGGCGGAGAAGCCGGTCACCCTCGACGAACTCCGGGCTCGCCTCCCCGATGGCGGGGCCCTCGTCGAGTTCACGGCGTATCGCCCGACGGATCCCCGCAAGGCGGGCAAGGATCAGGCGGCCGCGCGGCGCTACGTCGCCTTCGTCCTGCCGAAGTCGGGCCCGGTCGCCGCGATCCCCCTCGGCGATGTCGCCGAGATCGACGGCCGGATCGCCACCCTCCGCAAGGCCCTCCAGACCCCGCGCGGCAACTTCGAGGCGCCGGCGCGCGGCCTCCATGACGTCCTCGTCGCCGCGCTGGGGCCCCACCTCGGCGGCGCCAAGCACCTCGTCATCGCTCCGGGCGGGGCCCTGAGCCTCGTCCCTTTCGCCGCCCTCGTCGACGGCGACGGCAAGTTCCTCGTCGACCGCTACACCATCACGTATGTGGCGAGCGGCCGCGATCTGCTGCGCGCTGGCGAGGGCGCGAGCGCGACCGGGCCGGCCCTGCTCGTCGGCGCACCGGCCTACGACGACCCCGGCGACGGCGTCCCGCTCGCGGACGACAAGCGCAAGGCGCTGCGATTCGGCGCCCTCCAGGGCACCGCCGACGAGATCGCCGCCCTCGACAAGATCGTGCCCGACGCGGTCGTGATGACCGGAGCCGCCGCCAGCGAGCGCGCGCTCAAGTCCACGAAGCCGCCGGTCCTCCTCCACGTCGCCACCCACGGCTTCTTCCTCGCGGGCGACAACAAGGCGATCGCCGGCGCCCGGGCCCTCGAATTCGACGCCGGCGACAGCCCCACGACCGCGGAGCCGGCGAAGGACCGCCTCTGGCTCGCCCAGGCCGGCCCGCTGCTGCGCTCCGGCCTCGCCCTCGCCGGCGCCAACGAGCGCGTCGGTCGCGACGACGGCATCCTCACCGCGCTCGAGGTCGCCTCCATGGATCTGCGCGGCACCGAGCTCGTCGTGCTCTCCGCCTGCGAGACCGGCGTCGGCGAGGTCGACGCTGGCGAGGGTGTCTACGGCCTCCGGCGCGCCCTGGCGATCGCCGGCGCCCGGGCGCAGGTGATGAGCCTGTGGAAGGTCGATGACGCCGCCACCCGCGATCTCATGATCGCCTATTACAAGAGTCTGTCCGAAGGGACAGGTCGAGGAGAGGCCCTGCGCGCGGCCCAGCACCAGCTGCTCGCCGACACCAAACGCCGTCACCCGTATTACTGGGCCGCCTTCATTCCGTCCGGCGCCTGGAGCCCGATGAGCCTCGCGCCGCCACGACCCACGGTCGGCGGCGGCGGCGGATCACAGCCGCCGGCCGCGGAGTCCGGCAGCGTCCGCGATTACTGGCGGCGCCCGCCGAAGAAGCCGATCTTCTATCTGGGCGGCAGCTACAGCGCCCCCTTCTCCGTCGACCCCTTTGAGGGCAGCACCATCAAGCAGCGCTCGGGCTTTCGCGTGGATCTCCGCTTCAACCTCGCGCCCCGCTGGTGGGCCGGCCTCACCTACGGCCGGTCGATGTGGGATGTCGGCACCTCGGCGACCCGCGTGAACCCCATGGAGTCGAAGCTCGGCAGCTTCGAGCTGCTCTTCGGCGTCGACGCCCTCGGCCTCCCCCGCCACTGGCGGGTCCGCCCCTCCCTCAACGCCTGGTTCGCCGGCGGCGTCGCCTGGACCCGCGAGCGCGAGCGTCAGGGCGGCGGCGCCGAGGAGCGCGCTCTGGGCCTCATCGGGACCTTCGGCGCCGACGCCCAGCTCCACCTCCGCTTCACCCCACGCGTCGACCTCCGCCTCGGCGGTGGTGTGACCAAGAGCGGCCTGCTGCTCAAGGACGAGGTGATCGCTGGCGCGGCCAGGTTCCCGGCCGCCTGGCGTTGGGTGGCCGGCGGAGCGCTCGGCTTCATCTTCTGATCGGATCGGACGCCCCCTCCAGAGATCGCAGACGACATCGGCCATCGGGTCGCAATACGACCCATGGCGGGCCCGATCGGGTCGAGTGCGATTCCGCTCGACATCGTGGCCGGCCCCTGATTATGGTGCCCTGTGATCAATTTCAGGACCATCGGCCCGGCGACCCTCCTCTTTCTCCTCGCCCCCCACGCCTCCGCGAGCGAGCCGGTCGACATGGACGCGTGGCGACGCGCCACGCCGGTCGCGCCGCTGCCGTCCGGTCGGGTCGCCGCGCTCGCCCACGACCCCGCGCGCGGCGTGCCCTCGCTGCTGTGGGCGCCGTCGGCCGTCGCGGCCGGGCCGGGCCTGTCGCTCGAGGCGGCCGCACGCTTCCACCTGCGGCATCAGGCCCAGGTGTACCGGGTGGGGCCCGCGGCGCTGGCCGGGGCCCGCCTGCGCTTCATCCACGACACCGGACGCGGCGGCATCATCGTCGTACTGCGCCAGAGCGTCGCGGGGGTCGAGGTCTTCCACGGCGACGTGAAGGTGCTGCTCGACCGGGCCCATCACCTGCTCGCCATCGCCGGCGCCCCGCATCCGGCCGCGCATGCCGGCAGCGCGCGGCCCTTCACGCTCGGCCGCGCCGAGGCGATCACCGTGGCGCTGGGCGACCTCCACGGCGAGCTGCCGGCGCCCCGGCTGGTCCCGGCCGGCGCCCGGGGCGGGTGGGAGCACTTCAGGCTCGCGCCGACCCAGGGCCTGCAGTTTCGCCAGCCCGCGCGGGTGAAGCCGGTGTACTTCCCGGTCGGCGACGCGCTGGTGCCCGGTCACTTCGTCGAGCTGCAGGTGCAGGCCGGCGCCGGCGCGCTCGAGGTGTTTCAATACGTGATCGCCGCGGACGACGGAAGATTGCTGTACCGCCGCGACGCCACCGAGCACGAGGCCTTCCAGTATCGCGTGTGGGCCGACGCGGGCGGCGATCACCGGCCCGCGGACGGCCCCCTGGTCGACTTCACGCCGCACCCGACGGGCATCCCGGGCGAGGGCCCGAAGACCGCGGCGCCGCCGAACCTCATCACGACCGACGGCTTCAACATCCACGAAGATCCATGGCTGGTGCCCGGCGCGGACGCGACCCGCGGCAACAATGTGTGGGCCTACGTCGACCACAAGAATCCGACCGGGCTCCAGCTCGACCTCGGCGAATTCCAGGCCGCCACCACCAAGCCCGGCGCCTTCGATCGCCTCTATGACACCAAGGCCGAGCCGCTGACCAGCCAGAACCAGTCGATGGCCGCGGTCACCCAGCTGTTCTACGTCACCAACTGGATGCATGACTGGTGGTACGACTCGGGCTTCGACGAGGCCGCAGGCAACGCCCAGGCCGACAACTACGGCCGCGGCGGCGAGGGCAACGACGCGCTGCTGGCCGAGGCCCAGGACGCCGCCCTGGTCGGCACGCGCAACAACGCCAACATGGCGACCCCGGCCGACGGCGCCGCACCGGTGATGCAGATGTACCTGTGGTCGCCGCTGGTCCAGGCGAGCCTCTCGGTCGACCCGCTGGGCCAGGCCTTCGTCGTCAACAGCGCGAACTTCGGGCCCAAGAACTACGACAAGACGGCGCCTCTGGTGCTCATTCAGGACAGCGGCGGCGTGAGCGTGACCGACGGCTGCGAGGCGCCCGTCAACAACATCGCCAACAAGATCGTGATCATCGATCGCGGCGTATGCTCCTTCGAGGCCAAGGTCGCCAAGGCGCAGGCCGCCGGCGCGGTCGGGGTGCTGATCGCCAACAACGCGGCCGGACCGTTCACGCCCGGCGTCGACAACAACATCGTCGATCCGACGATCCCGACCCAGGGCATCCTCAAGACCGACGCCACGACCCTCAAGGCCGCCCTGGCCCAGCCGCAGACCGCCCACATGGTCGGCGCATCGACCATCGTCGAGCGCGACGGCACCATCGACAACATGATCGTCGCGCACGAGTGGGGCCACTTCATTCACCACCGCCTGGTCGACTGCGGCAACAACCAGTGTCGGGCGCAGAGCGAGGGCTGGGGCGACTTCAACGCGCTGATGATGATGCTGCGCCAGGGCGACCCCCTCGACGGTGTCTACGCGAGCACCACCTACGCCAACTTCGACCCGAGCGGCTACTTCGGCATCCGTCGCGTGCCCTACTCGGCCGATACCACCAAGAACGCGCTCAGCTTCCGCCACATCGCCGACGGTCAAGCGCTGCCGAAGAACCACCCGATGGGCCCGACCGGCGGCCCCAACAGCGAGGTCCACAACGCCGGCGAGATCTGGGCGACGATGATGTGGGAGGCCTATGTCGCGCTAATTGAGGCCAACCCGAAGTTGAGCTTCGAGGAGGCGCATCGCCGGATGGGCGACTACCTCGTCGCCGGCATGATGATGACGCCCACCGACCCGACCTTCACCGAGCAACGCGACGCGCTGCTGGTGGCGATCAAGGCCGCCGACGACGCCGACTTTCTGACCGTCGCCGGCGCCTTCGCCAAGCGCGGCGCGGGCAGCTGCGCCGTGTCGCCGCCGCGCAATTCGACCGACTTCATCGGCGTCGTGGAGGACACCGAGCTGCGCGCCAACGCCACCATCGTCGGCCTCAGCCTCGGCGACGACCTGCTGTCCTGCGACGACGACGGCTTCCTCGACGTCGGCGAGCTCGGCACGCTGAAGGTCGACATCACCAACATCGGCGCGGAGGCGATGGCGAAGGGCTCGACCGTCGAGGTCGTGGACCCCGACCCCGCCCTGGTGTTCCCGCAGGGCAGCCTCGTCGAGCTCGGCATGCTGGCCCCGCTCGGGCAGACCACCGCGCAGATCCAGGTCCAGGTCGACGACAAGCTCGACACCCACCTGCCGCTCAACATCACCGTGCGCCTCACGACCCCCGGGGGCTGCCAGGAGACCATGGAGACCGTCCTGCGCGCCGACATCAACGGCGACGTGCTGCCCGAGTCCTCGAACATCGAGGACGTCGAGACGCCGGCGACCGTGTGGACCGCAGGCGGCACCGAGCCGGCCGGCGTCGTCTGGTCGCGCACGGCCACCCCCACGGGGTACTTCTGGCACGGCGCCGACATCGGTCGCGCCAGCGACACCTGGCTCGAGTCGCCGCTGATGGCCGTGTCCGAGAAGGTGCCACTGGTCATCTCGTGGGACCACGCCTACAGCTTCGAGTTCTCGGACAATATCTACTGGGACGGCGGCATGTTCGAGCTGACGCTCGACGGCGGCAAGAACTGGCAAGATATCGCCGACTTCACCGCCCAGACCGGCTATGGCGGCGCGATCAACAGCGCGGCCAACCCCCTCGACAAGCGCAAGGCCTACGTCGACAAGAATCCGTCCTACCCCGACACCGATCCCCAGATCCTCGACCTCGGCATGGCCCTCGCCGGCCAGGAGATCAAGTTCCGCTACCGCATCGGCACCGACGCGGCGGCCGGCGCCGCGGGCTGGGACATCGACAATATCGTCGTCGACGGAATCGACAACGCGCCCTTCTCGACCTGGATCCCCGACCAGACGGTCTGCGTCGATAACGGCTCCGACACCGATACCAGCGACAGCAACGGCGGCACCGGCTCCGGCTCCGGCACCACCGGAGGCGTGAGCGACACCGACGCGGTCACCAGCGGTGCGTCGACGGATGCGAGCACGGGCGGCCCGTCGACCAGCGGCACCGGCGGCACCGGCGGCACCGGCGGCACCGGCACCGGCACCGGCGCCAGCTCGGAGTCCACGCCGACGAGCACCGCCAGCGACGGCGGTCTCACCAGCGCGGGCGGCCCGGGCACGAACACCGGCACCGACAGCAGCGACTCCGGCACCGACAGCAACGGGGAGACGGTGGACGACACCGGCTGCGGCTGCACGCAGGGCGAGCACGACGGTCGGAGCTGGCTGTGGCAGCTCGTGCCGTGGCTGGGTCTGGGCGCCCTGCGTCGGCGCCGGCGCAGCGCCGCCCGGACGCGCGTCTAGATCAGTCCGCGAGCAAGTGGGCGTGGCACCGGAGGCGGTGGTGTCACGCTGCGGCAGGCGCGAAACTTCATCGTTCGTGAAGCGTGAGGTTCGCCGCCTACCGCTTGTGGACCGGCAACGTGATCGCACCCGGCGTGACGTGCGTGTCGTTCGTCAGCATGTCGTCGTGGAACGACTGGGCGCCGGCGCCGTAGGCCTTGAAGTACCAGCGGTCATTGAGCATGTCCTGCTTGGTGTATTTCTGGTTCTTGACGGTGCGGAGCGTGGGGTCCGCGTTGTCGTTGTAGATGTCGTCGTTCTCGGTCATCTCCGCGGTGGTGGCATCTTCCAGCTCGACGGCGCAATTCTCGAGGGTGACATAATCGCTGCCGTCGACCATCACCACGCCGGCCCAGTGGAAGTTCCACTTGTCGACCAGCAGCGACGCCTGTTTCTCCTCCGGATCGTTGTACTGGGTCAGGGTGGTCCCGATCGACGGGGCGGCGGCGCCGTTGATGCCGAACTGCTGGACGAACGCGGCCTTCTGCTCCGCGTCCGCGAGGATCGCCTTGTAGGCGTTGTGGGCCGCGACGATCTTGGGGGCGCCGTTCAGTCGGGTGAAGGTCCCGAGCTTGGTGACGATCGCCTGCTGCGTCACCGTGAGCGGCTGGTCGAGCCCGGCGAGCGTCACCTGGAATTTGGGGAGCGCGTCGAGGAAGAAGCTGGCCGCGACCCGGGCCGCCAGGCTCGGGGCCCCATAGTCGCGGCCCTGGGCCACCGTCATCACGTTGACCACGCCGGAGGGCAGGTCGAGCATCATGGGCGGCTCGTTGCGTGCGCCCGGATCGATGCCGGCGACCGACGTGCCGGTGCGCATGCAGTCGGCGAACGCGCGGAACGGGGTGGGCGCACCGTCGAGGGCGTCCGGCTGATTATCCGTCATGCGCTTCCAGATCGCCGACTTGACCGCCCTGGGATTGATGGTCGGGACGACCGTCCACAGTTTGTCCGAGAATTGCTCGTCGCATTGTAATTGGATCAGGGCGCCGAGCTTGCGCAACTCGACGTTGGCCTGCGACACCACCGACTTGTAGGAGATCACCTGCTTGTTGTCGTCGGTCGAGACGGCGAACTGCTGGTTCTCCGACATCCGAAACCCCGGGATGCTCTGGTCGTCGTAGCACTGGGTCACGGGGGCGGTCTGCGGGGGCGCGGCGGTCGGGGTCGCAGCCGCGGTCGTGGAGAGGGCGCGTGCCCCCATCACGTCGGCCTCGCGCTCGAGCCCGATATCGTCGTTGAGCGGCACGTTCGACGGCAGTCGGCGCGTCGGCGCGACGCGCCCCTGTCGCTGCTGGACGACGTGCCAGGCCTCGTGCGGCAGGTGTCGATCTTGCCCGGGGGCGAGGTGGATCTCGCTGCCACGGGTGAAGGCGCGAGCGAACATTCTTCCGGGCTGATCCGAGTTGTGGTGCACGTCGACGCCGGCCATCGACACGCCGGAGAGCGCCTCGATGCCGGTCCTGAGGGGGTCCGGCAGGCCGCTGTCGCGCGGTTGCTCGTCCTTGCGCTGAATCGGCGCATCGCCGCGCTGGCGTTGCACAACGTGCTCGTCGACGCGCCGGACCGCGTCGCGCTGCCATTGCGACGCGGCCGGCAGGCTGCGTGCGGCCCCGGCGACAGCCGAGGAACCTTGACGCGGAGATTGCTGCTCCCGGGTGCGTGCGACCAGCGGAGATTTCATGCGTCATGAGTATCAAGACGACTCGCCGACAGCAACAGCGACGCGTCCGGCCGTGCTCGCGCGCGTCCACAGGATCACTGCATCCACCGCGCCGAAAGCGGCCCGGTGACAATCGACCGCGCGAGCAGCGTCGCTCACGAACAACCACGGGGCAATGCGGTCGGGACGGGTCTGGGGGCGGAATCGGCGCAAGGGGACTGTGATATGCTCGCTGCCCGTGTTTGCTCCCTCGCCCGTGCTCTTCGCCGCTGCGCTGTTCGTATTCGCATGTGGACCGCACACGGTCCCGGACGCGTCGTCGGGCCACCCCGCACCGCCCGCCGCCGCAGTTCACGAGATACAGCCCGTCGCCGTTCACGAGCCGCCGCCTGCCGCCGCCGCATCGCCGGTTCCGGTCGCGCCGCCGGTGATCGAGATCGTCGCTCCGGCGCCGGCCGAGGTCCCCGCGAAGTCGCTGACGAGGACCGCGACCTGGCCCTTCGTCGCGTGGGACCGGGCCGAGGCGATCACGTACAACCACGTCGGCTACGGCCCCGGCATCCCGCTGCGCGTCTACGACGACACGCACGGCTGGAGCCCCAAGATCAGCGAGCGCAAGCCGATCGCGCGGCCGCAGGGCGAGCGCGCGGTGACGTGGGTGATCGCCACCGGCGGCGCGGTCGAGGTCTCGAAGTGCGCCTTCCCTCGCCATGCGGTGGTGCTCTATTCCGGCGACACGCCGGTGGGCACCGCCAACGTCTGCTTCGAATGTGGTGACATCCTGGTCTGGCCCGACCTCGATCCGCCGCCGGACTACGAGCATTGGACCGACGCCGCGCAGAAGCAGCACGAGCGCAGCTACCGGCGCAAGCTCGCCGCATATAAAAAGGTCTTTCCAAAGTGGGAGCGGTTCTTCCGCGACGAGCTCGGGCTGCCACTCACGCCCGTCCTGGGATCGGGAGGCGGCTTGAACCCCTGACCACCATTGCGTGCTTCTCGGTCGTCGACGAAGATCGCCCCTCGGACCCGCGCCCGGCCCTTACCGGCTCGCCTCTGCGCATCACGACCGCCGGGGCGCAGCCGGCGGGCGAAGCTGCGCAGCGGCGCCGCGTAGATCTCCGCGTAGCGACGCGCGCGATCGACTACGCTGGCGTTCGTCATGACCCTCCCGCTCCGCCTCAGTCCGCTTGTCCTCGCCACGCTCGCCACGCTCGCCACGCTCGCCGCTTGCGGGCCCAATGACATGGGCGCGACCACCGAGGCCGGCACCGACGCCACGAGCACCGACGCCACGAGCACCGACGCCACGAGCACGACGGTCACCGCCACGAGCGCCGGCACCGGCACCACGACCGCGAGCAGCGGCGAGGCGCCGACCACCGGTGAAGCCGCCGCGCTGACCTACTACCGCGACATCAAGCCGATCCTCGATCTCAAGTGCGCGACCTGTCATCGCCCCGGCGACATCGGCCCGTTCACGATCACGACCTACGAGGACACGACCCTGCTGTCGGCGGCGATCGGCAGCTCGGTCGCGGACGGCACGATGCCGCCGTGGTCACCGAGCGCCGAATGCAACACCTACAAGCACGACCGCTCGCTGATGCCCGAACAGCGCGCCGCGATCCTCGACTGGATCGCCGCGGGCATGCCCGAGGGTGACCCGGCCGACGAGCCCAGCCCCGACGACGATATCCAGCCGGAGATCGACTACGACATCGCCCTCGGGCTCCCCGAACCCTTCACGCCGACCGCCTCTCCCGACGACTATCGCTGCTTCCTGCTCGACTGGCCCAAAGACCAGGACAGCTACGCGACCGCCTTCAGCGTCACGCCCGGCGAGCGCTCGATCGTCCACCACGTGATCGCCTACGTCATCCCGCCCGCGGAGGTCGCCGCCTTCGACGCGCTCGACGTCGCCGACCCCGGCCCCGGTTACCCCTGTTACGGCGGACCCGGCGGCGAGAAGAGCCAGAAGGCCCAGTGGCTCGGCGCCTGGGTGCCCGGCAGCGGCGGCGGCGGAGCGATGCCCGACGGCACCGGCATCCTCGTCAAGCCCGGCTCGAAGATCGCCCTGCAGATGCACTACCACCCGCTCCCCGGGGCCCTCGCCGATCTATCGACGCTCAAGGTCCGCACCGCCGCGACCGTCGAGCGGCCGGCGTATCTGCTGCCGCTCACCAACCCCGGCTGGCTGGTCGACGCCCCGCCGATGACCATCCCGGCCGGCGCCCCGGACACCGTGCATTCCTTCGAGATCGACCTGACCAGCGCGATCTTCTATCTGTTCCCCGGCTCCCCCTTCGGCATCGGCACCCCGGTCGTCGCCCACGCGGCCGGCGTCCATATGCACACGATCGGCACCCGGGCGAGCCTGACGATCGAGCGCGGCGCCGGCGGCTCGGACTGCCTGATCGACGTCCCCGACTGGGACTTCAACTGGCAGGGCACCTACGACCTCACCGCCTCCACCGTGGTCGAGCCCAAGGACAAGATCCGCCTCGAGTGTCACTTCGACAACAGCACCGGGGCCGAGTCGCTCAAGTGGGGCGAGGGCACCGGCGACGAGATGTGCCTCGGCATGGTGTACGTGAGCGCGCCCTGAGCCGGCTCACGCCTCCATGAGCGGACGCGCTTGCGGGCTTCCCCGTGGTGGCGGTAGGGTGTTCCCATGGCCCTTCATCCCGCGCACCCGTGGATCTTCGCGTCCTCTCTCTGGCTCGGCCTCGGCGCCTGTGGTGATGACACCGTCGACACCGCGAGCGCCGGCGCCACCGACACGGGCAAAACGAGCACGGGTCCGAGCACCGGCGAGCCCGGCTCCTCGAGCTCCACGGGCACCAACCTGCCGACCACCGTCTCCGACAGCGCCACCGGCAGCACCACCGCGCCGACCACCGGGGCGGTCACCGACGGTGTCACCTCGGACGCGACGCTGACCGGCACCTCGACCTCGACCTCGACCAGCACCACGAGCGACACCGGCACCGGCACGACCGAGGGCGTCCTGTCGACCAGCGACGGCACCACCGGCGACGGCACCACCGGCGACGGCACCACCGGCGGCCAGGGCTGCGAGGTGAAGTGCGGCGAGAACAGCTGGAGCTACGTGTGGATCGCCAACAGCGGCGAGAACACGGTCAGCAAGCTCGACACCCGCCTGATGACCGAGGTCGGCCGTTATTACACCCGACCCGACAAGCAGGGCAGCCCCTCGCGCACCTCTGTGAGCATCGACGGCAAGGCGATGGTCGTCGCCAATCGCCAGGGCGGCCTCACCAAGATCTGGGCGCGCCCGGAGTATTGCACCGACAAGAACGGCAACGGCAAGATCGACACCTCGACCGGCAAGAACAACGTGCTGCCGTTCGAGGAGGACGAGTGCATCGCCTGGTACACCGCGTTCCCGGGCGCGACCACCCAGCGCCCGGTCGCCTGGACCTCCGGCGTCTACAACGTCGACAACTGCGAATACGAGGACCAGCAGATCTGGACCGCCGCCAGCTACGGCGCCGACCCCAACAACGCCTGCTCCGGCGCCAAGGGCATCACCGTCTATCGCGTCAATGGCGACACCGGCATGATCGACGATACCATCGACCTGCCGAACCTGCCCTGCGGCCTGCTCGGGGCCTACGGCGCCGCCGTCGACAACGACAACAACGCCTGGTTCTTCGTGTTCGGCGGCGGCATCATCTTCCGCGTCGACCACGACACCCTCGCCGTCGAGGTCGTCAACAAGGGCTTTTATGGCATCACCGTCGACAGCAAGAGCCGCGTCTGGCTCGACGACGGCTCGCGCTACGACCCGATGACCAAGACCTGGGCCAACCAGATCGGCAACCTCCCGCCGAACGGCGGCAGCGGCGTCGCCGTCGACCTCAAGGGCCGGGTCTGGCACGCCACCGACGGCGGCCTCGGCTGGCTCGACTCCGACACCATGATCGTCGGCGGCAAGGTCAACATCCCCAACAACGGCTTCTCGCGCGGCATCGGCGTCGACGTAGACGGATACATCTGGTCGGTCCCGCTCGGCGGCACGGTCGCCCACCGCATCGACCCCGACACCTTCGAGATCGCCACCTATACCGGCCTCAATCAGCCCTACACCTATTCGGATATGGCCGGCGGGCAGATCAACAACGTCGTCTGCCCGCAGTGAGGGCGCCGCCCTCGCACATCCGCGTCAGCGCTGACCGCCGGGCTCGTCCATGAGCCCGGCGCGGCCTATGTGCGCACGACAATTTCGCCCCCGAGTCCGCCGCCTGCCCGCCCCGCGCTTGCCGTTCCCGGCTCTGCCGCCAGCCTGTCGCCATCGACGCATCCGGGAGGACCGCGGCCATGGCAGACAAACAGGCTCGACATTGGCGACGGCTACGATGGCTACTCATCGGCCTCGCGGCGGCGTGCGCCTGCGAGGGCTCATCGACGCTGATCGACACGGGCACCGAGGTGCTCATGCCCGAGGGCCCCGACCTCGCGGTCCCACCCGCGACCCCTCCAGCAACATCACCAGCACCCGCCCCGCCGAGCGCCGTCGCCCTGGACCTCGAGCACGCCTTCGAGCGCGCCTCCGAGGTCATCGCCCCCTCGCTGGTCTCGATCCGCTCGGAGCGGACCGTGACGCCGCGGGCGGTGCCGGTCTTCCCCTTCGACCCCTTCGCGCCCTTCGACGAGGACGGCCTGTTCCCCCTGCCGCGCCCGCAGCAGCCGCCCGCTGAGCTGCGCCAGCGCGGCCTCGGCAGCGGCGTGATCGTGCGCGCCGATGGTTACATCCTGACCAACAACCATGTCGTCGAGGGCGCCGACGAGCTCGAGGTCGTGCTCCGCGACGATCGCCGGCTGCCCTGTCGCCTCGTCGGCACCGACCCGCACACCGACATCGCCGTGATCAAGGCCGACACCGACGGCCTGACGCCCGCGCAGCTCGGCGACTCCGACGAGCTGCGCGTCGGGCAGTGGGTGCTCGCCGCCGGCAGCCCCTTCGGCCTCAATCAGACGATCAGCGCCGGCATCGTCAGCGCGATCGGCCGCGCCAACATGGGCATCACCGATTATGAGCAGTTCATCCAGACCGACGCGGCCGTCAACCCCGGCAACTCCGGCGGCCCGCTGATCGACCTGCAGGGCCGCGTCGTCGGCATCAACACCGCGATCGCCTCGAGCGGCGGCGGCAGCAACGGGGTCGGCTTCGCGGTGCCCGTCAACATGGCCCGCCAGGTGATGGAGCAGATCCTCACCAGCGGCAAGGTGGTCCGCGGCTGGCTCGGCGTCATGATCGGACCCCTGACCCCCGAGCTCGCCAAGTCCTTCGATTATCAGGGCCGCAACGGCATCCTCGTCCAGGATGTCGTCAGCGACGGACCGGCCCGGAGCGCCGGCCTGCGCAGCGGCGACATCATCCTCGAGCGCGACGGCAAGCCCGTGCGCGACGCCACCAGCTTCCGCACCGAGATCGCCCAGCTCCCGCCCGAACAGCGCATCACCCTCACGCTCTGGCGCGCCGGCAAGACCCACACCGTCGAGATCACCCTCGGCCAGCTACCTGACCCCAAAGACAGCTCGCTCCATCCTGCCCTGCCGCGGCTGGGACTCGAGCTCGGCGACCTCAACGACGAGCTGCGCCGCCGCTTCGAGCTCGAGCCCGGCAAGGGCGCCCTGGTCCTCACGGTCGAGCCCGGGTCGCGGGCCGAGGCCGCGGGCCTGCGCCCCGGCGATGTCATCGAGCAGGTCGGAGACGAGGCCGTGACGACCGCCGCCGAGGCGAGCACGCGGCTCGCAGCCGCCGCGCCGGACCGTGATGTCCGCCTCCGCATCCGTCGCGGCAAGTATGGTCATTTCGTGGTCCTCCGCGCCCACACACAATGAGCGGAATCGCTGCCGACTTCCTCCCCCGCGCGCGTGGGACACAGGGGGATCACCGCCCCGCGTGGACCCCCGAAATTGCGACTTTTATCCCTTGCGCGGTGAGCGCTGCGAGATTTTGCCAGACAGCGGCTTCAGGCGCAAAAGCGCGGGACTGCCCGTGTTGGACACACTGTGCCCAATTCTGGCGATCGTCGCATAGACTCCAGGTCCCTGCTCGATGCGTGACCGATCCACCATCCGCGTCGCGGCGATCCAGCTCGCCAGCGGCGACAATCTGGCCGCCAACCTTCGCGGCTGTTTGCGCATGATCGACAGGGCGGCGCAGCTGCGACCCGCGCTGATCGTGCTGCCCGAGTTTTGCAACCACGTGTCCTGGTACGAGGATCGTGCCCACTCCTATCGGGTCTCGGTCGCGCTCGACAGCGGCTTCCTGCGCGCCATCGCCGGCAAGGCCCGCGAGCACCAGGCCCACATCGTCATCAACTGCACCGTGCAGCGCGACGAGGGCGTGGCCACCGGCACCAGCCTGATGTACGGCCCCGACGGCGAGCTGATCGCCGCCTCCGACAAGCAGCTGTTGATGGGCCACGAGCACAACTTCCTGCAGCGCGCGACGGCCCCCGGCCCCGTCACCACCACCGCGATCGGCCGCATCGGCCTGTACACCGGCACCGACGGCCTGGTCTGCGAGACGACCCGCTCGCTCGCGCTGCGCGGCGCGCAGATCCTGTGCAACAGCCTCAGCAGCGCGGCCCGCTGCGACAGCGACCTGCACATCCCGGTCCGCGCCGCCGAGAATCGCGTGTTCGTGATCGCCGCCAACAAGGTCGGACCGCTGGTCCCGAAAGGCCTGCTCGCCGCCGTGAGCCAGGCGACCGGCACCCCCGAGTTTTACCTGCACGGCGCCGGCAACAGCCAGATCGTCGCGCCCGACGGCACCGTGCTCGCGCGCGCCAATGCCAGCGACGAGACGGTCATCTGGGCCGACATCGACCCGAAGCTGGCCCTCGACAAGCGCCGCCTCGACAGCACCGACCTGTTTCGGTCGCGCCGCCCCGACCTCTACGCCCCGCTCGTCCAGCAGGCCGCGCCGGCCCCGTATCCCTGCGCGCCCGAGGTGCTGACCGCCACCGCCACCGTCGCTGGCGGCGCCTGGCTGCCCACCGTCGACGAGGCGCTGCGCGAGGCCGCGGCCGCCGGTGTGACGCTGCTGGTGCTGCCCGAGCTCGCCGTCGTCGGCACCTCGGTCACCAACGTCACCGCGGCCGCCCAGCGCTGCGACGCCGCGCTCGAGTACCTGATCCGTGCGACCCGCGAGCTCGGGACCGACCTCGGCGTCGTCACGACGATCGTGCGCGACACCGTCAAGGGCATCCGTCACACCGCCGTATACGTCGCCGGTGGCCAGCTGGTCGGCTATCAGGACCAGCTGCACCCCTGCGCGCGGCACCCGTGGGCGACCCCCGATCATCGCATCAAGACCGTCGACTTGCCGTGGGGACGGGTCGCGCTGATCGTCGGCGACGACGCGCTGTATCCGGAGACCTTCCGCCTCGCCGCGCTCTCCGGGGCCCAGGTCGCCGCCGTCTCGTTCCACGCCCAGGAGGCCTGGGAGCTGCAAAACGGCCTGCTCGAGCGCGCCGCCGAGAATCGCCTGTGCATGGTCGCCGCCACCCGGCCGACCGCCGTCGGCAACAGCCTGATCACCACCCTGCACGGCGACTTCACGTTGATGACCCCGTGGACCGAGCGCAGCTTCGACGGCGAACTCAGCAGCCCGATCGTCCGCCGCTCCGCGCGCAGCGGCCTGCTGATCGCCCCGGTCCACCCCCAGCACGCCAACAACAAGGTCCTCGCCGGCGCCACCGACCTGCTGCAGGGCCGCCCCTGGGCCCTCGCCGGCGCCCTCGCCCTGCCGCACGACAGCAACGCCTGAGCCGTACTGGCAGTAATCTCGGTTCTCGCGCAACCGACGTTGTCCGGGCCTTGCGCGGCGCGTCCGCAACTGGCACGAATGCCGGGCGATGGCGAACGACCCCACAACCTCCCCTCCCGGCCGCGTCGTGTGGATCGGCCGGATCCTCAGCGGCCTCGTCGCTGCCATGCTGATCATGAGCGCGACCATGAAGTTCACCGGCTCGCCCGAGCTGATCGCGAGCCTCGACCACCTCGGTATTCCGGTGGCGCTCGTCCCCAAGCTCGCGGTGCTCGAGCTCTCGTGCGTGCTCCTGTATGTATTGCCCCGCACCGCGGTGCTCGGCGCCGTGCTGCTCACCGGTTACCTCGGCGGGGCGATCTTCGCCCATGTCCGCGTCGGCGACCCCTTCATCGTCGTGGTCATGATCGGCGTCGTCGCCTGGGGCGCCCTGTTTCTCCGCGACCCGCGCCTGCGCCGGCTCCTGCCGCTGCGCTTTCCTGAGCCGCCCGTCCGCCTGTCCTGAGCCGATCGTCAGCACCATGCAACTCGTCGAGGTCACCCGCTCCTTTCCTTGGCCGATCGAGGTCGTCTTTCGCCGTTATACCGACCACGCCAGGTGGGGCGAGTGGGTCGGGCTCGGGCCGGTGTGGCTCGCATCCGAGGGCAGCGACGAGCGCAACGGCGTCGGCTGCGTGCGCGCCTTCAAGCTGGCGCCCGGCCTGCGCGAGCAGGTCATCCGCTTCGAGCCGCTGCAGCGCATGGAATATCGCGTGGTCGCCGGCGCCTTCCCGATGGCCGACCATCACGGCGAGGTCGTGTTCGAGCCGGACGGCGCCGGCACCCGCATCACCTGGCGAGTCCGCTTTCGTTCGCGCGTTCCGCTGACGGGTGGTCTCATTCGCCGCGCGCTGACGATGCTGTTCAATCGTGTGCTCGCCAACCTCGACCGCGACCTCGGCCGCAACCTGGTCCAGAACGCGGCCTGAACCGCGCCTGAATCGTCACGCTCGCGGGAGCTCGACGCGCAGGGTCGTGCCGTCCGCGGCGCTCGTGTGGACAATGTCGCCGCCGTGGGCCTCGACGATCTCGTGCGCGAGCAACGACCCCGGACCGGAGAGACGCGAATCGTCGGAGGCGCCCTGCTCGTGCACCTCGACGGCGACGCGGACCCCGAGATCCAGGCTGCGCACCGTGATCGTCGCGCGCGAATGATCGATCGCGTCGCGGACCAGGCCGCCGAGCGCCTGCGCGAGCAATGACGGGTCCCACGCGCCCTGCCCGTCGCCCTGCGCCTGATGCACGATAGTTCGCCCCGGGTGCTCGCGCGCGGCCTCCTCCACGAGGCTCCGACACAGCGCATGAATGTCGGTCGGCTGACGCAAGGGCACCCCGCGCTCCTCGACCCGCCCCCGAAACAGATCCCTCAATCCACGCAGGCGATCCATGTCCACGGACGGCCGCTCCAGTTCGCGCTCGAGCACCTGCAGCACCCGTCGCTCGGCCTTCGCCTGGCGTCGCTGCGCGGTGATGTCGCGCCACAGCGCCAGCAGTCGCTCCGGCTGCTCGTCGGCGCCGGGGATCGCCGTCACCGTGACGTCCCACCATAAGCTCGCGCCAGCCTGGGACATGCCCTGGCCATGCGCCAGGCCGACAGTGCGCAGCCGGCGGCGAGCCTGGTATGTTGGCTCGCCATGCCTGCCTCATCACGTTGGGCGTCTTCTCCGGGGCGAACGCTGCTCGCCGGTCTGGTCGCGGCGCTCGCCGCCCTGCTCACCGGCACCGCCTGTTACGCGGTCTCACTGTCGATGCTGTTCGGCGCGGCGGTCCTCACGGCCGGCCTCACCCATGCCGCCGGCGCCGAGCTGGTCCTGGGACCGGCGAGCCTGATCGCGCTGAGCCTCGAGGCCGTCGTCGTCACGCTCGCCGGCGCAGTGGTCACCGTGCTGCTGACGCGCAGCGCCACGGCCAGGCCGCGCTGGTCACCGCCGCTGCTCGCAGGTCTGGCCGCCGGCGCCGTGTACTGGGGCCTGGCGATCGCGTCGGTCCAGGGCGACGATCGGGTGGCGCTGTACCTGTGGCCGACGCACCTGGAGTCGTGGATGTACACCGTCCTCGCGCAGCTGCTCGCGGTCAACCTCACCGCCCAGCAGCGCTGAGCGGCGAGAGACCTCGACGCGGGCCGGGCCCTACGGCGTGTAGGCGACGGCGAGCTGACCGGCGAGCACGACATCCGCCGCGAGCACGCCCTTCTCCACCTTGAACTGCTCGACCTGCAGCTTGTTCAGCGCGCCCTCGACCGCGAGGTGGCCGCGCCACACATCACCCAGCGCGTGGGTAATCGCGTCGCCGAGCGCGGCGGTCCGCGTGTCGAGCTTCCAGTGCGCCCGCGCCGTCAGCAGCTTGCGCAGCGCCTCGTGATTGGCCGCGGACAATTGCTTGAGCGCCGCGTTATCGGTGTCGACCGTATAGTTGAAATCCTT
>Ga0116158_10001259_pt1 | contig 23225 bp, 18 predicted proteins | sample AD_UKC052_MetaG_FD_89883 | JGI IMG/M metagenome (GOLD analysis project Ga0116158, IMG submission 89883) | Active sludge microbial communities of municipal wastewater-treating anaerobic digesters from USA - AD_UKC052_MetaG | ecosystem: Engineered > Bioreactor > Anaerobic > Digestate | place: USA... | reverse complement strand
TTTCCAGTTGTTGTATTCAAATCCTATACCGTTAAAGGAAAAGACCTGAATGTAATGATTAAAAAGTTATTTATAAGGAACAACTAAAATATTTTTTTTTTGCAAAATGTCTAATTATTAAATTTTTATATTATGTTCGAATGGTTTAGATTTTTATTCACTCCGACTGATGAGCCGGAGATGACACAGTCATTAATTGTATTGTTTTTGGCTATAAGTGTCGGATTTTTTGTAGGAAAAATTAAGTTTGGAAAAATTTCCTTAGGAGTATCTGCTGTAATGTTTGTTGGTCTTTTCTTAGGTCATCTTGGATTTACAATGAACTCTGAATTACTTCAATTTGTTCGTGAATTTGGTTTAATATTATTTGTTTACGGAATTGGTATTCAAGTGGGACCAACCTTCTTTTCATCCTTTAAAAAAGAAGGGCTTGTATTTAATGCTTTGGGAGTGGGAACAGTATTTTTAGGCGGTATCATTACCTATCTTATTCATTTATTGGCTAACATTAAAGTGGAAAATGCCGTTGGATTGATGTCGGGATCGGTAACCAACACACCTGGATTAGGAGCTGCAAAATCGACGCTGATCGAAATTCAAAAACAATTAAATCTTCCTGCCGATTACTTTTCGGATCCAGCAATTGCTTATGCTATTACTTATCCAGTTGGAGTTTTTGGGATTATCCTTCTTATCATATTGTCGAAAACGTTTTTGAGAATAGATTTGAACAAAGAAGTTAGTTTGCTAAAAGAGAAAAATAAAGACTCCGAAAATAAAATCGTTCGTCAAAAATGTAGGGTTTCAAATCCTGAAGTTTTTGGTAAAACAATCAAACAAGTTTTGAAAGAATATAAAATTGAAGATGTCATTATTTCAAGACAAAAACATAGTGGAACCACAGTAGTCTATTCGCCTTCTTTAGATGCTGTCATCAATAGAAAAGACGTTTTGATGGTTGTGGCTAAACAAAAAGATATTACTAATTTTATTGATCATGTGGGAAAAGTTTCAACCGATTTATTTATCGAATCGGAAGATGATATTACAACAAAAATTATAAGTGTAACCCAAAAAACAGCTACACACAAAACATTGTCGCAATTGGATTTATACAACCAATATGACGTTAGAGTGACCCGTGTTATTCGTTCTGGTTTAGAACTATTGGCGCAACCTTCTTTAGAATTGTTTTATGGAGATACTTTAATGGTTGTTGGAAATAGACAAGCTATTGAAGAAGCTGAAAAAATTATAGGAAACTCCAAAAAAATATTATTAGAACCGGATTTTCTATCTCTATTTGGTGGATTAATTTTTGGTGTTATTATTGGTTCTATTCCATTTTTCATCCCTTCTTTACCCGTTCCATTAAAATTAGGTTTGGCTGCAGGTCCACTTTTAGCCGCTTTATTCATCAGTAGATACGGAGGAGTTGGAGTTATACATTCGTATATTAATAATGGTGCGATTCACTTTATGAAGGATTTTGGGATTTGTTTGTTCTTTGCTGCTGTAGGTATCAAAGCCGGTCACGGTTTCGCTGATAGTTTTGTTGAAAATAACGGTTGGATGTGGATTTATTACGGTTGTTATATCACTTTTATTCCATTGACGATATTAGTATTGATTAGTCGATTTGTTTTCAAATTAAATTTCTATCAAATGGTCGGAATTATGAGCGGTTCCTATACCGATCCAGCAGCCCTAGCATTTAGTACTAAATATTTAGATTCAGATATTCCTAATCAATCGTACGCTACTGTTTATCCATTGGTAACCATCAGTAGAATCTTAGTGGCCCAATTACTCATCTTGCTTTTTGCGAGTTGATACTCTATATATTTCAACCAAAAGGGGCTATTTCACAAGTTGTGAGTAGCCCTTTTTTCTTTTATCATTTATTCAAGCTGCTGAAATGGTAACTGTTTTTTCACTATTTTTGAAATGAATATTGATTATTTAACAACTTCAGGACTTTAGATTTTAAATTATTACTCAATATTCACATCATTTTTACACCTATTTTCTTTTTACCAACAAATTAAAACCATTTTAAATTATGTCAAAATCCAATTCTAAAAACTCTAATTTTTTTGAAGAAAATGCTGGAGAATTAAATAATTTAAGTAAAAAAGAACTTATAAAAAAAGCTGAAAAATTTTCGAAACAATATTGCGTAGGAAAAGGAGATGATTTTCGTTTAAAAGACTATGAAACCAAAGCTAGCTTTAATTTAGGCTCAGAAGGGAAATCATTGGTAAAAGAAACATTGCAATTAGGCGTTGATGCCTTGGCGGCAATGCAAGATATTTTGTATGCCCAAGACAAATGGTCGCTTCTTATTATTTTTCAAGCGATGGATGCCGCAGGAAAAGATGGTGCTATCAAGCATGTGATGTCGGGCGTAAATCCTCAAGGTTGTCAGGTGACATCTTTTAAAGCACCAAGTTCTGAAGAATTAGATCACGATTTTTTATGGCGTTGCCAAAAGCATTTACCAGAGCGGGGACGAATTGGTATCTTCAATCGTTCGTATTATGAAGAAGTATTAGTTGTAAGAGTGCACGAAGAAATATTAATGAATCAAAAATTGCCCAAAAAATTGATTACCGCAGCCATTTGGGAAGACCGTTTTCAAGACATTCGAAATTATGAAAAATATTTGAATAGAAACGGAACTGTCGTTATCAAATTTTTTCTAAATGTTTCAAAAAAAGAGCAAAAAGAACGCTTTATAGAACGTATTGATGACCCTGACAAAAACTGGAAATTTAGTACTGGAGATGTTAAAGAACGCCAATATTGGGACGATTATATGAACGCTTACGAAGAGTTGATAAAGAATACTTCGACTGAAAAATCGCCTTGGTACATTATTCCTGCCGATGATAAAAACTATGCTCGTATTGCCATTGCTTCGGCAATTATTACTGCTCTTGATGAGCTTGACTTAGAATATCCATCCGTTAGTCCCGATAAAATTGCCGAATTGCAAGCCATAAAAAAGTCCTTATTGGATGAATAATAGAAACATACCTCCTATTTCATGATTTTATTGCATAAAACTTTTCCTCCTTTTGTTTGGATAAAAGGCTATAACTCATTTGTTCTAAAAAGGGATTTAGTCGCAGGAGTTACTTTGGCAGCCTACGGAATTCCGGTTTCGCTGGCTTATGCGACGCTTGCAGGATTACCACCTCAATACGGAATTTACGGCTATCTCATTGGCGGTTTTTTTTATGCAATGTTAGGAACGAGCAAACAGTTAGCTATTGGTCCTACATCGGCGATTTCGTTAGTAATTGGCACCACAATTGCGAGTATGGCTAATGGAGATGTACAACGATGGGCGGATATTGCTTCGCTTACAGCCTTAGTTTTTTCGGTTTTGGCTATACTTGCTTATTTTTTGCTATTGAGTGGTATCATCAATTTTATCAGCGAATCGGTGTTGATTGGTTTCAAAGCGGGAGCTGGACTCACCATTGGATTAACACAATTGCCCAAATTATTTGGTGTCGAAGGCGGAGGTGAAAATTTCTTGGGTCGAATACTAACTCTAATTCAACAGTTGCCTGAAACTAATTTAGCTGTATTAATTTTTGGAATTGTTGCCATCTTAATAATTCTGTTTGGAGAAAAAATTGCCCCCGGAAAACCTATTGCCATCGTGATTGTTGTTATATCTATTCTGCTTATTTCGCTAACATCATTGGGAGAACAAGGATTTATTACAGTTGGATTCATTCCTTCTGGATTACCTGAGTTTCATCTGCCAACTTTAAGAATACGAGATATCGACGGCATTCTTCCGTTAGCATCAGCCTGTTTTCTTTTGTCTTATATCGAAAGTGTTTCGGCGGCAAGAACATTGGCACAAAAAAATGGCTATTTTATAGATCCTCGTCAAGAATTACTCGCGTTGGGTGTGGCTAATGCTGCCGTAGCTTTTGGACAGGGTTATCCTGTTGCAGGAGGTTTGTCGCAGTCTGCTATTAATGATTCTGCAGGAGCTAGAACGCCATTATCATTGATCTTTGCTTCTGTATCAATTGCAGTTTGTTTGGTGTTTTTAACGGGCTTTCTTCAAAATCTGCCAACAGTGGTTTTAGCCGCGATTGTGTTAGTTGCCATAAAAGGACTTTTTGAAATTAAGGAAATGAAACACCTTTATAAAATAAACAAACAGGAATTTTATGTAGCCATAATTGCCCTTATTGGAGTAGTTATTTGGGGAATTCTAACTGGAGTATTATTGGCCGCTATTTTCACTTTATTATTACTATTGAAAGCAACTTCTAAACCCAATGTCGCCTTTTTGGGAAGGATTCCAAATACAAAGCGGTATTCGGATTTAGAGCGTCATCCAGATAACGAAAACATTCCTGGTGTTCTAATTGTAAGGATTGAATCGGCGATACTGTATTTTAATTCCGAAAACATAAAAGAACATATATGGGCAAAAATAAACTGCGAAACTCAACCCATACAAACAGTAATATTAGATTTAAGTTCTTCTCCACATGTTGATATTTCAGGGGTTCGTTTTTTGAAACAAATGTTTAATGATTTAAAAGCCAAAAACATTAGTTTCAAAATTGCAGAAGCCCGTTCAGAAGTTCGCGACATCTTGCGAGCCGAAAAAATGGAAGTCCTTTTGGGTCACATCAGTCGTTTTGTTTCAGTAGATGATTTGGTGGTTGAAGCGACAAAAGAAGTTTAATAAAATCTATTTAGTTTTCTTCGGAAGCTCCGTAACTTCGACCTTAATCCCAACAGCATACGCATTTGGAATGATTTTATTCCCGTGGGCATTGGCATATACTTTAGTAAATTCAGCCCCAAAATACAAGATTATAGCCGAATAATACACCCAAATCAAAATAATAATAACCGAACCCGCAGCACCATAAACAGTAGCAACGGTGGAACTTCCTAAATAAAAACCAATAGCAAATTTGCCAAACATAAAGAAGAAGGAAGTGAAACTCGAACCTATCAAGGCGTCTTTCCAAGCAATGTCACCGTCGGGAAGCGTTTTGAAAATAATAGAAAACAACATCGTCGTTGTGGCAAACAAAATCAAAATGTTGAGCACATAAAACAAATAAATGGTAGTGTCAGGAAAATAAACCATCAAACGGGTGTTAATGACATCCATAACCGTGTTTACCATCAAGCTGACCATCAGTAAAAAACCAACCGAAGCAATCATAGAAAACGACATGAGCCTGTTTTTAATAAATTTGACCAATCCTTTGTCTGGTTTTGCTTTTAAACCCCAAATATAATTGATAGAACTTTGAATTTCAGCAAATACTCCCGAAGCACCAATAAGTAGCAAAATACCTCCAAATACTGCTGCAAAAGCATTACTATTTGACAATTCTATATTCTTGATGGTTTCCTGAATTTGGAGTGCCGCTTCATTGCCTACCATTCCGTTTATTTGACCGAAAAATCTTCCTGTTACCGCTTCTTTTCCGAAGAAAATACTAAAAATAGACATTATGATAATCAATAATGGCGGCAATGAAAATATAGTATAATATGACAACGATGCACTCAGTTTTATGGCATTGTCATCATCAAATTCTTGGTAGGTTTTTTTTAATAATTTCCAACTAATTAAGGCTACTTCTTTGCGTTTCATTTATAGAATTATAGAGGTTCATAGTATTCCAACAAAGATTTTACGGTGCTGGAACACTTTTCAATGGACAAAGCTAGACCTATTAAACTAAATTGGTGCATAAACACCCGAACAAAAGAGGAATTGTAATAGAATACTTGGTTTGTTACTGCTAACAATTTGAGATAGTTGTTATTTTTATAATTCAAAAACTGCTATTGAGAACTTTGAATTTAAAAAGATTCTCCTGCATTAAGATAAAATGCTTTAGAATGGCGACCCCAAGCATAATTTAAAACAAGATTTGTTCGAGTGGCTTTGTCAATTAAAAATCGTAAACCCACACCCACAGCAGGTTGAACATATTGGAAAAGTCGTATTTGACGATCATTGTCACTAGCTGACGTAAAATTAGCAAATACAGTTCCACTAATTAGCTGGTTACAACTAATTGGGAAACGATACTCTGACTCAAAATACACCATTTTTTGACCGCGAAACAATCCCTGCGTGTAGCCTTTTCCACTCCTACTTCGTTGATCCCAACCTATTGAGGGTAAATTCAAATAAGGAACTGTTCCTGATGTTACAAACTGACCCGTTGCCCAAACACTAAAAACATGTTGTTCATTTAATTTACTTAAAGGTAAAAAATAACGGTATTCCATAAAAAGCACATTACTAGCATGCTGGCTTTTGGTTATAGCAGGGTTGAACCTAAAATTGATATTGGCAAACATCCCACTATTTGTATTTATCTGATTGTCACGAGAATCATATAACAAGTTAAGGCTCAAGCCATTCACAAAATACTCTTTATCGTTGTAATCATACTTCTTACTATAATTGTAATGATTCGATAATTGACCGTTAGCAATATCTAGTTTATTGTCGGTTATTGTTGTGTACCAATCTAAATGAACCCCTGCACCTACATAATAATTATTTTTGACTTCCCAAGAAACGGTTTGATGAAACTTAAAATAATTATAATCCATAGGTTCCTTTAAATCATTCAAATCAAAATCATTATCTCTATATTTTGGAGGAATAATGTCTGTTCCCAATCCGTAATTGGCTTGAGAAAAAATATAAAAACGCCAATCACCACTCCAAAACATTTTATTATTATTGAGCATTACACTATTCTTGACATTGATAAGTAATTGTTTTTTTTCAGTAAGAGTAGCTCCGAGATTGATTGAAGAATATTTGTCATCGATCTTTTTTCCTTTGAAAGTGTATTGAGTAACAAAACCATAAGAAAATCCTGTTGCTGGTTGCGAACCAATAATTGGTATTATTAGAAAAAAATTGTTTTTATTTGGTTTTACAACCAAAACTGAATCCTTCTTTTTAAAAAGTTCAGGGAGTGATTTTACAGGGCAAATCTTTTCTGAATTATCTATATTTTGAGCTTTTACACTAAATTGAAGAAAGACAATTAGTATAAAGAGACTACTTAAAAAACGACTTTTATCCATAATACAAATTTACAAAAGTACTGACTACAATCAATATAATTTAACTTTTACTTTATCAAAACTCCTTTTGAATATCGAGTAATTCAGCAAGTTTCAGAAAAAAAAAAAGATTATAAACGAACCAAGCTGTTTATAATCTTTTTTTTTTAAATCTAAAAGAATTATTTTTTCGTAACTTCTTCTTTTTTAATCAAACCTTTGTTATTAAGTTCGGTTTTAACAGCTAAAATAATGTCATCGATAGCATCGTTAGCCTTAGTTGGATTCAATGTAGAAGTAGTTCCGGACCACAACAGTTTATTAGATTTAACATCATAGATATTAGTTTCTACATAATAGGTTTTGTTTTCTTCATAGTATCCTGGAGTTGAATACATGCTTCCTCCATAACCATATCCATAACCACCGTAATAACCGTATCCACGACCCCAACCTCCATAGTAAGTTGAACCTTGAACATAATCGGTAGTTTTAGAAATGTCAGTCAAACGCATCAAAATAATAGCTTCGATTCCGTCTTTTAACAATTCAGATACAACTAAGTTTTGATCTTGTTGAGAAGGTTTAAGATAATTGTAAGAAGCGATAAAATTTCCTCTTGGTGATGAAGCTACAACTTTGTCCTCAGCAATTCTTCTGGATGAATCATCTTTTAATTGAGCAATGACCAATACTTTTTCATATGGTTTTACAGTTTCAGCATTCAAAGATGGATCTGTCCAAGTTTTTACTATCTGAGCCGATGGACTACAAGCGGCCAATAAAGTAATTAATAATGTTGAAAAAAATAATTTGATTTTCATAATGGTTTGTTTAATGTTAAATTTTATTTATTTAAAATCTATAGCCTATATTGACCATATAGCGATATCCTAAACTGGTTGTACTTTGAGATCCAGTTTTTTCAAATTCACCATTGCCAAAGAAATAAATCCTGAGGATCCTTTGATGCGTGATTTAGAGCTTATGATGGAAAAGAACAATCAGTTTTTCTTTATTTGTGATTTGATTCAAATGAGAATTCTTTTTACCAGCAAACGAAGTACTCAAATGATTGGAATTGAACCAAAAAATGTTACTCCTTACCATTTTTTTGAAGCGACTCACCCAGACGATATCCATCGGCATAGTTTAGGAAGAACCCAATTATTCAAAATAGCTCAAGAACTCTTCATAGCCAGAAAAGGAAATGCTCTTGCTTCTACAAATTTTAAAATCCTTTGTGCTGATGGAAAATACAAATGTTTGCTCTTTCAATGCTACCTCTTTTATAGTGAAACACCTGTTAAAACAGCGTATGTAATTCAAGTTCACACCGATGTCGATTGGTGCAAAAATCTCAAGAAGCAGTTTCATTATTATTCTGGAACCGATTTGTCCCTTTTCAAATATCCCGATGAAGAATTAATGCAAATGGGGAATATTTACACCAAACGCGAATTCGAAATTATCAAGTTGATAGAATTGGGATTGAATAGTGAACAAATAGCTGAAAAGCTTTTTGTTAGCCATTTTACTATAAACGCCCATCGAGCAAATATTTTAAAAAAATCGAATAAAACTTGCATGTCCGAATTAATTCATTTTCTTAATACAAATGGTTCACTATAAAACCATTGGCAATACAACTCAAAATTACTTCCTAAAAAAAAATCTATTTTTTTTATTCAACTACTTATATTTTATTTATATTTGCATAAGTAAAAATACTTAGTTTCGTTTATTGCTTTGTATTATTCTTGAGACCATTTATTTCAAAACTTCCAAAAAACGAGAAAATGATGCAAACTAATAATCCAAAGTTAACTGTTGTAGGCGCTGGTCCTGGTGATGTAGAATTGATTACTTTGAAAGCCATCAAAGCACTCGAAAGTGCCAATGTCGTTTTGTATGATGCCCTTGTAAACGAAGAATTATTGCAATATGCAAAATATGCCACTTGCATTTTTGTTGGCAAACGATTGGGTTGTCACGCCTACAGCCAAGACCAAATCAATGATCTTATAGTTTCGCAAGCACAACGTTTTGGTCACGTAGTTAGATTAAAAGGTGGAGATCCCTTTGTTTTCGGACGAGGAAGCGAAGAAATAGCATTTGCACAACAATTTGGAATAGAAACCGCCATTGTTCCCGGAATTTCCTCAGCTTTGGGAGTGCCAGCATCAAACGGAATTAGCCTGACACAACGAGGTATTTCCGAAAGTTTTTGGGTGATTACAGGAACTACTTCCGACCATAAATTATCCAAAGATGTGGCTCTTGCTTCACAATCTTCGGCGACGGTGGTAATCTTGATGGGAATGCACAAATTGGACGAAATCATTTCTATTTATCAACAAAACAGAATCGATAATTTGCCCATTGCCATCATTCAAAATGGTACAAAAGCCAACGAAATAAAAGTAGTTGGTACCCTAAATTCCATAGCAGAATTAGTCGAACAACACCAACTTTCTTCCCCAGCCATTATCATCATTGGCGAAGTCGTAAATCATTCTTTCAATTTTAGTCAATTTATTCAAGAAGAAGAGATTAAAGAAGATGAATTTGTTTTTCAGAATTTGGATATCACCGAAAGGATTTAGCAAAAACTTTGTTTTTCGAATATAAATCTTAGTTCCATTAACAAAACAATAATTAAAACCTAAAAAAAGCTTATTCATAAATTTCATGAGAAGCACACAACTATTTCCAAACCCGTTTAAGTCATTTTAAACGGGTTTTATTTTTGAATCCACCTCTCTCCTATCACAAAAAAATACTTTTTTGTAATTTAAAACTTCAAACCTAACTTCAATAATTAGGGCTATCTGGATAGATTTTATGTACTTTTGCAGGAAATTATGAGATCAACCAAATCTTAAAAAAAAAACAGCTTTAAGCAAATTCAAATCAGTATATAAAAATTTAGTATGAGAAGTGACGAAGTAAAAAAGGGGTATCAAAGAGCACCTCACAGATCATTATTTAGAGCAACAGGATTGACCGATGCCGATTTCGACAAACCTTTTATTGGGGTTGCCAATTCTTTTATTGAAATTATTCCGGGACACTTTTTCTTAGACCGTGTTTCCAAAATTATAAAAGAAGAAATTAAAGCCAATGGCTGCGTTCCGTTTGAATTCAACACTATTGGTGTAGATGATGGAATTGCAATGGGACACGACGGTATGCTTTTTTCGCTACCATCAAGAGAAATTATCGCCAACTCTATCGAAACCGTTATGAATGCGCACAAATTGGATGCTATGATAGCGATTCCAAACTGCGATAAAATTGTTCCGGGTATGATAATGGGCGCTTTGCGAGTAGATGTCCCAACGATATTTGTAAGTGGTGGTCCAATGAAAAAAGGACATACCAAAGATGGCGTTCCTATTGACCTTGCGACCGCATTTGAAGCCGTTGGGAAATATGAAGCTGGCGAAATGAACGAGGAAGAATTGAAAGATATTGAGTGCAATGCTTGTCCAAGTGGAGGAAGTTGTTCGGGAATGTTTACAGCGAATTCTATGAATACCCTTATGGAAGCTATGGGAATTGCATTGCCTGGAAACGGAACTATTTTGGCACTAACCAAAGAACGTGAACAACTTTACAGAAGTGCCGCCCGAAGAATTTGCGAAATTGCAAAAGACAAAGCATTAACTGAGCAATTTAAACTCAGAAACATCCTAAATGAAAATGCAATCAGAAATGCCTTTGCCGTAGATATGGCTATGGGCGGAAGTTCCAATACTGTTTTGCATATGTTGGCGATTGCAAATGAAGCTGATGTCAATTTCAATCTTGAAGATATCAATAGTATTTCGAAAAGAGTTTCTCATATTGCCAAAATTTCTCCAAGCTTGTCCACCGTTCATATGGAAGACATCAATACAGCCGGTGGGGTAAATGCAGTGATGAAAGAAATGACAAAAAGAGGAGATTCGATTTTATTAGACAATCTTACCATAAGCGGCGAAACGGTTTTAGAAAAAATCAAAGATTCGTATATCAAAGACACCACAATTATTCACACTATCGACAATCCTTATTCCCAAGTGGGTGGTTTGGCCATTTTGTATGGCAATTTAGCCGAACAAGGTGCCGTAATCAAAACCGCCGGAATTACTGGCGAAAGAGTTTTTACAGGAACCGCCGTATGTTTTGACGGTCAACAAGAAGCCGTGGATGGAATTACGGGTGGTAAAGTAAAAGCGGGTAATGTAGTCGTTATTCGATACGAAGGTCCAAAAGGTGGCCCGGGAATGCAAGAAATGTTGGCACCCACTTCCTTGATTATGGGAATGGGATTAGGTGCTAAAGTAGCTTTAATTACCGATGGTAGATTCAGTGGTGCAACCCGTGGAGCAAGCATTGGTCACGTAAGTCCCGAAGCTGCCGAAGGTGGAATGATTGGATTGCTCAAAGACGGCGACGAGATTCATATTGACGTAGATCAATATATTTTATCTGTGAATTTAAGCGATGAAGAGATTGCCAAAAGAAAAGCTGAATTCGTTCCTTTGAAAAAAGAGTTAAAATCAAAATGGTTAGGACAATACAGAAGTTTGGTTACCAATGCCAGTAGTGGTGCCGTCTTGAAAACCGATTTATACTAAAATCAAGGCGTTTCCAAACAAGATTCTAATAAATACAAAGGGTTCAATTTTTTAATTAAAATCGAACCTTTTTTTTTTATAAGAAAAAGTAAAAAAAGATACTTATTCCAACACTAAAACCTCCCCATGGTAAGCAATTCCTTCCCCAACTTGCATTTGTCTGAAATAATGAGATATTTCGTTCATAGTAAGAAATAATGTTCTAATTTAGCTAAACGAAAAACAACTTTATTGAGCAATAGATTTTATTATACGACATTATAAAAGACAATACTATAACTATTGGAAAAGTATAAAATTTTAGGACAAAACAATTAATAATATCACAACCAAAAAATATCAGATGAAATATTTATCTTTTTTGATAATCCTTTTTTCAACAACTATTTTCGCTCAAACCAATACAATTGGTTCAGGTAAATCATCAAAAACTCCAGTACCATTTGAATTCGGAGTTAGAGTAGCTTCAGGAACTGTAAATGGGAAACCTACAAAAATCATGGACATTATATTCGATGGAAATATCGAACTTTTCATCAATAAAATGAAGCTATCACTTGGGAATGAGGAAATCAAAACGGAAGGAAAAGTTATAAATTGGATCATTTTTAAAAATTTCAAGAAACCAGAATGGAGCGAAAATAAAATCATTTTATCATTCTCTTCAACTACAAACCTAAATAGAAATGCTATAGTAGTTACTTGTTTTGACAGTAAAGGAAATGATCTTCTAGAGTTTGATAGCCAATCACATATAAAAATTAAAACTTACTTCGAAAGCATTCTTCCAAAATAGCAGCTACGAACTTCATTTCGAAGAAGATGAATTTGTTTTCCAAAATTTAAATATCACCGAAAGCCATAATTACCAAGCAAAAAAATAGTAAATATTGTTGGCTAAAAAAATCATAAAGAAAATTAATTTATATTGTAACTTTTAAGTTACCTTTGAAAAATGAAAGTACGCGAAGTTATAGCATACGAAAATCACTTTGAAAATTTTCTTCTTGAACAACCAAAAAAGGTTCAAGATAAAATTTTCAAAATAATTGAGGCAATTGAAACTTTAGAAAGAGTTCCTTCTAATTATTTAAAATCGATGGAAGGAACAAATGGTTTGTATGAAGCTAGAATTCAATTAGGTTCGAATATTTGGCGTGTATTTTGCTTTTTTGACAATGGAAAACTCGTAATATTACTAAATGGCTTTCAAAAGAAAACGCAAAAAACTCCAAAAAATGAAATGGAGAAAGCGTTAAAATTAATGACTAAATATTACCAAGAAAAAACTAAATAATTATGGAAACTAAAAGTTGGACAGCAATAAAAGATAATGTTTACGGCGAAAAAGGAACCGAAAGACGTGACGAACTTGAAAGAGAATTCCAAGGTTTTAAAATTGGTTTACTTTTGAAAAAAGCTCGTGAAGAAAAGCAATTAACGCAAACGGAACTTGCCGATTTAGTTGATAAAAAAAGAGAATATATTTCAAGAATAGAAAACAACGGAAGTAATTTAACGCTCAAAACTTTATACGATATTGTAGAAAAAGGCTTAGGCGGAAAAGTAAAAATTCAAATCGAATTATAACTAATTCTACCAAACTGTTAATAAAACCACTACCCCAACTCCACCTTCACATTACACAAATTAGAGTTCAAAATAGATTCTATAGATTCAAAATCGATAGAATTATTTTCTGAATCTCTTTGTTTTTTTAAAGCAATATGTTTCAAACTATCTTTAAAACGCCTCACATCGTCAGGATTGGAAAGTAGCAAACCCGGAACCCTAGCATTATTCCCTTCTTTGTCTTTAGAAACCATCGTAAAATAAGAAGAATTGCAATGTTTGACAACTCCAGTTTGGATGTTTTCAGCCTCCACTCGAATGCCTATAATCATCGAACTTTTGCCTACATAATTCACGCTAGCTTTCATCGTTACCAATTCGCCAACTTCAATAGGTTTCAAGAAATTGACCGTATCAACCGAAGCCGTTACACAATAATTCCCCGAAAATTTGGAAGCACAAGCAAACGCAATTTGATCGAGCAACGACAAGATGAAACCGCCGTGAATCTTGCCACTAAAATTAGTGTGCGAAGGCAACATCAATTGAGATATACTGATATGTGAGGAACTTACAGTTTTGAAAATAGTGTTCATAGTTGGGTTTTAAAATTCAATTTCTTTTTAAATAAGAGGTGTAAAATTATACTTTTTCCAGATAGTTTATAAAATTATTTTTTGGTGATTCACACAGCGAACAACAATAATCTTCAGGCAAATCTTTAAACAAAACACCTTTTTCGATTCCTTGAGTAACATCGCCATATTCGGAATTGTAAAGCGTCAAACATTCCGAACATTGATAAATATCAGCTTCCTGAATTTCTTTTTTAGTGGTAAGCGTGTTTACTTCGAGAACGGTATTTCCTAATTCATCAAAATATTTTTTACTCAATTCAATCAAAATGGTTGGCAATTCCTGTTTGTCCACATCCTGAGCCAGAACGATATATTCTTTGGTATTTGGGTCAAAATTTTTGGCATACAACACATTATAAGTCGCTCTGATTTTGATCGATTCCAGTGCTTTTGGTGTTTCATTTTTTTCGACTACAATCGAAGTAAAATAATGACCCTCACGATTGTATTCGGATATTCCAAAAGTAAGTCCGTAAGTACTGATGTCATATTGGTCTAAAGTTCGAACCAGAAAAGTTTTGAGATTCAAAGCCCATTCCGTAGCCACTGGCAAATGCCAATTGAGTTCCAATAAAGAATGACGCACATTGATTCCTTTTTTTCCCAAGAATTTTTCCCAATCCAATTTTCGGTCTTTCGGAATCCCTTTTACGATAAAGGATTTCCAAGGCGTGATACATATTTTCCCGATTTTGCAATCAAAACACAAATCGCACATTTCCTTCAAAAAATCTAAATCGTACAAATTATTTCTCCAATACAATCCCAACCAATATTGGTCGATTCCCAATTTATTCATTCCCTCATAATACGGAAAAGGATAAAACGGAAGTTGCAAAGGTTGGTCAATAGTTCGATTATTCGTGTCCAAAGAATCGTTGACCAATTGAAAAATCATATCGGCAGTATCAGGTTCTTCTATCAGGATTTTTTCGATGGCATAATACACTTCGGCGATATTCCAACTGTAAATCAGCACAGGATACATTTCCATTTTGTCCCATTTGGGCAAACGAATGTACAAAAACCAATAATCCTCGTGATGCGAAGCCACAAAATTGATATGTCCCGTAAACAAAGGAACTAGCTGTTGTTTTGGGTCGGTAATATTGACTTTTAACTTAGGCTGCTCCTTGAATTGTTCTAGAATATACAAAAATTTATTTCCGGTAAGCCAAGGAGTATTTCCGAAAATATCCGTCGAAACATAAGACGAAACAATGTTGTTTCCACTTTTTTCGTCAGGAAAAACAAAATGATGTTTATCCATTTTTTCTTTTTCGATAGGCAATAAACCTTCTGGAAAAATAATATCTTGACGTGAACCAAAAGAAATGGATTTCAACCCTTGATTCAAACTCATATTGACAATTTCTCGCAACTCACCTGGCGAAATCACGCCTCCTTTTACTATTAATCGTGTGTTTTTCATATTTGTTAGTTTATAGTTTGTTGTTTGTAGTTTATGGTTTATAGCTTTGAACAACAAGCTATAAACCATAAACTACAAACCATAAACCTTATTTGCATTTTGCTAAAATATCTTTTACCTCCGTTTTGCAACTACCACAACCCAATCCTGCACCTGTGGTTTTGCATAATTCGGTGAAATTGGTCACTCCACTTTTAATCGCTTCTTCTAGATTGCCGCTTCCCACTTGGCTACAAGAACAAACCAATTTTCCTAGAACTGGCTTGGCATTTGAGCTTCCTCTAAGCAATAAATTTCGTTTGTCGGCGAGTTCTATTTTACTTTCGATTAGGGTTTTAAATTCGGCAAATTCATTTTTATCGCCCATTAAAATTGCACCCACCAATAAATCATTTTTAACGATACATTTTTTGTAATAGCGTTGCCTTAAATCGGCAAAAACGATTTCCTCATAGGAATCATCATTCTCGGGAATTTCTACTTGACCAATGCTACACAAATTAATGTCTTCTAATTTCAAGATATTCATCAAAACCGAACCTTTGTAAAAACTACTGATGTCGCCCGCCAAATAATTAGCCAGAACATCGGCTTGTTCCTCGGCTGCCGAAGTAATTCCGAACAATTGATTGTTGAATTCAGCGATTTCTCCAATGGCAAAAACACTCGGATTCGAAGATTGCAAATACTGGTTTACCTTCACACCACGCCCGCAAGCGAGCCCAGATTCTTTGGCAATTTCTATATTTGGAAGGGTTCCAATGGTGTAAACAATGGCATTGGCAGTAATAATTCGACCACTTTTCAAGGCAATTTCCAATTCATTTGGATTGTCGGTTTCAAAAACAGTACTCACTTCATTATCAAAATAAATTTGAATGTCCCGAAGTTGTACTTCCTCGGCCAATAATTTAGACGAAATTCGGTCTAATTGACGCTCCATCAATCGGGAAGCACGTTGGATAATAGTAATTTTTACTTTTTTATGTTTTAAGGCTGCGGCCAATTCTAAACCTAATAAACCTCCGCCAATGATAACAATATGTTGCTCTTCGGTTGGTAAATTAGTACTTTCCAAATACTTTTTCAAGCGGTCGGCGTCACTCTTTTTTCGCATTGTAAATCGCCCTGGTAAATGCAATTGCGCATTTTCAGGAACAAACGGACGGCTTCCTGTTGCTAATATCAAGGAATCGAAAGTGTGAAGATTACCTTGATTATCCAAAATTGTTTTTTCTTGAGTGTTCAAATTTTCGATAGAAACATTCGATTTCATCGTGATATTCAACTTGCTCAAAGCTTCCTCTTTAATTTTCTGAAGTTGTTCCCAACTAAATTCGCCAGTCATATATTCCGGAAGCAAAACTCGGTTGTAAAAAGGATTTTCCTCGTTCGAAAATACAATTATTTCATCGCTGGTATTGATTTCGCGATAGTTTTGAATGAATCGAAAAGCGGCTGCTCCTGCTCCAACGACTGCAATTTTCTCGAAAGGTTTTACATATTTTGCAATGGAAACTGTCGTGAATTTGAAATCGGGTTCTTTTGAAATCGGGTCAACAACCGTATTGGTCAAGTTATTGGTTCTATTCAAGTCGTTTTCCAATTGTTTTCCCCAGTGCATCGGCAAGAAAACAACGCCTTCCTTAATACTATCGGTAACTTTTGCTTTGACTCTAACGTTACCATTTTTACTCGTCACCACAACAATATCACCTGTATGAATAGCTGATTTATAGGCATCAATCGGGTTTATTTCGAGGAACGGACTTGGAATATGCGTCATCAATCGCGACACTTTTCCCGTTTTTGTCATCGTATGCCATTGATCGCGAATTCTGCCCGTTGTCAAGATAAATGGAAAGTTTTTATTGGGTGCTTCCGAAGTATTTTCAATTGAAGTTGGAATATTGAAAATCGCTTTTTGTGAAGGCGTATAGAATTTTTTATCGGTGAATAATCGTGGCGTTCCGGGATGACCATAATCGGGAACCGGCCACTGAAAAGTACCTTCGTTTTTGAGGCGACTGTAATTCAAAAAAGAAATATCCATCTTGGTGCTTTTGGTCATCAAACAATATTCTTTGTAAACTTCCTCAGTGGTATTGAAATTAAACCCATTGAATTTCATTTTCTGAGCAAAACGAGTCAAAATTTCAACATCCGAAAGGGCTTCTCCCGGAGCATTGATCCCTTTTGGAAGATAGGAAATCCGTCTTTCGGAATTGGTCATTGTTCCGTCTTTCTCCAGCCAACCCGCAGCGGGCAACAATAAATCGGCAAATTTAGCGGTGTCAGAATTATGAGAAATATCTTGAACTACCACAAATTTGGCGTTTTGCAAGGCTTTTTCCACTCTTCGAGAATCGGGTAAACTTACTAATGGATTGGTACAAATAATCCAAATCGCCTTCATTTTTCCAGATTCTAAAGCGTCGAACATTTCGGTTGCCGTTAATCCCGGTTTTTCCGAAACTTCATTCACGCCCCAAAATTCAGCTACTTCTTTTCGATGTATCGGATTGTTTAATTCTTTGTGAACTGCCAATAAATTAGACAATCCTCCTACTTCTCTTCCTCCCATTGCATTGGGCTGACCTGTTAAAGAAAAAGGGCCTGAACCCGGTTTTCCAACTTGTCCAGTGACCAAAGAAAGGTTGAGTAAAGCCGTATTTTTATCGACACCAATAGCGCTTTGGTTGAGTCCCATTGCCCAAAGCGAAATAAATCCTTTGGCTTTACCTATGATGTCTGCGGCTAATTTGATGTCTTTTACGGTAACTCCGCAGAGTTTAGACGCTTTTTCGAATGAACTTGATAAAACTAAATCCTTGTATAATTTGAAATTTTCGGTATGGTTTTTCACAAAATCGTTGTCGATATAGCCTTTTTCGATCAATCGTTTTCCAATGGCGTGATAGAGAATAATATCGGTTCCGGGAATAATTTGCAAATGCAAATCGGCTAAGGCTGCCGAATCAGTGCGACGCGGATCGATTACAATGATTTTTACCTTCGGATTTTTCTCCTTGTGTTGCTCTAATCTTCTAAAAAGAATCGGGTGACACCAAGCTGGATTGGCTCCAGTAATCAAAAACGTATCGGCCAATTCGATGTCATCATAAGCAATGGGAACGCTATCTTCGCCAAACGTTTTTTTATAACCCACCACCGCCGAACTCATACAAAGTCGGGAGTTGGTATCTATATTATTGGTCTTTAAAAAACCTTTTACTAATTTGTTAACCAAATAATATTCTTCGGTAAGGCATTGACCTGAAATATAAAAACCCACACTGTCTGGGCCATGTTTTTTGATAATAGAAGAAAAAACTGCAGCTGCACGATCTAAAGCCGCATCCCAACTCACTCTCTCTTTGGGATGGGATTTGCTCCAACGCATTTCGGGATACAAAATTCGATCGGAAGTGTCATTGACTACATAATGTAAGTTCATCCCTTTCGAACAAAGCATGCCTCGATTTACAGGATGATCCATATCGCCCGTTAATGACACGCCATTTTTAGCATCATTGGTTACAACAATTCCACATCCTACACCGCAATAGGAACACGTAGTTTTAATTTCTGAATTTTGCATCATTAAATTCTTTATGAATTGAAAAACTTAGTACATATCTTTTTAAAAATGTAAAAATAAGTATTTTTACGTATAAATACGTATAAATTGAAAAATATTTTATACGTTTGACAAAATAAATAATGGGGTTGCTTTTCATTACCCTTAATTCCATTTTAGTATGAAGAAAGAAACGCCCATTTGCGACAGCTGTTTGAATGAAAATTGTTTTATCAAAAAGCATCTTCATTTAGAAAAAATGCAACAATATATCGATAGAAAAAATAGTTTTGTTTGCAAAAAATCGCAACAATTCATCATAGAAGGTGCACCGACACAAGGCTTGTATTTTGTTTATAAAGGCAAGGTAAAAACTGTAAAAACAGGCATTTACGGAAGAGAACAAATTGTCAGACTCACTACAAATGGTGATGTTGTAGGTTTCAGAGGATTTGCTACCAGTAAACGTTGCCTCATTGGAGCATCAGCTCTGGAAGATACTATTTTATGCAATTTCAGTAATGATGATATGTTGGATATTCTCAAAAATGTTCCTGAATTTACGTTTGATTTGATGTTGTTTTATGCCGAAGAGTTAAATAAAAGCGAAAACAACATCCGAAAAATTGCCCAAATGAATGTTCGAGAACGCGTTATTGATACCTTATTATATATACATCGAAAATTTGGTCAATCGAAAGGTGTAATTGAAGTAGATTTATCCAGACGTGACATCGCTGATTTTGCCGGAACTACCGAGGAACAAGTCATACGAGTAATTTCGAGTTTAAAAAAGGAGCTACTCCTAAAAACTGTTGGCAAAAAAATAGGCCTTTTGAATGTTGAAAAAATGCGTTCAGAAATCATTGAACACAAATAATTCTCGAATAGTATTTCTTCTTTGGGCTAAAATTTTCAATAGATTATACCACTAGCCGACTCTTTTTCTTTCCTATTACGTATTCTACTTAGTTTAAAAAACCCTGTTATCATTGACTTCATCGCAATTTACTGCGAAAAACCATAGAATAGTCTGCCGTTTTCCATTTGTTTTGTGTAGTAAAAAATGGTTTTGATATGTATTATTTCATAAATATACGTATTAATACGTACGTATATTTGTAATGTACTTAATCAAAACAATTACAAACAAAAAAAACTATTATGAAAATTACCAAAACTATTTATCTATCCTTATTAGGACTGATCACGGGAAATGCATTTGCTCAGGAATTTAAAACGGATATTCAAATTAGACCTCGTTATGAATATACCAACGGATTCGGCACCTTATTGACCCCAACTACAGAACACACTTCTTTTATAGGACAACGTTCTAGAGTAAATCTAAATTACAGCGACGACAAATTAAGTATAAAACTTTCACTTCAAAATGTTCATACTTGGGGAGATGCATCTACCACTACACTTGCCAGTAAAAATGGAATAGCAGCTTTTGAAGCGTTTGCAGAATACAAATTCACTCAAAAATGGAGCACAAAATTAGGTCGTCAATCGTTATCCTATGACAACCAAAGAATAATAGGTGGGTTGGATTGGGCAACTCAAGGACGTAGTTTTGATGCTGCCTTAATCAAATACAAAGGTGCTAAAAGCCAATTGGATTTTGGATATGCATTGAACGCCAATTCTGAAGCCAAAGTAGCCTCGGCGACACCTTATACTTCCGATATTTTTAAGGATATGCAATATGCTTGGTACCATACCAATATCAAAAAATTAGGTGTTAGTCTATTAGCTATGAACGTGGGAAGAGAATACGCAAAAACGCCAACTGAAATAGGTTTAAATTATTTTCAAACCTTTGGAACTTATGGAAAATATGACGGTACAAAAATTGGAATTGATTTTAGCTTATATGGACAAACAGGAAAAATCGGTAATAATGAAGTATCTGCCTGGGAAGCAGCAGTAAATCTAGGATATGCCTTTACTCCAAAATTTAAAGCGACTTTAGGGTATGAATTCTTATCAGGTAAAGATCAAAATTCAACCTCGACAGTTGTAAAATCTTTTGCCCCATTATTTGGTACAAACCACGCTTTTAACGGTTTTATGGATTATTTCTATGTGGGTAATCACGCTAATTCGGTAGGTTTAAATGATCTTTCCTTAAAAATTGATTTCCCAATCAAAAAAGTGAACTTATCATTAGCTCCTCACGTTTTTTCAGCTCCTAATAAAATTATTTCTGCTGGTGTAGAACAAGATTCCTACCTAGGAACTGAGATTGACTTAACAGCAGTTTACAAATTTACCAAAGACATCACTTTAATTGGTGGCTATTCTCAAATGTTTGCTTCTGACTCCATGGTTGTTTTAAAAGGTGGAACAGGATTAAACGACACTACGAACAACTGGGCTTATTTGATGATAAACATCAACCCTCAAGTTTTTTCAACAAAAAAATAATTCAATAATTTATTAAACAATTAGATATGAAAACATTAAAACTAAACCACACATTCCTAACAAAATCATTGTTTGTTATGTTGATGACTATCAGCGCTGTTTTTTCTACTGTTAGTGCTCAAGAACCGGTAAAATTAGGATTTATTCCACTAACCGATTGTTCGCCAATCGTAATGGCTAAAGAACTTGGATTGTTTAAAAAATATGGCGTAGAAGTAATTGTTACTAAAGAATCTTCTTGGGCCAATGTCAGAGATAAAATCTTAACCGGAGAACTTGACGGAGCACACTGTTTGTATTCTATGCCTTTTTCAGTTTACACAGGTGTTGGAGGAAAAGCAGGTTCAGAAATGAAAATTGCTATGATGTTGAATAATAATGGTCAAGCCATCACCTTATCCAATGATTTTTGTGGCAAAGTAGGATTTAAAGATATGGCTAAAGCAGGACCTGTTGTAGCCTCTAAATTAAAAGCAGAAAAAGAAGTAACATTTGCCATGACTTTCCCAGGTGGTACACACGATTTGTGGTTGCGTAACTGGTTGGCTTTGGCTAATATTAATCAAAAAACATCTAAAATAATCACCATCCCACCGCCTCAAATGGTGGCCAATATGAAAGTAGGCAATATGGATGGATTTTGCGTAGGAGAACCTTGGGGAGGAGTAGCTGCCATGCAAAAAATAGGATTTACTCAAATTGCAACTCAAGACATTTGGAAAGATCACCCAGAAAAAGCGTTGGTGGTTAACAAAGATTTCAGTGCAAAACGAAAAGCAGATTTGGTTAAAGTAATGAAAGCAATTATGGAAGCTTGTATCTGGCTAGACGTTCCTGCAAATCGAAAAAAGACTGCCGATATTATTGGTAAAGCACCTTATGTAAATGCCAACAATGATGTTATCGAAGACAGATTAAATGGTGAATACAATTTAGGTTGTAATTTAGGTAAAAAAATATACAAAGGGGATCAAATGGCTTTCCATAAAGGTGGTGCAGTAAACTTCCCTCGTAAATCACACGCAATTTGGGCAATGGCACAATTTGTACGTTTTGGATACTTAAAAGAAGCTCCAGATTATAAAGCAATAGCTGATAAATTGATTCTTACAGATTTGTATAAACAAGTAGCCGCCAGTATGAAAATAAAAGTACCAGCTGACGATATGAAACCGTTTTCTCTAACGATGGACAAAACAGTTTTCGATCCAGCAAACCCCGCAGCGTATTTAAAAGTAGTAAAAAAATAATATACAAGTGCCATTCTTATCCCTCTTTTTTCAGAGGGATTAAGGATAGTACAATAGAATAATTCAAAATTAGAAATACCAAATTAAATTAAACTAAATTATAGTACCATGTCTGATAAAAACACCTTAACGATAGACGCCATTGAATCAGAAAACACTGTTTCAACAGCGATCAAAAAAAGTTTTCTTGAAGAAAATATAAAACTAAAACTAGCCTTAAACTCTTTAATTTTAAAATCAAAATCGGTTCTATTTGCTTGCGTTGGCTTGTTTCTCTTTGGAGGTTTTTGGACGCTTTTAAGTATTTACACCGAAGAAGCTTTACCTGGGCCAGTTGCAACTCTAACCGTTTTAAAAGAAATGTTAAGCGACCCTTTTTATGATTATGGGCCTAACGACAAAGGAATTGGTTTACAATTATTCAATTCTATAAAAACGGTTCTTTTTGGATTTTTGTTGGGTTCATTAATTGCCATTCCAATCGGAATTTTGATGGGAGCCAGTACTATTTGCAAACAAATTTTTTATCCAATTGTACAATTATTGAAACCTGTTTCGCCTTTGGCTTGGTTTCCAATTGGTTTAGTTGTTTTTAAA